>Ga0136652_1000003_pt1 | contig 154730 bp, 123 predicted proteins | sample ConPoolayeEmetaG_FD_94864 | JGI IMG/M metagenome (GOLD analysis project Ga0136652, IMG submission 94864) | Hot spring microbial mat communities from California, USA to study Microbial Dark Matter (Phase II) - Cone Pool mat layer E metaG... ...
AGGAAACTACCCAGTGCCAGGCCTGTAAGGACCACTAATTTTTTTCTCTTTGTGTTTCTGTCCATGTTGACATTAATGTTCTGCCACAGGTATATTATACACATGGGTGAAACAGTCAGGGAGATAGATGTTCTCATCAGGGCTCGTTACCCTATCATCTACATTGTCTCCTGGGAAGAGGAAAGGGTAGGAGAAACCATAACAGGCATCGGACGCCAGCGCGGGAAAAAGGTGTTCTTCTGGACTGTAGAAAGAGGGTTACTGCCTTCTGGTACGCCGGCGCAAAGCGAAAAGGTTTCAGAATCCACCAGAGACCCGTTAACTGCTCTGGATACAGTAGCCAGGCAGGTGGAACCAGCCATCTTTGTTTTCAAGGATTTGCATCCTTTTTTTACCGACCCGGTTGTGGTGCGCAAATTAAGAAGTCTGGGTTATCTTTTAACCAAAAGCCATAAAACCCTTATACTTCTTTCTCCCATTCTGAAAATACCACCAGAACTGCAAAAAGGTGTCACGGTGATTGATTTTGATTTACCTGGCCGGTCTGAGCTGGAATGTCTTCTTTCTTCTATGGTGGAACAGGTAAAGAATAATCCTCAGGTAAAGATTACCCTGACACCGGAGACAAAAGAAAAAATTTTATCTGCCCTTCTGGGTTTGACGCTGGAGGAGGCAGAAAATGTCTTAGCCAAAGCTCTGGTGATGAACAGCCGACTCAGTCCGGAAGAGGTGGCTATTATTCTTTCTGAGAAAAAACAGATTATCAGAAAAAGCGGTCTTCTGGAGTATTTTGAAAGCCAGGAGCAATTGGAGAATGTTGGTGGTCTTGATGTTTTGAAGGACTGGCTGAGGAAAAGACAGCTGGCTTTTTCTCCTCAGGCAAAGGATTTCGGACTTCCACCCCCGAAGGGTATTTTGCTTTTAGGGGTTCAGGGTTGCGGGAAGAGCCTTTGCGCCAAGGCAGTAGCCAGTCTCTGGAAATTACCCTTACTAAGACTGGATGTTGGCCGGATTTTTAGCAGTCTGGTCGGTTCTTCAGAAGAGAATATGAGACAGGCGATTAAGATTTCCGAATCTATAGCGCCAGATATTCTCTGGATTGATGAGATAGAAAAGGCTTTTTCTGGCAGCCAGAGTTCCAGCTTTTCTGATGCGGGTACTACTTCCCGTGTACTTGGTCAGTTTATTACCTGGCTGCAGGAGAAAAACTCAGCTGTATTTGTTATTGCCACAGCAAACAGTATTGAAAATCTACCCCCGGAACTTTTAAGAAAAGGCCGTTTTGACGAAATTTTTTTTGTTGATTTGCCAAAAATGGAGGAGAGGAGAGAAATTTTTTCCATTCATCTGAATAAGAGAAAGAGGGACCCGGAAAAATTTGATTTAGAAGTTTTAGCCAGAGAAGCGGCAGGTTTCAGCGGCGCGGAGATTGAACAGGCAATCATCTCAGCGCTTTTTGATGTCTTCCAGGCAGGAAGAGAGTTGACCACCGAGGATATTCTTACCAGTATCAGGCAGACACGTCCCTTATCAGTCACCATGAAGGAGAATATTGAGCAGTTAAGAGCCTGGGCTGGAAGTCGTGCGCGTGCCGCTTCTTCTATTGGCGAGGTGGAAGAAATACCGGCAGGAAGGAGGATAGAGTTATGAGTGCGATTTTTGTGGTGGTTCCTGTCCTGATGAGTGCTGGCTGGCCAGCAGTGCAGGCAGCAGCAATAGCCGCTGCCACAGCCCTTGGTTTTACCCAGAGGGAAGAGCTATCCAGTCAGGAGGAAAAGAAAGTAGAAAGGGTAGAGGTGGAGGTAGAAGGAGCAAGTATCATCGGTGATACCCTTTCCCGGGAACAGGAATTAACCTTTGAAAAAGAAGGCATAGTTGTTACTTTTTATAAGGATATTCGTGGTCGTTGCGGGGTACAGGTATGCGGAGAAGGGTTGAGCAGAAATCAACTACTCCGTCTTGGCCGGCAGATCAGTCAGCGGCTTATCCAGGAGTATGTGAGAGAGAAAGTTATTGGTGAGTTGAAAAAGAGGGGATTTCAAATGGTGGAGGAAGCAGTAGCACCAGACAGAAGTATCAGGTTGACAGTAAGAAAATGGGGGTAAGAAAAGGTTTTCTTTTCTGAGACCTTACCATGAGACGGCAGGAGATAGAAATCCAGATAAAACCGAACGGCCAGACTGTAGTTCACATAAAAGGAGTAAAAGGAAAAAGTTGCCTTCATTATGCTGATCTTTTCCAGCAGCTGATAGGCCCGGTTAAAAACTTGAAATATACTTCCGAATATTATGAACCTGATGTCCAGGTGGAAATAACTGATGAACTGAAGAGAAAGAGATAAGTTGATGATGGGAGCTAACATTTCTGTCTATGGAATGTCCTAACTGCGGCTATTCTAATCCTGACGGTTGCCTGGAATGTCTGAGGTGCCACCGGGTTTTAGAAGAAGAAAGATTACTGCCCACGTATCCACCTCGTTCTGGATTAAGTCCTGCCTGGCGAAGATTTCTTCTCTGGCAGTCCAGGAGTAGATACTCCTTTCATCAGGGTTTTTTTAAGCTTCTGGAGAAAATGAGGATAAGCCCTGTGTACAACCAGGAATTAGCCGTAATTTTAGCCGGTCTGGGTTCACTTTTTTTACCCGGGCTGGGTCAGGTGCAGAGAGGAAAAAACTCACAGGCGATAGTGATTTTTTCCTTCTGGTTTTTTTCATTGATTCTGGTGCTACTTTTTTATGGAAGCCGGTTATCCTCCTTCCTTTACTCTGCGGTTTTTTTCCTGCACTGTTATGCTGTTTTTGACTGTCTGAGAAATTTACCTGTCATGCAGCATTTCTGGAAACGGCTGGCAGCATCGCTGGGAGTGGCTATCTGTGTCTGGCTGCTTTATGTTTTCACCGTACAGTTTACCAGCAATTATTTTCTCCTTTTCAGGGTTGGTGATGCTCTTTATTCTCCATCCTTGCAGGCAGGAGACTATGTCTTAATCTACCGACGTGCTTACCGGAAAAAAGCTCCCTGCCCGGGTCAGGTTATTTACTTCCACTTTTCAGGAGCTTTGCTGGAAAAAACAGAAGGCAGTGTACCGGTTTACATGCCTTCTGGTTTCTATCTGGAAAAAGTGATAGCTGGCCCTGGTGATTTTTTTACAGTGAAAGATGGTTTACCTCTGGTGAACAATTCTCTGCTGAATAATTTTCCACTTCATAATGTTTCCTGGTCAGAAACTCCACCACAAAAACTCAACCAGGATTCATATCTTGTTTTCCTTCCCTACCGGTACCGGGGAAAGATAACAAGTCTGGCAATTGTGGTAGCCAGGAAAAATATTTTAGGGCAGGCAATAGTGAGCTGGTCTAAGTGGAACCAGAGGTACTTTTTATGAACGGGGAAAAAGGTCGTTTCTCCTGGCTGGAAATTTCTGCCAGAGAAGTGAAGGTGAGTCCGGCTGAAAGTCAGCGGGAATCCAGTTATCACCTCAGCGAAGGTGAACGGCGCTACTACGAAGGTTTCTACGAACAGGCTCTCCGCAGTTATGCCAGGGCTCTGCAGTATGACAGAGGACTGGTACCTGCCTGGGCAGGACAGGTGAAATGTCTTCTCCAGATGGAAGAATGGGAAGAGGCAGAAACCTGGGTTAACAATGCTCTTACCTACCATCCCCAGGCCGCTGACTTACTTGCCCTGAAGAGTATTGTTCTGGTGGAAAAGGGTGAAAAGGATAAGGCTTTAGCGTATTCTGACGCCTCCTTTAACTATAAAAGTGAAACCGGGTTTGTGTGGCTGGCAAGAGCCTACGTTCTTCTGTCTCTTAACCGGGAGAAAACTGCCCAGACCTGCATGGAACAGGTGGTGACAAAGGACTGTCAGGACTGGCGAGTTTTAATGGAAGCAGGTCGTCTTTACCTGCGAGCGGGCAGGTCTTCTTTAGCTGTACGTTTTCTCCATCAGGCAGTAACAATTTGTACGGATAATGCGTATCTCTGGTTTCTTTTAGCCAGTGCTTACCAGAAATTACATTTACGTTCCCGGGTAAGATTCTGCTGTGAACAGGCTCTGAGACTGCGGCCGTCTTTTCCTGAAGCCCAGGAAATGTTTAACAATGCCCAGGGTCTGGGTTGTTTTGTGGCAACAGTCTGTCTGGATGAGACAGAGGCGCTGGCTACCCTGAGGTGGTGGCGGGATAGGTATCTCTTATGTCATCCAGCAGGCAGGCTGGTTGTTTTTCTTTATAATAAAACAGGTCCCTTTCTGGCCAGGGTAGTCTACAGGTTGCCGCAAGTCAGAAGGTCCCTGCGCCAGATACTACTGTGGCTGGTAGACCTTATCAGAAGGCTTAGGGAGGAAAATCTCTGATGGATATGATTTCTCTACTTTCCCAGGCAATAAAACAACAGGCTTCTGACCTTCACCTGGTAGTGGGAGTGCCACCATCTATCAGGGTGAATGGAGAGATTGTTTTCATGGATTACCCGGGGTTAACTCCGGAAATGACTCACAGGCTTACCTGTAGCCTGCTTTCTCCTGCCCAGAGAGAACGTTTAGAAAAGGAAAGGGAAATAGACCTTTCTGTGGACTTACCGGAGATTGGTCGTTGTCGGGTGAATGCTTACCATGCCAAAGGTGCAGTGGAATGCGCTTTGAGAATTATCCCTTCCAGGATAAGAACCCTGGAGGAACTGGGGCTGCCGGAAGTAGTGAAAGAACTGGCGCTGAGACCCAAAGGACTGGTTCTGGTTGCTGGAGCAGCAGGGATGGGAAAAACCACGACTCTGGCGGCGATGATTGATTATATTAACCAGCACAAACGCAGCCGGATTATCACTATTGAAGACCCGATTGAATATCTGCACGAGCATAAGAAAAGTATTGTGGTGCAAAGGGAGATAGGTACTGACCCCACCAGTGATACCCGGTCATTTGCTTCTGCCTTAAGAAACGCTCTGCGGCAGGACCCCAATGTAATCTGTATTGGAGAAATGAGGGATTTGGATACTTTTGCTATTGCCATGACAGCAGCTGAAACCGGTCATCTGGTCATGGGTACTATTCATACCGCCAACGCCATTCATACCATCAGTCGCATTATAGATGTCTTTCCTCCTTACCAGCAGCCACAAATCAGGACACAACTGGCAGATTGTCTGGAAGCTGTAGTAGCGCAGCTGCTTTTACCCCGGATGGATGGTAACGGACGTGTTCTGGCGACAGAAATCCTTGTTGCCACCGGGGCCATCAGAAGATGTATCAGGGATAATAAATTAGAGCAGATTATTACCCACCTGCAGACAGGAGGAGAGTTCCAGATGAAAACCATGGACCTTTCCCTGAGAGAGTTGTACGAGGCGGGTTTGATTGATTATGATACAGCTATCTCCAAAGCCCAGGACCCAAGGATGTTCAGGGATTTATGAGCAGGTATAACCTGGAGGAAGAAATGAAGTCACCTTTACCATTTGACAGGCGCCTGGCTCGTTTTGAATTTCGGCCACATGTGGGTAATCCCAGAGAAATTATTAACCTTATGTCTTCTTCCGGGGTGGAAGTTCTCGTTGCCAGCGGGATGCATCAGGACGGGTGGGCAGCCTATCCCAGCAAGGTGGCAGTTGCCCATCCAGAGATGGACCCGGACTTTATTCCGGAACTAATTCGTCTGGCTCACAAAAAAGATATCATGGTTCTTTCCTGGTATAACATGCGGCAGAATGTGCCGCTGGCAAAACTCCACCCGGAGTGGCAGGTGATGATGAAGTTACCTGATGGCAGAATTGTTCCTGAGGAAACAAACTTCTGTCTTTTTTCTTCTCCTTACCAGGATTTCGTCTTGAGTTACTCAGCAGAAATTCTGGAGTTAGGTTTTGATGGATTGTGGTATGATGGTGCCTGGCCTGGAAGTAGAGAACATCCCAGTTGTTACTGTCACTGGTGCTCTCAGAAGTTCCGTTATCATTCCGGGCACGAAATTCCGCAGAAAGTAGACTGGGATGACCCTGTCTTCCGGGAATGGGTCCGCTGGCGGTACAGGCTTTTTGATGAGTTTGTCACCCGTTTATACCAGAATCTTACTACCAGATGGCCGCCAGCTATTATCATGATGAATCACTACAACAGACCTTCTGTGAACTCTCCTTCTCCAGAAGAAGGTACCTCTTGGAAAAATGGTGTTTCCTTAGATGTGATGAAATTTCCTGGTGGAGGTGGTAATGAAAACTCCGCGGTAATGAACAGGCTACATACCACTGGTTTTAATGCCCGGATTGTGAAAGCGCAGTGTCCGCAGCGGTTTGATGTCTGGGAACCAGGGGGAACATTATGGCGGAGTGTTGTTTATCCGGAACTGGAGAATGACCGAACTCATTCCCTCCTTCATGGTTTCTGGACATTGTCCCTGGGAGGGGTTCCGTGGACAGCCCTGATTAATGTTTTAACCCGACAGGGAAAACCTGATGGCAGAGTGATGAAGGAGTGGAAAAGAAGGAGGCCTTATTTTGGTGGTGAGCCGGTCACCTATTGTGCTGTCCATTATTCTCAAATGACGCGTGATTTCTACGGTCGTAATCATCCCAATGTTTATTACAGTGAGGTTTATGGTCTTTACGATGTTTGTGTGGAGGGACATTTTCTTACTGATTTAATCCTGGATACACAGCTGACTGATCTGGACTACCTCAAACGTTATCGGGTGCTGGTGCTGCCCAATTCCGCCTGTTTATCTGAGAGCCAGGGTGAGACCATACGTCGTTTTGTGCATTCGGGGGGCGTGGTGATTGCTTCATTTGAAACCGGTCTGTACGACCAGGAAGGACAGAGAAGGAAGGATTTTCTTCTGAGTGATGTTTTTGGTGTGAGTTACCTGGGCAGTGTGAACCTGACTCCTGGTCCATGGGGAAAGACAATCTATGACCGGGATAACATTCCCCACCAGCGGCCCCTAATCAGAGTTGAGGATGCACACCTGGAGAAAAAAGTTTCCCCTGTGGTTTTCTTTGGTGCCAACTATACCAGAGTAAAGGTGGCTGCTGACAGTAAGGTTATTGCCAGTACGGTTTTTGCCAGCCGGGTTTTTGACCTTTATCCTCAGAAAGAGATAAGAAAGATACCAGCTGATAGTCCTGCTATTGTCTGGCATCGTTATGGTAAAGGCGAGGCTATTTATCTCACTCCGGAGGCAGGCAGAGGGTTTCTCCAGTGGCCCCATCCAGAGCTGCGGAAACTTCTGGAAATCCTGGTAGGAAGGGGAAAACCATGGATTACACTCCAGGCTCCAAAGATAGTGGAAATGACAGCTTTTCTTCACCCGAAAGGTGTTCTGGCAATTCATCTGGTTAACCTGCCCTGGTCCAGCAACAGGCCACCGGTGCCATATGGTATCCCGGTACTGGATGAAGTGTTTCCTGTTCATGACATTGAAGTAAGAATCAGAAACGTGAAAAGCAGAAACGTTTCTCTCCCCCTGAGCCGGGAAAAGGTAAGGACAAAGAAAAAAGGGTCAGATTTGCTGGTCACTGTACCAGTGTTAAAATACCACCAGGTTATCTGGATAAGGATGGGTGCTAAATGATTTTTTCAGGAGCCAGGAAAAAAGGGATGGAAAGTAAAACAGAAAGACCTCCTTCCTTTATCTTCCAGATTCTTTTCTTTTCTCTGGTATTAGTTGTTTCCGGATGTATCCTGGCAGAAGTTAGTCTTTCTCCTGTGGGAATGGTCAATGATTATGCCGGGATTCTGTCCCCGGAAGAGAAAACTTCTCTGGAGGATATTTCCAGACAGATGGAACAGAAGACTTCTGCCGAGGTAGTGATTGTGCTGGTGAAAAGTCTGGAAGGAAGAAACCTGGAGGAGTATGCTCAGGAAATTTTTAACACCTGGGGGATAGGGAAAAAAGGTAAAGACAACGGAGTCCTTATTTTAGTAAGTTTGACAGAAAGGAAAATCAGGATTGAAGTGGGTTATGGATTGGAAGAAGTTTTGACTGATGGCCGTTGTGGTTCCATTATCCGTAATATCATGGCGCCGAATTTTAGAAAAGGTGATTACTTCCAGGGTCTGGTTGGCGCAGTGAAAGCCATCGGACAATTTATTTCTGGAGAAAATGTGGAAAGGATTTTGCCGCCTGAAACTGGCAGACCGGCTGTTGCTTTTATTGCTTTCTGGCAGGCATTTTGTCTTTTTTTTGGAGCTACGGTTCTTGGTCTTTCCGGTTTAATTTTCCAGGCAGTGGTGATAACTGTGCTGGATGTTACAGCTGTCTTATTCCTGATGAGAAAAAATCCGTCAGGCGAAATATTTGTCCTTCTGGGAATGATAATACCATTTTTAAGTATCTTTCTGATGTTACCTGTGTCCTCAATCCTGCATTCTATCTGGCAGAAAAAACTAAAGAAGACTTATGGCAGGTACTGGAAACAATACTGGCCTATCTGGCTGGGCAGTTCATCTATGCACCGGTCCAGTGGAGGATTCAGTAGTGGTAGAGGGGGTTTTGGAGGTGGTAGTAGCGGTGGAGGAGGAGCCAGCGGCGGCTGGTAACAAGGAGAGATGATGACCGGGGAAAGAGAAAGGAAGATACTAAAATTTTTTGTAGAATATCTGAAGAGTGTTTTCGGGGAGAGACTTATTTCTGTCATCATTTATGGAAGTTTTCTCGGACAACATTACAGAGCTGGCATCTCTGATATTAATCTGGTGGTGGTTATTTCCGAAATTACTGTTACCGACCTTTTCTCCATTAAGAAAAAAGTAATCCGTCTGGCTTCCAGATACAGGTTGAGACCTTATTTCTTTACTCCTGACTTTATCCGCACCTCTACAGACAGTTTCCCCATAGAATGGCAGGACATCAAGGAATCCCACCAGATTATTTATGGTAAAGATGTACTGGCAGATATAAAAATAGACCCGGGTGATTTAAGAAGACAGTTGGAACGGGAAATCAAGCAAGGCTATCTTGATTTTAAGCAGGGATTGCTTTTTGGAAAGAATCCAGTGAACCTGGTGGAAGAATCATTGAAGTCCTGCCGGGTCTGGGAAAAATATTTTCCGGCAATAGGTTTGAAAACAACACAAAAACCACCATCTTTACCATCTCACGGGAAAGGTGTAAACATCAAAAATCTGTGCGCGGACCATTTGAACTTTTTGAAAAATCTGGTAGCATTAATAGATACGGGTCCGGCAAAGGGGGAAGCGTGTCGAGAAAAATAGCCTGGGTAGTGGTCGTTGTTCTGGTGATAGTGCTGTTGCTGGGTTATGTCCAGTATGAATACAACCGGCTGGTTTCCTTGAATCAGAAGGTTAAGGAATCCTGGTCCCAGGTAGAAAATGTGCTCCAGCGACGTAACGATTTAATACCAAATCTTGTGGCTACGGTGAAAGGATATGCTAAACACGAGAAAGAAATTTTTATTCAGGTGACTGAAGCCAGGAGCCGTTTAATGAATGCGACGACAGTAAAGGAGAAAGCCCAGGCTGCCAGCCAGTTAGGTGCTGTCCTGGGAAGATTGCTGGTGGTGGTAGAAAATTATCCGCAGCTGAAAGCCAATGAGAATTTTCTGCGTCTTCAGGATGAACTGGCCGGGACAGAAAACCGTATTGCTGTAGAAAGGAAAAGGTATAACGAAAGCGTTAACCTTTATAATAGAATAGCCAGAAGTTTTCCTACCATGCTTTTTGTGCGCTGGTTTGGTTTTGACCAGGAAAAACCTTATTTTGAAGCCACTTCTGGCAGTGAAAGGCCACCTGTAGTTAGTTTTGAGTGAGGGCAATGATGCTGGAGAAAAAGGTAGAACCAGATTTTGATGCTTTCCGGGAGCTGATTTGCCGGAGAAAAGAAGCAGCGCGGGTTCACTACATTGAACTGTTTTTAGATGGTGAAGTACAGAAGGCAGTCGCCAGTAAATTTAATCTTCCGGGAGAAATTGATAGTCCTGATTTAGAAACAAGAATGAAGGCCAGATTAGCTATTCACCGTTTTCTGGGCTATGACATGATACGTGCTTACCCTCAAGCCTACCAGTGGCCGTTGAAACGAATTTCCACGCTGGACACCACCGCTGATGAGAAAAATAGAGGACAACGTCTGTGGCAGGATGAGCACCTGGGACCAATTACCAGCTGGAAGGATTTTGAAGAATATCCCTGGCCTGATCCGGAAAAGGCTGACTTTTCTGAATTTGACTGGTGCGAAAAAAATCTTCCGGATAACATGGCTTTCTATGCTTTAACGGCACATATTCTGGAGTATACCACCTGGCTTATGGGTTATGAGGGGTTATCGTTAACTCTTTTTGACCAGCCAGATTTAGTGCAGGCAGTTATTGATAGGGTAGGGGAAAATCAGCTGAGTTTGACACGCAGAATGGTATCCTACAAGAAGCTGGGTGTAGTCTGGGGTAGCGATGATATGGGTTTCAAAACAGGCTGTATGATCAGTCCCAGAATTTTGATAGAGAAGTTCTTACCGTGGCACCAGCGTTGTGCCGAACTGGCACACAGGTACGGAAAACTATATTTTCTTCATTCCTGCGGGAAACTGGACGATATTATGGAAGTTTTAATTGCACAGGTAAAGATAGATGCCAGGCATTCCTGGGAAGATGCTATCATGCCGGTCACAGAAGCCAAGAAACGCTGGGGCCAGCGGATAGGTATCTTAGGTGGTATTGATGTCAGTTTTCTTTGCCAGGCAAGCCCTCAGCAGGTGCGTTGCCGGGTGCGGGAAACGTTGAATGTGTGTCTTAAAGGTGGCGGGTACTGTCTGGGTACAGGAAATTCTGTAGCCAATTATATCCCTCTGGAAAACTATCTCACCATGCTGGATGAAGGGCGAAATTATTTTTCCTGAAGGCCTAATCCTTATTTTTCCGATGCTTTCTTCTTGACATCGAAGGACAACTGAAGGTACAAGCCTATTACCATGGGGAAAAACTATCTTTCTCTTCTGGAAAAGTCCAGTTCCTTTCACGCTCTGAGTGAGATTGTCTGTCAATCAGGAGAAAAGTGGTGTGTTGGTGCCTGTCAGCCGGCTCTCTCTTTTATTCTCAGTCATCTCTTTCGTAAACTGGGAAAATTTTTTCTTGTAGTTCTGGCTGATGAACAAAAAGCAGAACGTTTTTATCAGGACGTAACCACATTTCTGGACGAAAAAAACCTTCTCTTCTTTCCGCCACCAAATTTCTCCCCTGAAAAGCAGGGTGGCTATACTGAGGAGATGGCAGAAAGAATGAAAGTACTTGCGACTCTTTCCACGGAAAAGAAACCCTTTTTTGTAGTCAGCTGTCTGGCTGGTATTTTACCTCTGGTGCCTGGACAGGCAGAAGTAAGGGAAACAAGAATCGTTCTTTCTCCCGGGGTAGGTGTTTTCCGCAGCCAGTTACTGGAGCAGCTTTTTCGTTATGGTTATGAAGAGAAGGAGATAGTAGAAATTCCTGGTGAGTTTGCTCGCCGTGGTGGCATTATAGACTTATTTCCGCCGGACAGTCCTTTTCCCCTGCGTCTGGAACTTTCTGGAGAAAAACTTCACTCTCTCCGTCGTTTTCAAGCCAGTACCCAGGTTTCTTTTGAGAAAGTCTCTCAGCTTATTCTTTATCCTCTGAGTGAGCATCACATCCCGGTTAAAGATTTGGTGCCGGTTACTTCCTGGTTTAATGATGGAGTTATTTTTCTGGTGGAATCCAGCAAGCTTCAGGGCAGCGACCATTCAGGAAGGGAAACCGAAACTCCTTTAATGAATCAGGAACAACTTTCTCAACTGAAAAGCAGGGCTGTAATCTGCCAGAGTAACTTTACATCGGAAATAAACAAAAATTTTGTCCAGTTTGTTACACCTTTTGCCCGGGAAAGATTTCGGCTGGGAGAAGTCTTCCTCTGGGACCGGTACAAGGAGGAAAGACTGATTATCTTCTCTAACAATTCCTCTCAGCAACAGCGTCTGAAAGAAATACTTACAGAAAAAGGTATCCGTCTGGAACAAACAGAATTCCTGAGAGGAAGCCTCTCTTTTAGCTTTTCTTTTCCAGAAATCGGGATAACCTTTCTCAGTAATGACGAACTTTTCTCCCGTTACCAGAGCAGGCATTCCAGGAAGCGCCAGGTGGAAGATATTCCTCTGGTTAGCTGGGAGGAGCTAAAGGTTGGTGACTATGTAGTTCATTACAACGAGGGCATCGGACGGTTTCTGGGGCTGAAGAAAATGTGTGTGGGTGAGAAGGAAGAGGAATTCATTGTGCTGGAGTATGCTGGTGGAGATAAGCTCTATGTTCCCATTACCCAGATTTCTTTTATCCACAGGTACATAGGCAGTAATCATCCAGTGCTCTCCAGACTGGGCACACGAGCCTGGAAACAAACCAAAGATAAGGTGCAGAAAGCCATCAGCGATTTAGCCTCAGAATTATATTCCCTTTATCTGGAAAGAAAAAAAGAGAAAGGTTTTGCTTTTCCCCCTGATGATGAGTGGCAGAAGGCTTTTGAAGATGGTTTTCTTTTTGAAGAAACACCAGACCAGAGCCAGACAATAAAAGAAGTGAAACAGGATATGATGTCTGAGGGGATAATGGACCGTCTGGTTTGTGGGGATTCAGGTTATGGAAAGACAGAAGTGGCGATGAGAGCAGCTTTCAAAGCAGTTTTATCCGGGCGGCAGGTGGCGGTACTGGTTCCCACCACAGTACTGGCCTTACAACACTACCTGACGTTTAAAGAAAGAATGGCGGATTTCCCCGTCCAGGTAGCCATGCTCTGCCGGCTCGTCCCGGAGGCAGAACAGCGGCAAATACTGAGAAAACTGGAAGATGGCCAGATAGATATTATCATCGGGACTCATCGTCTCCTCAGCAGTGATGTTTGCTTCCGTTCTCTCGGTCTTCTCATTATTGATGAAGAACAACGTTTTGGAGTAACTCATAAGGAACATCTAAAATCCATGTTCCGCCGGGTTGATGTACTCACCTTAACAGCCACGCCTATCCCCAGAACACTTTATTTCTCTCTTTCCGGAATCAGGGATATCAGTTTGATAGAAACTCCTCCTTTAGGCCGTATTTCCGTAGTTACTTATGTCGGCCGGATGAACAGAAGGTTGATTAGAGAAGCGGTCCGGAGGGAAATGGAAAGAGGGGGTCAGGTATTTTACCTGCACAATTTTGTCTATGATATAGAAAAAGTAGCGGAAAACATACAGCAGTTGATACCAGAAGCCAGAATTTCCGTAGCCCATGGGCAGATGCCAGGAAAAGTTATAGAAAAGGTCATGGAAGACTTTGCTGCTGGAGAAATTGATGTCCTGGTAGCCACCACCATTGTGGAAAATGGAGTGGATATACCCCGGGCTAACACCTTAATCGTGGATAATGCCCACCGTTTTGGCCTGGCTGATTTATACCAGCTGCGTGGGAGGGTGGGACGGTATAAATGGCGGGCTTATGCTTATTTTCTTGTTCCTGAGAATCTGGTTCTGAGTGCTGAAGCCAGAGCAAGGCTGAAAGCTTTGCAGGAACTGAATCAACCGGGCAGTGGTTTCCGGGTGGCTTTGAGGGACCTGGAAATCAGAGGAGCAGGCAATATCCTTGGCTATCAACAGCATGGTTTCATTCAGCAGGTTGGTTTCCACCTTTACTGCCAGTTCTGGAAAAACATTGCTGCTGCCCTGTGTGGTCAAAAAGTGGACCAACCCAGGGAAGTTTTTTTCCAGGGCAGTATCCCTGCGGAGTATATTTCTTCACCCAGGCTGCGTTTCTGGGCTTACCGCAAAATCGCTGAACTGCAGCCAGAGCAGATACAAGTATTTCTTGAGGAACTAAGGGACCGTTTCGGTCCTGTCCCGGAAGAGCTGCAACAGCTGGTTCTTACTGCTGCCCGGAAGAGATAGAATTGCTTGATGATTTTTCAGTATCAGGTCCAACAATAATTTTTACCTGATACTTTTTCTGAAAATACCTGGCACAAAAAGATTGAATCTGCTCTGCTTTTGCCTCCCAGACAATTTGTTCTATCTTTTTCTCAAAATCCAGTCCCAGTCCGTAGAGCACGGAAAGACCGTATTCCCTGGCTCTATCAGAAATTGTTTCCCGGTTAAGCATCCTGTTTCCGGCAACTTTTATCTTCAGTTTCTCCATTTCGTCCGGGGGTAGCAATTTCTGGACTAACTGGTCTATCACCTCATCAAAAACCTGCATTACCCGGTGTGTTTTTTCTGGATGGCACTGGGCATAGAAAAAAAGTAAACCGGGTTGTAGCCCCAGAAAATAACTGAAACCGCAGGCATAAACAAGTGGTTCTTTTTCTCTCAGTCTCTGGAATAAAAGTCCATCCTGGTCATTAAGGTATTCACTGATAATTTCCAGGTAAGCTCTTTCTGAGTTCTCCACAGAAAGGCCAGGATAACCCACCATCACCGTGGTTTCTTTCCTGGGAAGGCGGGCTGTTTTAAGCAACATGTTCTTTTCTTCAGGTTTAAAGGGTATTACCTCTTCTATACTGAAATCCGACAGTCTGGGAAAAAGGCGGTCTACCTCTTTAATAATTTCTTCCTGGTTAATAGCACCGGAGGCGGTCAGCACCACATTGCCTTTCGTCCACAATTTCTTGTAGGTTTCCAGAAGAAGTTTTCGGCTGATATTGTTGACACTCTGTTTGGTGCCTTCCCGCGGCAAACCATAAGGGTGGTTCCCGAAGATTTCCTTTCTTAAAAGGTCTTCTGCTACCGCCAGGGGGTTTTCTCCCCGGGCAACCAGCCCGGTAAACGTATTCTTCTTTGTTTTTTCCAGTTCTTTTTCCGGGAAGGCAGGTTCCCGGACAATTTCTGCCAGAAGGGCAAGCGCCTTGCGCCAGTATTTTTCTGGCAAAGAAATGGTAAGTCCAAAACTGTTATTTCCAGAGTAGGTAGTCAGCCGCCCACTCCAGCTGGCTACCAGGTCACCGATGGTGTAGGCATCATGTTTTCTGGTGCCAGAACTCAGAAGAGCTGTCAGAATGGGGAAAAGTCCTGCTGTTTCTTCTTTTTCCCAGAGGAGTCCTCCTTTGAAAAATACGGAAAAACTGACGATAGGTAGCCGGAAATCTTCACAGAGAAGCAAACATAATCCTTGGGGCAGGATTTTCTGACGGACCTGATTAACCGTGGAGGTTTTCTCGCCCTGTGTTTCCATTGTTTTCTTCTTCCCAGTAAGACTGACCACGATTAAATGCTGCGTGTTTAAATAGGTACTGGCAACCCGGCGTAAATCAGCAACTGTTGTTTTCTCCAGTGAGAGAAGATAATCCCGGGAATAAAGAGTATTACCTGTCAGGCAGTAATGGTAAGCCAGATCAGCTGCCCTAAAATTCACCTCCTGAAGGGAAAAAAGTAAATCGTGCCGCAGTTGATTTACTGCGCGGTTGAGTTCTTTCCTGGAAACTCCACGGGGAAGATTTTCCAGTTGCTCGCGGATAACTTTTTCCACTCTGGCCATATTTTCCGGCTGGCAGACGCAACTTATGACAAACAGACCTGGTTGAGCCGGAGTATAAGCCCAGGCAGAGACAGACAGAGCCAGTCCCTTTTCCACCAGGTTCCGGTAAAGTCCCGAATTTCTGCCAGAACCCAGAATATTAGCCAGGATATCTAAAGCCGGGGCATCAGGATGATTCAGGGCAACAATATGACTGGCAATACTCAAATACCCCAGCTCAGTGGGAAAGGAAAGTTCCTGGCGCCGGGAAGTTACAGGTAATGGTTCTGCCGGAAAGAAATGAAGAATAGGTTTTCCCGGGTGTATCGGTTGCAGGAGATTCTGGCAAAGGCTGAAAACCTCATCAGGGTTTATTTCTCCAGCGACACTTAAAACTGCATTCGCCGGTACATATACTGTCTGATGATAGCGGAAAACATCCTGATAAGTTAGATTTTTCAGAAGTGGTACATACCCGGAGATAGGAAAACGATAGGGATGAACTAAAAAAGCACTCTCCCAGATTTCTCTGGCAACCACATACTCTGGCTGGTCCTGGTTTCTGGCAATCTCTCTGAGGACTACCTCCCTTTCTTTCTGAAAATCTTCCTCTGTAAAGGCAGGGCGAAAAACAGACTGCAAAAGGCAGGGTAAAACAACGGACCACTTTTGCCGGGGAACAGCAACTGTAAAATAAGTAAAATCCCTCGAAGTATAAGCATTACAGGTGCCACCGCATTGGCCAACGATTTCTGTTAGAGAATTTTTCTCCTTGCCCTTAAAAATCAGGTGTTCCAGAAGATGGCTGATGCCTGTTCCGAAAAACTCTTTTTCCGTGGCTGAACCAGATTTAATCAAAAGACCAAAATTCACAGGTTCTGCTGCTGGTACGTATTCGCACAGGACTACGAAGCCACCAGGCATCCTGTATTCCGTTACCCTTCGTTGCGGCAGACAAACACCTTCGCGAATAAAGTTTTGCAGGCAGAAGATAAAGCCAGCAGTCACCAGCAGAGATTTCCAGACCTTGTTCATGATTAAAAGAAAATAAAACTTCAGTTGCATTCAGCAACCAGTGGTCCTGCCAGTTCCTTGAGAAAGAAAAGTCTGCCCGGTAATGTGGGCATAAAACTGCTGGGAATCCAGATGGAAGGACCATAACGTAACGTTACCCACAGACTCAATCCCTGCCACATCATACCCCGACCGAGGGAACCATCAGCTCCACCAATAATGCGGTCAGCCCGGAGAAAAATACCTGGCCCGATGGTGTTAGCATAACAGGGTACCAATGTTGTCCGACTCTTGAAACTGGTGATAGCATTCTGTTCTATGGTCAGAGGATGTAACCTTGCTCCTAACCGGTGGGTCTGCTTTTTCCAGATATTCTCACTGGGGAACTCAGCGGCAAAATGTGGTTCCCAGAAGGCAATATGACAGACCCGTCCAATTCCAAAGATGACCACCATTTTCGCTCCCTTCTTTTTTAAAGCAGTAATCTTTTCTGGATAGGCAGGCAGAAGGTTTTTGGTGGCAAAATATCTTTGCTGTGGCGGAACAGTAAGGTTCCCTAATGGTCCGTAGAAAGCGCTTTCCATAGCATTCTGGAAAGCCCCGGGGTTATCAGGTGGCAGGGTATTACCCTGACTGTCACTCCACTCATCCATATTGAAACCGTAAACGTGCCGGCAATCAACCTCCCATTCCTTCAGGAAATAAACAGCCCAGCGGTACATTCCCATAGGTCCAACAGGAAGGATAAGTATGAGTTTTTGCCTTTTTTCTTTAGCCTTACAGATTTCCAGTGCTATTTCGTGGCCCATCTTCACGTTAAATTCTTCCAGATCAGCACAGGGTACCGGCTCAAACAATTTGTGCCACCAGTCCTGTCTTTCTGTAATTTTGTCTGGAGGCAAACTGCAGCAGCGGTCAATTTTTTCCAGGTCCCAGCCTTCCGGGAAAAATTTTTCCAGAAGGGAGCCTTCCAATGTGCTTAAAAGGTTCATACCTCCTCCTTATGTTGCCTTTTTCTTTTATTTCCTTTTTTTCCGGAACAGTTGCCATGATTTCTTTTACCTTTGAACTTAGAAAGGCACAGAAAATTATACCCGTTTTCCCTGTGGTAGCTCACGCTGTCAATCATTTTCTCAATCAGGTGTGGTCCCATTCCTCCCAGTCTTTTGGTCTCTTCTACAACTTCTTTTTCTTCTGGATAGGGTAATAGCGGATTGAAGGGTATGCCATTATCAGAAAGTTGAATGGTGATATATTCTGGTTCCTCTTCCCATCTGAGAAAGAGGACATGTTTGCCGGAAAGACTGCGGCCATGGGAAATGATACTGCAGCAGAGCTCATCCATCACCAGCATCAGTTCCCATGTTTTTTTGAAATTCAGGCGAGACTGATGTGCCTGTTGCTGGATAAAGTCAGATATTTTTTCCAGACTGGAGAAAACTGCTGGTACACAGAGTTCCTTTTTCTCCACCGTCAGTTCCCGGTCTTTATCTCTTTTTTCCCACCATCCAGCGAATGGTGTAATTTTTATAGCATATCTGCCTGGCTACGACAATTTTTTATCTTTCCCTGCAGATAAAGATTCTCTATGTTTTCTACCATTTTCTCCACAGGGAAAAGTTCCTGCACCAGAGACCGACCTTTTTCTCCCATTGCTGCAGCCATCCGGGGCTGCCGCAGAAGAGAAATAAGACGCTCGGTAAGACCCTGAATATCCTTTGCCGGTACCAGATAACCTGTTACTCCATTTTTTACCAGTTCTCTGGCTCCGTCTACATCAAAGGCGACAACAGGTTTTCCCCCAGCCAGACCCTGAGCTACAGCTTTTGGTAAGCCTTCCCGGAGACTTGTATGAGCCAGAATGTCCATAGCAGCAACATACCCTGGAATTTCTTCCGGACTTACCAGCCCGGCAAAAATAACTTTATCCTCTATTTTATATTGTCTGGCTAATATTTCAAGTTTCTTACGCAAAATACCATCACCCACCAGCAAAAGTTTTACCCGGGGGAAAAACCGGACTATTTCAGCGAAAGACCTCAGCAGGTACTCCTGTCCTTTTAGCGGGAAAAGACGGGCAATCATGCCGATAACTGCTTCCTCTTCTTTAACACCCAGACGAGTTCTTATAAGTTCCCGTTTCTTGATAGCCTTCTGGTAGGGAACCAAATCAAAGCCACTGTAGATTACCCGGTATTGAGAGGGTCGTCCAATTCCTGCCTTTAGATAGGTTTCTTTCATGACCTGGCCCACGCAGATAAAGTAGTCAGTGCAGAAACCGGCAATTTTCTCAGCCAGAGTGTAAAAAAGTCGCAGCAAAGCAGATTGATAGGGATAGAAAGAAGGACCGTGAACGGTATGCACTATCAGAGGACGAGGAAATATAAGGCTGGCAGCCAGCCGTCCTAAGATACCTGCCTTGGCACTATGGGTATGGATGATGTCGTAACGTTGTTTCTGGAAAAGGCGTAGCAGTTGCGCAAAGGCTAAAAAATCAGCTACGGGATTAATTTCTCTTACCAGATGCGGGATAACAATCAAACCAGCATCAGCATTTTCAATGCTCTTTTCCAGACAACCTTCCGGCCCTTTAGTGGGACCGGTGATTAAATGTACCTGGTGTCCCTTCTGGAGCAGACCCTTAACAGTAAAGAGTGTGTTTTCCTGGGCTCCTCCAATGATAAGTCTGGTAATCACATGAGCAATCTTCATAATTCGCCGATGCTGGTATCCGGAGCACCCTGAACTTTGATAAAATGTCGCACTCCTTTGACCTCAAACTGAAGATGGTCAAGGTCAAAATCATCAGGAAGAATTCTGATGTGGGCAATATTGTCGCGGGGAATCATAATGGTTCTTGTCTGTTCGTCAGCTATAGGGGAGTGGACATCTCCCTTAACAACGATGATACCCTTTCCTTCCACTGTGAGCCAGTCACCGGTAAAATCTAAAACCCTGCCGACAAAGACCCACAGGCGCTGGTCGGCATAGTAACGACGGAAACGAATCTTAACTATTTTCCCTTTTATCATTTTATTCTTCCTTTGTTTTTCACTGCCTTTTATTGTAGAATGTTGCCACTACCAAGTCAAAAAATTTTGGAGATGCTGCTATGAAGATTACTTTTCTTGGAGCCTGTGGTAATGTCACTGGTTCCCGGTTTCTGGTAGAATCAGAACAAGGCAACATTCTGGTGGACTGCGGTCTTTATCAGGAAAGAGAATACCTGGAAAGAAACTGGCAACCATTACCTTTCCCGGCAGAGCAAATTCAGAATGTAATTTTAACCCATGCCCATTTAGACCATTGCGGGTACCTGCCGTGTCTGGTAAAGGCTGGTTTTCAGGGGAAGATTTTCTGTACTCCAGCCACTTCAGAAATTGCCCGGATAGTGCTTCTGGATGCTGCCCGGGTCCAGGAGGAAGATGCCCTTTTCAAGCAGAAAAGACACAGGAAGGAGGGAAGAACCGGTCCTTATCTGGAAGTCCCTCTTTTTACAGAAGAGGAAGCTTTATCCGTTTTACCTCTGTTACAACCGGTGCCTTATCACCAGGTATTTCATCCTGTTTCTAAGATGGATGTTTTTTTCTACAATGCTGGCCACATCCTGGGTGCGGCTTCACTTAAAATCCGTTATCATCACAACGGACAGGTAAAAAATTTAGTTCTTTCCGGGGATATTGGTCGCTGGGAACAACCTTTACTCTGCGGTCCAGAAGTTCCTGAGGAGGCAGATATTGTTATTGTGGAGTCAACTTATGGGGACAGATTACACGACCCCTGGCAAGCCAGTATTGACAAACTGGAAAGGATAATTAAGGAGACAGTATCTCTTGGCGGCAAGGTGGTTATTCCTTCTTTTGCGGTGGAAAGAGCCCAGGAAATAATTTACCAGTTGAATCGTCTTTTTCATGCCGGGTCTCTTCCTCCGTTACCGGTTTATGTTGATAGTCCAATGGCGATAGATATCACTGCAGTTTTTGAGAAGTTTCCTGAACTTCTTTGCGGGGCTCTGCGGGATGGTTTCCAGAAAAACCATGATTTTTTCTGTTTTCCTTTTCTTCACTTAACGCGCACGGTAGCAGAATCAAAGGCTATCAATGAAATTCCCGGATCAGCAATAATTATTGCTGGCTCTGGTATGTGCACCGGGGGCCGGATAAAACATCATCTTGTGCATACTATCAGTCAGCCTGAAAACACCATTCTTTTTGTCGGTTACCAGGCCAGAGGTACTCTCGGAAGAGAAATCCTGGAGAAAGCAACCCAGGTGAGAATTCACGGTCAGTACCACCAGGTAAAAGCCAGGATTGAGAAAATAAACGGTTTTTCAGCCCATGCCGACCAGAAGGACCTCTATTGCTGGATAAGTACCTTTTTGCAAAAAGCCGAGAAAATCTTTTTAGTCCACGGGGAAGAAACTGCCAGTAACTCTCTTGCTGGTGTGCTGGGAAATCCAGACCGAGTAACCGTTCCTGCCTACCTGGATACCTATAATTTTTAGTCCCGGCTGGTGCCTCTTCTACTGATAGCCCAGTACTTTTCTGACAATGCTAATGACATCACAGACGTCAAGGCTTCTGTCACTATTGAAATCTGCCCGGTAGAAAGCAGAAGCCGGATAAGGTGGTAGATAGCTGCGAGATGTTATATGTGCTGGTAATCCCAGGCACATACGCAGGGCAAGGATAACATCCTGAATGTCCACCGAGGTATCCTGGTTAATATCTCCCAGATAGGTAACTCCGGAAAAAGCATGAAGATAACCATAAGCACCGCTTCCAAAAGCCGTAGTAAAATAAACTGTGCCGTCTGGAGAAAGTGCTGGCGAGGAAACCAGCCAGTGATCATAACCGAAAGGAATAACCCACAGCATTGTGCCGTCAGGTTTAAAACCATAACCTTTCTGCCAGCCTGTGCTTCCCACACAAATAATTCCATCAGCTCCAATTACTGGTGAAGATGGACGGCTTAAACTGAACCTTCTTTTTTCCGTCCCATCAGGATTGACCGCAAAAAGGTAATCCCATCCCGGAATATAGATGGTTCCATCGTCGCTAATGGCTGGGGAACCGTTGGTGGAACCACTGTTGAAAACCCATTTTTGGCTACCATCAGGATTGATAGCGTAGGCACAGGCACCAGAGCCATTGGTGGTAATGTAAACAGTACCATCTTTCCCGATGGCTGGCGAACACATACTGAAGACTGCCTGGGTAGGAAAAATCCATTTTAGTGTACCATTGGGGTTTAAGGCGTAGAGTTTTTTACCCTGGTTACCAATGTAGATAGTTCCATCAGGAGCAATGGCCGGAGTTGTCTGGATTTGATAACCGGTCTGGTATACCCATTTCAATGTTCCGTCCGGATTGACTGCAGTTAAAAATCCGGCATCATTGCCAATGTAAATTGTCCCCTCAGGACCAATGGTTGGCGAAGCCAGATCAATGGTAGCTCCTGTATGATAAGCCCAGCGTAAAGTTCCGTTCGGGTAATAAGCCAGGAGATTTCCGCTGTAACTGCCCACATAGATTGTGCCATCATATCCTATTGCCGGAGAAGAACAAATTTGACCATACCCACCTGCTGCCCAGAGGAGATTTCCATCAGGTTTAACTGCCCGCAAAACACCACTGTCGTAATCCCCGAAGTAAATAGTACCGTCAGGAGCAACTGCCGGTGAGGAGTAAACCCGACCACAGCCATACCGCCACTTTACACTTGCCTGGATAGGGCCAAAGAAAGGTGGCTGACCGGTATGGGTTGGCAAGTAGCGAAACATTGGCCAGCAACCTGCTGCATATGCAGGATGGGAATTGCTATCATCTGGAGCAGTCTTACAGTTAAACTCTTCCTGGTTGGTAAAACCATCCCCATCATTATCTAAGTGACCATCCTGAATCAGCGGATTTAGCCCGTATCCGACTTCCCAGCCATCACTCATTCCATCATTATCTGTGTCTGCATTCAGAGGATTTGTCCCAAGGGTAAGTTCTTCCGTATTACTCAAACCATCCCCATCTAAATCACTGTCAGCATCGTTTACTGTCGGGTCAGACCCGAACCTAACTTCCCAGCCATCACTCATTCCGTCGCCATCTGAATCACTATTTCTCGGGTCAGTACCGGCTAAAAATTCATCTTCATTATTTAACCCGTCCTGGTCCACATCTTCCTCGTTATTTACCAGTCTTGGATTTAACTGGTGTTGCACTTCCCAGCCATCACTCATTCCATCCCCATCTGAATCATTATTTTGAGGATTGGTGCCCAGAAGATATTCCTGAAGATTGCTCAGTCCATCATTATCCGGGTCTTCATCGGGGTTTTGTCCTGTCTGCCCGAAGTAGCTCTTTTCCCAGTAATCAGGTAAACCGTTACTATCAGAGTCAAGGCCGGTAACAACATGGAAATAATTCTTGCCACCGGCTAAGCCTCCAACTGACCTTGCTCGGATAATCCCAGTTCCAGGAATGTCTGGTGGGTTTATCTGAAAGGTGATGACACCATTTACCGTGGCTACCTGGATACCATCAATATCAGCAGCAGCATCAGCTGTGGTAATTGTGCCAAAAGGTTCTTCTGTGGTGCCGTAGCGCCTGGTACTGGAAACAGTGATTAATGTGCCATCAGGTACTGCCTGTCCAGTATTCAATCTGATGGGTTCCGAAGTGACAGTAATAACTGCTGGTGATGATAGGTCAGCATCCGGAGGGTTGACATGAAGCGATATTGGTCCAGCGGGAAAACTGACACCCAGGCAGAAGCTGCCCAGTTCGGTGATAGAAGCAGTAACCTGATTGTTGCTTTCATTGACAGAGGAATTAGCCAGAAACCGCCATTTCCCTGTTGTTAGATTCCACTGGAAGATTTTTAAATCATTCTCCGCCAGTCCTGATATCTCCTGGTCTGTATAGGTGATGGTAAGAATCGCAGTACTGGAGCCCGGGTTAATGGTAATACTTGCCTGGTGGAAAGAAAGTCTCAAAGGTCTGGTAAGGCAGGCACTTATCTGGCTAATTTTTAAGCCTGCTGGCTGGAAAGTGAAAACACCATTTACGGCAAACTGGTGACTGCTGAACGGTTCATTAGATTTGGCAGTAACCTGCTGTCCTTTTCCCCCAAAGAGGCTCTCCACATAGTCAAAGAAATCTGTACAGGCATCCGCTGCAGTATTCACGACAGCAGTACCAAGGTCATAGGCTGTTTCTATAGCAGTTATCACAGTTTCAGTCAGGGTTTCTATCCCGTCCTCGATAACAGGGATTACAACTTCAGTAAGGGTATCGCTTACCCAATCACCAACTGCAGTCATAGCGGTGATGACTCCGTTAAGGGCATCCTGAGCAATGGCAGTAAAGTCTAAACTGTTCAAACCTGGCAGGTGCCAGTCATATTCATATGTCGCAAGAGGAAAAGCTTGATTGTTAAGGAAAATCCCTTCTTCAGCAACAAATTCTACCGACTTTTCCATATTTATACTGAATCCTGCTTTGACTTCCACTCCTAATCCCAATTCAAAAGTTGGTTCAAACTGAAAACCAGTACCGGTTTCCTTAATAATCCGATAAGCAATTGGTATCGAATTTAGCAGGTTGAAAAGGTCAACAATTTCCTGTTTAAGTCGGGTTGGTCCCAGAAGGATACTGGCAGTCTGGTGGGAGGTAACATAATGAGAAAGATTTGCCAGGTCACTGAAAGTGGCTGCTATCGTATTGATCTGGTCAGAATTAATAATAATTACAGTGCGGGTACTGGTGTCGGTCCCAGGCTTTATATCACCTGTAAGACCAATACCCCAGTCCTTAGTGCTGGAAAAAGAAATCTCAGCTCTGTCTATTGCAGTCCCGCGATAATACAGTTTTAATTCATACTCACCTGCCAGATTTCCTTCCAGTCCTGCTCCCACCTTACTGCCCACTGCACCTGCTTCGATTCCAGCAGACAAATCAAGACCTCCAGAAAATTTTATCCCGACTGCATACTCCGCTGGCCAGGCGCCGATTTCTGCCATAATCTGTGCAGTTCCTTCAATTCCGGCTCCGACTCCCACTCCTAAAAGCACATTTTCATCATCGCCAATGCCCAGACCAGCACCTGCTGAAGCTGAACCTGTAATTTTGGCACCAGCAGCGAATTCGTCTCCATGCCAGTAATTGATATAGAGAGGGTTGTAATTATTTACAATCCAGGTGATGATAGAACCAAGCAGAGGTGGAGTGACCTCCAGACAGGTGCTTAAAATTAGTCCTGCGCGTAAAATCTGCTCCGTTTGACTGTAAGGGTCAGGGAAAAGGTAATCAGTCACAGAAGAAAAAACTGCTGAAACTCCTGCTTCTGCTTCTGCCCCGGCATAGCAAACACCTTTGACACCGCCGCCAACAGAACCACCAGCATAAACACCAGCTTCCATTTCTCTGGCTTTCTTAATCCCGATTTTATCGTCACTGCTGGTGGAAGCATCAGTATTCAGAATCTGATAAACAAAACCTCTTTTTTCGCCAGCCTGAGCACCCACTCCTATTGCTGCTCCTACATTTATACCACTGCCAAATTTCAAATTGGCTGTAGAATCTCTTGGCAGAATCTGAACCTGAAAAGTGACAGGATTCTCTTGTTGTTCACCAGCAACTGCCGTGATGGAACAATTGATTGTTTCGTTTACTGTCCCCAGTTGATCAGAATTCAAATCAATTTTAAGTAGACCATTCTCATCCGAACTATTACTGAAATTTCTGCCTGAAGCACTGATAGTGACTTCTGTTGAAACAGGCCAGTCCTGGCTATCTCTGATGAGATAGTAACGATGTACATGTCCGCCAGCCATAACAGTAGAAATTGCTGGATTCGGGTCAGGGTCCAGAGGACTGATGAAGTATGGACCTGCTGGTGCAGAAGGATAAAAACCAGCAGCCCAGATACTATCAGTATATGGATTTTCATGTTCAAAAGTCCAGGTGGCTGAGGTCATGTTATCAGTATAAACATTGGCACCACAACTCAGCACCAGGTCATCCCAGTAAACATCAATAGTATCAGAATACATGTAAGTTCCACCAGCTGTCAGTTCAATCCTGATTTTGCTCACCTGGTTCCAGTTGATGTTCAAATCACTGGAAGGTGTAACATTAAGGGTGTACCACGTATTGGGGTTAAGATGGATATCACCTTCTGAATCCCGGCTGATGCCTGGGGGTAAGATATAGGTAATGTTGCCGGTTCGGTAGTTGTTATTGTGGTTTGTGCTGCGACAGCAGGAAAGGCAGTAAGTGTAAAGCCCAATCTGGTTGTTAGCTGCATCAAAGCAACGAACCCTTAAATCTGTAACTGAACAGGCTCCTCCCCAGCCATCAGGACTGTCAGTCTGGACTGCTACCCGATAGTTTATCTGCAGGGAAACCGGACCACCGTAGTAGGAGAAATCCCGGTAAGCTTTGGCTGTATCTGCGTCCCGACCACTGGTTCCACCGTTAGCAACCATTGTGCGGATGGACCTTGGTGGAGAAGTCATCAACGTAGTATCAACACCTGTACCATCACGGAAAATCTGTCCGCAGGCAAAAAATGGCAGGATTAAAGTGAAGATAAAGGACAGAAAACTTAACCGACAGAAAGAAGGAATCCTGGAAGTCATATTCCTCCCTTTTCTACATTTGTCAAATGTGACCACCACTTTTTTCAGACAGAGAAGATGCTAACACCAGGTTTCCGCTTACGCAGATTTCATCAAAATATCAGCTGGTAAATTGTCTTGGCAATTAAAGCGACTGCGATGGATAACATACCAATCAAACCCATCCCGCAGGCGTAACCTGCCATCAGAATAGGAGTATATTTTTTCCAGTTGGGACCAACCTTTTTAGCAAAGTAGAACCGACCAAGCAACGCACCGGCAAACATAGGGATACTGAAATGCGGCATCTGACCTACCCCACCGATAATGCCGTAAAAAATAGCGGTAGGCCAGCGGAAAAGGATGCTTATCGTGTAAATGGCAGCGTAAACCAGGCCTGAAGAAAGGATGTATTTCAGTTTAATGGCTTTAATCATCCAGGGAGTCCCTGCTTCGGGAAGGGTGGAAGTAACCCAGAGACATTGAAACATGGCACTCATCGGCCACATCTTCTGTACAAAAGGATAAGCAGAAGAAGGGATAGGATTCATTCTCCAGATAATGGACCAGAAAAGGAAACTGCAAAAAAGCATAATAATCAGGGAAGCAAACTCGGCTTTATACCAGGAAGTAAATCTGGTTCTGGTCAGTTCCAGTTGTTTGAAACTCTGGGCTGTTCCTCCGTGATTGAAGTAGGGGACAGGAGCAAACCAGATATCCGCACCCTTATAACCGCTTAGAATGAAGGTGGCTTCTCTGACCATGGGGAAAGCAATCCCTGTAGCTACACCAGTAATACCAAACATCCGGGCGGAAGTATAGGAAAGAAAAGGAGTCAGGATAAACCCGAAGAAGATAAAGAGCACAACAGGGAATGTCGGTACCAGAAGGTGACAGATAATGACATAGACCAGGGTGGAAAGGAACCAGAGGAGCAAGGCTACAGGTAGTGGATAATCTCCTCTGTCCTCTGGCAGCACAACCTGTGTGTGGACTCTTTTCCGTGCTGAACCAAAAGCCACCGCCATTTTCCAGATACCAATAATCGCCACCACAATCCCGCCAGAAATAATGGCGTTAATCCAGAAATTCATCGTGGTCACCACATTGGTAGGAATGGCTGTCATTCCAGGTTGCCAGTCTGTAACAATTCCCAGTTTATGCAAAATCGGGTCACCAAAAGTGCGGGCTAAAACAGAGCCGAAAAATGTTCCCACGACCACCCAGAAGGGAAGGACAAAACCGGCAAAGAGTGTACCCAGGTCAGTGACAAACCCTAACATACCGGAAGGAAGAACCGTTCCTAATTGAGCGGTGAAATCCACCCAGGGGATGGGTAGTAACTGCAAGGGTGTGGTCATCAAAAGTCCAGTAATGGTGGGAATGACGACATAGAAAGCGCCAAAAATGACGCCAATCATAGCAGCAATAGAAAAAATTCTCCAGCGCCAGGTCTCTTTCTTGCCGCTGACCTCAGCCAGAGCCGTAGCACCTTCAGAAGCCACCGGTGCCATGGGGAAAGGCAGTCTTTCATAATCGCTGGTGATACGGAAGAGAGCATATCCCAGGCTGAAATGATTGATGCGGTATAAAACATTATGGACAATCAAAAGAAGAATGGGAACAGTCCAGGCTCTGGCTAAAAAGGTTCGTCTGACCAGAGCTTCAGAGCCAGCCGGTGGTACTGCCCAGGAGGGAATATGCTGCGAAAGTCCAAAGGATTTGGCATAGGGGGACTGGATTAGATATTGCTTCCAGATGAGGTCACTGAACGCACCTCCCTGTAAGGTTAATCCAGCTGCGCCCAGAACCAATCCGGCACTGATGAGTGAGCCAGCCAGAATATAAACAATATAGATTTCCTGTCTTTTCAATTGCACGAAGGAACGTTTGGCAATTTCTACCAGCAGGATAACTGTGACCCACTGGGCTGCTCCTCCCAGGCCACCACCTGTAATCAAAGCCAGGTAAATGGAACCTGGTAACATGATAAAACCGATAAAAAGGGCTGCCAGGATAGTTTTCTTATTGAAACCATCAATGAAGGGTTCCTGAATGCCAGGCTCAAATTCTATTTCCCGCGCAATTTCCTCAGCCATTTTCCTTCCTTTTTAAAAAGTAAAATTTTTTCAACTCTTTGCCAGAGCCAGCCGACCCTGATGCTCATATTCTTTTTTCACCTCCGGACTGACTGTTCTCCAGATGAGAAACTGTTTCCGGATGCCGTCCAAAAAGCGTCGATTTAACCTTTTCCAGTCGGTAGATTCACCACTGCTGCGTTCAATTGCTAAATCAATGGTGTAGAAGTTATACTGTCCCAGGGGTTTCATCACCACTCTTAATTTCTGGCTGACACCTAAATCAAACGGAGCCAGCCAGGTATCTGTAACGATGGTGTAGATGTCTTTGCCGTTTTCATTCTGCGCTCTTGTCAGGGAGGCGCCGTTGGTGTAAAAATTGCCCAGGGAAACATCCTGATAGGCACTGAAATATTCCGTGAGAAAGGTAGCCAGGCCTAAAACTTCATTTTCACTTACGGTAAAGGGAAATTCAAATTGCCACAGGTCTCCTTTGGGTTCCGGTAGAACCCAGCGTCTGGTAACATCAGGTACAGCCATCCGGGCTGCTTTTCTCGCCGGATAAAGGGTAGAAAGAAGCACAGTAATAACGATAACGATTGTGGCTATCACGGCAGAAAGTGAAGAGTAGTTGAGAACCAATCCCTGTAAAAGTCCAGTAACCATAAGGATTCTGGCTACCACCTGACCGAGAAGGTACCCGGCCACAGCTCCCAGTACAGCATAAACCAGTGATTCTGCCAGGAAAAGAGAAGCAATATGGACTGGGGCCAGTCCCACAGCACTGTAAGTACCAATTTCTTTGATTCTCTCATAAACAGAACCAAGCATCGTGTTTAAGACTATGAGAGCAGCAATAAGAACAGGAATAATCAAATTTCCGATGCCAGAAAAAGAGGTCATTCCCATACTGGTATAAACGTAGGTTTTCCCACCGATTCCGGCAAAAAGAATCACAGCCAGTTTGGAGATGAAATCCTCCACTGCTTTTTTTACATCTACCTCCTTCTGGAATCGGACAGCCACAGCATGTAGTGTCCCACCCATATTCATCACAGTTTCGTAAGGTAAAATTACGACATTGTCCGCCTCGGTATGCACAAAGCTCTGAAGTTTCACCTCACTGGAGTAAACCTGGGCGGTTTTCTCCATTTTTATTTTACTTATTTCCTTTTCCGGCAGGGAGGAAAAATCAACAGGCGTTAACCTTTCGTCATCCAGGTCTTTAAAGGAGTTCAGTTTCTTTTCATCAAACAGACCTTTCACGGAAAGCTGACGGCCATAGATTTTTACAGAAGTGTTCTGAAAATTGGCTTCTGTAATTCCCAATCCGGCAGCCAGGGAAGCCGGTAAAAGACAGACATTCTGGTCTCCTGGTTGCAGCCAGCTACCGCACAACAGAAAGTTATCCATCCGGGAAATAAACTTTTCTTCTGGAGATAGCCCTAAGAGACCACTGACCAGCAAAGATTTTTCTCCCCGGCGAACATCAACAGAAGTGCGATTGCCCAATTCCCGAAGGACAAACCACGCTCTGGGGGCTACCACGCCTGACTCTGAAAATTCACTCCGGACATAATCCAAAGCAATTTCCTGTAAAGGTGCCCAGGCTCTGTCCCGCAGCAGGATTCCTGTATAAACCGGGGTATTGGCACGCTGGAGGCGATTAAAATGCAGGAAAGATTTTATGGAGGTGAAAGAAAGCACTGTAAAGGTTAAAAGGATAAGGGTAATGGAAGTTAAAACGGTCCTCATCTTTCTTCTCTTCATATTTGCCACACCAAGAGAAAAGGCAGTTCCGGCTGCTGTTATCCGGCCCACATCAGTCTGGTAAACACCGGATGATTCTCTCTTCATCCTTTGCATCTGTTCTTCAAACTTGGAGGCAACAATGGAAAGCACAATGAAGGAAAGGGCTAATACGATAAAGGATAAGAGAATAACTTCTGGTGCATTGGTAAGTTTAAAGGCGGGATGGACCAGTCGCATAATCCAGTAAATTGCCAAAAATATGCCAAAGACACCTGCAATACGATGTTCAATTTTTGGAAATCCAAAAAATAGCCGCTCGCCAAAATAGGCAAAAGGCAGCAGCAGCATAAAGTAGAAAATGATACCTTTCACTACATCATTAGCGGTGCTTTTTACATCAGGGTAGGCTCGGGATTCAATAGCCTGAGACTGACGGGAATACTTTAAGAATCCAAACCAGTCAAGTTCTTTTAGAGCCAGATCTGCTTTTTTCAAAAGTTCTCTGGCTTTGTTCTGAAGATTTTTCAGTCTTTCATTGCGAATGCCAAATCTTTCAAAGTTTTCACTGCGGTAACTGTCCAGGATAATCATATCCCTGGCTGCCTGATAGGGTGTATCTAAAATAGCAGGAGTTTCACTGGATAAAAAACCTGTTCCTTCAGCCTGCTCTTTAGTTTTCGCTGGCTCCTGACCGTTGAGAAGAAGCAGCCTTTTCCCCAGCGGACCTGATTCACCGGTAATCTTTATCCTGGTACCAGGTTTGGCAAAGGCAACACATACAATCTCCGCATAGGAACTCCAAGTCCAGGGAATATACTCCGGATACTGCAGGTAATAACCGTAAGCATCAGGAAGGCTGTTGGAGGTATCAAAAACATCAATTTTACTTAACTGGGTTAGATACTGGGGGTCAACCAGGGAAAAAACGTCTACTGGTTCACATTCAAAAAGGACTATCATCCATTTCTTTTCCTTGTAATCCATCTTAAAGGAAATGGGATATTGCTGGTGACCATTAACTCCCATGTCAGGAGCCATTACAATCCGGCCTGTTTCTTCGTCTAATTTAAAACCATGCAGCCACACATTGGCGTTTCTGGGTAGATTGGTAAAGGTAGCTGTCCCTGATTCATCGGTCATCAAAAGTGGTGGTCTGACCCCCATCCAGATTTCCCAGCCCCGGGTAATATCATAAAGCCGGGGGAAAACAATTCCTTCTTTTACCGGCTGGTCGGGGACAAAACTTTTCCTGGGGTCAAAGGTAGTTAATCTGGCAATCAAAGAGTACATGGTATCTTTTACTTCCAGCTTGGTATCTGGCATCAGTTCCTGGTCGTTAACAGCCTGGTTAAGAATTTCCACCAGAAGAGCTGTCTGTCGCCGCAGACTCTCTAAATCCACTTTCTCTGCAGTATCCACCGGAGTATCCAGCCACCAGCGACCATCATTTACAGTGAGGAAGGTAACTGCTGGAATACCAGCCATGACCGGAAGTTCCCCGTCCGTACGCAGGACATCAGGAAGAAAAGTTTGCCAGAGAATTCCCTTTTCCGGGCTGATACCGTTGGCCAGGATATTCTCTGGCGGTAAATGTAACATTTTAGCTGCTCTGGTGGCGTATTCAATAAAACTCTTACCAAGTGGAGCAAAGAAGCGCTGGTAACTGAACTCGTAAGAATTGTGCCAGATTCCTAACTGGTCTGACCCGGTAGACAAATCCAGGCCTATCATCAGAAGTGGCTTCAGTAATTGTTTTTTGGGAATTCTACTTTTGAACGGCTCAGCGGTGCGAAGATGATCCTGAACAAACGCATTCATACCCGCCATATACTGGAAGTGACTGGAGGTGGCTAAAAACATAACGGTTCTGCGGGCAGGGGACTGGGCAAAACTTTCCAGAATGGTTAAAAGGGCAACTATGCCGCAACTACTGTCTGCTCCTGGTGCCAGGGCTGGCACCACGCTGGTGCTATCATAGTAAGCATGCAGAATAATCAAATCGTCTTTTAGTTTTGGATCCCGTCCGACCATGGTCCCGCAGATATTCTGGTCCTCTACCTTTTCCCAGGTCATTCTGGCAAAAAGTTTAACTGGAGTGTCGCTACTGCACAGTTTCAGTATTTCCTGAGCCTGTTGCCTGGTAGCATAAAACCGCGGGATAGAAATAGGGACCAGCACCAGTTTTTTTTCTGCCTCCACCCGACTTACCTGCCCTGTCTCCAGAAAGATAATAGCTCTGGCACCAAGCATAGCGGCATCTAACCACCGGTTACCACAGGAAAAATTGAAGACCGCGATAGCATTACGTAAGTTCTTCCCCTGAAAGGCTTTCAAATCTCCATCTCCTCCGTACAGGAGCTGTCCGGTTATTCCTTCCGGGGGAAGTGTAGAAGTTCTCACCAGATTGGGCCAGACGCAATAAAGTGGTATTTTTCTACTGCCTGTTTCCAGGTAGGCGCCTTTTTCTGCGGGAACAACTGTGGTGAAAGATTCGCGGTGGACATTGGACAGGCCGGCCCGGCGAAAAGCCTGTTCTATAAAGTCAGCCGCAGCCTTGTGTCCAGGAGTTCCTGGCATCCTGGAAGGAAAGGAAGAAAAGAATTTTATCAGAGAGGCAACATCCTGACTGCAGACTGAGTGACAGGATAGAAAAAGGCAGAAAAAAAGGAGAAGAAAGTACCACCTACTTTTTTTCATTTTTAAACTCCTTAAGTTTTTGCCAGGTTCTTCTTGACCCTGGATTATGATTAACTTCCTCCACAAACTGTTTTCTGGCTTCTTCTTCTTTTCCCTGTGCTTGCAGAATGCAACCCCTAAGGTAGTAAACCTCAGGGAAATAAGGATTTTCCTTTACCAGTTTATCCACTAAAGCCAGAGCACTTTCGTACCTTTGCTCGGTATAATCAAGGAGAGCCATGTTAAACATCAAATTACCACACCGGGCAAAATTCATCAATCCTTTTTCCAGCCATACCCGGGCCTGTTTTTTATCCCCGAGAAGGAGGTAACAACTGCTGATTTTTTCGTATAAATCAGAAGAAGGACGGACCCGTTCCTGTTCTTCCCAGCATTTCACTGCCTCTTTCAAGTTTCCTTCCGCAAAAAATTTTTCTGCCTTCTCCACATCAGAAGGAAAAACTTTGGTCAGCATGACCATGGCGGGTATAATGGTCCCTACCAGAAGGAAAACAGTGAGAACTTTATCGTTTCTAATCATGGTGCAAAGAACGATGGAACCGCTCCCATCTTCGGAAAAGGATAAAAATCAGGAGAAAAAGAACAATACTTAAAACCATCTGACTGATGAGGTTGTCGCGGTTTAATACTGCAGGCCAGAGGACAAAGATGGACCCAATTATAACCAGATCTTCCCAGAGAGGAGTTTTTTCCATCTTCCTTCCTTTTTTCTAATCCTGCTTTTGCTGTCACCGGTAACCCTTCAAGTTCTCCTGGCTACTGCTTGCTATACCGGCAGGGGGATTTGGCGCCTTCCGCTGCGTTCCAGGTCGGCCACCCGGGCTGTTCGGTGCTCCTTTTCGTCGCACCTCACAACCCGGGATCCCCTCAAATTCTCTTCGGTGCTGCTTAATGTGCCGGGAGGGGGATTTGAACCCCCACGGCCGAAGCCATACGCCCCTCAAACGTACGTGTCTGCCTATTCCACCATCCCGGCTTGTATCTCGTTATATTATACTTTGTGGGTTTTTTAAGTAAAGTTCCGCACATTTTTTAGCCAGTCTTCTCACACGGAAGATAAAACGCACCCGCTCGCTGACACTTATCGCCTTTCTGGCATCCAGCCAGTTGAAAAGGTGGGAAAGTTTCAACACATAGTCGTAAGCGGGAAAGACTAATCCTTTTGCCAGAATTCTTTCTGCTTCCCGCTCAAATTTGTCAAAGGTGTCAAAAAGGAAGGGGATATCAGCTACCTCAAAGGCATAACAGGAGTATTCTTTTTCCTTTTGCTTGTGAATCAGTCCAAATGTGACTTCTCTGTTCCAGGATAAATCAAAGACACTTTTTTTGTCCTGGAGAAAATTAGCAATTCTATCCAATCCGTATGTAATCTCGCAGGCCACAGGAAAAAGGTCAACCCCACCAGCCTGTTGCATATAGGTGAACTGCGTGATTTCCAGTCCATCCAGCCAGACTTCCCAGCCAACGCCCCATGCACCCAGAGTTGGTGCTTCCCAGTTGTCTTCAATGAAGCGGACATCGTGTTCCGTTGCTGAGATACCTAAAACAGCCAGACTTTTTAAGTAAACGTCCTGAATATTCTTGGGTGGTGGTTTAAGAATCACCTGGATTTGATGGTGGAGATAGAGTCTTACCGGGTTGTCCCCGTAACGACCGTCGGCTGGTCTGACTGAAGGTTCTAAGTAGACTACCTTCCAATTTTTTTCTCCCAGAATACCGAAAAAAGTAGCTGGGTTGAGAGTGCCAGCCCCTACCTCAATGTTATAAGGATGCCAGAGTACACATCCTCTTCTTATCCAGAAGTCCTCCAGCTTCCGCCAGATTTTTTGGAATTCCATGCTTAATATTTTAGAGACAAAAAAGGAAAAGTCAACCTTTCAAGCAATTTTAGATTATGTTAGAATGAAACGATGACCAGGATAGAAAACAAAAAGGTTTTTTTTGATTATGAAATTTTAGAAAAGCTGGAAAGCGGTATTGTTCTGTTGGGTCCGGAGGTGAAATCACTACGGGAAGGAAATGCCAGTCTAAAAGAATCATATGCCAGGGTGGAAAATGGTGAAATGTTTCTCTACAACATGTATATTGCACCCTATCCGGCAGCCACAGAAAAACCGCCTGTCCGCCGGCGCAGAAAACTTCTTCTCCATGCCAGCCAGATACACAGATGGGGCAAACAGGTGGCAGAAAAGGGTTTGACAATTGTACCTGTCTCAGTGTATTTTAATAATAAAGGTCTGGCCAAGGTAGAACTGGCTCTTGTTAGAGGGAAAACTGCTGGTGATAAACGGGAAGCACTTAAAAAGAAGCAAATTCAGCGGGAAATAGAAAGAGGATTAAGAAAACGGTCTTAGCAAATTAACCGGAAAAGGAAGGCAAACGTCTAAGTTTACAAGGGGGCGAAACAGGTTTCGACAGGGGGTTACAGGGGTCAGAGCAGCCTGTCGAGTTTGTCGGAAACTCGTTAAAATCCGGCAAAAAACAACTGCCAATACGGCAAACTGTCTGGCTGCTTAAAAGCAGCCACTCACCGCAGGCTTCTACCCTCAGGGCCTGCGAGTGAGCCGGAATGAGGGTCTGACTGGTCTGTTAGCCTTCCTCAGGCCGGTCCAGTAATGAAAAGGCTGCCTTACCTGTACTCTGTCCGATGAAGTGCGGGTAGGAAAGAAAAAAAACATCGGACTACGCAGGTAGAGACTCTGGTCGCTGGCCTTCTGGACCCGGCTGCAAAGCCGGCGCCTCCACCAAAGTTTGAGGGGGAGTGGTGAAATCCAGATACGAACAAGTCCAGTTTCTTGCAGTCTGTTTAATGGTTTTTTTAATTTCTTCATCAGTTTCCGGGATTAACCTGCAGGAGAAGGTTAAAGAAAACAGGTTATCCACCTATCTCTGCGGAAACCAGAAATATGTTTCCCTCAGGACGGTTCTGCGTCTTATTGGCGCTCAGGATTCCTGGGGAAGAATTCAGGACCGTGTTTTCTTTATCTACCGGGGAAAAGAAGTAGCACTGGGAGTAGGTTCTAATACTGTGCTGGTTTCTGGTGTCGCTCATTCCCTGGAATACCCTGTCCGGGAAGTGGAAGGGGAAATATTAGTTCCTCTCCTTGATTTTGAAAAAATTCTCAGCAGAATAGAAGGAACTGAAGCTGCTGCTAAGGATGTCAGCACTTCACTGGCAGCTGCTCCTGAAAGTTCCAAGAAAGAGATTTCACCTGCAGCCCCTGCCGCCAGTGTTTTGCCAGGAAATTCCAGCAGAAATTTTGTCATTTTGATTGACCCGGGACATGGAGGCAAAGATAATGGAGCAGTTGGTAATTTTGGTCTTAAGGAGAAGGATGTCAACCTGGATGTAGCCAAGCGTGTTCGTCATTATCTTCTGGCAAAACTGAAGAAATGTCCACACGTAAAGATTTTAATGACCAGGGAACAGGATGTTTTTCTCAGTCTGGAAGAAAGGGTGCAGAAGGCACGGGAAAGCAGGGCAGATATTTTTTTCTGTATCCATACCAATTCCTCGCGCTGGAATAGATTAGATGCGGATGGGTTTGAAACTTTTTACCCCAGGAGTAAGGAGGAAATCAGTATTTTGCCAGCTGCCGTAGACGGAGAAGGAGAAGAAGAGACAGGAAGCGAAAGCATTGTTTTGCAGATTGTCAAAGATTTGAATGAAACTTCTACGGTAGATGAAAGTAGGATTTTAGCAGAATTGGTACAGGAGCGTCTGGCAGAGCGTCTGAACTGTCCTGATAGAGGTGCCAAACCCAGAAATTTTTATGTGCTGAAATATACGCCGATGGTTTCCATCCTTACAGAAATTGGTTTCATTTGCAATCCTAACATTGAAGCCAATTTGCGGGATGTAGAAGTGCGTCAGGCTATCGGGGAAACGCTGGGTCAGGCAATACTGGATTATCTCCGGAGAAAAAATATTATCACCACCAATGATTAAACAACCCATCGGCGTATTTGATTCTGGCATCGGGGGATTGACTGTAGTAGGACAGATGAGGAAGTTGTCTCCGCGGCAGGACATTATTTATTTTGGTGATACTGCCCGGGTCCCCTATGGAACAAAGTCAGAAAGTGTTGTCCGGGAATTTTCTACCGAAAATACAAAGTTTCTCCTGAAGTTTAACCCAAAGCTGGTGGTAATTGCCTGTCACACCGCTTCCTGTCTGGCAGCCGGGTATCTGAAGAAACGATTTCCGGGGACTGCTTTTCTTGATGTGGTAAAGCCAAGTATCCGGAAAGCGCTGAGTGTTACCCGTTCTGGGAGGCTGGGAGTTATCGGGACTCCGGCTACCATTAACAGCGGAGTTTACCAGTCTCTTTTAAGAAAGGCTGACCCTGCTGTCAGGGTCTGGGCTGTATCCTGTCCGTTGTTTGTGCCCCTGGTGGAGGAGGGATGGGGAAATAGTAAACTGGGACGGGAAGCCGCGCGTATCTATCTGCGGAATCTGAGAAAGAGAAGGGTAGATACTGTCATTTTAGGCTGCACACATTACCCTCTTATGAAGAAAGCTATCAGCCAGGCTCTGGGAGCTGATGTACATCTGGTCGATGCTTCCGAAGAGGTAGCAGTGGAAACCTGCAGGCTTCTGAAATCTGAACCAGAAGCAGTGAATGCCGGTCGTGGAAGATTGCTTCTTTATTTCAGTGATTGTAGCAGTTACCTTAAGTCCCGGCTGAAGGTCTTTTTGCAGGAAAAAAAGATAATCGTTAAGGAGGTAAAAAGTCATTTTCAACCCGGCAGAAAAAATGTATGAAGTCATGATTGAAGATGAGTTTTGTGGGGCACACCACCTGGTAGGTTACCGGGGAAAATGTGAGGGTGTCCATGGTCATAACTGGAAGGTGGTAGTTGTGGTGAGGGGTGAAAGACTGGGGAAAGACGGTTTGCTGGTTGATTTCCATTTCCTCAGAAAAAAGCTTACCAGGATTCTGGAAGAACTGGACCACAAGGACCTGAACACAATTTCTTTTTTCCGCAGGAATAATCCCAGTTCTGAGAACCTGGCGCGGTACATTTTTCTTACCCTGGCTAAATCTTTTCAGAAAAAAAATTTGAGCATTTACCGTGTAACAGTCTGGGAAAACCAGCGACAGTCTGCTACTTATCTACAGGGAGGCAAAAATGAAGGCTTACCAGGAGCCAAAGATACCGGTGGAAAAAATATATTCCGGAAAGGTTCGTGACTTATACCTTTTAGATGACCGGCGGCTGCTTCTGGTGGCTACTGACAGAATCTCAGCTTTTGATTTTGTTCTCCCCACCCCCATCCCGGGCAAGGGAATTGTTCTTAATCAGCTCTCTGCTTTCTGGTTTCACCTGTTGGGTTCTGTTGTTTCCCATCACCTGATAGCGGACCAGTGGGAAGATTTTCCGGATTATTTAAAGCTTTTTTCCTCCTTACGGGGAAGAAGTATGGTGGTCAAGAAAGCTGAGAAGATACCTGTAGAATGTGTGGTAAGAGGGTACCTTGCAGGGAGTGCCTGGAAAGATTATGAGAAGACAGGTAGCATCTGCGGTATTAGATTACCTGCAGGGTTGAAACTGAGCGAAAAACTACCGGAACCTATTTTTACGCCTGCCACTAAAGAAGAAAAAGGAAAGCATGACCAGAATATTTCTTTTGACCAGATGGTAGATATTGTGGGTTATGAAGTTTCCTCCTTCCTCAGAGAAAAATCTCTTCAGCTTTACGAGAGGGCAAGTCAGTATGCCTCCTTGCGCGGAATCATTATTGCTGATAGCAAGTTTGAATTTGGTCTGGACGGCAAAGAAATTATCTTAATAGATGAGGTTTTCACACCTGATTCTTCACGTTTCTGGGAAAAATCCAGGTATGAGGTGGGAAAAGTTCAGGATAGTCTGGACAAACAATATATACGGGATTATCTGGAAAGTATTCACTGGAATAAGCAGCCGCCTGTACCAGCTTTACCGCAAGCTGTTGTCCAGAAGACACAGGAAAAGTATTGTCAAATTTACAGGCTTTTGACGGGGAAGGAAATCATTGTCGAATAAGCTTTTTCACCTGAAGGATAACAGATGAAAAAACGTGTCTGGTTAATAGAAGTTTTTTACCGCCCAAAGGTTTTTGATGCCCATGCGGGAGAGGTTAAAAAATCAGTAGAAGAACTGGGCGTTAGCTGTGTGGATAAAGTTTCTGCTTCCAGTCTTTACCGGATAGAGGGAATGATTAAGAGAGAAGCTATTATCAGGATTGCCAGGAATCTTCTCGCTGATTCTGTTTCTCAGGATTATCGTCTGGGTGAGCCTTTCCGGCAGTCAGCCTGGTCAGTTCAGGTCTGGTACAAACCAGGGGTAACTGACACGGTGGCAGAAACAGCCAGAAAAGCAATCCAGGACCTGGGAATAAGCAACTTTCTGGTTGTTTCTACTGGCCGTTGTTATTTTTTCTGGGGTAAACTGGAGGAAGACATACTTTCTTCCGTAGCGAGAAAACTTCTCGCTAACGAGCTAATAGAATTTTTCCTGATAAAAAGACCGGGGAAGTAGGAAAAATGGCTGAAAAAATTCAGGTGCGACAGATTAATCTTTTACAGTCCACAGACGACGAACTGATACAGCTCAGTCGTCAGCATCTCCTTTCTCTTGATTTAAAGGAGATGCAGACCATAAAAAAGTATTTCCAGGGTCTGGGTCGTAATCCCACTGATTGCGAACTGGAAACCATCGCTCAAACCTGGTCAGAACATTGTGTCCATAAAACTTTCAAGGCATTGATAGAATTTGAGGAGGAAGCAGAAGGAAAAAAGAAAAAAAGGGAAGTTGTCTGTCTAAAAGAGATAGCCAGGGTGACAGAAACTTTGAAAAAACGCTGGTGTCTGTCTGTTTTCCAGGACAATGCCGGCATTGTTGATTTTACAGATGGCTGGGCGATAGCCTTTAAAGTGGAAACGCATAATCATCCTTCTGCCTTGGAGCCCTACGGTGGAGCTGGAACCGGTATAGGCGGTGTCATCAGAGATATTTTAGGAGTGGGGCTTGGTGCCAGGCCCATCCTTAACACAGATGTTTTCTGTTTCGGGCCACTGGACACCCCTTACCAGGATTTACCGGAAGGATTACTTCATCCCAGAAGAATTTTTAAGGGGGTCGTCAGCGGGGTGCGAGATTACGGGAACCGTATGGGCATTCCCACGGCTAACGGAGCAATTATTTTTGATAAAGGATATATACACAACTGTCTGGTTTACTGCGGTACCTTAGGTCTCATCCCGAAAAATAGAATTTTCAAGGAAGTGAAAGCAGGAGATTTGATTGTCGTAGCAGGTGGACGGACTGGCCGGGATGGTATCCATGGAGCAACATTTTCTTCAGCCAGTTTGAACAAGGATATTCCCACCAGTGTGGTGCAGATTGGTAACCCTATTACGGAGAAAAAACTTCTGGATGTTTTGCTCGTGGCCAGGGATAAAAAGCTTTACAGGGCAATCACCGATTGCGGTGCTGGTGGTCTTTCTTCTGCTGTGGGTGAGATGGCCAGGTCGCTTGGTGCTGAAGTCTGGCTGGAAAAGGTGCCCTTAAAGTATCCGGGGCTTCAACCGTGGGAAATATGGCTTTCTGAATCTCAGGAAAGGATGGTTTTGGCTGTACCTTCATCCAGAGTAAGTGTCCTGCTTGATATTTTCCAGAGTGAGGATGTGGAAGCGAAAGTCATCGGCTGTTTTCAGGATACAGGACAGCTGCTTTTGAAATATGAAGGTGAGATTGTCGGCCAGCTGGACCTCAGGTTCCTCCACGATGGTCTCCCCAGAAGAAGATTGCAGGCTTATTTTCCTTCCAGACAGGTAGTTCTGACAGCACCGGAAAATGTGGAATGGAAAGAAACTCTTCTGCAGTTACTTTCAGACCCGGTGATTGCTTCCAAGGAAGTAGTTATCCGTCAGTACGACCATGAGGTCCTGGGCCAGACTGTTATCAAGCCCCTGGTGGGTGTAGAGCAGGCAGGTCCTTCTGATGCAGTGGTATTGAAGGTTTTGCCTGATTCCTGGCGCGGGGTAGCAGTAAGTTGCGGTATTAATCCTTTTTATGGAGAGATTGACCCTTATGCCATGGCTGGTTGTTGTCTGGAAGAAGCCATCAGGAATCTTGTCTGCGTGGGTGCAGACCCTCAAAAGGTAGCCTTACTGGACAATTTTTGCTGGGGAGAAACTAACGGCGGTGAATCCCTGGGAAGACTGGTAAAATGTGTGGAAGGTTGCCGGGATTTTGCTCTCGCCTATGAAGCACCTTTTATTTCTGGCAAAGATAGCCTCAATAATGTTTTTCGCAGAGAAGATGGTTCTGTACTTTCCATTCCCGGGACACTTCTCATTTCTGCTGTCTCCATAGTGCCTGATGTCAGGAAGACCTGCTCCTCGGACCTGAAAAAACCAGGGAATCACCTTTACCTTTGCGGGTTAACACTGGATGAGTTCGGGGGTTCCAGGTATTTTCACCTTTTCCGCTGTGCAGCCGGTGTGGTTCCTTTACCACGACCCCGGGAGACCAAAGTGGTGATGAGAAGGTTACATCAGGCAATAAAAAAACAGTGGGTAAAAGCCTGCCATGATTGTTCGGAAGGTGGTTTTATTGTGGCTATGGCAGAGATGGTGATAGGTGGTACCTGGGGTGCAGAAGTGGAATTATCTACCTTCGCCGGTAAAGCCAGCGGGGTTGGTTCCTGCCTTTTTTCTGAAAGCCAGGGCCGCTTCCTTGTGGAGGTAGAGAAAGAGCACCAGGAAGAATTTGAATCTCTTATGGCTGGAGTGCCAGCTGTGATGATAGGTACTGTTGTTCCGGAGCCTTTTCTTACAGTGAAAAACTGCGGGAAAGTTCTTTTTCAGCTTTCTGAAAGAGAGTTAAGAGATTCCTGGAAAGGAGCGCTGAAGTGGTAAAACCCAGGGTTGTCATTCTCAGGGTGGCCGGGACAAACTGCGACCGGGAGACAGAATGGGCGATGAAGATGGCTGGAGCTATTGTGGAACGGGTCCATCTAAACCAGTTTTTATCCAGGAAGAAAAAACTGAAGGATTATCAGGCTTTGATTATCCCGGGCGGTTTTTCTTATGGAGATGATATTGCTGCGGGAAAAGTTCTGGCTAATCAGCTTATTTACTGTTTAAAGAATGAACTGTGCGAGTTCATTGAGAAGAAAAAGCCAGTGTTAGGTATCTGCAATGGTTTTCAGGTCCTGGTGAAAACAGGATTACTTCCTGGTTTTGGTTCTCACCAGCAGGTGACGTTGACCTGGAACGACTCCGGACATTTTGAATGCCGCTGGGTTTACCTGAAAGTAGAAGCCAGTGTCTGTCCTTTTACTGATAACTTACCGGAGATTATTCAGTTACCGGTGGCGCACGCGGAAGGGAAATTTCTACCTGAAAATAAAAAGGTTATGCAGGCACTCGAAAAGGGAAGGCAGGTTGTTTTCCGTTATGTGACACCCTCAGGTGAGAAAGCCACTTATCCCTACAACCCTAATGGTTCTGTGGAAGAGGTGGCCGGGATATGCAGCAGTAATGGCTTGCTTCTGGGAATGATGCCCCACCCGGAAAGATGTACCCTTGCCCAGCATTTTCCTGACTGGTTGAGATACTCTCCAGAATGTCCCCAGCCGTTTGGCTTTCTCATTTTGCAGAATGTGGTAAAATTTATCTCTCAGTAACTGTGTCATTCTTTTTTCTACCGAAGGGAGAAGTAAAGTGGAAGAAGAAATTTTTCAGAAGGCAGAAGTTCTGGTAGAGGCTATGCCCTATATCCGGCGTTATCAGAACACCTATTTTGTCATAAAATTAGGAGGTGGCATCTTCAGGATGCCTGAGGTGAGAAACGGGATTTTAGCAGACATAGCTTTCCTGCACGTGGTGGGGATCCGGTGTATTATGGTGACCGGCGGTGGACCTTTTATCAGTGAGGAAATTCAAAAATCAGGCCGGAAACCGGTTTTTGTTGATGGTTTGAGAGTAACTGATGAAGATACCCTGCAGATAGTGAAGAAGGTTCTTCTGCGGGTTCGGGATGATTTAGTGAGATACCTGGCTGAGGAACTCAAAGTCGTCTGTTATCCTGTAGAACCGGAAGAACGACTCATGCTTGCCAGAAAGATTCATTACCAGAAAGGGGCAGAGGTAGTGGATCTGGGTTTTGTAGGGCAGATGGAAAGTGTAGATGTACCCTCCCTGAAAGCAAAGGCAGCAAATGCAGTAGTGGTGCTGGCGCCTCTGGCTTATGGCCAGGATGGTTTTCTGTATAATATCAACGGGGATGCGGTGGCTTCCGGTATTGCCTGTGCTCTGGGAGCAGAAAAATTAGTTTTCCTGACCAGTGTGCCCGGGGTGATGCGCAATCCAGAAAATCTGGAAACACTGATTTCTGTTTTGACGGTGAAGCAGGTGGAAACTTTGGTCCAGCAAGGGGTTATCAAAGAAGGTATGCTACCAAAGGTAAAGGCAGCGGTTTCTTCTATCAAAAATGGAGTAAAAAAGGTTCATATCATTGGGGGGAACCTTTCTCATTCCCTGCTGCTGGAAATTTTTACCAACCAGGGTATTGGTACGGAGATTGTTGCTGAGGAAGGAGTGGAAAAATGACCGGGGAGGAAATAAAAAGTCTTTATCAGCAGTTTGTAGTTGGTTGTTACAGGCGGGATGATGTTGTTTTAGTGAAAGGACAGGGTAGCATAGTAAAAGATATGGATGGGAAAACGTATCTTGATTTCTTCCCTGGTTGGGCGGTTTCGGGGCTGGGACATTGTCCGGCAGAAGTGGTAAGAGCCTTGAAAAAACAGGCAAGCCTTCTCATGCATGTTTCCAACAATTACTACCATCCCTGGCAGGCGCTGTTAGCCCGGCGAATTTCCCGGCTTTCCTTTGGTGGTAAAGTTTTCTTCTGTAACAGCGGAGCTGAAGCCAACGAAGCAGCAATTAAACTCTGTCGTCTTTATGGCCGGGAGAAAGGACGATACAAAATTATTTCCATGGAAAACTCCTTTCATGGAAGAACTTTAGCTACAGTAACCCTGACCGGACAGGTGAAATACAGCCAGCCTTTTCATCCTCTGCCGGAGGGGTTTGTGCAGGTACCTTTTAATGACCTGGATGCTGTGGAGAAAAATATTGACGAAGAAACAGTGGCTGTTTTTCTGGAATTGATTCAGGGTGAAGGTGGAATTAATGTGGCGGAGAAAGATTACATCTCCGGGCTTGTTAAGTTGTGCCAGAAATCTGGTTTGTTGCTGGTTGTGGACGAGGTCCAGACTGGTTTTGGCCGGACAGGCAGGATGTTTGCCTACCAGCATTATGACTTTCTTCCGGACATTATGACCCTGGCTAAGACCATGGGAGGTGGTTTTCCTGTTGCGGCCATGGTTGCCAGAGGAGACCTGGCGGATTTAATGGTACCAGGGACTCATGCTTCCACCTTTGGCGGCAGTCCGTTAGCCTGTAGCAGCGGCCTGGCTGTCCTTGATTTGATAGAGAAAAAAAATTTAGTCCTGCGGGCAAGAAATATGGGGCAGTATCTGCAAGAGAGGTTAAATCTTTTAAGAAAGAAATATCCGGCGATTACTCAGATACGGGGTTTAGGTTTAATGCTGGGACTGCAGCTGGATAGACCTGGTTCTGATCTGGTGAAGATTTGCCGGGAAAAAGGTCTTCTTGTTAATTGTACCCACGAAAGTGTTATCCGGATTATGCCAGCGCTGACTGTGAAACGTTCTGAAATCCAGCAGGGGCTGAAGATTCTGGAGGAGAGTCTGCAGTTGTTTTTCCAGTAAGGGTGCTGGCTTGCGGACAGGAGCGGGAAATTAAAAGAAAACGAGATTTTTTAGAGGTCACTGATTTAACCAGAGAAGAGGTTCTTTCCCTTTTTGATAGAGCCAGGTACTTCAAAAAAGAGAGGGGAAAAAATTCCTTTTCTTTTTTAAAAGGAAAGCACATTGGTTTGCTTTTCTGTAAACCTTCCACGCGCACAAGAGTTTCTTTTGAGGTAGCGATTTTAGAGCTGGGCGGGACACCTCTTTACCTCTCCGGACAATCAACTCAAATTTCCCGGGGGGAAAGCGTAAAGGATACGGCCTGTGTTCTCTCGCGTTATCTGCACGGGTTGGTGGTGCGAACATTTGCCCAGAAAGAAGTGGAAAACTATGCCCGGTGGTTCAACCATCCTGTAATCAATGCTCTGACTGATTCTTCTCATCCCTGTCAGGCTTTATCCGATTACTTTACTATCCTGGAGAAGAAAAGAAGTCTGGAGAATTTAATTCTTGCTTATATCGGTCATCCCAACAATGTCTGTAATTCTCTGGTTTTAATGGCAGACATTTTAGGAGTTTATATCCGGGTGTGTAGTCCCAAAGAGTATCCCCTCTCTGAAGAAGTGCGCAGAAGAATGAAACATCCAGAATTACTGATGACTGGTTCTGACCCGGAAAACATTATCTCCGGAGCAGATGTTATCTATACCGATACCTGGGTGAGCATGGGAGATGAGGGGAAAGAAAAAGAAAGGCTGGCTATTTTTCAGAAATACCAGGTAAACGAAAGTATTCTTTCTCTTGGCAAAAAAGAAGTTTTTTTCATGCACTGCCTGCCGGCGCACCGGGGCCAGGAAGTTACCGACAGTATTATTGACGGGCAAAATTCTATTGTTTTTGACCAGGCGGAGAATCGTCTCCACTGTCAGAAGGCCTTACTGGAATTTCTGTATGCCGGGTGAGGAAAAGCCAATCCTTCTTAGAATAGAGAAGACAAGGGAATTCCTGGAAAAAAAAAGATGTACTGGTTGTCTGGTTTGTGGCTCGGCTAACATTTCCTGGCTGGTTGGTCTACCCCATACAGAAGGTCTACTTCTTCTGACAGGAAAAGAAGCGTATCTGTTTGTTTCTCCCCTGTGCAACCAGTCTCATCTGCATCAGAAAAAACTTCCTGTAGAACTGATTACTGAAGAGAAAAAATTTCGGGTTCTGGTGAACTGTTGCCGGAAAGTGGGGTATCTGGCACCAGAAATAACTGTGGAAAGACTGGCACACTGGAAGCGGCGGTTTACCTGCACATTTTTAGCCTGGCCTGATTTCATACTTAATCTACGTGCCGTGAAGGATTCTCTGGAACTGAAACTTTTGCGAAAAGCCAGAGTTATTGCCAGAAAGATTCTGAAGGAAATCGTTACCAGGTATGTACGGTCCGGAGTGGAAGAGGTGGAACTGGCAGAAGAGATAAGGCACCTGGCTTATGTCTATGGGGCTACTGGTATTAGTTTCCCGCCTATTGTGGCCTCTGGTCCGAACAGTGCTTATCCACATCACCGGCCAGAAAGAAGGAAACTTAACGAAGGTGAAGCTCTCATCATTGATTTAGGTGTAGAATATGAGGGTTACCATAGTGATTTAACGGAAACAGTTTTTGCTGGGAAAAAATCCCCTGATCTGGAGTGTTTATATCAGGCTGTGGCAGAAGCGCAGAAAAAGTGTCTGGAAAAAATCAGGACAGGGCTTTCCGGTCAGGAAATTCATCAACTGGCTGCTTCTTATTTCCATGAGAAAGGACTGGCCAAGTATTTTGTTCACGGCCTGGGTCACGGACTTGGTCTGCAGGTTCATGAAAAACCAGTCTTAAACAGTCGTAGCAAAGACCTGTTACAGCCAGGTATGGTTGTTACTGTGGAGCCCGGGTTATATCTACCCGGTAGCGGAGGGGTAAGGCTGGAGGAAATGGTTTTTTTATAAAAAGCACACCAACAATTTTTTCCCACCGTATTCAGGATTCACAGGCAACTTGACAGAGGTAGCCGGTGTGTTTTATAATGATTCAATAAATGATTTGAATTCAATGCTGAAACTTATACATAGACGGAAAAATGAAGGATTTGAAATGAACAAAGGTCAGATTATAGGAAAACTGGAAGGGAAGGGAATTCAGGCATCGTACCAGAGGATAAAAATACTGGAATATCTGATGAAAAATAGAATTCATCCGACTGCTGATGATATCTACAAGGCTTTAAGAAATGAGATACCGACGCTTTCTAAAACGACGGTTTATAATACGCTAAAGACTTTGTTAGAAAAAAGAATTATTTTTATAGTTACAACAGAAGAGGATGAATTAAGGTATGACTGTGCTGGGGAGAACCATCTACATTTTAAGTGCAGGAGGTGCGGAGCTTTATATGATGTGTTTCATAAATGTGAGATTTTGAAACGCAGGGAGATACAAGGACATCTAATAGAAGAAAGCCACATATACCTTATCGGGGTATGTAAAAAATGCAGAAAGGAAAGTGCTTGATTTAAGGAGGTGATTAATGGATAGGTACATTTGTAAAGTGTGCGGATATGTGTACGACCCGGAGAAGGGAGACCCGGAAAACGGGGTGGCACCAGGTACAAGTTTTGAAAAACTTCCTGAGAAGTGGGTATGTCCTATCTGCGGGGCTGGAAAGAACATGTTTGAAAGGGAAGGTTAAAGGGATGACATGACCTAAAAAAGATGGGGGAAGACAATGCCTGCAATTCTGGACATTCAAGATGTTTTGCAGTTTGCAGTAAAGATCGAGGAAAACGGAGAAAAATTCTACCGGACGGTAGCCCGGGCAATACGGGAGAAGGAAGTGGGAAAGCTGTTTAATTTTCTGGCAGAAGAAGAAGTACGACACGGAAAAATTTTTGCGGAAATGCTGGAGAAAACAGGAAAACACCAAGTTCCTGAGACATATCCGGGTGAGTACTTCCAGTATCTGAAGGCCTATGTAGAAAATTTGATATTTTCTTCCACGATGGAGAAACAACTGACCAACAGGGATGGGTTAATGAAAATTATGGACTTTGCTATAAGCAGGGAGCTGGATTCTATCACGTATTACCTGGAGACAAAACCTTTGGTACCTGAAATACAGCATGAGATTCTGGGCAGAATCATAGAAGAGGAGAGGGACCATTTTGTCCGTCTTTCCATCATGAAAGAAAAGATGGGAAAATGAAAGGCTGTTTCGGTCTGAAAGTTTTGAGATAAAGCAGAAGTATTACCGCGGTAATCAGTTAAACAAAAAAGGGGGGAAAATGGAAGAAAAAGTAATGGCAAAGACAATGCCGCTTCTGGGGGATGACTTTCCGGAGATGAAGGTTCAGACCACGCAGGGAGTAATTGATTTACCCGGCCACTACGCTGGGAAGTGGTTTGTTCTTTTCAGCCACCCGGCAGATTTTACACCTGTATGCACCACGGAATTTGTTGCTTTCCAGAAAAGATATGGGAAGTTCAAAGATTTGAACTGTGAACTGATTGGGCTTAGTGTGGACCAGGTCTTTTCCCATATAAAGTGGGAAGAATGGATAAAGGAAAAGTTAGGAGTGGAGATTGAGTTTCCTATCATTGCAGATACCGGAGCGGTGGCAGAGACACTGGGTTTAATCCATCCGGGAAAGGGCAGCAATACTGTCCGGGCGGTCTTTGTAGTGGATGAGGCGGGTAAAATCAGGATTATCCTTTACTATCCTCAGGAACTCGGCAGGAATATGGAGGAAATACTGCGGGCGGTGAAGGCAATGCAGATATCTGACAAATATGGAGTGGCAATGCCGGCTAACTGGCCTGACAATGAGGTGATAAAGGACCATGTAATAATCCCGCCGGCCAGGGATGTGAGAACAGCAAAAGAAAGGCTGGAAAAAGCCAGAAAAGGTGAGTGGGAATGTTTTGACTGGTGGTTATGCCATAAGAAACTGCAAAAGTAGAAAATCCTGACAAAAAAGAATTTCAATTTCATAGGAAAGGAGGTGAGAAAATGGTTTATCTATGGAGATGCGAAATTTGCGGAGACCCCTATATCGGGGAAACCCCTCCCAGCAATTGTCCCTTCTGTGGTGCCCACTCCAGATACATTAAGCTGGCAACGCTGGCAGAGGTGACATTTGATGTGAATCTGGAGCTGCAGGATAGAGAAAATGCTGAACGTGCTCTTTCAGTGGAGGTAAGCAATTCCGCGTTTTATTTCTGCGCTGCAGAAAAGACTGATGATGCCGAGGGTAAACTTCTTTTTAAGGCGCTGGGCAAGGTGGAGGCTGAGCATGCAGCAATATGGAGGAAGATATTAAAGCTGGAATCCGTGCCCCAAGGCAAGGAGGTTTGCTCAACAAAAAACAGGGAGAACCTCAAAGAATCTCACCAGCGGGAAACAAAGGCGATTGAATTCTACAGAAAAGCTGCCGGAGAAGCAAAAAACGCACGGATAAAAGAGATATTTGAGGCTCTGGTAGAGATTGAAACTGACCATTTATATCTTTCCGAGGAGAGGATGAAAAATGACTAAAGTAAATCAAATTTACAGATGCAACGTATGCGGGAACATTGTGGTTGTTTTACATGCGGGAGCAGGAGAGCTGGTTTGCTGTGGACAACCCATGGAATTACTTCCGGAAAAGACAGAAGATACAGGGAAAGAAAAACATGTGCCTGTGCTGGAGAAGACAGCTACCGGGATAAAAGTAAAAGTTGGTTCTGTCCCGCATCCCATGGAAGAAAAGCACCATATTGAATGGATTGAGATAATGGCTGACGGGTTCGTTGCCAGAAAATTCTTAAAGCCAGGGGACAAACCAGAGGCAGAGTTTGAGGTGCAGGCAGAAAACATTACCATTAGAGAATACTGCAATATCCACGGTTTGTGGAAGTCATAAGTTTTTTATGGCTTCAGTCCAGGCGTTGATAGGGGAATGGTTCTGAATACTGCCCGGTGTATTTCTTATCCTCTCCGGGTAAGGTTGCTTTACGGAAGGATGGTTAGGTGTTTAAATATCAGTAATAAAGGAAACTACCTCTAACTGGAGGTAAAAGATGGGTTTTCCTACCACAGAGGTTGGTGGTGTTACTCTTTCCCGGCTGATTTGTGGTACAAACTGGTTTCTTGGTTATTCTCACACCAGTGCCGCGAAAGATAAGTTTATCAGGGAGTTATTTCCTACCCCGGAGAAAATAGCAGCAGTAATTGAAGTTTTTGGACATCACGGTATTAACGCGGTTATGGGTCCTGCCAGTCCTCTCCTGGCAGAAGCCATTAAGATTGCCTGCGACCGGGTAGGTAAAAAAATACATTATGTCTGTACTCCCCATTATGAAGTGGGCAAACTGGATACCTGGCAGCAGGCGATAGACACAGCCATAAACTACCAGGCTACTTTCTGTTTTCCGCACCAGTGTATGACTGACCCCCAGATAGACCTTGTCAGAAGAAGCCTTTCTGAAGAACTGCAGTTATGTTTGCAGATGGTCAGGCAGGCAGGAATGATTCCAGGATTGAGCAGCCATACACCTCAGGCAATAGTTTGTGCGGATGCCTGCGGTGCTGATGTGGAAAGTTATATCCAGCCATATAATGCAGCTGGTTTTCTCTGCCAGGTAGAAACAGACTGGATAAGAAAAATTATTCTTCAGGCAAAAAAACCAGTCATGACCATTAAACCTCTTGCTGCGGGTCGGATCCTACCTCCTACCGGGTTGACATTTGTCTGGAATAGTATCCGGCCATGTGATTTAGTAACGATTGGTGTTGTTTCCCCGTATGAGGCGGAAGAGTGTATTGAACTGAGTCTTGCCTGTCTGGAAAAGCGGCCGGCAGAGGTAGAACTTCAGTTTACCAGAAGTAAGAAATCTCTTGTCTGAAGAGTTAACCCCGGGAAAAGGGAATTGCCGTGGACAAAAACAACGAGGAAAAAATTTCTGTGTTTCTCCGACGTATCAACTCCGAGTTAAGTTTTGCTGAGAAGTTTCTTTCTCTCTATCCGGATAAGAAGGCCTGGAAGGAAGTCGCTGAAGTAAAGAAAATTCTGGAGAGCGAGAGAGAAAACATTTCTGCCGGAACTGCAGGCCAGCTGGTGGAAGAATGTGAAAAAAGAATGTCTTATACTGCGGCATTGGCGAAAAAATTGACTGTCCATGCAGTTGGTCATGCCCATATTGATATGAACTGGACCTGGCCGTTAGATGAGACGCTGGCAGTCATCAGGGACACCTTCAGCACTGTTTTAACCTTAATGGACAGATACCCGGAGTTTACTTTTTCCCAGAGCCAGGCTGCTGTGTATTACCTTCTGGAAAAGTATTATCCGGAATTGTTAGAAAGGATAAAAGAAGCGGTGAAGAAAAAAAGGTGGGAGGTTTCTTCTGTTACCTGGGTAGCAGACAAAAATTTATCCTCCGGGGAGAGTCAAATAAGGCAGATTCTTCTAACGAAGAAATATTTTAAGAGAATTTTTGATTTACCTGAGGAAGAAATGGTTTTAGATTTTGAACCTGATACCTTCGGGCATGCTGTCATTGTTCCTTCTATTCTTGCAGGAGCTGGTGTTAAATACTACTACCACTGTCGTGGTTCCCAGGGTCCGAAACTGGCCAGGTGGGTGGGTCCTGACGGCGGTGAGGTACTGGTATATTTTGAAAAAGATAGCTGGTATATCAAACACGGAGACAGGGTTACTCCGGAAGCCATTGGTGATTTTGCCCTGATGAACCTGAAGCAGACGGCTCTGGCTGTGGCTCTTTTTGTTTATGGTATAGGTGACCATGGCGGTGGTCCCACAGTGCGAGATATTGAAAATATCCAGCAGGCATCTTCCTGGCCGGTTTTCCCTACAGTTATTTTCTCCAGTTATAAAAGATTTTTCTCTGCCATAGAACCCTTCCGGGAGAAACTTCCTGTCATCAGAGGGGAACTCAATTTTATGTTCACCGGTTGCTATAGCTCGCAATCAGAGATTAAAAAAGCCAACCGAGCTGGTGAACGTTATCTGAGACAGGCGGAAACCTGTGCCTGTTTGGCTTCACGGCTGGACCACAAATTTTCTTATCCTGAAGATTTGTTAGAGAATGCCTGGAGAAAGCATCTCTTCAACCAGTTTCATGATATTCTGCCTGGTTCAGGGAAGCCTGAAACCAGGGAATATGCGTTAGGTCAGTTTCAGGAAATTGCTGCCGCTACTTCCGCTGTCAGAACAAAAGCCCTGAGTTGTTTCACAGAATTGATTAATACCCGGGAAGCAGTCAAACTTTCAGGTTTTAAAGGTGGAAGGTCTGATTTATCCCTGGGCGCTGGTGCTGGTTTTCTCCAGAAGCAACGCGGTATCTCCTTACCAGGAAGTGATGATGCAGCCACCCGGGTTTTTCTCGTGTATAACTGCTGTCCTTTTCCCCGAACAGAAGTAGTAGAAGCTATTCTCTGGGATATGCCAGGCGAGTATCCTTTTGCGGTCAAGGATAGCCGTGGCCAGATTGTTATTTCTCAGCTGTTAGAAGGTAATGGACATTACTGGGGACACTGTTACCAGCGTCTTCTTTTTCTGGCGGAAAATGTGCCGCCTTTAGGTTACCGAACCTATGTTGTGGGGGAAACCCCAGAAGCTAAATCTGAGGAGAAAAAAAAGTATGATTACCGTCTGGAAAAACCCCTGGTTTTCTCTTTAGAAAACGATATTCTGCGCTTAGAGTTAGACAACATTTCCGGTGGTATCAAGCGCCTGTTATGGAAAAAAGACGGGCGGGAAATGGTAAAGCCTGGCCAGCTATTGGCTCTTTTCCGCCTGATAGAGGAGCGCTTTCCGCTCGGCTGGGGTATGACAGCCTGGCTGGTGGGAACCCATTCGCTGATTGAGAACCTGGAAGGTGTAAGTTTTTCTGCTGATTCGGTTTTTCAGGGTCCTTTGCGCTGGAGTATCACCTTTACTGGAAAAATCAGACATTCTGACCTGAAAGTGACTTATTCCTTAGACCGTGGAAGCTGTGATATTCGGCTGGAATGCCAGTGTTTCTGGAGAGAATGGGGTGAAAAGGAAAAGTTTGTTCCCCAATTGAATGTGATTTTCCCTGTGGCAGTGAAGGAATCAGTCAGGCATTATGAAGTTCCTTTTGGCTGGGTGGAAAGAAAAGAAAAAGATATGGACTTACCTACCTGGAGGTGGGCAGACATCTGCGGGAAAACCAGTGGCAGCAGGAATAAAATAGGGCTGACCGTTTATACTGATAGCAAGCACGGAATTCGGGCAGGAGATAATTTTCTGGCTGTTTCTCTTCTTCGTAGCAGTTACGACCCGGACCCCTTTCCGGAAATAGGGCAGCATAGTTTTACCCTTATTCTTTCTCCTCATCCAGGCAAATTTCAACCAGAAAATTGCTTCCAGAAGGCTGAAACTAATGATTTTCCCCTTCTGGTTTTTCCAGCCAGCAGCCACACTGGAATTCTACCTCCGGATTCTTTCCTCGTAGAACTGGCAGAGAAAAATGTGGTTTTTTCCGCTCTTAAGAAGCAGGAAGAAGACAATGGACTGATTATACGGTTTTATGAAGTCGCTGGGAAAAAGACTGTTTTTCATCTCCGGTTTAACAGACAACTTTTTCCTGCAGGTGTGAAAGTTACGGAGACAGATTTACTGGAGAACGCAAAAGGTAGAAGCAAGTCCTTCCCGGACGGTACTGTTACCTGGGAGATTAAAGCCAGGGGGTTACTAACCCTTCTGGTGGAACCACTTTAGGATTAAAGGGTATACCGGTTACCTTTTGAACCATTCAACCAGTTAGTGAATCTTTCCTGGTGAATCATGGAAAGCCGGATAAGAGCATCCACGGCAACATAGCTGGAAAGCTCACTTCTGTTATTTTCTAAAAAAGACTGGATTTGTTCTTCATTTTTCGCGCCCTCTGTAAAATTTCCTGTCAGTTCATAATCCCAGCTTTTTTTCCCTGCTTGCACGTATTCTATCCAGAGTAAATAACGGTTTACCCATTTCTGGTAAGGCATCTGAAGGAGGAATTCTTTAAGCAATTTCAGCTGTTTTACCGGGTTATGTTCCTTACCCAGTACATTTTGCACCTGCCTCAGTTTTTCTCTTAAAAAAGTACCTGATTTTCCAGCCAGTGCCTGGTAGTACTGTCTGGAGAGCTCTTCAGGATTTTCCTTCAAACTCCAGAGGATTTTGCCCAGGGACCACTGAGGGAAAATATCAGGCCAGCCATCAAAAATAGAACAAAGGTAAAAAACCTGTACATCATGCCGGGTATACCAGCGAACTTCGTCAAAGCGGATTTCCACGCGGGGATGGTAGAGATACCTGGGACGGTCAAAACGTCTGGTTTCATCATAGAAGCTTCCTCCGTATTCAAAAATGCCCAATCCCTGGTTTGTTTCCTTTACAACTTTAGACCATTTCCGAAACAATTTTCCATACTCTCTTTCATCCACCGGATTAATGATATCAGGTTCCGGATAACGTGTGCCCAGGGTAAGCTCTGGTCCAGATGGCTGGTAGATACGCTTTTGGTATGGCCTCAGGTAAGGACAAAGCATAGTGAAACAACGCTCATTAGGCTGGAGTTTCTTCCAGGGCAGATTGAGGAGATTAGAATAAGCAATCAGTTCTATCACTGTAGAAGATGGCAGTTTCTCAGACAGAAGGCTGGCGAGATGGTAAAGATGTTCATAAGGCGTTTTTTCCACGCACCTGGGACACTGACACCAGTTATTAACGCCATCATGTGGCCAGAGACCAAATATTTCTGCCTGGGGGAAACTCATCATATGTTCTGCCATGCGGTCAGTAATAAATTCCGCTGCCTCCTGGTTGGAATAACAGGGCTGGATAGGAAGCTCGGCATTCAGATGCGGACAATCAGGTATAACTACCTGGTCTGTAAGAACACGTCTTCCGTTTCTATAACCAAACCAGTCAGGATGCTGGAGAAACTTTTCTTCCGGCAGAAAGTATTTCATGGCGTGGTCACCCAGTGTCAGATGGATACACCGACTGGCACAGAGTTGAAGTATTTCCTTCCGGTAACACTCCTTCTGACTCATCCAGTAAGCACTATTTCTTCTCCACAGGTTCCAGCGATTGCGGTTCATCCATCTGATAAAGGCGCGGTTGTCTCCATTGGGACTGCCCCCATCCCGTCCCCGGAAAGGGAAAAGAGGTTTCTGAACTCCAGCAGGTAAGGCTTTTCTCTTGCCAAAAAGAATATCCCTGTCTTCCAAACCAGCCCAGATAACCCCTGTTAAACACTGTAAAACTTCCTGAACTCCGTAGAGTGCGCCTTCGTTACCTCCAGCAACCACCCAGATTCGCCTGTCAGTATTTATCAACTGGAAACTCTGTCGGGTAATTTCCCGGGCGCACCGGCTGTGAAAAGAATCCGGTATTTTGGGTTCTGGTTTCTTTACCCTGTGGGAAGGAAGGTTAACAGGGATATTCCGGTTTTCCAGACTTATTACCACCAGAGAAATTCCTGCCAGTTGTTTTCTTGCCTCCTTATACTTTTCCACAGATTCAATATCTTCCCTGATACTTTCAAGAATTGTAGCGGAAACATTGGTGTGTTCAACCTTCATTTTTCCCCCGCTTTTTTGGAAATTATTTTGCGCTGAGTTTTTCCTGTAACTGTTCAATGGCACTGGCTACTTTTTCCCGGCAGGCCAGAATAAGTTCATACGGCATGTTATAGTCATTCAAGGTTGGAAAAACATCATTCCAGATATTCTCCAGAATGTTTTGCGCTTTTTCTGCTTCTTTGTCCCATCCTTTTTCCTTTGCCTGAAGAATCATACTCCTTAAAAGATTTACATACCAGGCATCTTCCATCCCTTCCCTGATAATCTCCCATCTAATACTATCGACGGGCGAAGTGTCCACCCATCCTTTCCCTGGTTTTATCCAGGCAGGTTTCTCTGGATGCACAGGATACATTACGGAATTCCAGTGGCTATACCGGGAACGCCAGACTTCGTCATGGTCCTCCCAGCATTGTATTCCCCACCAGGAAATCAAATCAAGGTCATAACGAGCTGCCTGCCAGAGGTAACTGCGCCATTCTGAGGCTGGAGCAGAAACCGCAGTTTTTGGTGGAGGACCACAGTTGTACCAGGAAACCAGATCTCCTGCCTGCTTAGCCTTCTGGAAAAATGTACTGTTATGGAGCATGTAAAGAATCTGCCAGAGTTTAACAACACCCAGTCCTTTTTCTGCTTCCTGGTAATCAATGTTGTTAAAGGCAGTCATAAGAGGCATGCCAGCAGCTCTGGCTGCAGGAGTCAGTTTCTCCCACCAGTATTGAAAACCAGGTGGTTCATCACTTACTTTCAGAACAAACCGCTCCAGCCATCCTTTTCTGAGAAGGTGTTTTTTGAAAAGACCAATCATTTCCTCAGCATAGTAGTCAGCAATCCAGTGAACTCCTTCTCTTGATGTTTTTCCCTCAAACCTTTTAGGAAAAATTTTTTTGAATTCTGAATGTTGTCTCCCCAGCAGCGCAAGTTCATAAAGCATATAACGAAGATTCCAGGGTTTTCCAGCCGCGTCAATGGTTTCCACCAGCCAGTCAAAGTAACTGGTATCTAAAGCTACAGTCCCATCATCATTAACTTCCAGCCAGTCAATATCCAGGTTTTTGTATTTCCCTTCCGGGCTGAAATGCCAGCGAAACATTTCAGGAGGTCCCAGGTGGATAACTCTCATCCCGTGTTCTACAAGATTAATTACCAGGGATTCAATGTCCTGTTTCTTCAGTTCCCTTCTGGCATCAGGAGGAAACTGATTCAGGTGTATGTAGGGGTCACCACCCAACCCTTTCTCAGGAATGCTGAAATTGCGAACAGTCAGTTCCAGTGGAATGGTTTGTGAGACATCATCTCCGGTGCAGGTTAAGGTGGAGTGGTAAACGCCAGGCTCAGCATTCTCAGATACTATTACTGTGAGCCAGAGCGCCTGGGTTTGCCCGGCATCCAGGGAGGAAACAGGTCTTTCCAGAAGCACATCAGGGTATCCTGTCCACCCTTTTTCCCAGCGGTCAGGTTCAACTGGATAATAGTAAACCCACCTTAACCATAGAGGAGCATGTTTTTTTCTGAATGCTGTCTTATACCTTCTGTCAATTTCTTTACCTGTTTTTTCATGGACTAATGGGCTCAAAGTTACTTTCAGGTTTTTGATTTTCTGAAAAGCAGTAATGGCCAGTTGTTCTACCTCGTATTCACCTCTGGCTGCCTTCAAAGAAACTTTTTCTTTCTTTTCTTTGTGGGCTCTACTGTAAGGATAGATTTTCCTGTCAGCACCGGCTACCCAGAAAATAAATCCTTCTGGTTCTTTTTTCTCTTTCAGGTAGTCGGTGATAAATTTTCTGGCTGCTTTCACAGTTCCAGAGGCATCACTGCCGGAAATCAGAAGTACCGATTCCTGGGTATCTTCGTAGTGGGGATAAAAAAGAATTGCACCCTTCCCCTTACCTGGCCAGGTAAGGCTCACGGAGTTTTTCCACCAGCCTATTTCTTTGACTACCTGGTTGGTTTCTGGATTTCCGATAATTAACAATTTGCCCCCGGGATTTGTCCAGGCTAGCCCAGCTCCTGTTTTTCTGGCAATAGTAATTGCCTGTTTTTTTTCCTCCGGGGAAGCCTCTGCAGAACAGTAAATGGTAAAATCACTTTCCTGAAGAAACTGGTCAATCTGTTTTTGCTGCTGCCTCTGGTAAACATCGGTTTTCACCGGTGGCAGATTCACCGGCTTTGTTTTGACTTCTATTTGACTGAGATTAAATTTTCCAGAAGAATCAACCTGGCCTATTGTTTTTCCAGCACTATCCACCGCCACAAGTTTCCAGTCAGAGTTGACCTGTGTTTTAATAATCAGGGTAGTGTCAGGACAGGCTCTATATTCAGCAATCCTGTTGCCTGTTTTTTCAACGACAAGTAACTTACCAGTAAAGAAAGGAATGATTTTCCCCTGGAGAAGATTTTGCTCACAAAAGAAAGGGTAAACAACAAGAAATAAAGGATTGATTCCATAAACCTTTTCCTTTACACCGGTGCAGGAGGACAAATAAACCTTTGTTTCCCAGGTATCTCCAGGCTTGAGCACCAGGGTTTTCAGGACCGGTTCCAGGGTGATTCCCGGACAGTTATAGAAACCAACAAGGGTTTTTTCCTCCACCAGAAAACAGAGGGTGTCAGAACTGCTGCGGTTAACCCAGGCAGCCCAGTTTCCTTTCAAAACAGGTGTTGGAAGCTTTCCTGAGACCCAGTGCCGGGCTGGCTCATCCTTCCAGGAAGCGTTAAAAAATTTATCATTTTTGTATTTTTCTCTGTACTGCGTTAAATTTAGAGATTGATCCAGTTCCAGAATCCCTGCTTCTGTTTCCAGAAAAATGGTGTCATCCTTTTTTTGATATTTCCCTCTGGCACCAGGGCTGGCAGCGCTGTGAAGTCGCAGGGAAAAAGCAGAAACTTCCCCGCAAATGTTTTCTAATTTATAGCTCAGTTCAATAGTAGCCAGATCTCTTCTAAGGACCCATTTTTTTGTCAGCCGATAGGCTCCTTCACTTACCTGAATCAAAACCGCGCCAGAACCATCCTGGTTTGTTCCATAAACTACGGGAATAAAAAGCCTTCCTGCCTGAGGTGCTTTACCCTGAAACTCTTTCCAGTTAACCGGGTCCCATTGCTCGCCCAGAAGATGTCCTCTGACATAATCTGTCTGTCCGTAAAGAACATCCACCATTTCATAGCCTGTGGATTTGAAAAACCAGGATAGAATACCCTGACTGCTACCCGGACGGCTGCTGATTTTAATATGGAGGAGACTGTTTTTTAGATTGACAGAACCATCAGGGTTAATTTTCACTTCCTGAGCCAGACCCGTTCTGGTAAGTGTTATTACCAGCAGGCAGAGAGAGATAAGCAGTCTTTTTCTTTCCATCTTCCCCCCATTTTTAATGAGTAATGCTTTCCATGAGAGCTTTTCTCAGAGCAGTTTTTACTGTCTGAAAACGTTCTGGTGTGATATTGTAAAAACTCTGTCTCTCCCCTTCAGGAGCCAGTACTGGTGCAACCATTTCTTTCAGTTTTTCCTGTCCCAGTCTCTCTTTAACCAGGAAAAGGAGTTTAATGTCCTCCTGTGCCTGGCGGAAAAGTTCCAGTCTCTGGGAACCAATAATTCTCTTTTCAGAAGCATCAGGATAAAAAACTGTGGTCCCACCAGGCCAGCCACCTGGATAATCAGTGTTAGCGTAAACATCAAAGACAAAATGGTCCCTCAGTTCTACAACCCCTTTCCCGCCTAACTCTCCACCGGACCACATATGACTCCAGTATCCACCACCATAATAAACAGCTCCGTCACACCCTTTCAGGAAACTGTCCCAGAGAAAAAAACGAATCTGGGTGGGAGTAGTCCGCAAATCAGCATAAGGTGCTCCACCCTTGCAGGTGTAATTCCAGACAACCTCACCCTCTTTTTTTCTTTCCTGAAGAAACTTCTGACTGAAAATGGTTGGTTCCTCCTCAGACATTGTCCTGCCGTAACGAGTAACCAGGAAAATCCAGTTAGGGCACCAGATATTGATGGTACCAATCATTTTCTCTATCTCCTTCCTGCTGGTTCTGTTATGGCAAACTGTTACCGGTAGCCCTGCTCTGCGGAAAAAAGAAGCTGCTTTCACCCAGGCATCCATATCTGCCGGTTCATCTCCCACCCGCACATAAAGCCGGTCACGATAATCCTTATTTTTTAAAGAAGCAGCCAGAGAATCAGCCAGAAGATTAAATGCCTCTTCCTCTGTGAGATTAAGTTTTTTCATCATTGTTCTGGCTACAGGCAAAAGATTATTTGGATGCCCTACGATTTCAAAACGTCCGGAAAAGCCAGCCTTTTGATAAGCAGAAATGACTTTTTCCATCCCGGTTAAATCCCAGCACGGCATTCCTTTCTCCTTGAGGAAACATTCCAGACCATACAAACCCCAGCCACTTCCAGCTACTGTAGCCACAGTAACTCCGTGAGAAGAGAAAAGTTTCCCCAGTTGAAAGAGTGCTTTTTCATAACAGGGCTCATCAGGTTTTAAATTCAGGTAAAGAGCAAGACTGTTTTCCCGGTAAGAATAAAGTCCGTACATCAGGTTCAAATCCATCACCCAGCCAGAGGGTAAAACTACTGGTAAGACATTCATTTCTACAGGTATCTGGAAAGAACTATCTGCACAGTCAATCTGTATCTTTCCCTGATAAAGACCGGGTACTGCAGAATCAGGAATCAGAAAATTGAACCAGAGGGAAAGGTAACTTTCTGCCGGGACCTGGTCAGGTATTCCTGGCCACAGGGCATCATTATTCGGTTCCGGACAGACATAAACAGGCCTTTTTTCTTCAGGAATATTTAGAGGATAGGTTGGTGCTCTGTGAGGTAAAGGATGCCCGATGAGGTAAATACTTCTTGCTGCAGGATAAACAGTGCCGTCAGAATCCAGCAAGGGAAATGTCCAGTAGATATGAGAAATTTCAGACTCTATTCTTGAATTGTTTGCGTTTTTAAGGGTTACCTGCACCCGGATAATTTTTTGTTTTTCCGGGAAAAAAAGAAGAAGGTGAACTGGTTCTACTTGTCCCTGACAGGCAGTAATATGGACTTTTTCAGGTTTAGACCTTCTCATCCATGGTCTTACCCTCATTTCTGGAGAGAGAAGACGAACCTGGGGACAGGTTATGGGTTTTAAATGGAAATGCTGGATAAGATATTCCGTCGCCAGTTTTACTCCGGAAATATCCTGGCCACCAGCATAAATTACAGGAAGCCCGGTTTTTAGAAAATCAGGAATGAGAACAATTCTACCTTTCTCTGGTCCTGGATAATAGCAGTCCACAAAGCCATATCCCGGGTTATTCGCCCCTACCACAGTATTTTCTTCAGGTGTACCCACCAGAATGAGTAAAAGGTTCTCACACTGGTAGGTTGGATACTGGGTGTTAAGAAAATTACTGAAGTTTTTAGCGGTAAGCAAAGGAGACTGAAATGCTTTTGCCAGTTTCTCAGCACAATAGAGACTACTTTTACTCATTTTATCTCCGCTTAGAATAGCAATGTCCATCTCCTGGAGAAGTTTTGATATTTTGTTTCTGTCTGTAGCAGTGATGGCTACCCTGCCGGAAAAAACTTCTCTCTCTTTAACATAATGCGGAGCCAGAAAATCTGTCTGAAACTTCAGGTAGTCTTTTTCCCCGAAAGAAACGTCCTCAGGTAGTTGTGGATAAAGTGTTAATCTCATTCTCAGGGAAACAGGTTTGCCAGCAGTATATTCTGTCCCGAACTGGTGGGGATTGATGTAGTTAGATTTTTCATTGAAGTTCCATATCCACCATTGCAGTCCGGAACGATAGGCACCAGCTTCACCTTTTTTAGCACCAAAACTGCTTTTCAGGTCATCGCAGACATAAGAGAAAGCAGAAACCTTTCCTGCAACGGCTGACCAGCAGCAACCTGTATTTTGCTGACTTTTGGCAGGAATGCCAAAAACAACAGAGACGGGTTTTCTGGTTTTTACATCTAAGGAATGTACCAGCCAGGTTTCTGTGGTGGTATCTACCACCAGTTGTCCTGTTCCGCAGATATAAAGACTGCCGTTTTGCTCAGGGACAAAAAGGGTCTCCAGATCTATCATCGGTGATTGCCGGTAGATAGAGATTTTACTTTTTGTTGTCCCCGGGATGATTTCCACGTTCTGGTATCTGAGCTGTGACTTTCCAGTAATTAACAAAGTCGTCCTGAATGGTCCAGAGATTATCCTGATATCTGGTTTGCCCTGAAAAAAACCCAAATGGAACCCCTCTATGGAACTGACTCCTGTCTTCTGCCCGTTCCTGTAACGGAACTCTGTCAGTCTTCCTTTGACTAGTCCTTCTTTATCCGGTTCCCCGAGATAAAACAAGCAGGAAAAAATCTCATTGGAGAAAAAATATTTTTTCCCTTTTTCCATTTCTGCCAGGGTAGGTCCAGGTGAAAACTCATTTTTGACTGGCAGCAGTTTTACCCTTTTTCTCTCCTTGGGGTTCAAATCAACCAGGCCCACAATTTCTGTTTCCTCTGACGAAAAAACATCAATTTGTACAGGCAGGCTGACTTTTTCCTTAAGAGGGAAATTGCTGGTTTTTTCTGCAGCAGACTTCACCTGTAAAACTACTGGTTGACCGCATACTGGAAAATCAAAGGGGTTGTAAAGGATAAATTCTTTCTCCTGGTTATTCCGGGCAATTCCAGGGGAAAGGAGAAAAAGATAGAGGGAAAAGGTCAGAAAGTACTTCTTTTCTCCTTTCATGGGCAGTTTTCCCTTATCATCTCTGAGTTACCCAGAGATTTTGTAATCTGATTGACGGAGAAGAAACTTTTTTCATTTCAGTGCCATAGACCAGACGGTCTCTCATCTCCAGAATTAACCTTTGCAAAACAAGGGGGAAATCCATTATTCCGTCTCCACCTTCATACTTCCAGTTTCTATCTCTTGGGCCGTGGTAACCACCAGGGTAGCGACAAGGAAATCCCAGACGGATATTACACCAGCCATCAAAGTTGATATAGGTTTGACTTTCCCAGTCTGAGACATTCCACCTGTCTGGTTCATAGCCGATAGAAATCCAGCGCTCTCCTTTGGCATCTTTAAACTCCCAGATGACCCGGCTCCAGCTACTGTTTCCCTTAATTACGAGCCCACAGGAATCTGCTGCAGTAGGTACAAGAATAGTCTTCTTTGGTTTTAAAATCAGATACCGGGGACAGACAGCTGGGATCTCTGGCTGTGGCAGAAGAGTTACTTCTGTTACCGGTCCTTTCTTCTCGTCAAATACAGCGGAAATTGTACCTTTACCAGCCCGGGCAGGATTGTCAAAGGCGTTTGTCTCCAGTTCCTCATCCGTTTCTGTCAGAAGCTGCCAGGATTCTGGTGAAGAAAAACTGTCTAAAATATATACCTTTGCAGGAAGACTATCATCCAGGAAACTTTCACCTGCAGTAACAGAAACTACCTTTTCCGGACATATCAGATAGCCAGGCATGGCAGATACCTTTATTGATACTGGCTGGTTATCAATTTTAACAGGGGTAACATTTCCCATACTGTCTATGAAGGTACTCTGGCACTGCCTTGCTGACTTGATTAACACCTGCCTTTCCCCTCTTAAAGTCCAGACAGCCAGGATTGTTTCTTTCCCGCGCTGGAACTGGAAAGCATAGAGACTGGTAGAACCTGTGTCCCATGCTTGCTGGTATTTAGCCTGGTCCAGAACCCGGGTCAAAGTAGCCATCGCCACATAAGAAATTTTGGGGTATAAGAGAGGGTTTCTCATAAGGAAACCACTGGCACCATAGATGGTGTAATAATAAGAATCAGCTACATCTTCCAGTAAACCGATATTAATACTGGGCATACCATAAGCCAGGGCATGGAGAGCATCTCTGACATAATAGGCAGCCTGGTCTTTCCAGGAAAGTGCACCAGGTTGGGTACAGCGGCAAATCCATTCAAAACCGGAAGAAACAGGTATGTCCTGGTAACCATAAATTTTTTTCATTTCCTGAAGCCACCAGACTTCCTGAAAGTTTCCTAATTCTGGTTGTCTTTCTGGCATTTTCCAGGCTGAAACTCCTTCTATACCAAAAGCATCAATATACTCTTTCGGAAATTTTGCCCGCATAAACTGGATCATCAGAGGAGAGCTACTGTTACCAAAAGTAATTTTTACTCCAGGAAGTTTTTCCCGGTATAACCTGGCTGCTTCCAATGCCTGCTGCCAGAGTTTCTGGAATCTCTCGTTTTCTTCAGGTGTAAGTTCTGGTGCTGGTAGATTAAGAAGTTCCGGATAAAACATCTGAGTCAGCCTGCCGGAAATACCTGTTTCATGGAAAATCATCGCCCATCTGACATGAGGATGTTTTGTAAAAAAAGTATTAACGATTTCCTCTCTCCTGGTTCCATACCAGGGAGCCATGGAATAGGAAAGTTTGTACTTAGCCAGTTGTTCACCAGAAAAATTTTTCCATCCTGAAGGACAGATGTGACGTATACCCATCTTCTGGAGAAGCGGACCAACAGTATCAAGGGAGGCACAACCACCATGAGTACTACCAAACCACCAGACCCCAAAGGGTGATTCCAGACCAGCCTTTCTGGTATCGGCAGGAAGCAAGGCATAGAAAAAAGGTTCTTCCCAGATTTTTTCTCCTTCTTTATTTTTAATGGTTATTCTTGCCTGAAACCAGCCAGGATTTTTCTGACTTAAGTCCACTTCTATGATGTTATCGTTTTTTTCCGGGGAAGCTGGCAGAAAAACAGGAATATTTCTGGTTGTCTTCTGGTTATAGAAATCTTCTGTAGTCAGAATGAGGGAACCGGAGAAAGGAATCTTCTGATTGTTTTTCAAAATGACCTGGAGAGAAGGTTTTTTCTCATCCGCAAAGATAAAATCTCCATGTTTTGTCCTGAGCTTTACTTCTACTGGACTTTCTTTCAGGGTCAGAGCCAGAACATGTACACTGCTGGGTAGTCCTAAAGGTTTAAGGGAACAGTTCTGGTAAGCGAAAAAATGGACAGCGGTACGAATCTCTTTTGTAAGTTCCAGATCCAGAAAATCACCTTCCCGGCCAAACTTGGGGAAATTGTCTCCCAGTAAATCAGAAATCTGACCTGCTGGTAAATCTACAGAAACAAGCCATAAAGGGATTTGGACTTCCTTTTTTCCCAGTATAATAGTAGCCTGTCCGGCTTTGCGGATATTTTCTGATGGTGACTGGGAATCCTCAGGGAGATAAACAACAGTGTCAGCAAAGGCATCACCTCGACCACCGCTATCCCCGTAGTGGTTACCAAAACGGGTTAACCGCAGTCCCAGGGCCGGTACCTTATTCTTATTCGGCTCTACCAGGCAAAGAAGGTAAGCCTTCTGGTAAAAACGCTTTGGAATTCTGAAGATGATACTTTCCGGATTGCCATCAAAGGCACTTCTGGTAGTATAGTTGTCGCAGAAGTCTGCCGGGTCAATACCCTCTTCCAGCCACCGGGAGAGGCCAACGTCAATGTGCTTGTTCCAGGCAGCCACCTTCAGGGGAATACTGGAAAAGGTATCTTCCTGGATATTGAGGAACTTTAATTCCAGGCTACCTGGCCGGCCATAATACTCAATTTCTAAAGGAAGAAAATCATTTTGTCTGATAGTTTTTTTCTTCTGAAAACCGATAATAAGACATCCCGGGGAAACTTCTAACAAGGTAGAATTTTTGTCCGGCGGTCCAGGAATAAAATTTATAAACCTGCCGTCCAGCCATACTTCCATACCTTCAGAATGAACATCCAGTCTTAACTGGAAAGGATGTTTTGTGGCAGGGGTAAAAAGATGGTATTTGGCTAATACCTGGTTTTGCTCCTCGAATACGTGTCTGTCAACAAACTGGTAAAACCAGCCACCTTTTCTTTTCTCGCCGACATAAAAGTAAGGGTTTGGTTTAATATAGTAATTCTGCTGGAGAGAAGGTTTCCCTGAAGTTGCCAAATCAAAAATCAGGCAGGATTCTTTTGTCTCTCTGGGAAGGTGTAAAGAAAATGAGCTACGTACGCCAGCCTGAGACCAGGAAACAACAAGGGTGGCATTTTCCTTTAAAAGAGAACCTTCCAGGACAACTCCTTCCCCGGTTTCTGGTAAAGAAAAATGGTAGCGGCTTTTCTCAGAAACCTGGAGGGGAAGGTCAGGTATCTGGGCGAAGACACAAACTAAAGGTAAAAAAAATAGCAGCAGGAAGAATATTCTGTTCATCTATCCTCCTTGTTTCCCAGGATTAACTGATAAAGTCTGGAACGGGCTTCATTCCAGCTGTCCATTTTCTGGCTATAGCCATATTTGTAAGGAACAACTGCTTCCAGTATTTGTTGAAGTTGACTGTTTAACTGGCTGGCTTTTTCCTTTTCTCCTTTTTCTTTTAAATCATGAATTTTTTTCTCCAGCTGCTCCAGCAGTTTCATATCCTGGATTCCTTCGGCTTCCAGCTGCCGGCGTGTAGTATCCAGGATGGTGCCATCAGGAAGAAAAGCAATCCGGTGGTCAAGACCATGGTCATAACGGAAGGGGACAGGCTGGATATGGATATTACAATGCAAAGCAGCATAGTTTAAGGCACCATCAAATTTCCATTTCTTAGTTAGCCAGTAGAAGGGTAGATTGTCAACAGGTTGACCTGTGATTCTGGTGGGTGGAACCCCACAGCAGTACCACCAGACTTCTTCTCCTACTTTCTGTCTTTCCTGGAAAAATGGACGGAGAACATTATGCTGGTAGTTAGGACACCATGGTTCCATGATACCAGAAGCTACCTCTATCTCCGGGTAGTTTCCTGAATGGCAGGTCATGGTGCGTAGTCCGGACAAGCGATAGGGTTTTGCCCACTCTACCCATTCTTTTATATCACGTGGTTCATCACTTACTTTCAGAATAAATCTTTCCAGCCTTCCTGTTTTTTCAACAAACGCAGCCAGCTGCTCAGCGAACATTTTTTGACATCCACCATTATGCCAGTGGCTGACACCAACAAGCTCTCCAGAAATCTTTCCGGTGTCATGTGTTAACTGAGAAAGAAAGAAAGGTGGTGGCAGATTCTCTTTTCTATAAACCTCTTCTATAATTTGCATCTGTTCTTTTAGTAGGGAAAAATCAACCGTAAAAGGATACTCCCGGTTTTCTTCTGAAAAAGCAACTATTTTACCTATTTCCAGTTCTTTCCCTTTCTGGTGGAAAAAACGCATTTTTTTCACTTTCTCTGACAGGCCGGTGAAGAAAAGTCCGTACCAGGAAGGTTCAGTGTTAGTTCCTTTAGGATATGGTAAAAGGTCTAATCTTTTCCATATTCCCTGATTTCCACAGACCTCCACTACTAAATCTTCCGGAGAAGTAACCCTGACTGCCAGTCCTGCCTGTCTTATTTTTAATGGTGAAGCAAACTCCACTGTAAGAATACTACCTTCCGGAACTTTTTTACCTCCTGCGGTGTAGACAGCCCAGTTCTCAGATTCAGCAGTTTGTGCGCTGGTTATTGCTTGCCTGACCGGTTCTATTCCTTCCTCACATTCCCAGGTAAGCAGCATTGGCAGACTGACTACACTTACGCTATGCCGGGCTTCGTTTTCTGCCAGAGATTTTGTTGCCTTTTTCCATTCTTCTGTCCCTGGAGGGAAAAACCAGGGCACAGCAGCAAAACTCATTGTTTTTACTCTGGAAAACGAAGGTAACTGTATGGGTAAGACGTTTACTCTTACAGGAACTGATTCCTGATAGTTTTGCCCGGAAACAACAATTTCTCCGTGATAGATACCCGGTCGGGTAAACGTGGTTGTTTTTACTGTTAGCCAGATGCCTGTTGATGTCTTTCCGGGTAAAGAAATGGGAAAATCTACCAGAAAATTTGGTAGTCTCAGGTCCCCAAAAAATGGTTCCCATTCATAAAAACCAACTGCCCGCAGTTTCACCTCACCGGAAAAATCACCCTGGTCAGAGACAAGTTTCCTGCAGGACGCAGATAAAGAAACAATATTTTTGTTTGCGGTGATACCAAGCTGAAGGGAACGAGTGTCATTTTGTCCCAGGGTAAGAGATAGGATTTCAGGTTTTCTTCTTTCTGGATGTAACTGCCAGGGATAAACAACTTCTAAAACGTCAGAGGAGAAAAGACGGAAGGGTTTATCTGACAGCAGGGGAGATTTAATCTTTCCGAGAAGTCGTCTCCCGGCAGCAACCACAGCTTCAGGAGTTTCTCCAGTAACAAAAAGCCAGTGAATGCTGGCGTCGCTGTTTTTGTACCAGCCGACCACCCCTTCTTTGTTATTGAGAAAATTGGCATCAGACCAGATACCTTTTGCTGCCAGCAGCTGACGGCAGTAACGATGTGTCAGTGGCGTGCCAATAGCCAAAACAACCCCAGGATAGAGGTTAAGACCGATATCATCAGAAACCAGGTAAACACTGGCTTTTTCAGCAATTTCTCTGGCTATTTCCAGTTCTTCTTTTGTGCCCATTTTGGGATAAACAATAACAATTTCTCTCCGGCTGATAGCATCAGCCACAGTCTCCAGGTCCTCAGAAAGAAGTGGAGGTTTTAATGGTTTAAAGGCTGGAAGTTCTTCTCCAGGTTGAGAATGGGGCAGCAACTGGATATTTTTTACTATCGGGCTTAGTTCTCCCCGGACAGAATCAGACTTCAGAATAAACTTTGCCTGGCAGACGGTAAGAGGAAATGTGGTAGCAGAAGGTATCTTTATTACCTTACCGGGTTCGGTAACAGGACCCAACCAGCAGGTCCAGTTTTTTCCATTTCCGAACCGCACCAGAGCAAAAAGTTGTGTTTTCCCCTTCACTTTCACTCCATGTATTTCGCAGTCTCCGGCCCCGTAAGTATCCTGTTTTGCCGGGAAGATTTCATTTTCCAGCCAGAGGTAGTGCCTGCCAGAAGGTAGATTATCTGCCAGAAGATGTTCTGATTTTTCTTTTTCCGGATGCAAGATAAGTCCGGAATGGCCGGTATCCAGAAACCATCTAATTTTGCCCGTGCCAGAGACTAAAAGGGAAGCATTATCACCACAAAATTCAATTCCTGCCTGGCCACCAATCTGCCGCAGCAGAACAGATTTTCTTTTCAGCCAGGGTGTCTGCCAGCGCATGATGGGAAAGCCGCGGAATGACTCCATCTGAGGAGTATAAATAATTTCTTTTTCTTTTTCCTCGCATTCCCAATTTAAGGAAATACCCTTTATCCCCGGGGATAGACTTACTTCCTTTACCAGGCAGCCTTCCAGGGCGAAAGCAGTAGAGTACGCTTCCAGTTCTTTCACCCCTGTTTTTAAACCCAGGCTGGAAGAAAGTTCCAGTTTTATACAGGCAACCCCGTGGACAGGATTGATTTGTAAGGTAACCTCTTTCCCCGGATAGAGACTTTTTGTCCGGAATTGCTCCCAGAAGTTCCAGTCCCTTTCATACCGGCTGATGGTCTTTCCTGAAATGTCAAGAAAACTAATGGTGAAATAAGTATATTCTTCCAGGATGATGACCAGTTTTTCTATACTTGCTACCCGGGGAAGACTGACCATCAAAACTGCAGGAAGGTTTTCTGGTTGCCAGGATGTTTCCCTTTTCCCATCTATTGCCAGGCTGCCATTGCCGCTGGAACAGGTAAAGGCAGCATCCTTCAGAAGATTCTTACTGGCAGGAAAATTAGCCAGAGCAATTTCTTCTCCAGCAAGAATAATAGTTTCAGGCGTTTCTGGTAAAGGTGGTAAAGAACAAGAAGGTGTTTTCAAAAACGATTTTTCCGGTGTTGAATTTCTGGGTAACGGTCCCTGGACAATCTTTGTTTCCCCGTTTAACACAGAGAGGAACCATTCTGCTGCCGTGGCAGCCTGGCAGGTAGGGCAAAACCTGACTGCCTGCTCGAGGTTTTTAATGGCAGTTTCTTTATCAATACACCAGCTACCCCTTCCCGCCTTGAAAAAGTAATCACTGGCAGCATCAGCCAGATTGAGTCTCCTGCACATTTTGGCACAAAACATCATTACTTCCACCATCAATCCGGGCCGGGTGTCTAAAAAAGGTAGCTGTGCCAGTTGCTTGATTTTATGGCCATCGCGGTGAATGTCGCCAGCATTTTTTTCCAGATATTTTTTTATCAGATAAATGCTTTCTGTTTTTCCTTTCAGAAAGCTACTGATATGAGCGTAATAGTCTTCAGCTATTCTTCCAGAAGGCATCACTTCCAGGGCAAAACTGAGGAAAGGAATCTGTCGGGCAGAAGATAAACCTTGAATTTCTTTGAGAAAATCCTTCCAGAAAGGTTCTGTCACTCCGGCAGGTTGTTTTTTGATTTCTTCAAGTATTTTTAAGGCATCCTGATACTGCTTTGCACCAAATAACTGGTGGATGGAGGAAAGAATTTCCTTCAGTTTCTGAGCAGTGTTCTTCTCTATCTCTTCCATTTCCTTTAATTTCTGACTGGAATTTTCGTCTCCTGACTTGCTTTGCAAAAAAAGCAACCTTTTTAAAGCATTCCACCTTTCTGGGGTCTGTTCCTGGTAACGGTCAAGAAAACGTTTCAGCTCAGGAATGGCTTTTTCTGCTGGAACCGTGGAAGTGTAACAGTCGAGAAAGGACCAGAGAAATACTCTACTGTAAGGATAGGTACCACAGACTTCTTCTCCCCTTCTGGCAAGAATATATTTTTCTTCTGGTGAGAGAGGCAGACTGGCAATTGTATTCTGGGTTAAGGAAAGCATCCAGGAAGCATGCTGACAGTTGTCCAGGAAAACCAGCAAACAATCTTTTCTTATGTCTTCAGGTAAATTACGGTCAATAACAATTCTTACTAACTGGTAAAGCAGGCTGGCCTTCAAACTACCATAGTCAGGATAATCCTTACAGAATTTTGCAAACCCCTCTGCAAAATTCAGGTACCTGCCTGATGCAAATAAGGAAGAGAGAAAAGTATTTGCTGACCAGGCTGGCCATTGAGTTTCCGGGTAAACATTAGCCAGGTACTTCCAGCGGGAGAAAAGTTGCTCAGGAGTGAGACCTTTTTCCAGAATAATTTCTTCATAAATTCTTTTTGCCTGGTCCTGCCGGGCTAAATTGTGTTCCGGGTCGCTGAAACAGTTTCCGCAGAGGAAACTGCCAAGAAAAAATGGCAAGTAAGAAAAACACTGCTTCTTCATTATTCTTTGCTTAAAGCTAACCTGGTGAAAAGCTACCACATTCTGAATTTAGTACTCCAGGGACCATCATCTGTGCCAGAATTGGGCACTGGTGGTGTCACGTATTCTGCATGGCCATCAGCAAACAGAATGTTTACACCGTAAAAATGGTGTCTTGCCCACCAGTCCACCACCGGCCGACCAACCGTGGTACTGGCAAAACTTCTGGGTAGCCTGACTATGTACTGGCTGAAATCTCCGAGGACAAAAAATCTGCTGGGTTCCGGTAACCGGCCAAGTCTTCTGGGACCGGTACCACCTGTTCCCCACCAGTTCCTTCCAAACTGAAGGGTAAAATTATAGCCATAACTGTGGCCCAGCCAGGAAATGGCAGTACTTGGCCAGCTTGTCGGACACTGAAACTGAGGGATAAACCTGTCAATAGAAGTTGGCAGAGTGGAATCATGGCAGGTTTTTCCTGTCAGATCTAATTTCGGGTCCAGATAATGAGCAATCTGTAACATCCAGTGAGCCCAGTATTCAGTATTATTCGGGTAGGTGCCACCAATCCTGGCCGGGTCCCAGGTTACTACGGGAAAATAATCATCATTGTCCTGAAGATACAGGAAAATTGCCAGTCCCATCTGTTTGCAGTTATTAAGGCAGGCAGCACGTCTGGCATTTTCTCTGGCTCTTTCCAGCACAGGTAAAAGAATGGCAGCTAAAATGGCAATGATGGCAATTACCACTAACAATTCAATCAGGGTAAATCCATTTTTCACCCATAATTTTTTTCTGTCCATTTTTTCCTCCTCATTCAACAAAGGTAAACGGGTTATAAAGAACACCAATACCGGTGGTGGGATTATCAATGCTTTGTTCAATGTTAGGACCTGCTACCCACTGGACCCGGCCATCCATAAAAAGCACATTTACTCCCTGCCAGCCATGATTCAGGTAGGCACCGGTGATTCTTGGCTGGTAAGCACTGGCAGTCGTATCCTGCTTTGCTTTCCAGATAGAACTACGTTTGTCAAACGTGTAGTACCACTTATCGCTTTCATCTATTAAGAGGGCAAACTTCTGGAAGTAGGGGTCACTGCTGACCTGAAGCTGGATGGCATAGGCGTAAGAACAGTGGTTTCTTTTATCCTTTCCGGTGGGACATCCTCCCGGACAGTTCTGGGAAATACGGGTATTGCGGCCGATATGGTCGTAGGTGCGGGCTGAAGGGCAGACAAAAACTCCGGCAGATTTCAGATACCCTTCTGTCTGTAGCATCGCCAGAGAACGCAGCATATTCAGGCTGTTGGGCCAGGAAGGAAAAAATCCTCCAAAATCCTGGGCATACATAGTTAAAGATGTGCCCAGTTGTTTCAGGTTACTCGTACAGACGCCACGTCGCGCGTTTTCTCTTGCCCGGCCCAGGACAGGCAAAAGCAAAGCGGCTAAAATGGCGATGATCGCAATTACCACTAATAACTCAATCAAAGTAAAACCTTTACTGTCTGTCTTCACCTTATCCTCCTTGTTGATTCTCTGATAAGAATTTTACCCGGGATAATTGTTCTTAGTTCTACTTTCTCGCCCCGGATAAGACGGATTAGTTTTTCTGCGGCTTTCCTTCCTAAAAGAGAAGGGAAAATATCTGCGGTGGTCAGACTGGGGATGGTGTGCTGGGTAAAGGAAGAATTGTGACAGCCGCAGAGAGAAATATCTTCCGGGACAGATAATCCTTTTTCTCTGATGGCTCTCAAGGCACCAACGGAGATAAAATCATCGGCACAGACCAGTGCGGTAGGGGAATATTTCAAAATTTTTCTGGCATTTTCATAGCCGCTGATTTCAGAGAAAGCACCATGTTTTACCAGGGTTTTTTCATAACCAATCCCGTATTTCTGAAGAGCCATTCTATACCCGTTAAGTTTGTCCTGGCAGACAGTCAGTCTCTTTGGACCGTTTATAAAGCCTATCTTTTTGTGTCCTGACTTGAGAAGATGTTCTGTAAGCAGGTAAAAGATTTTCTGGTGGTCGACATCTACGGTAGAAACATTTTGTTCTTGTGTTCTGCCCAAAACAACGAAAGGGGTACCCATCTTTTGCAGTTTTTTTACCCTGTTATCAGAAAAGGTGGGCTCGGTCAGGATAACACCCTGCAGGGAATTTTTCTTTCCGGGCTCAAGGTAACCGTTCTCCGTATCAGTGAAGACCAGTACGTCCTGTCCGTACGTACATGTAACACTCTTGATTCCCAGAAGGAAATCAGAAACAAAAGGTGAACAGAGTCCCCCGTTGGTGGAGGGGATAACTATGCCAATAGGTGCACCTCCTTTCTCAGCCGAGCAAAGTTTTTCTGCCACATAGGTACCTTTGCCGGGAACCCGGAAGAGAAGGCCATCTCTGGTTAGTTCCACCAGCGCCTGACGGATACTGATGTGGCTGACACCAAAGAGATGACACATCTGTCTTTCTGAAGGTAGTAACTGACGGGGTTTGAGTATTCCTTCCACAATTGCCCTGCGGATGGCTTCCTTGACCTGAATATAGAGTGGCACAGGATTATTTCTTTCTACCTTCTGGAATATCTTTTCAGGCATAATGGCCCACTGTTTATATACAGATATATTTTACACCTGACACCTCTGGCAGTCAAGTCAGGCAGAAAATAAAAAGAGAAAGGAGTATTCTGTTTTGTGATAGGGTATAATAAAAAGGTTACAAGCAAGGAGGGTTATGGTCAGACGGGAAACACTGGTAAAGTTTATTGATAATTATCTGAAGACAACTGAGGTCAGGGATTCTTCCTGGAATGGATTGCAGGTAGAGGGTAAGGCTCTTGTAAGAAAAGTTGTGGGTGCTGTGGATGCGGGGCTGGAAACCTTCCGTGTGGCTCTGGCAAAAAAGGCGGATTTTTTGATAGTACATCATGGGCTTTTCTGGAAGCAGATTCTTCCTTATTTGACAGGGGTAAACAAGGAAAGAATTAAGATTCTACTGGATAACCAGCTATCTCTCTATGCCAGCCATCTACCTTTAGACAGGCATCCAAAAATAGGCAACAATGCCCTGTTGTTGAAGACTATTGGCGCTAAGAAGGAAAGGGAATATTTTCTTTATGAGGGCCAGAGTATCTCCTGGACAGGTATTTTTCAACCGGCTACAACTACAAAAGAAGTCGTAGCCAGGCTGGAAAAATATCTCCGGACAAACTGTCGGGTGCTGGACTTCGGACCGAAAAAGGTAAACCGGGTAGCTGTCTGCAGCGGTGCTGGTGGGCTGGCGGCTTTTACTCAGGCATTGAGCCAGGAAGTGGATTTGTATGTGACCGGGGAGGAAACTGATTTTTACCACCTGGCAAAGGACAACAATTGTGCAGTTATTTTTGCGGGTCACCATGCGACAGAAACCCTTGGTGTCCAGGCTTTATTGCGACTGGTAGCTGCCAGATGGAAGCTGGAGACAGTTTTTGTTGATATTCCTACCGGGCTTTGATTTCTCGTGGTAAAGAAGTTTTTTGGAGGAGGGGAATGGTTAATTTTCATATGGAGGAACTTCGCCGTAGCCTCCCGGGGATGGCCGGTAAAGGGAAGGGAAACGGTTCTCTGCGTAGCAATCGGGAAGCTCCCTTGCGGGCAGAATTGCTCAGCATAGAACAACTGAAGCGGCACGCAGTAGAGTTAGCCCGCCGGCATACGGCAGAAATAAAAGCCGGGGAGAATCTTCTTCTTGCCAGGTTAGATAAAAACGAAGAGATTCTTTTACAGGCTTTCACAGAACTCAGCCAGGCAGTGGAGAAACAGCAGGAGCTTGTCCCGGCTGCTGAATGGTTAATTGATAACTTCTACCTCATCCAGGAGCAGATTAGACTGGCAAGAAAACATCTCCCGCGTTCTTATAGCCAGCAGCTGCCCAGTTTAACCAGAGGACCGTTGACTGGTTATCCCCGGGTTTATGAGATTGCTTCCGAGCTTATTGCCCACAGCGATGGACGGGTGGAAGACAGAAATCTTTATACTTTCGTAGCAGGCTATCAAACGGAAAGTTTTCTCACCCTTGGTGAACTCTGGGCCATTCCGATTATGCTGCGGCTGGCTCTGATTGAAAACATCAGACGGATAGCCAGCCGGCTCATCAATAGCCGCGCCGCCCGTACTGAAGCAGCCTACTGGGTAAACCAGATGAGTAAAGCAGTGGAACAAAGCCCTGATAATCTTATCCTTGTTGTCGCGGATATGGCGCGGGCAAATCCTGTCCTAAATTCCTCCTTTGTGGCTGAATATGCCAGACTTCTTCAGGGGCAGAGTGCCGTCTTTGTTCTTGCTCTCACCTGGCTGGAGCAGCGTCTGGCTGCTGAAGGTTCTTCCATTGAACAACAGGTGCGTTTAGAAAATCAAACCCAGGCCGCAGACCAGGTTTCCATCAGTAACAGTATCAACAGTCTGCGTTTTCTGGATGGGATGGACTGGCATGAGTTTGTAGAAGGTGTCAGTGTAGTGGAATCAATTCTTCGGACTGACCCGGCTGACGTTTATTCCCGTATGGATTTTGCTACCAGGGACCGTTATCGTCATGCAGTAGAAAAGTTAGCAAAATTTTCAGGGCAGAAGGAAGAACAGGTGGCACAGAAAGCGATTGAACTGGCTAGAACCTGTCGGCAGCAAAATGGGGAAGATATAAAATACAGCCATGTTGGTTTTTACCTGATAGGACCAGGTATCTCTGAGTTAGAAAAAGGCCTGGGCGTGCCATTGACTTTCTGTCGCAGGCTAAAACTCTGGTGTCAGAAAAAGGTTTTTCTCTGGTATGCGGGCAGCATTGGAGTGATAACATTGGCTCTGTCGCTGTTTATTTTGCGGGCTATTGGTTACCTCCCGCTGTGGCTGGCAATTTTCACTCTTTTTTTGCTTTTCGTCGTTTGCAGTCAGCTTGCTGTTGCCTTGACCAACTGGATGACAACACTTTTTGTCAAACCGGTGCTTTTACCGCGTCTTGATTTTTCCCGGGGATTACCTCCGGAGTGCAGGACGCTAATAGTTTTCCCGGTGATCTTAAGCGACAGCAAAACGGTGGAGCAACTCTTAGAAAATCTTGAAGTCCAGTACCTGGCTAATCGGGATGAACATATCCATCTGGGACTGCTTACTGATTTTAAAGATTCCTTCCAGGAAAAGGAACCGGAAGATGAAGTTCTTTTGCACGAGGTTAAGGAGGGTATTCGGAAACTTAACAGGCGGTACCGGAGCCAGGGACAGGATATCTTCTTCCTTTTTCATCGCGACCGGACTTGGAACCCAAAGGAAAAGTGCTGGATGGGTTATGAACGTAAAAGAGGCAAGCTGCTCGGGTTGAACATGCTCATCCAGGAAGGGAGAAAGGATGCTTTTACCCTTATCCTGGGAGAAATGGAGACTTTAAGGAAAGTGCGTTATGTGGTCACTCTGGACGCTGACTGTCAGTTGCCCAGGGAAGCAGTACGCAAGATGGTCGGGTGTCTGGAGCATCCTCTGAACAAGCCCCGGTATGAGGAGAAGAAACAGACAGTGGTGGAGGGATATGGTATCCTGCAGCCCCGGGTAGCAACCAGTCTAACAAGTGCCAATCGGTCTCTCTATGCGAGGTTTTTCAGCGGAGAGCCAGGTCTGGACCCCTATACCAGAGTTGTCTCTGATGTCTATCAGGACCTTTTCCAGGAGGGCTCTTTTGTAGGTAAAGGTATCTACCATGTGGAAACTTTTACCAGGGCACTTAAAGAACGTTTCCCTGATAATTTAATTCTCAGTCATGACCTTCTGGAAGGCTGTTATGTGCGTTGTGGTCTTATCAGCGATGTCCAGGTATATGAGAATTTTCCGGCTCGTTACAGTGCTGATGTAAAGAGAAGACACCGCTGGATTAGAGGAGACTGGCAGATTTTAGCCTGGCTTTTTCCCCGGGTCCCAGGAAGAAGAGAAAAATGGGTGGTCAATCCTCTGAACAGCATAAGCCGGTGGAAAATCTTTGATAATATAAGAAGGAGTCTCTTCCCTCCTTTCTTGCTGCTTTTGGTCCTGGTAGGATGGCTGTTTTTAAAACCGGTCTGGATCTGGACAGTTCTCACCTCCGGACTTATATTTTTACCACTTTTCCTGAATGCCGCCTGCGGGATGCTGCAACGGTCAAGAGAGATGTACTGGCTGGCTGCTTTGCGCATTGCCTTCCGTTCCGCAGGCAAGTATTTTATTCAGGCCTGTTTCTTTCTTGTTTTCCTTCCTTACGAGGCGTTTCTTTCGCTTGATGCCATCACCAGAACCATCTGGCGTCTTTTGATTACCAGGCGTGGGCTACTGCAATGGGTGACCTCTGTTGAATCAGAGAAGAAATCAGAAAGTAATCTCTCAGAATTTTTAAAACTGATGTGGGTGGCTCCGTTAATCTCCATAGCCAGCTTAGTATCTCTGACAGTTTTTTCCTCTGTTTCCTTGCTCTTTGCGGAAATTTTTATCTGGGGATGGCTGTTTTCCCCTGTGGTTGCCTGGTGGTTGAGCCAGCCGCTTGTGATCTGGGAGACAGGTTTAAATGAGCAACAGATTTATTTCCTTCGGCGGGTTGCCCGGAAAACCTGGAGTTTCTTTCAAACTTTTGTGAATGCCGGAACCAGGTATCTGCCACCGGACAACTATCAGGAGTACCCGGTCAGACGCGTCGCTTACCGCACTTCACCAACCAACATTGGCCTGACTTTACTTTCTACGCTGGCAGCCCGGGATTTAGGGTATCTCACCGGCAGCCACTTTGTTTTTCGTCTGCAGCAGACTTTGAATACCCTTCAACGGTTGAAACGTTTCCGGAAGCATTTTTACAACTGGTATGATTTAAAAACCTTAGAGCCACTTGCCCCTGTTTACATTTCCACTGTGGATAGCGGAAATTTAGCCGGACATCTACTTGTTCTGCACCAGGCACTTTTGGAGATGTGTGATTCTCCGATTTTTGCCGAACAGTCACTGGCTGGTTTGGGTGATACTCTGTATGTGCTGCTGGAAGTAGCCGGTCAAGCCGAGAAACACCAGTTAAGACAGCTACCGGTTTTTTCGCGGGTGATGCGGGCAGGCTGGCGAGAGTTGACAACCCAGATGGAACAACCCGTGAAATCTTTGACTGGTATGTTTTCCCTTTTAGAAAAGGTGAAAGAGATGCACCAGGTGATGGAGGGAGAACTGAGAACCAGAGACAGAGAGGTAAATCGCTGGCAGAGGCTGTTAAGGGAACACTATCAATCCCTGGAGGAGGAGCTAAATACTATCAGTCCCTGGGTGAGATTGCTTGCCGAACGGCCGCAGAATAATCTCTGGGCAGAATCCGTGAGAAAAACCTTAGAAAAACTCTGCCAGCTGGTAGATGAAAATCTTCCCCTGAGGAAGCTGGCTAATCTTTCTGCAGAGTTAGAAGGTTATCTCAGTGACCTGAGGGATTATGCGGCAGCAAGTCAAGCTTCTGATTTGCTTAAGTGGCTGGAAAAACTTTCTTCAGCGATTGAAAAAGGAGCAAGTAAGGCTGAGCAACGTTTGCAGGATTTAACCTCCTTAGCGGAGAGATTTGCGGAAATGGCTGATATGGACTGGGATTTTCTTTATGACCGTTCCTCCCGGTTATTGTCACTCGGGTACCATGTGGCAGAAAGAAGAAAAGATGCCATCTATTATGACCTTCTGGCTTCAGAGGCAAGACTGGCCAGTTTTGTCGCTATCTCCCTGGGACTGCTTCCTCAGGAGCACTGGTTTGCTCTAAATCGCTTAATCACCGGAGAAGGTGAGAATGCTGTCCTGGTCTCCTGGGGTGGGTCAATGTTTGAGTATTTAATGCCGCTTCTGGTGATGCCAAACTTCCGCGGGACTTTGCTTGACCAGTCATGTCAGGCTGCGGTCAGGAGGCAGATAGAGTATGCGGCGGAACGGGGTGTGCCCTGGGGAATCTCTGAAGCTGCCTACAACGCGGTAGATTCCAGCCGGAATTACCAGTATGATTCTTTTGGCGTCCCTGGTCTGGGTTTGAGAGCAGGACTAGCTGAGGACCTGGTGGTGGCGCCTTATGCCTCAGCTTTAGCGTTGATGGTAACACCAGCCAGAGCCTGCCAGAATTTACAGCGTTTAAGGAAGGAAGGGATGGAGGGCCGTTTTGGTTTCTATGAATCCGTGGACTATACACCAGGAAGACTGGTACCGGGTCAGGAGAAGGCAATTGTTCGGTGTTTTATGGCTCATCATGAGGGAATGAGTCTGGTTGCCATCGCTAACACCCTTTTAAACCTGCCCATGGTGCGGCGTTTCCGGCAGAATCCTTTTTTCCGTTCAGCTGAACTCCTGCTGCAGGAAAGGGTACCTGATGTGGAACCATTCCAGTGGCCAGCAGAAGAATTGCCGCGTTATCGTCGGACTTCAGAAAAACAGGCAGCACTGATGAGAATTTTTACTGAGCCTGATACCCCGATGCCAGAAATCCATCTTCTCTCCAACGGGCGTTATACCGTAATGGTCACAAATGCCGGAGGAGGTTTTAGTCGCTGGCAGGATATACTCCTGACAAGATGGCGGGAGGATTACACCCGTGATAACTGGGGTCTTTTCTTCTATGTGAAAGATGTCTCTACAGGTCAGTTCTGGTCAATAGGTCACCAGCCAGCACTACGGCCTGGCCGCAGATATGAAGTTATTTTCTCCCAGGCGAGGGCTGAATTCAGAAGAGTTGACGGTGATTTTGTCACCCATATGGAAATTGCTGTTTCTCCTGAGGATGATATTGAGCTGCGCCGTATCAGTATCACCAACCGTTCCTGGTCTACCCGGACGATAGAACTCACCAGTTATGCAGAAGTAGTTCTGGACCAGGCATCTTCTGATGCCACTCATCCTGCTTTCAGTAAACTTTTTGTCCAGACAGAAATCCTGAAGCAGAGGCAGGCGATTATCTGTACCAGGCGGCCGCGTTCAGAGAAAGAAAGAGGCCTCTGGTTTTTTCATCTGGTGACCATCCATGGTGAACCAGCAAGGTCAGTAACCTATGAAACGGACAGGATGAAGTTTTTAGGTCGGGGGAGAACTCCAGCAGAGCCAGTGGCGCTGGAAAGGGAACTTTCTAACAGCCAGGGACCGGTTCTGGACCCGATTGTGGCTATCAGGTGTCATCTCACCCTGGAGCCAGATGAAACCAGGGTTGTTGACTTTATTTCCGGTGTGGCAACCGAGAGAGATAAAGCAGAGTTGTTGCTGGAACGCTATCATGACCCTGATTTAGCCAGTCGTGTTTTCAGTTTAGCCTGGACCCACAGCCAGGTTGTTTTGCACCAGTTAAATACCACAGAAGCGGATGCTCAACTTTATGGAAGGTTAGCCGGTTCTATAGTGTACGGCGGACCACAGCGTCGTGCTCCTGCAGGAATTCTTTTGAGGAGTAGAGGCAGACAGTCTGCTCTCTGGGCGTATGGTATCTCAGGAGATTTACCGATTGTTCTGGTGCGCATCAGCGATGCTTCACGGGTGGAACTCATCAGACAGATTCTGCAGGCTCACGGTTACTGGCAGGCCAAGGGGTTGAAAGTTGACCTTGTTATCTGGAATGAAGAAACTGGTAGTTACCGTCAGCAGCTGCATGATTTAATCATGAATATTTTAGCCGGTTTCCCCAATACTCAACTGGATACTCCAGGTGGTGTTTTTGTGCGCCGTATTGATCAGATGACAGAAGAGGATAGACTTCTCATGCAGGCTGCAGCCAGAATCATTCTTCAGGATAGCAGAGGGTTACTCCCAGACCAGATAAGTTACAGAGCTACTGCTGAACTTCCGCCTCTTATGATTCCGGAAAAGAGCCGGCGCCTGGAGGCAGGGGAAGGACTATCCAGAAGGAAGGATTTAGAGTTTGCTACTGACTATGGCGGTTTCACCGCTAATGGCAGAGAGTACGTTATCCATGTCTGGCGGAGAAGGTTACCTCCTGCTCCCTGGGTAAATGTTATTGCCAATCAGGTTTTCGGGACAGTAGTTTCAGAATCTGGTTCTGCTTACACCTGGGCGGAAAATGCCCATGAGTTTCGCCTTACACCCTGGTACAACGACCCGGTCTCAGATGTAAGTGGAGAAGTGGTATATCTCCGGGATGAGAAAACAGGATACTTCTGGTCAGCTACACCTCTTCCCGCAGGAGGACCATTTCTCTACAGAGTTACCCACGGGTTTGGTTATACGGTTTATGAGTACCAGGAAAACTTTCTTCATTCCCAGATGTGGGTGTTTATTGCTCCTGATATGCCGATAAAGTTTTTTTATCTGAAGCTAGATAATAACTCCTCACAGGCAATGAGGCTTTCGGCGACAATCTATGTGGAATGGATATTGGGACAGTTACGTTCTCAGACAGCCATGCATGTTTCTACAGAGGTGGATTCCCGAACAGGGGCTATCCTGGCGAGAAACCATTACAATATAGAATTTGCTAATAGGGTTGTTTTCCTGGATGCAGGTGAAGCGGAACATGAGTTTTTAGAAAGAAGTGTTACCGGAGACCGCACAGAATTTTTGGGACGAAACGGCACCCCTGTAGCCCCGGAGGCCATGAAACGGGAACGTCTTTCCGGTAGAACTGGAGCAGGCTTTGACCCGTGCGGTGCAGTGCAGGTTTTCTTTGACCTGGAGGCTCAGGAGAGCAAGGAACTGGTTTTTGTTCTGGGAAGCGGGCATAACCTGGAACAGGTGCGCAGTCTCCTGCTCCGTTATAGAAATGTTGCTGCTGCCAGGTCTGTCCTGAAAGATGTGCAGAACCGCTGGAGACAGTTACTCAGTGCAGTGCGGGTGGAAACACCTGATTTAGCGTTGAATATTATGGCTAATGGATGGTTGTTATACCAGACGTTAGCCTGTCGGTTTTTTGGCCGTAGTGCCTTCTATCAGTCTTCAGGTGCCTACGGTTTCCGGGACCAGTTACAGGATGTGATGGCTCTGGTTCATGCCACACCTTCCCTGGTACGTCGTCATTTGTTACGATGTGCTTCCAGGCAGTTCCGGGAAGGAGATGTGCAACACTGGTGGCATCCGCGAATTAGCCGGGGTGTCCGCACCAGAATTTCTGATGACCTGCTCTGGTTGCCGTTAGCCACCAGCCGGTACATAGCTACCACCGGGGACAGGGAGGTGCTGGGACACCAGGTGCACTATCTGGTAGGTCGTCCTCTGGGAACCGGGGAAATAGATTATTATGATTTGCCCTATCAATCAGAAGAAACAGGTTCCCTTTATGAACATTGCCGGCTGGCTATCCGTCGCGCCTGCCGGTTTGGACCACATGGACTGCCTTTAATGGGAAGTGGCGACTGGAATGATGGAATGAACATGGTAGGAATTGAAGGTAAAGGGGAGAGTGTCTGGCTTGGTTTCTTCCTTTACCATGTGTTAATGGAGTTTGCTCCGGTAGCTGAAGAGTGGGGAGATAAATCCTTTGCCGAAGAATGCCGTCAGATAGCCAGAAATTTACAGGAAAATATTGAGAAACATGGATGGGATGGAAAATGGTACAGGAGAGCTTATTTTGATAACGGGCAAGTCCTTGGTTCTTCAGTCAATGAGGAGTGCCAGATAGATTCCTTACCTCAGAGCTGGGCAGTTCTTTCCAGGGCTGCAGGAAGGCAGCGGGCTATTCTTGCTCTTTCCTCAGTAGAGGAATATCTTGTAGACGAGAAAGCTGGACTTATCAGGCTTTTATTCCCACCTTTTGACAGAAGTCACCTGAACCCGGGGTACATAAAGGGCTATGTCCCGGGTGTGAGAGAAAATGGTGGTCAGTATAACCATGCTGCTTGCTGGGTGGCTATGGCTCTGGCACATCTTGGTGAGGCTGATAATACCTGGAAAATTTTCCGGTTGCTGCATCCCATTTATCGGAGTGAAACTACGGAAAAAGCTGAACGTTATGCTGTGGAACCCTATGTCATGGCAGGGGATATTTATGCTGTCAGTCCTCATACTGGAAAGGGAGGCTGGACCTGGTATACCGGAGCTAGTGGCTGGATGTACCAGCTTATACTGGAATCACTCTTGGGTTTAAGAAGGAAAGGGCAGATGATAGAAGTAGTTCCCTGTGTCCCTGAAAACTGGCTTTCTTACAAGATTCATTATCGCTTCGGGAAAAGCATCTATCATCTGGATATAATCAGAAAAGGACCGGGCAGTTCAGTCAAAACTGTTCTTCTGGACAACCAGTTTATCCAGGATAAAGCCTTTCCCCTGCAGGATGATGGGAAAGAACACCAGGTGGAAATTCACTTTGGCTGAAATACTTATTTCCCTCTGATTAAGCAGGCTACTTCATGTCCCGGTTCTATCTCTTTCAGAGCAGGAATATAGTCCAGACAGCAATTTTCAAACTCAGGACAGAAACAGGCATAAGGACAACCCTGGCTAGGTATGGTTCTCAAGGCTAACCGGGTAACTCTGTACTGAGAAGAAGCCACCAGAGACATAGTATAAGGATGAGCGGGTGATCTGATAATCTGGCTGGACTTTCCTATTTCCACAATTCTTCCCCGGAACATGACCGCAATTCTATCAGCAAGAAATTCCACCACCTTTAGATTATGGGAAATGAAAAGGTAAGTTAAAAAGTATTGCTCCTTCAGTTGCAGAAAAAGATTGAGAATCTGTGCCTGAACAGAAAGGTCCAGATTGGATGTTGGTTCGTCGCATACCAGAAATTCTGGTTCTGGACCAAGCGCTCGGGCAATCGCTAACCGCTGTCTCTGTCCTCCGCTGAACTGGTGGGGCAAGCGGTCAAAATCATCAGTACTCAGCCCCACATCCAGAAGCAGTTTCCTTGCCCTTTCTTTTTTTTCTGAAAAACTACCGGCAGCTGCCTCCATAATAATTTGACCGGCTTTCATCCTGGGATTGAGAGAACGGTAGGGGTCCTGGAAAACTATCTGAAAGTTTTTCCGCAGCCCACGCAACCTGCTTTCTGGAAGATGTGTTATCTCTAAAGTGCGAAAGAAAATCCTGCCAGAACTGACGGGAAGAAGCCTTAAAAGTACTTTCCCGAGCGTGCTTTTTCCACTCCCACTTTCACCGACCAGTCCAAGGGTTTCTCCCTGGTAGAGACGCAGGTCAATGTCCTTCAGAGCCTCCAGTCTTATTGCCCCGCCCAGGGGGTCTGTCAGCTGGTATGTTTTATTAACTTTTTTCAGTTCCCAGAGTTTTTCCATAGCGAAAACACCTTACCTTGATATCATCTCTCCTGAATACCGGCGGCTGGCTGCAGGTACATACGGGCAGTCTGTATCTACAACGCGGGTGATAGGAGCAACCAGAAGGTAGTCTCCGGAAATCAGGTACAGAACCCGGGATGGCACTGATGGTCTGTTTCGGCTGATACTTTTCCGGAAGGCACCCGATGAGGTTTTCTGTGTAAGGATGCAGTGGTGAGGAAAAAATTTTCTTCGCCGGTCCGATTTCCACAATCTGTCCTGCGTACATAACAGCAAGCCTGTCACCGAAATGACAGGCCAGGGCGATATCGTGTGTAATCAGAAGAAGGGCAAGTCTATGCTTTTCCTGGAGGGTTTGAATAAGAGTCATAATCTGAATGGCAGTGGTGACATCAAGAGAGGTAGTTGGTTCATCTGCAATGAGAAGAGCGGGCTGGTTAATTAAAGCCATGGCAATCAGGCTACGTTGTTGCATCCCACCACTTAACTGGTGAGGGAATTGCCAGTAATGCATAGGTTTTAAGCCCACCTCTGTCAGAGCCTGGAATACCTTCTCTTTTTTTTCTTTTTTTGTAAGTGGTGCTCTGATAGCTTCTGCAATCTGGTTGCCAATAGAATACACCGGGTTAAGGTAAGAAGATGGTTCCTGAAAAATCATTCCTATTTTTTTGCCTCTGATATTCAGCATATCTTTTTCGGCAAGATTAACAAGGTTATCTCCCAGCAGGTTTATCTCTCCCCGGTCAATTCTGGCATGCCGGGGCAGGAGTTTCACAATGGAAAGGGCAGTCAGAGTCTTCCCGCAACCACTTTCTCCTACCAGAGCAAGACTTTCCCCGGATTGGATGTCAAATTCCACTTCAGAAAGGATATTAACCGGGATCTTGCCCTGATGATAAAAGGAAACCTTTAGATTTTTAACGTTTAACATTTAACATCCTTACCAGTTCTTAGGGTCAAGTACATCCCGGAGGCCATCTCCTAAAAAGTTAAAGCAGATAACCGTGAGGAAAATGCAGCCACCAGGTATCAGCATCCAGGGTGCACCTGTTAAGATACGGAGATTGCCAACACAAATAGAAAGCATGTTGCCCCAGCTGGGGTATGGTTCCTGAATTCCTAAACCAAGCAGGCTTAATGTTGATTCTCCCAGGATATAGCCCGGAATGGAAAGTGTTAAGGCTGTGATAGTGTAGGAAAAGGTATTCGGGAGTATATGTCGGGTAATGATACGAAAGCTTGATAATCCTAAGGCCCGGCTGGCCATCACAAACTCTTCTTCTTTCAAGGAAAGAACCATCCCCCGGATGACCCGCGCCAGGGAAGCCCAGCCAATTAAACTCATAATAACGACAATGAGCAGGTAAAGCTGGAGGGAAGAAATATTTGGTTTGAACGCAGCGCGTAAAGCCAGAAGAAGATAAAACCCGGGGAAGGTCATGATGATTTCTACCAGCCGCATCAAAACAGTATCCAGACGTCCCCCTATGTATCCTGAAATTCCGCCGATGAGAAGACCAAGGAAGAAAGAGATGGACACACCAATCAGACCAATGGAAAGGGAGATTCTGGCCCCATGAAGAACACGAGAGAAAACATCCCGGCCGTGCAAGTCTGTCCCGAAAAGAAAAATCTTACCTTCCGGCGCCACACCAAAGAGGCGGCGGCCACCAGAAGGGAAAAACATAATTTCGTAGCGCGTGGAGAAATCCTCCTGATATTCCTTTAAAGCTGGATTAACAATTGCTATCCGGTAAACAAACGGTCGCCAATGGAAACGACCGTCTCTGTCAAAAAAGTGGATTCTTGTCGGCGGGCAAAGAGAATATTCCCGGAACTGGCTATCATAAGGATAGGGTGCAATAAAATCAGCCAGAAGAGCAGCTAAGTAAAGCAGAAGAAGAAGCACCAAAGACACGCAGGCTGGTCTGTTTGCTCTTTTTAACCGGTTCCAGAAGTTTATCATAAGTTTCCCCTTTCTACTTGAGGCGAATGCGTGGGTCTGCAATTACCAGAAGGATATCCGCTATGAGGTTTCCAGCTACCAGCAAAAAACCTCCTATGAGAAGGGAAGCCATAACCAGGTAAAGATCCTGAGACAAAACTGCATCCAGGATGAGACGACCCATTCCTGGCCAGTTGGTTATGATTTCCACCAAAGCAGCACCGCTTAAGATACTGGAAAGTTCATAGCCAAAAATGGTAATCATCGGATTGATGGCGTTCCTTAAAGCATGCTTGTAGAGAACAACAAACCGTGGCAGTCCTTTGGCATGGGCCGTCAGAATATAGGGACTGCCCAGGGCTTCCAGAAAGTTATTTTTCATCAGGCGGTAAAGAGAACCTGTGCCCGCAAGTGTTAAAGCCAGGCCCGGCAGTAAAAGATGGTGGAGATAATCTATGAATTTTTGCCAGAGACTGGCCTGTTTCCAGAAGATACTGGTGGTGCCACCAACAGGTAAAACCAGGGTGCGGGCAGCAAAAAAAACCAGAAGCATTGCCAGAAAGAAGGAAGGGAGAGAAATACCAACATAAGCTAAGCTGGATAAGAGTGTTTCCTGCCAGCGGCCATTTTTCTGCGCCGCATATATACCCAGGGGTATGGCTACAAGCCAGGTCAGAGTAATGGAGAAAACAGAAAGGCTGATGGTGTTTAGCAACCGCTGTCTAATCAGAAAAGCATTAGGCACATGGTAAGCAAAAGATTCACCGAGGTTTAAAGTAAGGATATTCTTCAACCAGTAAAAATACTGGACCATAACAGGTTTGTCCAGGCCAAAATTCTTTTCCATGGCAGCAATGGTTTCCGGTGAAATCTGCGGGTTCATCTTCAGCTGGGTGAAATAGTCTCCAGGAGCAAGATGGATGATAAGAAAGGAAAGCAACGTCATACCCAGGAGAAGCGGGATAAACTGCATCAGACGCCTGAGGATATACCTTCTCATTTTTTAACTTAGCCAGCGGGAAAGATTTTCCCTGACGAAATCATCGTCCGCCAGATGGCGATAAAGGTGGTAGACTCTTACAATTTCTTCTTTCTGTCCAGGAGAAAGAGTTTCCCTGGGGTCAAGGCAATAGATATTAGTGAGCAGCCCCTGCTGATAAAGAATCTGATGAATTCCAGGGAGACAACCAGCAAAGTTATGGGTAGCATCAAAGACAGCGCTATTACAATCGGTGATAGCAGCAGCCAGAGTAAGCATCTCTTGTGGTATCTTCTGGCCGGATTCTCTAATTTTTCTTATCCTGTTAAATATTGCGACTGCCTTTTTTGTCCAGAAAGCCCAGTGTCCAAGAAGACCACCCTTTATCTGAATTTTTATTTTACCGAACTGATAAGTGGTCAGAAGGTCAAGTACAATATGGTCGTCGTTTCCGGTATAAAGGCAGATTTCCCTGTGTCTGCCTGAATCAGCCAGGGCTCTCACTACATCCACTGTCTGGTACCGGTTGAAAGGAGCAATTTTAATACCCACGACATTGGGAATCTCCAGAAATTTTCTCCAGAATACATATGATAGTACCCGACCGCCAACCGCGGGCTGTAAATAGAAGCCGAAAAGGGGAATAATTTCTGCCACTTTCTGACAGTGGTCCAGTAGCTGACTTTCAGATTCCTTTCTGAAGGCAGCCGGACTTAAAAGTCCAGCGTGGTAGCCGAGTTCTCTCGCCAGCCGGGCTTCAGCAGTAGCCTGTCTTGTTTTCCCGCAGATTCCGGCAATGGCGACCACGGTATTTTTGAGTTTTTTGTTATGCTGGCTGATGGTAGAAGCCGCCAGTTCCAGTACTGGCCGGTAAAGTCCTACCTCTGGTTTATGGATGGCAAACTGGGTGGTGTGCACGCCAATTGCTAAACCGCCACAGCCAGCTTCCAGATAATACCTGGTCAAAACCTTCTGCCGTCTTTCATCCAGTTTTCTAAATTTATTCAGAGCCAGAGGATGTGCTGGAATCATCAGTCCAAGCCGTATTCTTTCCAGAATATCTTGCGGTGGTAAAGGGTAGTTTGGCATCAGCTCATCCTTTTTGACTTTGACATAGGCTATAGTTTATTGTACTATATAAGCATGGCACGCAAAAAACAGGGTAACGGAAGGGATTCCAATCCTAAAAGACTGGGCACCAAGGTTTTTTCTGGCCAGAAGGTGAAAGCCGGAGATATTATTGTGAGGCAGAAGGGCTCCCGGATTCAGCCCGGTAAGAATGTTGGCCGGGGACGGGATTTTACCCTTTACAGTCTGGCTGAGGGAGTAGTTCAGTTTGGTGTGAGGAAGGGAAGAACTGTTGTGAATGTAGTTAGTTTTTCCTCCCCATGATAAGGACTGGCCTGGCTTTCTGTGAAGTATCCTTTATCAGAAAAGTGCTGGCAGAAAAGAAAGAGAAGAAATTTTTTACCAGCCAGGAATTGGCCAGAGGAAATCATCTCTCCCGGGCTGTTCACCTTTCAGGGGTGCTGGCAGCCAAGAAGGCTTTTCTGGACGCTCTCCAGAAGCCAGGATTTCAGCCACTTAACCAGATAAATATCCACTCTTTAACAACAGGCTGTCCTGTACTGCAGACAGATTGTCCTTCCCTGAAATCTGCTTTACGCAAGAAAAAAGTTTGTATTTCTATCTCCCATACCAGGAAAACAGGAGTTGCTTTCTGTCTGATTTATTCCAGGAAAAAATAAGATGGAGGAACAGGAAAATAAGAGAAATTATCCCTGGGAGAAAAGGAATCCGGAAAGCCACAAGGGTAGTTACGGTCATCTTTTTGTCATGGGAGGGAGTCCTGGTTTTACCGGTGCAGTATGCCTGGCAGCGCAGGCAGCGCTGAGAAGTGGTGTCGGACTGGTGACAGTAGGTATTCCAGAAAGTCTAAATGATATTCTGGAAGTGAAGCTAACTGAACCAATGAGTTTACCTTTACCAGAAACAGGGGAGAAAACTTTTTCTCTCAGGGCTGCAGAATTAGCACTTGATTTCATTCGTGAAAGGAGTGATGCGGCAGTCATTGGTCCAGGAATTTCTCTTCATCCAGAAACGATAAACTGTCTGACTTCTTTAATTCCGCAGATTCCGGTTCCCATGGTCATAGATGCAGATGCTTTAAAAATTATCTCTACCAGAATGGAGATTATGAAAAAGCTGAAAGCACCAGTTATTTTGACACCACATCCCGGGGAAATGGGATATTTAGTGGGTAAGTCCGCAGCAGAGGTGCAAAAGGATAGGCTGAATCTTGCCAGGAGACTGGCTGAAGAATATCAGGTAGTTGTTGTCCTTAAAGGCCATCGGACAGTGGTAACAGACGGCCATAACGCTACTATTAATCTTACAGGAAATGCTGGTATGGCTACAGCTGGTGCGGGTGATGTACTATCCGGAATAGCAGGTAGTTTCCTCGCACAGGGAATGCAGACCCTGGAAGCCGCTTCCTGGGCAGTGTACTTTCATGGTCTGGCTGGTGATTTAGCAGTCTCAGCAAAAGGTGAGATATCCTTGATCGCTTCTGATTTGATAGAATATCTACCTCTGGCTTTCCAGATGTTTAAAAGGAAAGGTGCTCCTTCCTGAAGCCTGGTAGTTTCCGGAGATTTTTTAAGAAACAGGGCTACCAGGTGGCAAATCCCTGTCCAGGGTTAAAATTGCCAGCTGATTGTTTGCCAGAGAAGCGAGAATCATTCCGTGACTTTCCACCCCGCGGATATTTTTGGTAGCAAGGTTGGTCAGGACAATCACGTTCTTACCCACCAGTTCCTCTTTCTGATACCAGGGTTTAATCCCGGCCACCATTTTTCTCTTTTCATTTCCTAAATCCACTGTCACCAGATAGAGTTTGTCAGCGTTTGGATGGTCCTCAACGTCTACCACCTTCCCCACTCTTAAATCCATTTTCTTGAATTCCTCAAAAGAAATATCCATATTGCCCCCTTTTCCGTTACTTATATCTCAGAAGACTTTCTCTGTCAAACCGTATGTGTAGTTAGAAAGTTAAAATGTCGTATTGCAATTTTTCTTTTCCCTTGTTGCACAAGGAGTTTCCAAGAGCAGGGTTTTTAATTCCCTGTAATTTCTATTGTTTGAAAGATAAAATGTCGTATTTTACCAGAGTAACTGTTCAATGAACTGGTCATGGTGGCACACTCTTATCTTTTGATGAGCACAAAAATTCTTCCAGATAGCGCATTACATCCTCTTAACCTGGCTGAAAATAAAGACAATCCTTTCGGGTTTATCCTTGTGTTGCTATTTCTCAATTTAAAGTATTAAGTTTTTTTTTGATGGTTTGATAGCGATCGGATTATGACATTCTATCTTTCTAATAACAACCGTAAGGTAAATAGCCAGGCAAGTTTAACTGATTTTGAAGGGCTGGTTAAAAATCCTGAATTCAGGCCGAAGATGAATTTCTCCGGTTAACAGTCTCTCCTGAAGTTTTCATCTCGCAGTCACTTTCGGTATAGTTTTTCCGCCTCCTGAAAAACTCTGTTTGCTTCCTCAATTAACCCTTAAGTGTCTGTTAAATAAAAGTAAATTCTTCAAGGAATATCATAAGCCCTGGAGAAATTCTGCCAGCGCTGGTAGAAACTCAAACTGCTAAGATGTTTGCACTGTTATCCTTTTCGTCGTAAACTAATTCTTATGGAGAGGAAATGACCAGCAGAGAAGTGGTGAAAAGAACAGTGGAGTTCAGGAAACCAGCCTGGCTGGCGCACAACTTTCCTGAGCCTTACGGCACAGATTTTGCCTGGACAGGGCTGGACCCTTCACCTGATGCCAGACCAAAGTCAGGTAAGGATGAATGGGGTGCTATCTGGGAAAATATCGGGGTCAGTAATCTCGGTCAGGTAAAGGATTTCCCCATAAAAGACTGGTCTGATTTTGACAGGTTGCGGATACCTGACATCAAAGAGCCACAGAGATACCGTCATCTGGCGACTGCCAGGGAAAAGGCAGGAGATAAGTTTCTCTTAGGTGGTGGTATTTCCATATATGAAAGGGTGCACTTTCTCAGAGGATTGGAAAACACCTGGTCTGATATCTACCAACATCCAGATGATCTGGGAAAGTTACTGGACCTTCTGGTGGAGATGAACCTGGTAGTGATTGATCGTTACGCTAAAGCCGGAGTGGATGGGTACATCTTCTGTGATGACTGGGGTCTTCAGAACAGGCTGATGATTTCTCCGGAGAAGTGGCGCGAGCTCTGGAAACCCCGTTACCGTCGCATCTACCAGGCATGCCACCAGGCTGGTCTGGTGAGTTTTCTGCATTCCTGTGGTTACATTATGGATATTCTGGATGATTTGATTGAGGTGGGACTGGATGTGATTTGTATGGACCAGCAAGAAAATATGGGACTGGAATTGCTGGGAAAAAGATTTGGTGGACGCATTACTTTTTACGCTCCGGTTGACATTCAGAACACAATGGTTTACGGCAGTATCCAGGAAATTCGGGCTTACTGCTGGAAGATGGTAAAGTTTCTTGGCCGGCCAGAAGGGGGGTTCATCGCTGCGTGGTATTCTGACCCGGTCGGGGCTGGGCATCGGCAGGAGGCTATTGATGCTATGTGCCAGGAGTTCCTGAAAATAAGCCAGCAGGTTTATGGTAGTTCAGGTGGAAATACCTGAGAGAAAACAAAATTCACTGAGAGGAGAAAAATGAAACTGGGGCTGGTGACTTATCAGCTGGCAGCAGAATGGGATTTAGATACCATTATCAAGAAAGGGAAAGAATTAGGTTATAAGGGGGTGGAATTGCGCACCACCCATGCGCACGGGGTGGAACCTTCCCTGAGTAAGGCAGAAAGGGAGAAGGTGAGAAAGAAATTTGCGGATTCAGCAGTGAAACTGGTAGGTCTTGGTTCAGTCTGTGACTATCACACTCCAGACCCGGAGGAATTAAAGAGAAAAATTGAGGAGACAAAGGCATTTGTTCTTTTAGCCAAAGATGTAGGTGCGGAAGGAGTAAAGGTCAGGCCAAATGCTTTTCCAGAAGGAGTGCCGAAAGAAAAAACAATAGAACAGATTGGTCTGAGTCTGGGTAAGGTCTCCAGGTTTGCTGCAGACTACGGGGTAAAAATTCGGCTGGAGGTTCACGGGGCAGGAACCGCACATCCACCTTTTATCAAGCAAATGGTGGATATCGCCAATCATCCTAACTGTTGTGTCTGCTGGAACTCTAACTTAACTGATCTGGACGAAAATGGGTGTATTGACAGGAATTTTAACCTTCTCAGCGATAAGATAGAGATTGTTCACATCAATGAACTGAGCAACGAATATCCCTGGGTAAGATTGTTTTCCCTCCTCCAGAAAAGAAACTTCACCGGTTGGTGTCTGGCTGAGGTTGGGGGAAGTTCTGAGCCAGAAAGATTTTTCCGTTATTACCGGGCACTTTTTGAGGCTTATTGCCGCCTGGCTCAACTGTCACTTTGATTAATGCCTCACATCAATCTGGTAGAAATCAGTGTGGAATCCTGGCCATGAACTGTTGCGGTGGTCAGCAGTGGTATCCTTCCCCGGGGGTAAAGCCACAAAATTGTTTTCTGCGACCAGGGAAGAATTACGCGCCTTATGTCTGGAGATAAGTTCGTTCTTCAGACGTTCCTTTTCTTCCTTAAATTCAGCTAAAAAAGCCAGATTTTTTAATTCCCGGGGGTCTGATTGTAAATCAAACAGTTGTTCTCCTGCGCCTTCCGGGTAGTAAATGTATTTCCATCTTCCATCGGTGATAGCAGTGTAACCCTTAGTACCTGCTGCTCCTGCTTCTAAGTATGTGCGGCTTTCTATTTGTCCTCTTGCCAGTTTTATTAAATCTATGCCATCAGTATCTTCCGGTGGACTTCCACCAGCAGCAGAAACAATTGTAGGTAGAATATCAGCATGTGTCACCAGGGTATGAATCTGGCTGCCATAACAGCGGTTGGTCCAGGTTTTGGGCATTCTTAGAACAAAAGGGATTCTGGCTGATGGCTCGTGAAAGAAAACTTTAGAACAGGTATGGTGGTCGCCTAAATACTCGCCATGGTCTGAGGTATAAATGATCAAGGTATTTTCCAGCATTCCAAGGTCCTGGAGGGCAGATAGAACACGTCCCAGATTATAGTCTATCTGGGTAATAAGACCGTAATAGGCAGCTCTTGCTTCCCTGATTATTTCCGGTGGCAGTATGTCATAGTCCAGAGCTTCGCGGAAACGGCGGAAGGGTAGCGGACAATGTTCCGGACCAGCCCAGTCACCATAAACTGGTTCCGGGATAGGGCAGTTGCGGTACATGGAGTAGTATGGTTCCGGCGGGTCAAAAGGAGGATGTGGTTTGGTAAAGGAACACCAGAGGAAAAAAGGTACTGTAGGGTCGCGTCTTTCCAGGATGTATTCCAGACATTGTTCTGCTATCCAGGAAGTCAGGGTGAGAGATTCCGGGACAGTGGCCATACCCGGATACATTTCATTTTGTCCCAGTCCGTGGCGCATGGGCTGGAAAGGGAAGCCTGTTTTTCTAATCCAGCGGTAATAGTCTTCAGGCAGAATCATCTCGTCAAATCCATGCCTGGCACGTTGAGGGGAAAAATGCATCTTCCCGATGGCTGCTGTTTGGTATCCCAGTTCCCTGAGGTAAGCAGGCAGTGTACTTGTTCTTCCCATGACCTGGCTGGTTTTTCCGTTACCCCACATGCCATGGTGGAAGACGTATTTGCCGGTCATGATGCCTACCCTGGCAGGGACACAGATAGGACAATCGGCATAGGCACGGGTAAAAGTTACTCCTTCCCGGCAGAGAAGGTTGAAATGGGGTGTTCTCATAAAGGAAGGAGCCTGCTGTGCACAGGTGTCAAATCTTTGCTGGTCTGTTGTTACCAGAAGGATATTCGGTTTTTCCATCTTTGCCTCACTTTCTTTTCTGTCCGTATCTGGATGAGTGGTACCTGTCAAACCATTTCTTTATCTCTGAATATGGCAGGGGAGAAATTTTATGCTTCAGCAGTCTGCTGAGGACTAAAGCGTAAAAGGAAGTTTGGGCACAGTATTCCGCCATTAAGGCGTAAAAGGCTGCTTTTTCCGGAGTTTCACCGACTGTGAAAAGACCGTGATTTCCGAGGATGATAGCAGGACAGCCCGTGGCATAGTAAGTTTTTAGAAAGGTTTTTCCTATAGCATCGGCTTTGTTGTCCACATAGGAAGTTACCGGGATTTCCTGGCCAAATACATCAGCATGTCCTGTAGAAAAAGTCGGCACTGCTAACTTGAGGATGGCAAATACTGTGGTAAAACAGGAGTGGGTATGCGCTACACCTCCGATTTCTTTAAGGTGGTTGTAAAGAAAAAGATGGTGGACAGTGTCTACAGAGGGTTTCAACCGGGAGATAATAACTTCTCCGTTAAGTTTCACTCTGACGAGATGTTGAGGTTGGAGTTTTTCGTAAGGTACCCCGCTGGGCTTAATCAAAATTTCTTTTCTCTCTCTGTTCAGCCCACTGACATTACCCTGGGTTCCATAGACCAGACGATTCTCCCAGAGAGATAAATTTGCCTGCCAGATGGAGAAGCGCAACCTCTTAAGAAAGCTCTTTCTTTTCTTATTCATTAGTTTTACCCTTTAAGGAAAGAAGTTCCTTCATCACCTGGTAAAGACTTTCCCTGTAGTCTCTTGTGCCAAAGGAATCATGGAGTTTTCTGTAAAGTTCGTACAGGCGGTTATAAATCTGGTGGTTGGCTGAATCAGGCTGGTAAACTACCGGCTGGAAATGACATAGTCTTTCCTGTAACCGGGAAACTGAAGAAAAACCAGTTTTTTCTGGCCCGGCAACCACTGCTCCAAAGATAGCAGCTCCAAGGGCGCAGTTTTGAGAGGAGGCAGAAATTTTGAAGTTCCGGCCAATGACATCAGCATAAATCTGCATGAGGAAAGGGCTTTTTTCCGCAATTCCACCGCCGGTGATAATCTCTGAGACTTTCACCCCATATTCTTCCAGTCTATCAATAATGACCCGGGCACCAAAGGCTGTAGCCTCAATTAAAGCACGGTAAACCTCAAAAGGTTTTGTTTTTAAGGTAAAACCAAGAATCAGCCCGGTTAATTTCTGGTCCACCAGAACTGTTCTGTTGCCATTGTGCCAGTCCAGAGCAAGTAACCCGGATTCCCCTGGTTTCAGACACTTTGCCTGCTTTTCAAAGTAAGTATAAGAACGGCCAGGAAATTCAGGCATAAAGGTTTTTACAAACCAGTAGAATATATCACCAACCGCTGACTGACCTGCTTCCAGACCATAGTAGCCAGGGACAATAGAATCAGGGACAATTCCGCACAGTCCTGGAATATCAGGCAAAGGCTGGTTCTCAGGGAAAATCATTAAGTCACAGGTAGAAGTACCCAGAATTTTCACCAGGGTCCGTTCTTTAATCCCGGAACCCACCGCTCCCATATGCGCATCAAAGGCACCTACACTGAGGGGAATGTTTTCTGGAAGTTTCAGCCTTTCCGCCCAGGTACGGCAGAGGAACCCGGCCAGTTGACCTGCAGGATAAGCCTTCTGGTAAAGTCGGTTTCTTAATCCCCGGAAAGAGGGAGAAAGAGTACACAGGAATTCCTCATCAGGTAGTCCTCCCCAGTCTTCACTGTACATGGCTTTATGACCGGCAGCACAAATACTGCGGATAACTTCTGCAGGGGTTTTCTTGCCTGCAAGGAGAGCCGGAATAAAATCCACCAGTTCTACAAAACTGGCACTACAGGCAAAGACTCTGGGGTCTACCCGGGAAAGGTGTAAAATCTTGGAAAAGAACCACTCGGAAGAGTAAACTCCGCCTATGCGGGCTAAATACTGTGGTCTTATTTTTCTTGCCAGTTGTGTAATTTCTTCGGCTTCTTCCACAGAAGTGTGGTCCTTCCACAACCAGGCATAAGCATTTTTGTTATTCTTAAACTCAGGATGAAAGGCTAATGGTGTCAGGCTGGCATCCACCGGTAAGGGGGTACTGCCGGTAGTGTCCACTCCAATACCAACAACTGCACCAGGTGAAAATTTTTTTTCTTTTTTCCGGGCTAGCTGGAGAAGTTTTTTGATTACCTTTTCCAGACAGACTACATAGTCAGCAGGATTCTGCCTGGCTAAATGCGGATTTTTTTCGTCCAGGATGACCCCATCAGTCCCGGAAGGATAGGGGACAACACTTGCAGCAAGTTCTTCACCTGTTTTCAAGTTAACTAGAACGGCTCTGACAGAGTTAGTTCCAAAGTCAATCCCAAGAGAATAAGACATTTTTGCCTTCTCCCGTAGAAGTTTGAAAGGTATTTTATCTTTAATCAGCCCTTTCAGACAAGTGGTGGGGTTCAGGTAGAAAATGACAGCGCTGTTTTCAGATGATAAAATTGAAGCAGGCAAAAATATGCGCACCGTTACTGTTTACTTTTCTGTGTTATTCATTCTTACAGAGTATCTCTGGTCAGGAACAGAAAGGGAAAATTTCGCCCTGGCAGTGGAGTATATGGTTCCAGGTCTGGCTGAGGTTTACGCCAGGACTGGTGTTAAGTGGGCTAAAGCCATGGGGCAGGGGTTTTCCTGGGCGGATATTGAACCCTCTGCCCCTGTCAAGGGCAAACATTCATATCGCTGGGATTTTACAGATAGATTAATTCTGGAATACCAGAAGGCTGGCTTCCAGAATTTTCACATCTATGTGAAAAGCATGAGTCCCTGGGCTTCTACCAAACCCGTGAAACTGATAGGCCACGGAAGTTCTCCCCTGAAACCCGAGCACATAGAAGATTATAAAGCTTTCCTCACCGCGCTGGTACAGCGTTACAATCTCCACCACCCTGACCATGTTCCCGGACTTCTCTATTCTGTGGAATACTGGGAAATTGAATCAGAGTGGGGCACTGGTTTCTGGCAGGGGACGGTTTCTGAATACCTGAATTTACTGAGGATAGCCTATTCCACTGTCAAGAAAGCCAACCCTGAGGCAAAAGTTATTCTAATTGGTTTTTTTCTCGCCGGGCTTTTTGAAGGGCATCCTGATTTGCAGGAAATTCCACTTACACTTTCCAAAATGCCAGCAAAGCGGAGGAAAATAACAGTTCAATACCTGACCGAGATGAAAGAACTTCTTGCTCATCCTGAAATTTTTGATGTCGTGGAATTCCATTCTCTGAGCGACTGGAGCGAAATACCAGGGATGATAAGATTTCTTCGTCAAACGATGAAAGAATATAACTATGAAAAACCTATCTGGGTGGGCGATGTAAACTATACGGCTTCGCCACTGGTTTTCTGGGGTAATCCCGTTCCTCCTTATAGAGAGGAGCAGAAGCCTGCTATTCAGGAAACGCTGAAGGCTCTGGCTGAGGAAAAGCATCCCCGGAGAAAGGAAGTAATAACGTGGTTTCGGGCAGAACAGGCCAAAGGACTGGTGAAAAAAGCGGTTCTGGCAATGGCTGAAGGGGCACGAGGTATCAATCTGGGAAATCTAAAGGATGAACCTATGTTTGCTCTTGCTCCGGGTCTGGCAGGGACAGTGGCTTTTCAGGGGCTCATTGACACAGAGGGTATTCCGGCCAGACCTGGTAAGGAAAGACCGGCCTACAGAGCTTTAACTCTTCTGGTGGAAAAACTGGGTCATTTTTCCAGTGTGAAATCACTGGCTTCTGGTACGGGTATCTACAGCTATGAATTTACCAGGGAAGGGAATAACAAAGTATATGTTTTCTGGTATGATGATGGTAAAAGATATCTTCCAGGAGATAAACAACCGGAGAAGGAAGTAAGCCTTGTGTTGCCAGGTGGCAGTTACCTACTTACAGAGATCCCCACTGGAGAAAAAACGGTGTTTGCGAGAACTATTTTTCTTTCATCTTCAGGAATAAAGATAAAGCTTTCCACCACGCCTGTATTTCTGGAACCTGAATCCCGGAAAATGTCTTGCCCGGGTGAGAATTAGATTAACCAGGAGGAAAAATGGCAGGTGTATTTCGTTTCTCATTTGGTCCGTGGAACATTCATGAAGGGGCAGACCCTTTCGGTCCGCCTGTGCGCCGGCCAGTGGAGCTGGGAAGAAAATTGAAGGAGTACAGAAGGTTAGGTTTTGAGGGAGTGCAGTTTCATGATGACGATGCTGTGCCTGACCTGAACAATCTCTCAGCCAGGCAGATAGAACAGGAGGCGAAAACTTTAGCACACCTTTTACAGGAAGAAGGCCTGGTAGCTGAGTTTGTGGCTCCACGACTCTGGGAGGATTACCGTACTATTGATGGTGCTTACACTTCCAATGATGAAAAATGCCGGCAATATGCGCTGGAGAGAAGTTTCCGAGCGATTGACATCGCCCGGGCTCTGGGAACAAATCTTATTGTCCTCTGGCTGGCCAGGGAAGGTACCTACATCCGGGAATCAAAGGATACCAGGGTGGCTATTGACAGGTTGGTGGAGGCAATTAACGCCCAGTTAAACTATGATAATTCCATCAGGATAGCCATTGAACCAAAACCTAATGAACCTATGGACCAGGCTTTCATTCCAACAGCCGGCCATGCTCTTGCTGTTGCCAGCCGCTGTCTGGATCCTGGCCGCGTGGGAGTGAATGTGGAAAGTGCCCATGCCATTTTAGCCGGGCTTGACCCTGCAGAGGAGATGGCTTTTGCTCTTTCTTTCGGAAAATTGTTTTCTGTTCATCTCAATGACCAGAATGGGTTGAAGTTTGACCAGGACAAGGTTTTTGGTTCTGTAGATATCCGTAGAGCTTTCAACCAGGTCCGGGTTCTGGACAGGTATGGTTACGGGACAAACGGGGAATGGGTTGGTTTGGATGTTAAGGCGATGCGTACCCAGCCTGAGGAAAAAGCCACCAAACACTTAAAAAATAGCCGGGCTATGTTTCTCTCTTTGCTGGAGATTTCCCGTAACCTGGATGAAGAGAGAATCTCAGGGCTGATAAAGGAGAGGGACTACGAGGAATTAGAAGGCTACATCCTGCAACGGCTCATCGGTCGTTAGAAAGACTCAGATGAAGAGAAGCTGGTGGTAGTCTTCATACCTATGAAAGTCAGCTTTGGGAAAATGGGCAGTAGAAGAAAGCTCAGGTTCTGTCCAGGCTGAAGAGTAATTGTACCGGCATACAGCAAATCGCCAGCCTGTCTGCGGGAGGCTAAACTTCTCTAAACCAAAGGAAGACCAGGGGATGGTAATTTCTACAGCCCAGGCTTCTTTCAGGATAAAAGTTTTATACCGACTGTGGCTGTTAAAGTTTAGAACATCTTCCCAGGAAACCTTTTTATTTCTGAATTTTTCCCTGGAGGGGATGCGCAGGTCCATGATGTGTCCGTTGGGGGAGATATGAATTTCGTAATACACAGTTTGCCGTGGCCCTGGTTTGATAAAAAATTCTACAGTGTCACCCAGCATCCATATTTTCTGGTTGTCAGAGGTAACCTTTGTAATGATTTCACTGTCTTCTAAGAAAGCTGCAAACCGCAGTCCTTCTTCATCATACCCAGTCCAGGCAAAACCATTCTCTCGCGGAAGGTAATTTTCCTTATCCCAGAAGCGAATCAGAGGCAGTTCAGACTCTTCCGGAAAAGGAGCTGGTGGTTTAACAGAAAAATCCTTTACCGGACCGCTGATTTTCTGACACAAAACCACTTTTTTCTTTTCCATTTTTCCCTTTCGTAATTAGTAACTTATTTTTGCTGAAGGAAAAATCCAAACTTTTTCAGTGGCCAGTAACGACAGAAGGCACGACCTACGATAAGCTCTTTCTCCACTGGTCCCCAGATACTGCTGTCCTCACTGTTGTTGCGGTTATCTCCCAGGAGAAAATAGCAGGATTCTGGAATGGTGAAAGGTTCTATCTGATAGGCAGTGGGTTCCTTGATGTAAGGTTCGTCCAGCCGTTCGTTGTTGATATAAACATATCCTTCTCTGACAGATAGTTTTTCACCGGGAAGCCCGATAACCCGTTTGGTAAGAATTTCTTCTCCTCCTTTGGGGTCACGCAGGACAACAATTGTTCCTCTCTCAATCCGTTCGGGTTTAACTGCGGCTATCCTGTCGTTCCTTTGTAATAATGGCTCCATAGAAGAGGAAGTAATCTGGTAGAAGCGGACCTGTTTTAAACCGAACAGGTAGCCGACCAGAAATATTCCACCTACCAGGATTAACTGCCTGAGAAGTCTAAACATGTGTTTATTTCAACTGAAACGAAATTTAACACTATGGATTATACCTGAAATCTTGACAGAGTGGAAGAAATATCGGTATAACTGGTAAAACCTGTAATGAACTGAAGAAAAATGGAAGAGGAAAAAGGTTTAGACATCACCGGGGAGATTCTTTCCAGGTTAGATCTAACAAAAATAGTCGCAGAATACGTCACGTTAAAGAAAAGTGGACGGTCGCTGAAAGGACTCTGTCCCTTTCACCAGGAAGATACTCCCTCTTTTTTTGTCAGTCCGGAAAAGCAGGTTTTCTATTGTTTTGGGTGCGGTGCAGGGGGTAATGTAATTACTTTCCTTAAAAATATTGAAAAGGTTTCTTACGGTGAAGCGCTGGAACTGGCAGCTCAAAGGGCAGGGATAACCTTAGCCTCAGGAACGATTGAAGGCAATAAAGAGAAAAACGAGATATATCAGGCTAACCTTTTAGCAGCAAAATTTTATCAGTCGGTTCTTTTCCAGCCGGAAGGCAAGGACGGGCTGGATTATCTTACCAGTCGCAATCTGGGCGAGGAAGAAATAAAACGTTACGGGTTAGGCTATGCTCCAGGGCAACCGGATTTCCTTGTGGCTAAAATAAAGAAGGAAGGATGGGAAAAAGAGCATTTTAAAAAAGCGGGTTTAATAGATGGCTCAGAAAAGAGGGATGTTTTCCACCGGAGAGTTCTTTTCCCTATTTATGATGTGAAGGGTCAGGTACTTGGTTTTGGTGGAAGGTGTGTTGACGACAGGCAGGAACCGAAGTATCTCAACACTGCAGAAAACCTTGTCTTTAACAAGAGAAGGATTCTCTACGGGCTCAACTGGGCACGGGAGGGAATCCGGGAAACAGGTTATGCTTTGATTGTGGAAGGATATTTTGATGTTCTCCGCTTACACAAGCATGGTTTTCGCAATGCTGTAGCTCCTTTAGGAACAGCACTGGGGGAAGGACACTTGCGCCTTTTGAAAAGGTTTACAGAACGGTTGCTCTTGCTTTTTGATTCCGATGAATCAGGAGTTCGGGCTACCTTAAAACACCTGGAAACTGTTTTAAGCAATGGCTTTGAAGTAAAGATAGGGATTTTACCTGTTGGTTTTGACCCGGACAGGTTTTTGGAAGATTATGGCGAACAATCTTTCTCCACCTTTATGCAGAATGCTCAGGACTTTCTTGATTTCAGTTTATCTGCACTCAGCGGTCTTTATCAGAGTAATTCTCCACGGGGAAAAGCGAGGTTAGCCAGGGAGATAATGAGATTAATAAGATGTATCCCGGACGAGGTGGAACGTGATGAATACAGAAAAAGGTTAGAGGAAAAACTGCAGTTATCTCCTGCAGTTGCTCAGTTGATAGAAATTGCGGAAAGAGAAGTCCTGCCAAAGCCTTTTTCCGAAAAGCAGCCTGCTGGGAAAAACTCCCGCCAGGAACTGGCGGAAAAGGAATTGATACGACTGGCACTGACTGATAAAAGTTACTGGGAACGATTATCTGAGGAAAGGGGTAACCTCACTGAAAACATAGAGAGGTTGCTTAATTCAGGAGAGATTTTGAAAAAGGAGGGACTGCCGATTACTATTTCCGGATTAATCTCCAGATGCCAGGACGAGAAATTAAGCAGATGGTTGGCAGAAATCTCTGTGGAAGAAACTGAAGTAGAAGGTGAGAAGAAGGAAAAAATTTACAGTGACTGTGTTTGCTGCCTGCGCCAGTGTCGGTCTGCTGAGGAGCTTAGAATGAGGCTGGCAAAGTTGAAGGAAAAGTCCTCAGAGGAAGAAATCAGTGTGGAGGAATTGAAACAGATACAACAGACATTGTGGGCAATGAAAAAAGGAGTAGAACTATGAGCGAGAAGATGGCTAATGTGTCTGACCGGGAGAAGAAAATAAGAGATTTCATAGAAACAGGGAAAAAGAAAAAGCATCTTTCCTGGGAGGAAATCAACGAGATTTCCCTGGATATGAGTACAGAAGAAATTGATGACCTTTTTGAGGAACTGGAAAGCTGGCATATTGAGATTGAAGGGGAGGAAATTCCTTTTATTGAGGAAAAAAAGGTGGACCTGGAAGAAGCCAGGAATCCACTCCGTTCCTATCTGAAAGGTGCAGGTTCTTACTCACTTTTAACACATGAAGAGGAAGTGGAGATTGCGCGTGGTATTGAAGAGACTAAGAAGAAAATAAGTCGTGAGAAGAGTGTCTCAGGAAAAAATTTAATCCGGTACGAAAGGCAATTGCAGGAATTACGCGGCCGTCTTATCCAGGCTAATTTGAGGCTGGTAATCAACATAGCGAAAAGGTACAGCAATTCTAAACTTTCCATCCTGGACTTAATTCAGGAGGGAAATATCGGTCTGATGAAGGCGGTGGAGAAATTTAAATACAGAACCGGTTTTAAGTTCAGCACCTATGCCACCTGGTGGATAAGACAGGCTATCACCAGAGCCATTGCGGACCATTCAGCCACAATTAGGATACCAGTTCACATGATAGAAAAAATAAACAAAATGAACAAAACTATCAGATACCTTTCGCAACAGCTGGATAGGGAACCAACCGACCAGGAAATTGCGGAAGCGTTGAACCTTGACGAAGATAAGGTACGTGCCATTAAACGTTCCATGCGTCCGGAACCTGTATCCCTGGATTTACCGGTAGGTGATGAGGAACGGACCACAGTGGGTGATTTTATTGAGGATAACGATGACCCCGGTCCCTTGCATTATACCAAGCATTCTCTTTTGCGGGAGATGCTGGAAAAAGCGATGGAGGTTCTTGACGAACGGGAAGAAACTATTATCCGTTTGAGGTTTGGTCTGGATAAGGAAGGCTATCCACGGACATTAGAAGAAGTTGGTCAGTATTTTCGGTTGACCCGGGAAAGAATCAGACAGATTGAAGCCAAAGCCATCCAGAAACTGCGCAATTCCGATAAGGCGCAGAAGTTGTTGCCTTTCCTGCAGGAAATGTATACCGGCCTTTCTGCGAGATAAGGGATGAATTTTATTAAATTCCTGGGTACGGCCGGTGCCAGATTTGTTGTTATCAAGCAGCTACGAGCATCCGGGGGACTATGGGTGGCTGTTGCAGAAACAAATCTTTTGGTTGACCCGGGACCCGGTTGCCTGGTGAGATGCTGGAAAAGTCGTCCACCCTTAGACCCTGGAACCCTTGATGGAATTTTCCTTTCCCATAAACATCTTGACCATTCCGGAGACGTCAATATTATGATTGAAGCAATGACCAATGGTGGTTTTTCTCCCCGCGGGGTTCTTCTGGCTCCTTCTGATGCCTTAAAAGAGGATGCTGTTGTTTTGAATTATCTCCGCTCTTTTCTCCAGAGGATAGAAATTCTGAAGCCCGCCGGTAAATATAAACTTAATCAACTGGAACTGATGGTACCTATTGAGCATCAGCATGGGGTGGAAACTTACGGTTTCACCATGAGGACAGAAGGTTATCCTGCTATTTCCTATCTCCCTGACACCAGATTTTTCCCAGAGTTGTTTTCTGCCTACGCGGGAACAGAAATACTGATTATCAATTCAGTGCTGCTTCAACCCCGCCCTCACATTTTTCATTTATCTCTTCCTGAAGCAGAAGAAATTATTAGAAATATTCGGCCGAAAACAGCTATTCTGACCCATTTCGGAATGACTGTGCTGAAGGCGCGCATCTGGGAGAGACAGGAGGAAATTTCTCAGAAAGTAGGAACCAGGGTTATTGCCGCCAGTGATGGTCTGATGCTTCCTCTGGACTGACAGGTCGTGTTTCTACAGCCATCCAGTGAGAAAGGCAAGGTAGCGGCAATAATTCAAAAAATCAGGCCAGGAAATGTCAGGTGGTACCCCGTGGTCGCAGCCAGGGATATAACCACCCTCTTTCAATAAAGGTGGGATCACCCTTTCCAGTTCCTTTTTCATCACTTCTCCGCCCCTGGCTATTGCTCTTTTATCCAGTCCACCCTGGTATGCCATCTTTTTGTGAAACTGATTACGGAAGGCGACAATGTCATTTCCTGCTGCTACCTCAATCGGAGTAGTGGCGTTGATACCGGACTCAATCCACAGGGGAATAAGCTGTCCGATGTAACCATCTGAATCCAGCATGATAATCTGGCAACCACTTTCTCTCAACCTTTGAGACCAGGCTGTCCAGGAGGGGCTAAGGAATTTTCTTACCATGGCAGGGGAAATCATGGCTTTCTCTTTATAAGCCATATCTTCGCTGATAATGACATAATCAAAGGTAACAAAATCAACTACCCTGTCCAGAACAGAAAGAACAAACTTTTTCCAGAAGTTAGCCATCTCATCAACAAAATCTGGCTGGGTAGCCATAAGAAGACAAAGGCCTTCCAAACCGCACCAGTCTCTCATGGTCCAGAAAGGTCCTGGAATGCCAATCCCGCAGACAGTTTCCCGGTTCCTTAAGCAACTGGCTACTTTTTCTATATCTTCGGGATACCGGTCTTCAGTATCTGGGTTATATCTTTTCTTCATCCTTTCCCAGTCGGAGAAGTTTTCCACCGGAAACTTATGCCATTTTCTGGTGACAAAGTCCTTGGCAGTACGCAGGTAACTGAAATCGTACTGGTCAGAGATTTCTACAATAGCACCTTTGCTATCCTGAACCAGATAATGGCCAGCACAGTGCTGGATAATTTTTTCTTCAAAGGGTGGAAGGGGAGCAAAAGAAAGTCTGAAGGCAGGAACTTCTTCCTTTTTTGGTTCTGCGGGCAAACCAATCTGGTGTTTAAGATACTCAAACCAGTTAACATTTCTTGGTAGCCCCTGGCTGTACCAGACATTCAGCGTTGATTCCCGTGGCCCACCCGGAGCAAAATAGACTTTATCAGGCTTCCCGAACAAAAGTGATTGCAGAAATCTTTCTCTTTCCGTCAAATTTCCTCCTTTCCCGTGAAAGATGTTCCTTGAAGAATCCTTTCTGCGTTCTGCCACCAGACCCACTCCTGGAATTCCCAAGGTAGCTGCAGGTTGTTAAAAAGGTTTTCGTAGTCTGCCACCACTTCCGCTATACTCTCCGGGGCAACATCACTGCCAAAAACTATTTTCTGCCATGGCCAGGTCCGGTCAGGACTCGGATAGGAACAATGGGGTGACCACCAGAGAAGTCCACCAATGTAATCAGGGCTCCGGTATTTCAGAAGAGAACCGGAAAAATCAAAAGACAGGTTAGGGTTCCAGCGACAGGCCATAGCAGCCTCATCACTCCAGGGATTCCCGAAATGAGCACCGATAATGGTTAGTTCCGGGAAACACCGGGCGATGTGGTCCAGATAGATGGGCCTCATGAGACTACTGTCACAATCCTTCCAGGCTGAGGTATTGGCAACAATGCCAAGATGAAAAACACAGATCATTCTCAGCCGGGCTGCTTTCTCATAGAGAGAGAAATACCGGGCATCATTATAGGGGAAAGTGGGGGCAATAAACTTTAGCCCCAGAAATCCTTCTTCTTTAAAATGTTCTATATCCAGAGTACTACCGGTGCGAAAATCAAAACCAGCAAAGGGGACAAAGAAATCAGGATAGTCTTTTGCTGCTTTGAGCACCAGTTTGTTATTACCAGGCAAACGGGATTCAGGCATACCTAAAACAACAGTCTTGATTACTCCAGCCTTTTCCCCATTGATTCTCAATTTTTCCACATCCTCCTTTGAATGGAGGTGCTGGTGAAAGTCAATAATCTTTCTTTTCATGATATCCTTAAATTAAATTTTAACACGGGAGACAGAAAATAGAAAAATTTTCTGCCTGCCAGTATAATAAAAAAATTCTATGGTTGACTTTGAAGTACTGGTAATTGGTGCCGGGATTGTCGGGCTGGCAGTGGGTCGGGAACTGGCAGAAAGTGGTTTTTCTGTAGGTATGCTGGAAAAAAATCGCCGTTATGGTCTGGAAACCAGTTCCCGTAACAGCGAAGTACTCCATAGTGGTATTCACTATCCACCTGATTCTCTAAAAGCCAGTTTGTGTGTCCAGGGGAACCAGTTGCTTACTTCTCTGCTGAAAGAGTATGGTTTGATGTATCTACCCTGCGGCAAGCTTACCCTGGCTGTAAACCCGGAAGAGGAGGGCAATCTTTATCACCTGAAGCAACAGGGAGAAAAAAATGGGGTGCCCGGGCTAAAACTTTTGAGCGGAACACACCTCAGCCAGATAGAGCCAGAAATTAAAGCAGTTTCTGGCTTGCTCACCCCAACGACTGGCATTTGCAACGCTCACCAGGTGATGGATTTTCTCGCGGAAAAATTTCGCCAGAGTGGTGGACTGATGGGATTAAATTCCAGAGTTACAGGAATAGAGTGGACCGGTCATCTTTACCGGGTTAGTGTTTTACAGGAGAAAGTGGAAACATACACAGCTTGTGCAGTTATTAATTGTGCCGGGCTCTTCTGCGATGATGTTAGCCGCATGCTGGGGCTGGTTTACCGGTTGTACTGGGCGAAAGGAGATTATTTCTCAGCACATAACTGCCCCCGGGTGAAACACCTGATATATCCGCTACCTTCCTCTGATTCTCTCGGTATCCACGTGACACCAAGACTCGCTGGTGGATATCGTCTTGGTCCGGATATCCAGTATGTGGAAAAACAAACGAATCCCTATCCGGATGAAAAGGGGAATCCTGGCTATGGGGTTGATGCTGGCAAGGACAAGATTTTCCGGCAGCAGGTGGGATACTTTCTCCCGGGGATAGAAAAGGCAGAAATATTTCCAGAAACCTATGGACTGAGACCAAAGATTCAGGGCCCAGGGGAACCATTCCAGGATTTTATTATCAAAGAGGAGAAAGAAAGAGGGTTTCCTCATTTTATTAACCTGATTGGTATAGAATCTCCAGGGTTGACTGCCTGTCTGGCGATAGCAAGGCTGATGAGGAAATTTTTCTGAAATATCCTCTGCCCAGACCTTGGGTATTGACAGGGAAAAGATAAAGAAGGTATAATCACACAAAATGAAGAAAGGTCGGTTCCACTTACTGATTGACAGGGAGATTCAACTGCGGTTTGTCGTGTATATTGTCATTTTTATGACTCTGGCGATGGCTGTAGGGAGTGTAGCAATTTTCTACAATGTCTGGGAGAGTATCCTTCAGGATGTTGTTGCCAGTAATGAACTGGTTACCCAGATTTATCACCTTTCCTGGAGAAGATTTTTACCGGTGAGTATCAGTCTGACCCTGGGCATGGCAGTTTTATCCTGTCTGGGCATGATTATTCTTTCCCACCGGGTCGCCGGGCCGGCTTACCGCATAGCTACTATCCTGAAAGAGCTCAAACAGGGACGGCAACCAAATTTTAAGTTAAGGAAAGGGGATAGTCTCTATCCGGTTCTGGAAGAACTGAAATCTTTTGCTGAACAGCAGGAAGCTATCACCAGAGCCGCCAGGCTGGTAATTTCCCACTGGCAAAATGTGGAGATTAAAGACATAAGTTTTAATCTTTCCCTGAAAGAACTGGAAAACTGTTTAAGCCGGGGCAAAAAACCTGAGGAGGGCGAAAACCATGAGAAAGGGGTTTAGTCTGATTGAGGTAGTGATTGTAGTCTTCATAGTAGCGGCTTTTATTTTGCTTTTCGCAGGTTTGGTCAACCGCTCCAGAGAAATGGGTCGCACCATGAGCTGTATCAACAATATGAAGCAGCTTGTGCAGGCGATTGAAAGTTACCAGGCTGACTGGAAGGATACACCTTATACCCTGAGTTCTTTATCCCCTGTGTATATCACTAATGAGAAAGTTTTTCATTGTCCGGCTGACCGTTCCGGAGAAAACAGCTATGAGGATTTTTATGTTAACAGACCGCTCTATGAGGAAGAAAGTAGGAAGATTATTCTGGCCTGTCCCAGACACTACAGATATAGTAAAACAGTAGCCGCTTATCTTTCCTACGCAGTGGATATCGGTAATACCCAGAAGGTTACCCAGAATGGTGTCAGCATTTCACCCCAGAAATTTGGTAAGGAACTATTTACCGGTCAGTTGAAGTTTGCTGATGGCACCAGTGCCGATGTGAGTGAAGGTAGTGTCGGCATCCTTTCCTCTTTTGTAGATAACCACGGAAGAGTTTACAGCCTGATTTATATCCCGGAGACAGGAGAAAAGGTTAATGTGGAAATAACACATGAGGGTAACTCACAGTTTGAAGTGATTACACCTTCAGTTATTGCTGGTGTGGCTGGTACTAAGTTTGCGGTATCTGCCTCCCTGACAGGGGAAATATACCGCACAGTAGTGGATGTTGTGGAAGGCATGGTTAAAGGTCTCCGCAGGGCTACTGGCAAATTTTTCACCCTCAAGCCAGGCCAGACCCTGGTGGAAGAAAGTCAGATCTGGCGGGATGAGGATACCAGCACACCGGAGAAGGAAAAAAGAAAGAAAAAGATTCCCAGAAAGCCCCCAAAACCGAGGCAGGTTTATTAAAGATCCATTATTAGATGAGGAAATGGTGGGTCAGAGTTTTTGCCGGGTTAGTACTGGCTGTGGTAGTTTTCGCCCTTTTCCAGCAGGGTGTCTTAGAGAGACTGGAACTGGTTACTTATGACTGGCGCCTAAAAACAACCAGTCCCACGACGGACAGACTTCTTCCGTTTGTAATCGTTGGCATCACAGAGAATTTTCAACGAAAAGTCGGTCAGGAATTTTCCAGGGAATATTTCACCAGATTTCTTGATCTCTGCCATAAGGAAGGTGCTACAGTTGTTGGTTTTGATATCTTCTTCCCTGACTTAAAGAAATTTTCTACGGATACCAGACTTGCTGAGGCTTTGTCCTCCAGAAGCCAGACTGTGCTTCCGGTTTTTTCTCCAGAATCCCTGAGAGAAAAGAAAGGAATAATTCCCAGGGCTAATTCTTTAAGGGGTAGCCACCAGTTATTCAGCCAGGCAGCTACATCCTCCGGCCATATTAATGTTCTTCCTGACAGTGACAGAACTGTCCGCCGTCTTCCATTTCTGTTGCAGTATAATAAAACCAGGGTTCCGCAACTATCTCTGGAACTGGTAAGACTCTGGTCCGGGGCACGAGAAATTAGAGCGGAGTTAATCAGGACGTGGCGAAGACCTTCTGGTATCATTCCTGTTGATGAATCCGGAACATTTTATATCCGTTTTCTGAAACCACAGGAATTAGCCAAGTATTTCCATTCTTTTGAGGATATTCTTCTGAGAAATTATCCCAAAAATCTGTTTAAGGGCAAGATAGTACTGGTAGGTCAGACCATTGTGGGAGCAAAAAATGCTGATTTAGTACCTACTCCTTTTGGTATTCAGTTTGGGGTGATGGTCCAGGCTGCAGCGCTCTGGACAGCTCTGGCTGATGCTTACATCTGGAGGCTGGATAAAAGTCTCATACTTTTGCTTCTGGTTCTAAGCGGAATCATGACCAGCTTCATTTTTTTCGGCAGGAACCCCTGGCTGAGTACTCTTTTTCTTGCACTTGTAATCTCCGGTATAATGCTGGGTAGTCGGGCCTCTCTTCAATATAGGGGAATTTTCTTAGAAACAGTGCCCTTCCTGCTGGTAGCAGGTACCAGCTACGTTTCTTCCTTGGTGTTTTCTCTTCATGGGAGTTTGACAGCCCTTTTTAAAAAAGAGGCGGCCTTTAATGTCTTAGAAGAAACAGAAAGAGAGATTGCTCACCTTTTAAAACCAGAGGAATTTGTCCATTTTTCAGAAAGTGATAACCTGCCTACTTTTCAGACAAACGGCACAATTGAGGCGACCTCAGAGATTGCGTTGAGAACGTTGGTGATTTCGCTGGGTATTGAATCAGCAGCAATACTGGCAATTTCAGCCAGAAGTGAGCCACAGGTTTTAGTCTCTTCAGGCAAGTTATGGTCACTTTTTCCTCTGAAGAAAGTTTCTGAGTTAGTTTCCGGGCAAAGCGGACCAGTCATCCTCAGCAGTTCTTTTCTGCGCAGACAGCATCTGTCAGAAGAAGTGAAAAACGTAATGATTATAAGTTCTGTAAAGCATCCTGGGTACAGAATCGCAGGTCTTTTTGTGAATAAGTCTCCGACAGTTTTTTCCAGTTCCAGACGTTTTACTTTAGATGATGCCAGGCTGGCAGAAACTCTTCTTCTTCAGACCCTCATCGCTGTCCAGAATGCCCGGCTTACCCTCGCTCTCAAAAATGCTCAACTGGAGACAATCTTTCGTCTGGCGGTGGCAGTGGAGTACAGGGATAGAGAAACAGGGTTGCATATCCACCGGGTAAGTGAATATGCTGGTGTTATTGCAGAAAGTCTGGGGCTTCCTGATGTGGAGGTGGAACTGATTCGGACAGCTATGCCCATGCATGATATTGGTAAAATTGCTATTCCTGATAATATTCTTCTGAAAGCAGGAAACCTTACCGAGGAAGAAAAGCAGGTAGTGCGGCAACACCCTTTAATTGGAGCCAGAATTTTACATGGTTCATCTTCTCTGGTGTTGAAAATAGCAGAGGTGATTGCTTTAAATCATCAGGAACGCTATGATGGTTCTGGTTATCCACAGGGTTTGGCTGGCCAGTCAATTCCTCTTTATGGTCGGATTGCTGCTATTGCGGATATTTTTGATGCGCTCTCTTCTAAAAGAATATACAAGCAGGCTTTAAATTTAGAAGAAAGTTATCGGGTTTTAGAAAAAGAAGCCGGGCATTCCGTAGACCCTGGTCTGGTAGAATTTTTTCTCCGGGAAAAAGAAAAAGTTGGCCAGATTTACAGACGGTATTTAGAGGAAGAGAAAAAAGGAATCTGGTTTTTTGATGAAGGAGTCAAACCGGGTGCGCTTGGCGAGGGTTGAACTCGCAACCTTTGGCTCCGGAGGCCAACGCTCTATCCAGTTGAGCTACAAGCGCCTGTTAAAATGATTATACCACTTTTGTGGAAGGAGAATAAATGGAAAACCGTCCTAATATTCTGCTGATTTTGAGTGACCAGCAACGCTGGGATACCTTAGGTTGTTACGGCTGCCCGGATAATACAAGTCCCAACCTGGACCTTTTAGCCCGGGAAGGTACTTTATTCCAGCAGGCTTTTACCTGTCAGCCTGTATGTGGGCCGGCACGTTCGTGTCTGCAGACAGGAAGGTACGCTACTGAAACTGGTTGTTTTACCAACCATCGTCGGTTACCAGCCGCTGAAGTTACTATTGCCAGACTTTTAAGAAGAGCCGGGTATGAAACAGCTTATCTTGGCAAGTGGCACCTGGCTTCCTGTGGACAAAAAGGTGGCCCGGATGATTTTCGGGCCAGGCCGGTTCCTGTTGATCGACGTGGGGGATATGAAGATTTCTGGCTGGCATCTGATGTCCTGGAGTTTACTTCTCATGCTTATGATGGCTATGTGTTTGACAGTTCTGGAAGAAGGCGGGATTTCCCTCCAGGTAAATACAGGGTTGATGTACTGACAGACTGGGCACTGGAATATTTGAGAACTCGGAATCAGGATAAACCTTTCTTCCTTTTTCTCTCTTATATTGAACCCCACCATCAGAATGACCATGGCCATTTTGAGGGCCCGATTGGTTGTCGGCAGGTGTTTTCCCGGTACACAGTCCCCGGTGACTTAAAGAATCTTAAAGGAGACTGGGAACAAGAATTTCCTGATTATCTTGGTTGCTGCTACGCTCTGGATAAAGGTGTGGGGAAAATACGTGATTTTTTGGAAAATCATGGTCTGTGGGAAAATACCATTTTCATCTATACTTCTGACCACGGCTGTCATTTCCGCACCAGAAATGCGGAGTACAAGCGGTCCTGTCATGAAAGTTCCATCCGCATTCCCCTGATTATTTCCGGACCTGGATTTAAAACAGCAAGCACACTTACTCATCTGGTAAGTTTAATTGATTTGCCCCCCACTATTTTGCAAGCAGCCGGTATCCCGGTTCCTCAGAGTATGCAGGGGAAACCATTACAGCAACTTTTTTCTCCACAGGTCTCCTGGCCGCAGGAAGTCTTCATCCAGATTAGTGAATCGCAGGTGGGACGGGCAATAAGGACCAGCCGCTGGAAGTACTCTGTTAGTGCTACGGGAAAAAATGGTTTGCTTGATGCCGGGAGTGATTTTTACCAGGAAGAATGTCTCTATGATTTGAGTGAAGACCCTCACGAGCAAAATAATCTTGTCAGGCAGCCCCGGACAGTCAAGGTGCGCAGATACCTGGCGGACCGGCTTGTGGCAAGAATGGTACAAGCCGGTGAAAAACCGCCATTTATTCAACAGGCATAAAAAAATTCAAGGCATGAAAATATTAACTGCATCGCAGAAAGACCATTTGATTCAATGGCTGGTGCTTGTTGGTCTGGCAGAAATTTTAGTTGTCTGTCACGGCAGTTTCAGAAGGAGTATTTTTAATTTAGCCGCGGCGGGATTCTGGGCGGGTTTCTTTTTACGGTTGCTGGGTTGCTACCCGGGAAAGAAAGAACCAGCGATAGTTGATTTCAGTTCCGGCTTTCTCTCCTTGTTACTCCAGGCACAGGCAGGAAGAAGGAGGAGAACTATTTCCCTTTTCTTCCCCCTTGTTATCCTGCCACATGTGATTTACATCTGGAGCCAGCCCTGCCTGGGAACAGCTGGCTGGCGACGTTTCTGGCAGAATTGCTGAAAAAGGAAAGGGCAGGTAGTTGTTTTTTAACTGGTTTTCCGCTAAAATTGGAGGGAAGAACAGAGGCTGAAAATGTTGAAAGAAAGTGTGACCAAAATTCTGGTAGCTGAACAGCAGGCAAGAAAGAAACTGGAAGAAGCCAGAAAGAAGGCAGAAGAAATAATCAAGCAGGCAAGAGAAAAGGTAATCCTTCTACAGGAGGAGGCCAGGAAGCAGACTATAAGGCAGATGGAAGAGCGAAGAGAAAGGGAAAGGCAACAGTGGCTTCGGGAAAAAGATGAAATTCTTCAGCAGGTAAGGGAAGAAATCAAGCAGAGAGAAGAAAAGAGGAAAAAAGAAATTCCTGTTCTGGCAGGAAAGATTTTTACAAGATGGATTTCTCCGGGGAAATAACATGCGCCAGCTCGCAAGATATTCTTTTGTCAATGCCAGGGTAAGAGCACTTTTATCACGGCTGCTGGAGGAGGATGTCTGGAGAAGGTTAACACAGGCGACAGATTTTCGATCCTTACTGGATATTCTGGGAAGCACAGTTTATAAGGAGACTGTTTCCGGAATCACCGGTAACAAGGAGGATCTGCTGGAATTTGAACGGCGGGTAAAAATTTTTGACCTGGCTATTTTCCGGAAGCTGATACAGTCAATTGCGGAAGGCCCGGAAAGGAATTTGTTGGTGCTGCTGCTGCAACGGTATGAAGTGGATGAATTGAAAACAGCACTGAGACTGTGGTTTGGTAAGCCAGCAGTAGACCCATCTGATTACCTGCTGGGTCAACCTATCTGTTCCCGGATAGATTTTTCCGGGATAGTGGCTGCTCGTTCTCTGGAAGAGATTATTGTTCTTCTGGAAGAGACAGATTTTGACAGAGCCTTGAGAAATGCCAGGAAACGCTTCCAGGAAACAGGCTCTCTTTTTGTTCTGGAATCAACTCTGGATATTGATTATTACCGGCGGTTGCTGGCTGCCGTGGGTAATCTCTCCTCCCGGGACCGTCTGGTTGCCGGTACATTGATAGGACTGATTATAGACCTGGAGAATATTAACTGGTTACTGAGACAGCGAGTTTATTACTCTTTAGGACTGGAGGAGTTTCTGGAATGGGTCATTCCTGGGGGAAGACATATAACGGCCGAAGATATCCGTCGCAGTTACACTGTGGACGGTGCGGAACAGATTGTCAGGGCAGTATCTCGTGGTCCCTACCAGGAACTGAAAAAATTTGAGCGCCAGGATTTTCATCTTATAGAAAGTTTCCTTTACGAAGTTTTGTTGCACCAGGTGAGGAAGATTCTGGCTGGATTTCCTTTCACCATTGGACCAGTGCTTGGTTACCTTGTCCTGAAACAGCGGGAAACCAGGACTCTTGTCTCTGTGGCTGGTGCTCTTTCTGCTGGTCTGGGTCAGGACTTTACAAAAAATATAGTTTTCCACTGAGTAACTTCAAGGAAGAAAGATGTTAACACCTTCACCGATGGAGCTTGTCATTCTGGTGGTTTTCAAAGAAAAAGCGGAAGCAGTCACCAGCAGTCTTTTGCAGCTGGGAATTTTTCATCCTGTGAACTGGCAGTCTCTGGAAAAAGACCTTCAGCATCTTTCTCCGGTAGATGTGGAGAAGGAAATGGCTGCCTGGCAGGTTCTGGAGAATAGATTCCGGGAAGTAGAGAAGTATCTTGGTCAGGGTAAGGTGCCAGCCAGTAACAGGGTACCTCTCACCGCAGAGCAGGTGGGAGAAAAACTGACTTTTCTGGAGCGGAAGTTGAAGTCGTTTCAGGAAAAGCAGACGGAACTGCTGGAGCAGATAAAAACCAGACAGAGCATGCTTAACCAGATAATGAAACACCTTCCGTTGCCCATTATCCCGCAACGAAGTTATTCTTTTCTGGATGTGCGTCTGGGAGCAGTGAAGAAAAATACTGTACCTGTACTGGAACGCAGTCTTTCCCCAGTGGCGCATCTTCTTCTACCTGTAAGGGAGGAAAACAACCGGATAATTTTTCTTCTGGTGGGGTTGAAAAGAAACAGGGCTCTTTTAGATAACATCTGCCAGGATACAGGCTGGGAAAATGTGGAATATGCAGAAGAACAGTTTTCTTCCGGGGCGGTGGAAGAAAAGCTGAAAGACCAGCTGGCAGTTTTACAGCAGCAGCTTGATGAGGTCAACCAGAAGGTAAAAAAACTTGCTGAAGAGTCATCTGCAGAATTAGGGCAGATATCTTTTTCCATAGCCCTGAGAAAGAGTTTATTGAAAACCAGCCGTAATATGCTGGTGACGGAAAGGACGTGTTTACTGGCTGGTTGGGTACCAGCTGATAAAACAGAAGAGGTGAGAAAACATGTCCAGGACCTGGCATCTGTTTTTTATCTGGAAAAAAAGCCAGCAGAGAAAACAGGTGTACCAAAAGAAGAAATCCCTGTCTTTTTAGCTCACCACCGGTTGTTGAAGCCTTTTGACCTTCTGGTGAAGGCATACGGGTTACCAAGATATGGCACGGTGGACCCGACTGTTTTTGTGGCTATTGCCTTCCTTATAATGTTCGGGGCAATGTTCGGGGATATCGGGCACGGATTTCTTCTTGCCCTGGTAGGGTTTTTCCTCCAGCGCAGCAGAAACAAAAGTTTGCAGCAGCCAGGAGCCTTGCTTTTCTACTGTGGGTTAAGTGGGATAGTCTTTGGCTTTTTGTACGGCAGTTTTTTCGGAGTGGAATCTTTTCCGGCAGTCTGGGCCAGGCCATTACAGAATATTACCAGCCTTTTCCAGGCAAGCCTGGCATTTGGAGTAATGCTTGTCAGTCTGGGAGTTATTCTCAACATCATCAATTCTGTCAGGGACCATGATTATCTGCGGGCTATCTTTGATAAATCAGGACTGCTGAGTGGTGTTGTTTACTGGATAGGTATTGCTGCGCTGATGAGGTGGGTTAGTGCTAAGGTAGCTATCTGGCCAGGTTACATTTATATTCTCGCAGGAGGCTTTTTTCTTCTTTTCCTCGGTCCTTTTTTTCAGATGAGGCATCAGCAGCAGCATGGTTTTCTGGAAACTTTTATGGAAAGTGTTATTAACCTTCTGGAGATAGTTATGGGTTATCTTGCCAATACAGTCTCTTTCCTCCGGGTAGCTGCTTTTGCTCTGGCGCATGCCGGTCTTTTTCTCGCCATTTTCCAGCTGGCAAGTTTTTCCAGCAAAAGCCAGCATCTTGTCTCCGGGATTATTCTTATACTCGGCAATATCCTGATTGTTCTTCTGGAGGGGCTGGTAGTGACAATTCAGAGTTTAAGGTTAAACTATTATGAATTCTTTTCCCGTTTTTTTGTGTCTGCAGGTCAGGAATATCGTCCTCTGGTTTTACCATGAAAAAAAGGAGAAGGTATGAAGAGAATGGAGAAAGGTGTACTGGTGAAGGTAGCGGCTTTTCTGGTGATGTGTTTTTTACAGGCACTCTGGGCACAAACACTTACAGACCCGGGTGTGGTCCGCTGGGCATATCTTTCCGCAGCACTGGCAACTGGATTGAGTGCTCTGGCAGCTGGTATAGCAGTGGCTTATGTTGGGGCTGCTGCTGTAGGCGCTATGAGTGAGAAACCAGAGCTTGCTGGCAGGGCATTGATTTATGTTGGTCTGGCAGAAGGTATCGCCATCTACGGGCTCATTATTGCGATCATGATTTTAGGAAAGGTCCAATGACTTTCTTCTGCATCGCTGACCCGGAAAGCAGTCCCGGTTTCAGGCTGGTGGGTATTCAGACTCACTCTGTGAAGACCAGGTCTGAAGCTCTGGAGGCTTTGCAGGAGGCTGTAAGTAATCCAGCTGTTGGTATCATCCTGATTACCGAGCAGGCAGTCTCTTTTATGAGAAAGGAAGTGGAAGAATTACTTTACCGGCAGGAATTCCCTCTGGTACTGGAAATTCCTTCCCGGGGAAAAAGGAAGCGGCGGAAGCCAGTAGAGGAATTTTTGAAGCAGGCGCTGGGTATCACGGTCTGAAACAGGAAAAAAATGAAGAAAAATGACAGTCAGGAAACAGCCGGTCAGAACGTGGAACTTATCTGTGAGACAATTTTGAAAGAAGCAGAAGAACAGGCGAAAGATATTCTGGACCGGAGTCAGAAGGAAGCAGAAAATGTGAAGGAGGAAGGTCAGAAGGTGGCAGAAAAAATCAGGCAGGAACTTCTGACTGAATATGAAAAACAGCAAACCATTTTGAGACAGAAGTTTTTCTCTTCCTTGCAGCTGGAAAAAAGAAAGATTATTCTGCAGCAGGCAGGTATCTTTGTGGAAGATGTTATAAAAACAGTGCAGGATTTAGCACAGGAGTTTAGAAAAAGTCCGGGCTACCTGAAGTTTCTTCTGGACATCGTGGGAGAAGGAGCCAGGGTCATAAACCAGGATGAGCTGGTGGTTGTTTATTCTGGGGTGGACCGGGAACTGATGAATTCCGAATTCCTGGAAGAGATGAAAAAAATCTGTACCGCTATCAGAAACCGCGTTACACAGGTGCGTCTTCAGTCAGGTGATTTCCAGGATAGCGGGTTGATTATTCAATCAGCTGATGGCCGGGTAAGCTTTGATTACAGATTTTCCACCTGGTTGAAGAGAGAGAGAGAAAATATCCAGAGGGAATTGATGAAAGAGAGATAGACAGATGCCCTGTATAGTTGGTCGGGTTTATCGGGTAAATGGCCCGGTGGTAGAAGTGGAAGGGAATAGGTTGCTCAGAATGATGGACATGGTAGAAGTGGGAAGTTTTCACCTTGTAGGGGAGGTCGTTCATCTCAAGGGGGACCATGCTCTGGTTCAGGTATATGAGGATACCACGTCACTTCGCCCGGGAGAACCAGTTTATTCTGAGAATCAACCGCTGTCAGTGGAACTGGGACCCGGTCTTCTGGGTACCATCTACGATGGCATCCAGAGGCCACTGGAGTTTATCTACAGAAAACAGGGTATCGCTATCAGTCGGGGAATCCAGGCACCAGCACTGGACAGGACTCGTTTGTGGCAGTTTAAACCTCTGGCTGGTACGGGACAGGACCTGACACCAGGGTCCATCCTGGGTGAAGTTCCGGAGACAGAACTGGTCACCCACAGGGTGTTGGTGCCACCTTTTGTCTCCGGGAAACTTACCTGGATAGCTGAACCTGGAGAATACCGCGTGGAAGATACAATTGCTGTTTTAGAAAACACTCAGGGTAAATTCCCGGTTTCTCTTTACCAGCGCTGGCCGGTGAGGAAGGCACGTCCTTACCGGAAAAAGATTGAACCGGACCAACCTCTCCTGACCGGGCAGAGGGTGATTGATACCCTTTTCCCTCTCGCCAAGGGAGGTTGTGTGGCTGTCCCTGGCGGTTTCGGAACAGGGAAGACAGTAATCCAGCACCAGACAGCCAAGTGGAGCGATGCTGATATTGTGGTTTTTGTTGGTTGCGGGGAAAGGGGTAACGAAATGACTGATGTTCTTCTGAACTTTCCGCAGTTGATAGACCCCAGGAAAAACAGACCTCTTATGGAAAGAACAATCTTTATTGCCAATACTTCCAATATGCCGGTGGCAGCCAGGGAAGCAAGTATTTATACAGCCATTACCCTGGCAGAATATTACAGGGATATGGGCTACCATGTAGCTTTGATGGCTGATTCTACCAGCAGATGGGCTGAAGCCTTGCGAGAACTTTCCGGACGGTTAGAAGAAATGCCCCTGGAAGAGGGTTTCCCTGCGTACCTGCCATCCAGACTGGCGGAGTTTTATGAAAGGGCAGGAGCGGTTGAGACTTTGAGTGGAAATTTTGGTTCGGTTTCCATTATTGCTTCAGTTTCTCCGCCAGGAGGAGATTTTTCTGAACCGGTGACTTCCCACACAAAAAGATTTGTCCGTGCTTTCTGGGCTCTGGACCGGGAACTGGCAAATTCCCGGCATTATCCTTCTATCTCCTGGGTGGAGAGCTACTCAGAGTATGTGGAAGACATTCGCAACTGGTATCATGAAAAAATCGGTCCTGAATGGTTGTCATTGCGGTACACTATTCTGGAACTCCTGCAGAAAGAACAAAGATTAATGCAGATAGTGAAACTTGTTGGACCTGATGTTTTACCGTCCAGTCAGCGACTTGTCCTGGAAACATGCACTCTTTTTAAAAACGCCTTTTTGCAGCAGAACGCTTATGACCCGGTGGATACATGGACTTCACCGCGAAAACAGTTTTTGATGCTTAAAGCCATAGTCTTTTTCCACCAGAAAGCAGAAACTGCAGTAAAGGAAGGGCTTTCTGTTTCCCGGATCAGGCAGCTGCCGGTTTACCACCAACTCCTGCGGATGAAAACAACCTATCCGGAAAACAACCTGAAAGAGATAGAAGATTTGCTGAAGAGGATTGAAGGTGCCTTCCAGAGGGAGGAGTTTTAAATGTCAGAGTACAGACTCAGGGAATACGTGGGGCTGGAAGAAGTAGTTGGTCCTATCTTCATTATCAGAAATATTCACCAGGTTGGTTACAACGAACTGGTGGAAATCGCTGATGATGCTGGAAATTCCCGGGTAGGGATAACACTGGAAGTTGGCCAGGGATATGCCGTAGTTCAGGTATTGGGGGGAACGACAGGATTGTCTCTGAGCAATTGCCGGGTTTGTTTTCAGGAAAAGCCGTTGACCATCGGAGTAAGCGAAGAAATGCTGGGACGGGTCTTCAACGGGCTTGGTCAGCCTGTAGATGGTTTGCCCTGGATGCCAGCCGAGGAGATGTACGATGTGAACGGGCTAACAATTAATCCTGTAGCCAGGGATTATCCCAGTAAAATTATTGAAACAGGAATAACGGCTATTGATGTTATGAATACTCTGGTGCGGGGTCAGAAATTACCTATTTTTTCAGGAAGCGGATTGCCTCACAATACCATCGCTGCTCAGATTGCCAGACAGGCAAATGTGACAGGGGAACGTTTCTGTGTGGTTTTTGCAGCCATGGGAGTAAAGTATGACACTGCCCGTTTTTTTCTCCGGAGTTTTGAAGAATCAGGAGTTCTGGAAAGAGTGGCTGTTTTTCTCAGTCTGGCTGATAGTCCATCAATTGAAAGGTTAATGACTCCCAGGGTAGCTCTTACGTGTGCAGAGTTTCTTGCTTTCTCCAAGAACATGCATGTGCTGGTGATTATGACTGATATGGCTAACTACTGCGAAGCCTTACGGGAACTATCCACCATCCGCGGGGAGATACCTGCCCGGAAAGGTTATCCCGGGTACCTTTACAGTGACCTTGCCAGCCTCTATGAAAGGGCAGGTATGGTAAAAGGTCGGACTGGTTCCATCACGCAACTACCAATTCTGACCATGCCCAATGATGATATTACTCATCCTGTGCCTGATTTAACAGGATTTATTACTGAGGGTCAGATTGTGCTGGAAAGGGATTTAGCTAACAGGGGAATTTATCCGCCCATCGCTGGATTACCTTCCCTTTCCCGTCTGATGAAAGATAATATTGGTAAGAGACTCACCAGGGAAGACCATCCGTCTCTGGCTTCCCAGCTTTTTTCCTGCTATGCCCATGTTAAAGAAATTCGTGCCCTGGCAGATATTGTCGGGGAGGAAGAACTTTCACCTCTGGACCGTCTTTATCTCCAGTTCGGGGATTCTTTTGAGCGCGAATTTTTAAGTCAGAGTCCGACAGAACAAAGGAGCCTGGAAGAAAGTTTAGACCTGGGCTGGAAGGTTCTTTCTTTACTACCCAGGGAGGAACTGGTAAGGATCAGTCAGGAAACATTGCAGAAGTATTATCAGGGGAAAAATGAGTAATCTACCGGCTACCAGAACTAATTTCTTAAAAGTAAAGAGAAGTTTAGTCCTGGCCAGGGAAGGCCATCAGCTTCTTGATGAGAAAAGGAGGATACTTTTGAACGAGCTGACTGGCCTGGCGGCGATTGTTTCCCGGGCAGAAGAAGAACTGGACAGAGCTCTGGAGGCAGCTTATAAGATAGTGGACCAGGCACTGGTGACTATGGGACGGCAAAAGCTGGAAGAGCTGAGTTTTGCTGTGGGAATAAAAAGTGACGTGCGTATCTCCCACCACCGGCTGATGGGAGTGGACGCTCCGGCAATCCAGGTAGAAATACAGGACCACCCTCCCTATTTCAGTCCTCACCAGGTCAGTCTTTATGTAGACCAGGCAATTGTAGCCTTTAAAGAAATTTTGCAGATGCTGGGATTGGTGGCAGAGAAGAAAATTGCCCTCTTGCGGTTAATTCATGAAGCCAGGCGTACCATTCGGAAGGTGAGGGCGATAGAAAAAGTGCATCTACCCGCTCTGGAAGAAAATCTCAAGTCTATAGGAGACAGGCTGGACGAAGAACTGAGGGAGTCCTTTTCTGTTCTGAAGTTACTCAAGGAAAGGGGTAAAGGTTGAAGAAAAACAAGGGGGAGACCGGTGCCTTTAGGACATATTGGGGTGTGTGTAGCGGCTGACCCGTCAGCCTCATTACCTACAGCCAAGTTTGGTATTTACCTGGCCTGCCGTCTGGGAAGCAGACTCACCGGTATCCATGTAATAGATGAAAAAGCCCTTCAAGAACTGCTCCGGAGCAAAATCCTGGTTAGTGTGGAGGCAGTAGAATACGAAAGAGAGCTGGAGGAGCAGGCCAGGTCTTTTCTGGAACGGTTTCAGAAAGCAGCAGAAAGTAAAGGTCTGGTTTTTCAAGCAATTTTACGGAAAGGTATTCCCCATCAGGAAGTAGCCAGGGTGATTGAAGAATTGGGGATAGACGTTCTGGTAATGGGGGAAGTAAGAGAATCTCTTTCTTTGAAAGAAAGGTTTTTTGATGAAGGCAGTTTAATCTTCCATCGCTGTATCTGTCCGGTAGTAGTGGTGAAAAATCCAGAACTGGTGGAAAAACTTTACCGCGAGTTGTAAAGTGGGCGCACGTGGATTCGAACCACGAACCCCTGCGTTATCAGCACAGTGCTCTGCCCTTGAGCTATGCGCCCGTTTTTTTATTCTACTTCATTTCTTTCTTTAAAGCAACCGGGATACGGAAAAATTATCTCAAGACTTCTTCTGTGTCCAATCCTCCAGGTACTTTTTCACCAGGTCCTTGGCACCCAGAGCAAAAGCAAGCGCACCCCCAAAACAAAAAGAAGCTAAAACTACAATAAAAACATTACCGATAAATTCTGCTGCTATACCTATCTCTTGGAGGGCAACCACAATACCAAAAGTGGTAATGGCTATCCGGGTTAAGCGACCGAGGAAAGTAGCTTTTTCTATGCCTGCATTAGCCGCTGAGGTACGGACTATTTCTCCCAGGATGTTACCTAAAAACATCGCAAAGATGAAAACAAGTAACCCCAGGATAAACCTGGGAATAAAACTCAGGACAGAATCAATAACTGTGCTGGGTATCTCTATACCGGCAAAGTTGATAGCAATGAATACCACCACCAGCATGACAAGCCAGTAAACACCTGTGGCTAAAAGTTCTGAAGGGGAGCTGGTAACATTGCCTTTATCCAGAAGTGTCTTTAACCCTGAATCCTCCACAAGATTATCCAGTTTTAGAAGACGAAAAAAGCGGATGAGCAAAACCCGTACCAGCCGGGCGACTATCCAGCCAACAAGGAAGATAAAAAGAGCGCCGATGACCCGGGACAACCCTGACCAGAATCTGCCAGCAATTTCCTGTAAGGGATACAGAACCTTTTCCTTGACCATGCTCAGCCTCCTTTCTGCAGGATAGTATGTTTTCTGATTTCAGTAAACGGCCGGAAGGGACGACCCCCAGCCTCAAAGAATTTACTGAAAAATTCCAGATATTGCAACCTGCTGGAATGAACATAGGCTCCTAAAAGATTGATAACAAGAACGCTTAAGTGTCCGAGAAGGAAAACAAAAATTGCTATAAGAAAGCCCAGATAAGGCAGGTTCCAGGCGAGAAAAACAATTTTGTTGACAGCCAGAGCAAGGACCGAAGTGGACAGACCAAGTCCGAAGAGCCGGCAGTAGCTGAGAGGGTCAGCCAAAAGATTTCCAGCTGCTACATTGTAGGGTGTGTAAAAAGCCCAGAAAAGTTTAAGCAAAAAATTTTCTTCCTGCCGGGCTTTCAGAAGAGAAAGGCTGAGAAAACAGAAAAAGAGAAAAGAAACCAGAATAATTATCATCCAGGAAGAGGAATCTCCGCGGAAAATGGTGAAAGCAATAACCGGAACCAGTATCTGGATGAGAAGAAGAATCCATGGTTCTATCAAATTTTGCGGGTATCGTCGCCACTTCCAGATATTGAGAGACAATCCCCAGATAATCTGAAGGTAACCCACAACCAGGCCGATACCAAGAAAAAGAAAGGTTTCTCTGCTGCTGCCCAGGGGGTTAACCACGGCCAGTTTCCTGAGGAAAGAAGTAATTTTCCAGTGGGCAGGAACCAGGGTTAGCAAATCTCCAAACCAGCCACCGGTCAGGGTTCCTACCAAAACAGTGAAAAAACCGCTGATGACCATCAGGAGAAAGAACTTACGCGGCTGGACCTGAAAACAGAAATACCTCAGGAGAAAGAGAGAGACAGCAATTACTATTACACCATAGGCCGCATCAGTCAGACAGAAGGCGAAAGAGAGAGCAAAGAAAAGGGAAAGTGGTCCGGTGGGGTCAATAGTGCCATACAACGGTTTACCGTAGGTATCTGTAACCACTTCAAACGGTTCTACTAGCGGATGATTAACCAGGGCTACTGGCGGATTTTCCCGGGGGCAAGCTGGTTTAGTTATCAGGCAATAATCAGGGCAGTATTTTTCTAAAACTTCCTGAAATTCTTTGAGCTTTGGTTGTGGAACCCAGCCGCAGAAACCCTTTACGAACATGGAACTGGAAATAAGTTGTAAATTCTCGCCCAGAACCTTACGGCTGTTATACCAGTCGGAAAGGACAAGAATCTTCTCCCGCCAGAGAGATAACTTTTCCAGTTGCCCGGAGATATCTTCTTTTTCCTTTCTTGTTCTTTCCAGAAGGCAGTGTACTTTCTCCAGAATGAGGGAAGGTTTGCGGTGGTAAGGAGTGACAGAAACTTCTGAGAGGCCAAGAGCAAGCAATTTTTTTACTCTTTCTTCCATCTCCCGGACCGGGAAGATAATCAGAAGCAGGCTGCGCGTAGCTTTTGTTTGTAAAAGTTGCACCGGACAATCGTAATTCTCCACCAGCCAGCTGGCTTTCTCTGTCGGAGAGAAAAAGAAACGCCCGGCAAAGTTTTTCAGTGTTTTTAATTCTGCGGGTGGTATATCAAGTTTTTCAATGGTTTCCAGCTCTTCCACCATCTGTTTTAGACGTTTCTCCCTTCTGGTTAAAACTTCTATTTTTTTCTGAATCTGGCTGGCTAAGGAGAAGATTGTCTCTAACGGTGTCTCCTGAACGAGTTTTTCCTCCTCCTGGTGGTGGCGGACAAGTACCTTGCCGGTAGCCCTGGGGCCAAGAACTTTCTTGACAAAATCAACCTGCTGGAGAATTGTTTCCGTACCAGACTTCGCAGACCTGTCAGGTAAAAACCCAAACTCCCGGGGTAGTTTTTCCACTTCTACCAGACCTTTTTTTTGCAATTGCTCCAGAGTCCGTTCCACTTCCCCGACTAAAAAAAGATAGAAACGTAGCATCGGGACTATCATTTATTCTTCCCTGTTAATTCTCACATATTCCTCTGTCAGGTCACAACCCCAGGCTACAGCCTGTGCCTGGCCTGAACCCAGGTCAATCTCAATAGTAATTTGCCGGCCGGAAAGGCGCCTTTTAATTTCTTCTTCCGGGTAAAGTAACGGTTGACCATGGTAGACATCTATTCCGCAAAGGCTGATTTTTACCCGGGAAGTTTTAAGACGCACATTAGTAGACCCCAGAGCAGCCAGAATTCTTCCCCAGTTAGGCCATCCGCCGGCAACTGCTGCTTTTACCAGATTACTGCCGGCAACTTTTTTGGCTGCCTGCCTGGCATCAGAGATGCAGAAGCCTCCCTTTACCTGTACCTCCAGCGATTTACTGGCTCCTTCCCCGTCATAAGCAATTTCTTTTGCCAGTTGCCTGCAGATGTCTTTCAATCCCTGAGCAAAGATTTCATATTCTTCGGTTTCCAGGTGAATTGTCCTGTTGCCAGCCAGACCGTTGGCTAAAAGGATAACAGTATCATTGGTGCTGCGGTCGTTATCTACTGTAATCATGTTGAAGGAATCTTCCACCGCATTTTTCAGGGCACAGGAAAGTGCTTGCTGGTGTATACAAGCGTCAGTAGTCAAAAAACAGAGCATGGTCGCCAGATGAGGATTAATCATCCCTGCTCCCTTAGCCATCCCGCCGAGGGAGACCTTTTTTTTCCTTCCAGGAATAGGGAGCTGTTTCTGGTCTTCCTTGGGATGGGTATCGGTGGTGGTAATAGCTAAAGCTGCATCCAGGTGACCATCTACAGAAAGGTTTTTCTTTAATTCAGGCAAAGTTCTCAGGATATTTTCTAATGGTAGTTTACGGCCAATAATGCCGGTAGAAGCCAGAAGAATAGAAGAAGGTGGCAGATGAAAAAATTTCCCGGTCTGATGCGCTAATTCTCTGGTCAGTGTCCAGTTTTCCGGACCATTACAGGCATTAGCATTACCGCTATTAACCAATACTGCCCGGATAGGGCCCCTGATATGTTTCTGACTCCAGATGAGACTGTAGGATTTAAACTGATTAGTTGTAAAGCAACCAGCGGAAACACAATCTTTTTCTGAGAAAACAAGAGCAAGGTCTTTTTTCCCGTTTCCTTTAATACCGCAGGAAATCCCGGCAGCTAAAAAACCTTCAGGATAAGTCACGCCGTATTTTTCCTGCATTTTTTCTCCTTCTGTCTTTTCTTTTCCGCAGTCCTGTATCTGCGCAAAAAAAATCTGACTAATGCTAACTCGTGGGCGGTGGTCACCTTTATGTTGGTCAAATCTCCTGAAATGACCTGGACCGGAAAACCAAGCTGTTCAACAAGGAAAGAATCATCACTGCCATAGACACCTGTTTTTTTAGCCCGGGAAAAAGCTGTCTCCAGCAACTGCCTGCGAAAGCCCTGCGGTGTCTGGACTGCTACCAGTCCTTCTCTGGGGATGGTGGCTCTAACGATGTTGTGCTGTATCCTTTTTATGGTATCAGTTACAGGTACAGCCGGGACACAAGCTCCCTTTTCCCTGGTGGTCCGGATAACCTGTTCTATCAATTTTTTCCCTGCCATTGGTCTGGCTACATCGTGGATAAGAACAATATCGCACCGGGGAGAAAGATTTTTTAGCCCCTGCCATACGGAATGATATCTCTCCTGTCCACCACCAACGACCTCCCTGACACAAGGCCAGCGAGAGAGAATTCTTTCCCTTATCTTTAAGTATGGTGGTGGAACCACCAGCACTATTTCTCTGATGGATGGGACGGAACTGAAAGTTTCCAGCACATAAGTAAGAAGCTGCCTGCCAGCAACCTGGACGAAAGCTTTGGGTTTTTTATACCCCAGCCTCTTTCCTGTCCCGGCCCCCACCAGAACAACACCGACCATCCGGTCTCTCAGTAGAAGTAAAGGACAAAGTTTCTGCTTTTTAAGCGGCAGAACTTTCTCACCTGGTTTCCGATTTTAGTTTGGCAAAGATGATACGGCCGGTGGTAGTCTGGATAGCGCTGTCAATAACAATGTCCACAACCTTGCCTATATAAAGCGCACCATTTTCTACAACCACCATAGTGCCGTCTTCCAGATACCCCACTCCCTGACCGGCTTCCTTTCCTTCCTTAACAATCTTCAGGTTTATTTCCTCTCCACTCATCAGTCTGGGTCGCATCAAAGTGGCCAGGCTGTTAAGGTTCAAAACTTTTATGTTTTGTACCTCAGCTACCTTCATGAGATTGAAATCATTGGTGAGGATGGCTGCCTTTAATTGAGAGGCCATTTTAACCAGCTTGGAATCTACAGCTTCTATATCTGGGAAATCAATATCATAGATTTTCACATCCAGACGGTCATCCTTGCGCAGACGGTTAAGAACATCCAGACCTCGCCGACCACGCTGTCTCTTCAACTCGCTGGAGCAGTCTGAGAGACTGTGAATCTCCCGAATAATAAACTTGGGGATAACAATGGTATAGTCCAGGAAACCACTTAAAGCCAGTTCATAGACCCTGCCATCGATTAAAACGCTGGTATCCACCACAAGGAGTTGTTGTTCTGTTCCCTTGTTTCCATGAAGGAAAGGGAGAACAAAGCCCAATTCTTCCACTCCTTTAATGGCATACATAATCCCTAAGTAGGAGAAGGCAAAATAAAGTGAGAAACGCAAAATGTTTCCTTTTACCGGGTCTTCCAGGGGGATTAAAAGAAGGAAATTGGCAAGAAGAATGGCTGTTACAAGACCTACAATTAACCCGGCAATCGCTAATACCATTTTCTTTACTGGTACCTTAGCCACAAGTATTTCCAGGCCAATCACTGCTAAGGAACCAAACAGTCCGATGATTACACCAGCCATTCTTACCTCAGGCGAGAGATAGTAACCAGTTAAGGTACTCAGTATCACAAAGAAACCACGAATTATATGAATAGCCATATTCCTCCTTCCCCCGGCTAAAATAGTATATCCTTTTTTCAGAAAAAGCTCAAGAACCTTTCAGATACAGGCTGGTGGCTTCTTTCAGCCAGCGGACAGGATAAACCTGTAAGGGCAGGGTGCTGGAAACATCGTGGCTGTTTCCTGCAGGTATGATGGCATTCTGGAAACCGAGACGACCTGCTTCCTTAAGTCTCTGGTTTATTTGGCTGATAGGTCTTAGTTCGCCGGTAAGTGCCAGCTCACCCATGGCGACACAGGCAGAAAGGCCAGCGATATCCTTTAAAGAAGAGACACAGGCAAGTGCTAAAGCTAAATCACAACCTGTTTCCTCCACCTTCAAGCCGGCTCCAACGTTAACATAGACATCATAGGTTCCAAAGTTGTAGTGAAGTTTTTTTTCTAAAACAGCCAGCACCATACATGCACGGTTATAGTCCAGACCAGTGACAGCCCTTTTGGGTACGCCATAATAGGTGGGTGTGACCAGAGATTGAATTTCTACTAAAATTGTGCGGCTTCCCTCCTGGGCAGGAAAGATAACTGCCCCTGGTAACAACTGATGAAAGTCAGGGAGAAAAATACCACTGGCTTCAGGAATCTCCCGCAATCCGTTTTCTTCCATGGTAAAGACCCCTATCTCAGTGGTAGCTCCAAACCGATTCTTGAGTGCCCTGAGAATTCTTAACTGGGAACGATTTTCCCCTTCAAAGGAGAGAACAACGTCCACCATATGTTCCAGAAGTTTTGGACCGGCAATAACACCTTCCTTGGTGATATGTCCTACAAGAAAAATAGGGACACCTGTCTGTTTGGCAACATTCATAAAAAAGGCAGCATTTTCTCGCACCTGGGTAACTGAACCCGGCGTGGTAGGAATTTCCGGATCAAAAATGGTCTGGATAGAATCAACAACCACAACCTCTGGTTTCAAATCAGCCAGTGCCTGTTTGACTGCAGGTAATTCTGTGGTTGCCAGCAGATAAAAGCGGGGAGAGGAAACACCCAGTCGTTCAGCGCGCAATTTCACCTGACTGAGAGATTCTTCGGCACTCACATAAAGTATCTTTCTGTTCTGGGTGGCCAGTCTTCCCATCAAGGCTATGAGAAGGGTGGATTTTCCAATACCTGGTTCACCTGCCAGAAGAACGAGACTTCCTGGTACCAGTCCTCCCCCTAAAACCCTGTCACACTCAGCCAGTCCTGTGGCCATCCTTGGCTGCTTCTGGATGACAATCTCATCCAGCATGCAGGGCTGAATACTGATAAGCCCGGGATTCTGTTGCTTGCGGATTTCTGCTGTTAATGAGTTCCAGGAGCTGCAGTTGGGACATCTTCCTAACCACCGCACTGACTGGTAACCGCATTCGGTACATACATAGAAAAATTTTTCTTTCCCTTTCATTTATTTCTGTCTTGTTCTTTTACCCCGCCAGAAAATACCGTGCTGGCTTATCCCCGCGGTGATTTCCTGCATGTTGTCTATAATTTTGATTACCGAATCGGAAGTTTCTTTGTCGGAGAGTAATCTGGCTAAAGTTCCCTGACCGCTCTGGATCTGGTCTAAAAGCCGGGTTGCTTTCCGGGAGACTTCTGTGATGGCACACACCGTCTGTTTGAAGTCAGCTGAAAGCTCGTTGAAACGTTCAGCCCCTTTTTTGACTTCAGCTGTGGTTTCCTGAAGTAGCTGTACTTCTGTCTTAATTTCATCTATCAGTGTCTCTTCCTTCAGGAGCCTGGCCACCAGGCCTCTGTTAGTAAGTTCGTGCAAAAGTTTACCAGCCTGTTCTGCGGTTTGCTGGAAGGAATCAGCGAGAGTGTCCAGCCGCTTCAATTTCTCGTTGAATATCTTAACCGTGCTGGTGGTAGCTATAGCCAGTTCTTCCATCCGGGAGAAAACTGCCTCCACCCTCGGCTGACTGCTGACTAACAATTTTTTCAATTGCTCGTTGGTTTGTTCCAGAGAAGAAGTCAGCTGGCTTGCTTGTTCCAGGAAGGAATCAGCTTTCTCAGTTGCCTTCTCGGTGTTAGCCAGTATACGTTTGAAACGAGTAATCATTTCTTCATCTGAAGTTATCTTTCGCAGGCTGGCTATCAGCCCATCAGTATTATCAAGGATATCTTTAACTTTCTCCTGTACGTCCCTGCTTCCCACAATACGTTGGACACCAGTAACCACTTCGTTCAGGTTGCGAACCAGGTCTTCACCCGTGGTGAGCAAACGGTCTAAATCCACCGGGTCAATTCCCCGCAATGTTTCTCCAGCAGTGGCAAATTCTTTCTCCTGGCAGGGGGAAATCTCCACATATTTTTCTCCGATAATTCCCAGGGTCCTGATGGTAATACGGCTGTGCCTGCCAATCCGCACATCAGGTTTCATCTTCAAAACAAGGATAATTTCAGGTGCAGTCTCGTAACGCATCTCAATTCTTTTTACCTCACCGACGCGAACCCCGCTAACTCTCACCGGAGCACCTTCTTCCAGACCACCGACATAGCTAAAAACAACCCTCAGTTCATATCCTCTACCCCTTACACGAACTTTTCCTGTGGCTATGATAAAGACAAGCAAGGCTAAAATACCAAGACTGAGGAAGAAACCTACTTTAAACTCTCTGGTGGCTTTTTTGTTCATATTCCTCCTTTTCAGAACTAAGAGTTTTGTTCAAATGCTTCCAGGTAACTGCGGATAAGCGGGTTGTTGCTGTGACGCGCTAACTCTTCAAAAGTCCCGGTTTCTTCTATCACACCATTATTCAGGAGAACAATACGTTGGGCAATCCGCGCCGCTAATTTAACATCATGGGTAACTGTGATGTCGGTGGTGGCATACCGGGAATGGATGTCCAGCATTAGTCTGGTTATGTTTTCGCTGGTGACCGGGTCTAAACCGGTTGTCGGTTCATCGTAGAAAAGCACCTTTGGTTGGTTGATAAGGGCTCTGGCAATAGCTACCCTTTTGCGCATACCTCCGCTTAACTGTTCAGGCATCTTTTCTTCAATTCCTCTCAGTCCTACAGCCTGCAGTGCCTCTTTCACTCTTTCTTTAATTTTTTCTTCAGGAAGAAAGGTGTGGTAGAGAAGGGAAAAACCAACATTTTCCCATACAGTCATAGAATCAAAAAGAGCGCTATTCTGGAAAACCATAGCTATTTTCTGGTGCAAGTGCAATTTTTCTTCCGGGGTCATAGTGGCAAGATTTTTTCCTTCAAAAAAGATCTCTCCACCTGCTGGTTCCATCAAGCCCAGAACTGTTTTCAGAAAAACGCTTTTTCCGCAGCCGCTGGGTCCAGCAATAACTAATGATTCCCCCGGTAGAACCTGGAGACTGATATCTTTAAGAATCGTTTTCTCTCCCAGAATTACGGTCAAATTTTTGACTTCAATCATTTTAAAAAAAGTAGAAGATGGCTGTAATGATGAGGTTGGCAAAAATAATAAGAAAGAAAGAAGAAACCACAGCAAAGGTACAGGCTCGGCCGACCCCTTCTGCACCACCACTGGCACGAAATCCCTCCAGGCTACCCACATTAATGATAATGCAGGTGAAGGCCACTATTTTTAACATGCCCACAGCCAGGTCTTTTAAGCCAACAAATCTGAAGCTTTGAGAAAGATACATCCCCGGTCCAATTCCCACCAGGTGAACACCGACGAGAAAGCCACCTCCGATTGCCAGAAAAAAGGTAATCAAGAAAAGAACTGGCAGGGCAATTAGACCACCTAAAAGACGAGGGCTCACCAGGAAAACGACCGGGTCCACTGCTAAAATCTTCAGGGCATCTATCTGCTCTGTAATCTTCATTGTTCCTAATTCAGCAGCAATAGCAGCACCAACGCGACCGGCAACAATAAGTCCCACCAGCACCGGTCCGAGTTCCCGGACCATGGAAACACTGACGATAGAAGCAGTGTACATACCAGCCCCGAACTTCTTCAGTTCACTTACTGTTTCCATCACCAGAACCATTCCGGTAAACGTACTGATAACACCAGCCAGAGGTAGTGAAGCCAGGCCTATTTCCTCAATGTACTTAAAGACAGCCCCTCTTCTTCTCTGTCTGGTAAACATGCCGGAAATACTGCTGGTGGAGAGGCGGAGAAAGTCAGCAAGGTAGCGGAAAAATTTTAAAACAAAAGAACCAAGAAATGTTACATATTCCATTTTTACTCCTGAATATCTTTCCGCGGGGTATAGTTTTCAAATCTGGTAAACTCCTTGAGAAATGTCAGAGTAATTACCCTGGTTGGGCCGTTCCGCTGTTTGGCGATGTTAATTTCTGCCTTGTTTCTGTTTTCTATATCATCCGGATGGTAAACCTCGTCCCGGTAAAGAAGAAGAACAAGGTCCGCATCCTGTTCAATAGCACCGCTTTCCCGCAAATCAGATAGCTCCGGACGTTTGCCTTCTCTTTTTTCCGTCTCCCGGCTTAATTGAGAAATCGCTATTACTGGAATCCGGAGTTCCTTAGCGAGAGCTTTCAGGGAAGCGGAGATTTCGCTCACTTCCTGTTGTTTGTTTTCCGCTCTTCCCCGTCCCCTCATGAGCTGCAGGTAATCTACAATAACCAGCTGGATATTTTCTTTAGCCTTCAACCGTCTTGCTCTGGCCCGGAGTTCAAAAACATTAAGAGCCGGGGCATCGTCTATAAAGATTTTACTTTTCTCCAGTCTGGCACCAGCCATCAAAAGACGTGCCCGGTCTTCATCGGAAAGACGACCTTTACGTAACTGGTGGAGGTCAACCTTGGCTTCCACACAAAGCAGTCGCTGAACCAGCTGTTCTTTACTCATTTCCAGACTGAAGATAAGACTGGCCAGCCCGGCATCTGATACATTCAGGGCAATATTACACGCCAGGGAGGTTTTCCCCATAGAAGGACGGGAGGCAATAATTACCAGGTCAGAAGGCTGTAACCCTGTGGTAGCATTGTCCAGGTCGCGAAAACCGGTGGGAATTCCGGTAACAAATCCGTCGCCGCTATGAAGCCGCTCAATAGTTTCTACTGCTTCGTGAACCAGGTCTTTAATGGGATAAGCCTCTTTTTCGATCCGGTGCTGGGAAATTTCAAAAATAAGAGATTCCGCCTTGTCCAGAAGGGTCTCTACTTCTTCTGGTTCTTCAGAAGCTTCAGTGATGACGGAGGTAGCCACACCAATTAAACTGCGCAGGACATATTTGTCCTTAACAATTCTTATGTAGTCCTCCACATGGGCTGCGGTGGGAACCATCTCGACTAACTGGGAGAGATACTCTACGCCGCCAATATTTTCTAACTGGCCAATGCTTTTCAGTTGTTCTGTCAGGGTGATAAGGTCACATGGCTGGTTCCGTTCAAAGATGGTCATCATTGCCTGGAAGATTTCCTGATGGATTCTGGAATAGAAGTATTCCTTCCGTACGGATTCAAAGGCTTTTATCTTAGCCTCTTCGTCAATCAGCATGCACCCCAGGAGTGCCTGTTCAGCCTCCAGGTTCTGGGGGGGGATGCGTTCCCCGGCCAAACTTTTCGAGTGCATGTTATGTTTCTCGCACCAGCCACAATTTTACCTCAGCCTCTACGTTTTCCCCCAGTTGTACAGCTATGTGGTAGATATCCAGTTTTTTCAAGACCTGGTCCAGAATTATCTGGTGCCGGTCAATCTCTATGCCGGTTTGTTCTTTTATGGCAGTGGCAATATCTTCAGCGGTAACAGCACCAAAAAGTTTATCATCCTGGCCGGCCCTGACCCTGATGGTGATAGATGTTTTTTCCAGTTTTCTCCTGATTTCTTCAGCCTGAAGACGGCGTTTTTTTGCCTGCAGTCGTTTTTGCTCTTCCTGTTTCTTTAGTTGTTTCAACACCGATTCCGTAGCTTCAGCTGCCAGCCCCCTGGGGAGTAAATAATTTCTTGCGTACCCTGGTTTAACTTCCTTTATTTCTCCCTTCCCGGCCTGTCCAGGTACATCCTGAAGAAAAACCACTTTCATTTTTTCTCCTATATTTGAATATAAGGAAGCAATCCTACGAATCTTGCCCGTTTAATGGCAGCGGACAGCATCCGCTGGTGCCGCGTACATGTTCCTGTCATTTTGGAAGAAAGAATTTTCCCTCTTCCGCTTACGAAACGACGGATTTTTCCCACATCCTTATAATCAATCTCCAGAACTTTTTCCTTGCAAAACTGACATATTTTAGCTTTCCGTTTCATCATCAGTTATCTCCTCTTTTTCCGTAGAAGGTGTGGCAGTAGATTTTTCCAGAAATTGAATATTTTCCACATATACTTCCAGAGATGTCCTCTTTTCCTTGTCCACTGTTTCCCAGGAGCGGTATTTAAGTCTTCCTTCCACAAAAACCAGCTGGCCACGGCGCAAATATTCAGCGTAAAATTCTGCCTGTCTTCCCCAGGTGACAAGATTGACAAAACAGGTGTCATCTTCTTTTTTTCCCTCCCGGTTGACATATTCCCGGCTCACAGCCAGGCCGAAAGTAGCGACCGCCTGACCTGTTGTCGTATAACGCAATTCCGGGTCTCTGGTCAGTCGCCCAATCAGGAAAACTTTGTTAAGTGACGGGCTGCTCATTGCTGTTGGTGTCCCTGGGTAACTGCTTGCGCAGTAAAAATAAATACCGGAGAATATTTTCCCTGACTCTTAAAACAGGTTCCATCTTGCTCAGAAAAGATGGTTCTGCTTCCAAGTAGAACAGGTAATAGATAGCCTCTTTTCTTTTTTTGATAGGATAACATAAATTCTTTCGTCCCCACATTTCCTGCTTGACGATGCGCGCTCCGGCTGTGTGAAGCGTGTTTTCAATAAATTTCAACTCTTCCTGGAGGTTCTCCTCAGAAAGGTCAGCCCTCAGTAGAAAACAACCTTCATATTTTCTGGTCATTTTTTCTCCTTGGATTTTGATATGCCAGTATGTTATCAGGATTTTACCCTGGTGTCAAAAAACTCAGGTGTGAATCTCTACAATGTCTTTATCCTGAAGCAGGAAATCTTTACCCACAACCACAGGGTTTTCTGTTCCTGCCCGCCACAGCCTGGCGTATTTAAAGGCGTTTGGTAACTGGCGGTGAATAGCATTAGCCAGGTCAATTACTGTGGCTGGTTCTCTCAGCGTGAAGGGAGCTTTCAAATCCGCTGGTTTACCTGGCACCTTGGTATAAATACGCAAAACTCTTAAAACCTGAAAAATCAATGCCGGGATTTTTTCCAGGCCGGTCCTATCTTTAACAGAAATTTCCAGCCAGTCGGTGATTCTTTCCCCGTACAGCTGCTTAAAAATTTCCCTTACCGTAATTGCTGATGGTTGGTCAATTTTATTACCCACCCAGATGACTGGTTTGCTGAAGGAAAACTCTGAAGATTTCAGCAGACCAAAACTTCCTAAGGTCCCCAGGCTATCTTCCAGTTCTTCCAGCAGGGCATCAGAAGAAAGGTCAAACAGAAAAAGCCAGCCGTCAGCCCTGCTCAGCACTTCACGTAACCAGGGCGCGGAGATTTCCCTGGAGAGCGCCGGGGTATCAACCAGTTGAAAATAAATGTCCTGATAAGGTAACATTCCAGGAACAGGCAATGTTGTAGTAAAAGGATAATCAGCCACTGCAGGAGTTGCTCTGGTAATTGCTGCCAGAAGCGAAGACTTTCCTGAATTAGCAGGACCGCAGATGACTATCTGTCCGGCTCCTTCTTTTTCCACAAGGAAAGAAAAAGTTTTTTTACCAGGAGGGGAGGTCTTTTCCAGTTCTTTCCTGTAGCGCGAAATTTTGGTTTTTATTTCAGCCTGAAGTTTTTCGGAGGATTTGTGTTTTGGCATGATCGCCAGAAGCTCTTCCAGAATAGTAATTTTTTCCTGGATGCTTCTGGCTTTTTTCAGCTCTGCTTCTTTTTGATAGAATTGAGGAGGTAGGTTGGCTACCATCGGAAAAGCTAACTTCCTTTTTGTTCCCTTACGATACTGCGTACCACTGTCAATAGTTTCTGTACATTATAAGGTTTGGTCATATAAAAGTCAGCGCCTATTTCATAACCTTTAATCCTGTCAGCATTATCGGTCTTTCCGGTGAGCATGACTACAGGTGTTTTGCGACTGATAGGACCAGCTTTAATCCGGCGGAGAACCTCCCAGCCATCAATTCCGGGTAAGGCTACATCCAGAATCACCAGGTCCGGTTTGTACCGTTTAAAAGCGACCAGACCTTCTTCCCCTGATTGTGCTTCTACTACCTGGTAGCCGGCCCTTTTTAGATTCTCTCTGAGGACGGTTAAGGTATCCCGGTCGTCCTCAACAAGCAGAATTCTTTTTGGTTCTAATTCCATCCTTTCTTATTCCTTTGCCTTTTTGTTAATCGTTTCCTGCGCACTCTGGATAGCCTGAAGAAGAGCCTCCATGCTGAAAGGTTTTTCTAAATAGTAATCTGCACCTATAATGTAGCCGTGAAGTTTGTCCTTGTTAGAACCTTTTACTGTTAACATAATAACCGGAATATTACGGCCACATTCCTGGGAACGGATTCTTTCCAGGACCTCCCAGCCATCAAGGCTCGGTAGCAAAACATCCAGTATTACTAAATCAGGTTTTTCCTCCCAGAATTTTTTCAAACCGGATTCTCCTGTCTCCGCAGTAATAACCTGGTAATCCATTTTTGTCAATGTCTGGGCGACGAAAAAAACAGTGTCTGGTTCGTCATCAATCACCAGTACCTTTGCTCTCTGTTTCATCATTTAGATTATATCACAGAAACTTATTTTTCCTTCAAGGCAACCTGGTAATTTCGTCCTGCGGGAAGGAAGGCAATGGTCTTTCCTTCATTCCCTCTTTTAAAATTAACCCTTCCTTACAATCTGTTGCCTCGCCAATCACCCAGCAGGGAATCCTCCGCCGGCGTGCCTGCTGCCGGGCTTTCTCCGCTTCCTCCGGGGGTAGAACAACCAGGATACACCCCGAAGAAATTATCCCCAGGGGGTCCAATCCATAATACTCAGCCAGTAACTTGGCTGGAGGATAGAATCTTATTTTTTCTGCCTGGATTCTGAAGCCTGCTGCGCATAGTTGTGATATTTCTTTGATGGCAGTAGCCAGTCCGCCTTCGGTAGGGTCATGCATGACGCGTACAGGGAAATTCTTCCAGAACCAGCAAGCTTCTTTAACCACGACCAGACCGGGATTCTCCAGGCAGTTTTCTGCCTGTCTGAGGAGCCTGGCAGGAAAATGTTTTTTCAGTTCATTTCTTTTTGTCCGGGCAATAATGGACGCAGCCTCTATTCCCGCAGGACGCACCAGAAGTAGTTTGTCCCCTTTTTTAACTCTGCCAGCACTAAAGCGACTGACAGGATAACCTCCTATGGTAGCAGAAACCACCGGGGTATTTACAGAACAGGAAAATTCTGTATGACCACCAATCCAGGTTATCTTCCATTTATCACACCGGGCACTGATTTGTGCGAATAGGTTCTGGATATAAGGTAAAGTTGTACCTGGAGGGAAAAGCAGTGTCGTGACCAACCAGGCAGGTCTGGCGCCAGAAACAGCAATGTCATTAATATTAATGGCTAAAAGGTAGGTGGCAATATCCTTGTTCACCAGCGTAACCGGGTCACTGCTGATAGAAAGAATTTTTCTGTTCTGTCTGATAAGGGCACTATCGGTGCCGATGGATGGTCCGACTACCAGTTCATTAGTACTTTTTATGTATTTTCGCAGTAGTCCGTCTAAAAATTCTAAAGGGAGTTTACCAGCAGGAAACCCTTTTATCCCTAAAAGGAAAGGGATTTGCCGGACATCTTGTAAGACAAAATCTGCCCCTGCCTGCAAAAGCGTGTTCCAGCTTCCTGCCCCGGTCAGTAAACCTGCAGTCCAGAGGCGAAGTTTTTTCCCTGCCTGGATTTCAAAGGGATGGTCTCCTACAACTATTGCCTGCTCTGGTCTTATTTTTAAGCACCGCAGGGCATGACGTAGATGTTCCGGGTCAGGTTTAACCTTTTTGACATCGTCACGGGTAAGTAGAACATCACAAACAAACCCGTACTTTTTCACAACTGGTAGGACTGCCCGGCGACAGTTGCGGGTAATAATGGCTATGGAGAAACCGTGTTCTTTCAGTTTCTCTAAGATGGCAGGACTATCCGCTACAGGTTTTGCCTTGCTGGCTGCCAGAAGTTCCTCTTTTTCTATCAAGCTCAAGGCTTCCTGACAAAAACCGGTCCCTGATTTCTTTGGTTGCAGACCGCTTAAGTATTCCACCATTTCAAGTGCTGGCAGAGATTTTCTGGGTAGTCTCAGTCCCTGATTCTTAGCCAGTGCCTCAAGCCTGTAGTGGATTTGTTGAAAGTCAATACCAGACCGGACAAGCGTGCCATCAAAATCAAAAATAACAGCGCGGATGGCAGATAAGTCTTTCATCTCATTTTATTTTACGCTGTTTACGGAAAGATGGAAAGTCTCTGCTACTGATGATATAATGAGCGATAAATCTCTGTTCTTTTGCTGGTTTTTGCAGGATGACATCAAGGCGGGCAATTGTGAAAGTCCCGGCAGAGTATAAAGTAAAACTAACTGGCGTAGCGCTGGGTTCTTATGTCATTGAGGAAAAGATCTGGCAGGGTGCTACATCCACTGTTTACCGGGCAAAAGGTAACCAGGCGGCTCCGTTCGGTTCGGTTGTAGCAATTAAGGTTTTACATCCTTACCGGGATTCTCCGGTATACCAGAGACAGTTTTTGTGGGAGGCCAGTCTATTAAGAAAACTGCGGCATCCTAATGTTATACGTGCTTATGAGACAGGCCGTCTGGAGAATCTTCTTTTCTTCTACATGGAGTTTGTCCACGGGGAAAGCCTGCGACAGATTATGACGGAGAGGGAGTTAACTTTAGAACAATGTTTTTATTTTATTCTGGAAATTGGGAAGGCCTTGAGTTATATTCATACCCGCGGCATCATCCACCGGGATATCAAGCCGGAAAATATTCTGATTTCTCTTGATTTCTCCGAGGTGAAGGTAATCGACTTTGGTTATGCAGGTTACCTTCGCCGGCACTGGTGGCAGAAGGACAGCAGTCTGGTGGGAGGAACACAACCTTATATGGCACCGGAGCTTGCCCGCGGGGAAGGTGACCAGCGCTGTGATATTTTTTCTTTAGGTGTAATAATAGGAGAGCTACTTGTTCCCCGTCTGGACCGGCGGCAGGAAGTTTTGAAAGATATTATCCACCGGGCTACTCACCCGCTTGTCTGGAAACGTTTTTCCACGGTTGGCCAGTTGCTTCAGGCCTGCCATTATCTTTTCCAGGATGTCTGGTGATTGTCCTATGAAGTACGGTATTCTAACAGATATTCATGGTAATCTGGAAGCCCTCCAGGTAGTTTTGAATTTTCTGGAAGAAAAAGGGGCTGAGGTAATAGTGGTACCCGGTGATGTGGTGGGCTATGGAGCAAATCCCGGGGAATGTTTAGAGTTACTTGTGAAAAGGAATGTTTTGCTGGTGCGGGGCAATCATGAAGAAGCATTACTTTCCGGAAATATTTCTCATCTGAGGGCTGGAGCCCGGGCAGCCATTACCTGGACCAGACAGCGGCTGAATCAGGACTGGATGGATTTTCTCAGTAAATGGCCCGGCTGGCTGGTAGAAAAGGACTTTTTTGTCTGCCATGGTTCACCGGATAATCTGCTTTCAGGATATGTGTACTCTATCTCCGCAGCCAGAAAAGCTTTTGCCTGCCTGAACTATTATGTTTGTTTTCATGGACATACTCACTACCCCTGTGGTTACCGGCAGAAAAAAGACGGTAATTTTGTGGAGATGATACCGGCTGATTTCAACGGGAAAATGAATCTTCGGCTGGACCCTGATTGGAGATACCTGATTAATGCTGGCAGTGTGGGACAGCCCAGAGACGGGCTACCACTGGCTTGCGCAGGAATTTACGACGATGTGGCTATGACTTTTACTCTGGAAAGACTGAACTATCCTGTGGACCAGGCCAGGGAAAAAATCTTAGCCTGTGGATTACCAGCTTCTTTAGGAAACAGGCTGCTGCGGGGAGTTTAATGCTGAACAGATTGCGGACAGAGTTTTTCCAGCGCCTGAACCATTTCCCTGAGGAATCGGGGAAGAAGGTTTTTCTCCTGGAATATCTGGGACCAGCTTTTTTCAGCACGTTTGGTGATAACCTCCTTCCAGTTTTCCCCTGTCTGAGAAGCCACAGCGTAACTGATGATAGCATCCAGGAAGGAAAACTTCTTCCTCATCTGGTTAAACTCCGCCTTTTTTACCCGGCAACCAGCCAGGATTCTGGTGACAATTTCTTCTGCTCTAGCCGGTACGGTGGCTTTCTTCACAATTTCTAAGGCTGCTGTATAGAGTGTCAGCTCATCTTCTTGACCGTCTTTCATTGCCTGTTTGATAAGGTTCAGGGTGTTTTCCACTTCAGTATAGTCGGCCGGTTTTACTGCTGCCATAACAAGCCCTGTCATGAGAACTAACACAACCAGAATTTTTCTCATTGTCCCCCCCTGTTGTTTCTTCTCCCTTTTACTGGCTTACTCAGGGATACCAAAATATGCTATCATAAACGCATGAAAAAGTTAATTATGGAAGCCGGAGAAATAGATAAGTCCCTGCAATGCCTTGCTGCTCAGGTGGAAAGGAAGGTTGGTTTGAACAATCTGGCTATCATTGGTATTAAACGCAGAGGAGCGGTTCTGGCAAGACGGTTGCAGTCTCTTCTGCAGAAAAGTACCAGTCAGGCAATCAACCTGGGTTTTCTGGATATTACGCTTTATAGAGATGACTTCAGCGCTCTGGGAAGTCATCCTGTGGTTTCGGAAACGGAAATTATTTTTGATGTGGAAAAAAAGAAGATACTTCTGGTGGATGATGTTATTTATACTGGCCGTACCATCCGGGCAGCATTGGATGCTATTATTGATTTTGGTCGGCCTTCTTATATCAGACTGCTTGTGCTTATTGACCGCGGCCACCGGGAGCTACCCATTCAGCCTGACTTTGTTGGTCGGAAAATCAAAACCAGAAAGAACCAGATGGTGGAGGTTCAGTTAAAGGAAATTGACGGAGGAGAACAGGTTATTCTTCTGGAAGCAGAGACAACCGGGAGAAACAAATAGGTATGTTCTGGACCAGAAAAGATTTGCTTGGCCTGGAAGATTTATCTGCTGCAGAGATTGATTTCATCCTGGAGACGGCAAAATCTTTTAAGGAAGTAAGCAGCCGTCACATCAAAAAGGTTCCTGCTCTCCGCGGTCGGACTGTGGTCAATCTTTTCTTTGAACCGAGTACCCGTACCAAAACCTCTTTTGAACTGGCAGCCAAGCGCCTGTCTGCGGATGTTTTGAGTTTTGAAGTCAGCACTTCCAGTGTTTCCAAGGGGGAAACAATTGTAGATACTGCGAAGAACATTGAAGCGATGAAGGTTGATTGTTTTATCGTGCGGCATGCTGTGAGCGGTGCTCCCTGGCTTATTGCCCGGAGTGTGCAGGCTGCAGTAATCAATGCCGGTGATGGATGCCATGAACATCCTACCCAGGCTTTACTGGACCTGTTCACTGTCAAGGAAAGATTTGGGCGTCTGAATAACCTGTGTTTGGCAATCATCGGTGATATCCGGCACAGTCGTGTCGCCAGGAGTAACATCTGGGGTTTTACCAAAATGGGGACACATGTGATAGTCTGCGGTCCACCGCCTCTGGTGCCACCGGAGATTAAGGATATGGGTTGCCATATTACTTACCAGCTAAATGAAGCTCTTCGCCAGGCAGATATAGTCTATTTATTAAGGCTCCAGAAAGAAAGACAACGAGAAAATTTTCTTCCTTCCTTGCAGGAATACAGTAAGCTCTATGGACTGGATTCTACCTGTTACGGAAAAACGAGGAAGGTGTTTTTCCTGATGCATCCGGGACCAATGAACCGTGGTGTGGAGATAAAATCTTCTCTGGCCGACAGCTCCAATTCTTTAATTCTGGAGCAGGTTACCAACGGAATTGCTGTTCGTATGGCTGTGCTTTACCTCACTGTGGGGCGCCGGCAATGAGTACACACCTTTTTTCAGATACAGAAATTTCCGTTCCTCTCAGTCCAGAACAGGAGTTTATAATTACCAGGGCTGAAGGCCCATGCCTGGTACTGGGTGGTCCTGGTTCCGGTAAGACGCTGGTGGTGATTCACCGCTATGCTCATCTGCTTAAGAGCGGGGTGCCTGCCTCCTCTATCATGCTTTTAACATGCACTCCTGGAGCAGCAGTTTCTACTACCAGGGAGTTAATTAGATTGCTTGGTTTTGTTCCTGCTGGTCTTTTCTGTGGCAGCTTTTACCAGATGGCAGTCAGTCTGCTGCGGGAACTTGGAAAAAGTATAGACCTGGTTTCCAGCTTCACTGTCCTGGACCAGGAGGAAGCTTGTCTCCTGCTTCAATCTCTGATTCAGGCTTATAGCACAACGGAAAATTTTCCCTCAGCCAGAACCTTGCGGGAGATAATCCGCCGGAGCGTTAACACCCAGGAGGGGTTGCGGCAGACAGTAAATCTTTATTACCCGCAGTTTTCCTCTTACCTGTCTTCTCTGGAAGGAATCTACCGCGATTATTTGAGAATTAAGCGTGCGCAAAACCTGTTTGATGTTGAGGATTTACTTTTATTCTGGCATCGGCTGACCAGGAGAGAAGATGCAGCCAGATATTTAGAGACAAGGTTTCGGTATATTCTGGTGGATGATTACCAGAATACCAGCAAACTGGAGAATTTAATTCTATATCAAATGAGTAAGAAAAGCAGGAATCTTATGGTTACAGCAGATGATGCCCAGAGTGTTTTCAGCTTCCGGGGAGCCAGCATGAACAACATTCTGGAATTTCCAAAGTTTTATCCTGGAGCAAGAATTTTTTCGCTGATGATGAATTATCGTTCCACTCCTGAAATTGTTTCCCTTGCCCAGGGTATCATCAGAAACAACCGGGTCCAATTTCCTAAGAAAATGGTTACCAGGAGAAAAACAGGAGTCAAGCCTGCTGTTGTCTGCTGTAAGAATCCGCATGAGGAAGCACTCTTTGTGACCCAGAGAATCTCTCAGCTTATCCGGACAGGCGTTTCTCCAGAGGAAATTGGTATTCTTTTTCGTTTCCCGGGTCAATCTTCACAGGTGAAAACGGAACTGCAGCGCAGAGAAATACCTTACTATTTACGTGGTGAAGAAAGTGCAGCAGAATGCTCAGGAGTGAAAAATCTCCTATCCTATCTTCGTGTGCTGAATAATCCAGAGGATAGATTAGCCTGGGCGCACCTTTTGTCAGAGGAGGCTCTCAATAGAATCTTTGCTACAGAGGCAGCAGGACCTACCCGGGGAGAAAGCAGTCTTCAGGAAATTGGTTATCGCCTCAGGCAACAGCCATGGCCGGACAGCGAGAAAGACAGGATAGAAGCCCTGGTCCATGTGTTACAGGAGATTCAGCAAAGGAAAGAAATACCGGAAATAATAGAGGCCATCCTTGATAGCCGGCACTTCTTTCTTATGAACAGAGCATGTGGTGAGATGTTTCTTGCTGAGGAAGCAGTAGAGAGAATCAAGGAGTTTTCTCTTTCTTTTCATTCCCTTTCTGATTTTCTGGCTGCTTTTTCCCTGAAGGAGGAATTGTTTGCTGCTGCGGAGAACTCTCGCGGGGCAGTCACGCTTTCCAGTATCCATCAGGCTTGCGGCCAGCAGTGGTCTGTTGTTTTCCTCATCGGACTGGCCTTACCTTTTTTTCCCCAGCCGGCAGCCATCACTGATATTAACTGTCTGGAGGAAGAACGACGGCTGTTCTACATAGCGGTGACAAGAGCCCGGGAAGACCTTTACCTGACCTATTATCTGCAATCCCATCGTAAGAAGGATATATCCTGTGTCTGTCTCTTTGTCCGGGAAGTGAAGGGTCTTGATGTAGAGGAGTGGAATTATGAATGACAGGCCAAAACAGGAGTCTTTTACCATCCGCGCTTTGATTCTTGGTTTGGTTCTTTCCTCTGCTATTGCTGCTGGTGACGTTTACAACCTGATGGTTATCCAGGGTTCATATATGACTCTGGACTTCACCACACCTGCAGCCATCTTTGTGCTTTTCTGGGTCGTTCTGGTTAATCTTCTTATAAAGAAAATCAGACCTGCGGCAGCCCTCTCAACACCAGAAATGGTGCAAATCTGTATCATGTTGATGGTGGCTTCTTCTATTCCCACAATGGGTTTAACCCTGTACCTGGTGCCACTTCTTGCCGGAACAAAATACTTTGCTTCTCCCCAGAACAACTGGGATACACTGCTTCTGCCACATATTAAGAAAAACCTTATCCTCCAGGAAGAAAAGGCAGTTACCTGGTTTTATGAGGGATTACCCCGGGGTGAATCTATACCCTGGAAAGCCTGGCTGGTGCCTTTGAGTTACTGGATACCTTTAATTCTGGTAGTCTTTCTGGCTATGACTCTGATTATGATACTTTTGCGTCAGCAATGGGTGGAAAAAGAAAAACTCAATTACCCCATGACCAGGGCGCCGCTGGCCATGGTCGCCGGTGGTCCAGGACATATCTTCAGCCAGAAACTTTTCTGGTTAGGTTTTCTTCTTCCTTTTGTCATTGGTTGTCTTAACGGCTTGCAGTACTATTTCCCGCTTTTCCCTAAGATTGTCCTGGTCAGAAATATTCCGATTTTTCGCCGCACCCTGGGCCTGGATTTTCGTATTAGTTTCCCCATGATAGGTTTCACCTACTTTGTCAATCTGCCGCTGGCGTTCAGTCTCTGGTTTTTCTGCCTTTTCCATACAGTAGAGCAGGGTATTTTCAACATCACAGGGTTTGAGAGAAAAGAGTTCTTACCGTATAATGCGGACCGTCCTATTCTTGGCTGGCAGGCTTTGGGAGCGTTGATTGTCATTGTTGTTTACAGCTTGTGGAACAGCAGGAGCCATCTGAAAAATATGCTTTTTTCTTCCTGGAAGGGGAAAGAAGAAAACGAAATTCTTCCGTCACCGGTAGTCTTCTGGGCAACAATAGGCTGTCTATTTTTTATCTTTGCCTGGCTTATCTGGAGTGGTCTGGCAGTTATTCCTTCTTTTTTGACCGTTACTCTGGCATTTATTATTTTCATCGGTATTACCCGTGTGGTAGCAGAAGGTGGACTGGCAGCAACAAGGGCTCCCGTGATTGCACCGGTAATCACGACTTCTTTTCTTGGTTCTACCACGATAAGTCCAGCCGGTCTTACCAGCCTGGGTCTGATGTTCGTTTATACCTCTGATGTCCGGACTTTTGTTATGGCAGCAGCAGCCAATGGGATGAAGATGATAGAAGGATTTCGGCATCGCCGCAGATTAATCTTCTGGTCAATTATGTTAGCAGCTACTTTCAGTCTGGTGGTTTCTGTCCTGGTAACCATAATCCTGAGTTACCGGTACGGGGCAATCAACGGAAATAACTGGTTCTTCGTTGCCGGTCCCCAATATCCCTGGAAATACTTTGCGGAACAAATAAAGAATCCTTCTGGCCCTAACTGGTTTTACCTTGGATTTACTGCCGTTGGAGCGTTTGTGGCAATCATTCTACAGTTTTTGCGTACCCGGTTTCTCTGGTTTCCTTTCCATCCTCTGGGTTTTGCTTTTTCCACTATCATGATGACCAATGCGCTCTGGTTTTCTATCTTCATTGCCTGGTTACTTAAGATACTGATTTTAAAATATGGTGGAGCCAGAGTTTATGAGCAGGGAAAACCATTTTTTATTGGTCTGATTGTTGGGCAGTTTGTGGTCAACGGTATCTGGTTGTTCCTTGATTTTTTCACCAAACATACTGGGAACACCATCTTCTGGGCTTAGGCTACTGGAAAAGATAAATTACAGGCGGAATTTGAAAACAACAGAGCCAGAAAAGGGTGGAATTTCCAGGAAACGCTGTCTGATACCGGAAGATTCTTCCTGAAAAAGATAAACAAGCTGGGTAACTTTCGATTCACCCTTCAACCATAAGGTTAAATCGTGGTTATGCTGGGCATTTACCAGTGTTGTCCGGTACCGGCTTTCCGCATAGGCAGAGATGGTGTCATAACTTTTTAAAATATGTGGTACAGGTTTTAGCTCCTGCATAATTGACTTGATGATAGTTTCCCATTCCTGAAGAGTTAGAAAACCAATCCTTTGTTCGTGGGTCATCAAACAGCCGAAGAAAAGGTTTTCCAGTCCCTGTTTGATTTGAAGAACGCCGCGCCGGACCGCCTTCTGCAAATCAGTCCTAAAATTTTCCTGCCAGAAGGTTGTGCAGCCGAAAAGGAAATCAAAATCAGGTTTGCCAGCGGAAAAATCCAGCCCTGGCAGCGACATAGCCTGGAAAAAGTCTTTATCTTCAGGAATGAAGTCCAGGGCATAATTAACTTTATGATAGGGTTTCAATTCCCACTGGTGGCTGGCAGGGTCAGCGAAAGCTTTTCCCACCCGGCAGACATTCATGAGATAACATTGCTGTCTTTGTTTCAGAAAGGGCAAACTGGCCAGACCCAGCTCTCCAAAATGAGCGTTGACGGTTCTGGATGGTTTGATACTCCAGGAAGAAAAAAGGTTGTCAAGTTTTTCAAAGTGCTGCTGGAGTATTTCCAGAGAGAATTCCTCGCCTGTATGCTTCATATAAATAGGAAATTCATTGGTATTTTTTGGGTCACGGAAGGCATGGGGTGAAAACTCTGCCCCGCCCTGGTGATAAGCAGCTTTGATGGTTTCAATATCTTCCTGTTTTATATCATCAACAAAAAGTCCTATATTGGGCACCAGCCCGAAGCGGTTGAGAACATTTATGTATTTTAGTCCCCGGACTGTTTCTTTTTCCCTGGCTACCGGACTGCCAGAACCGGAAGCGTCATCAATTCTGACAGTGACAAAAGGCGGCATCGCTCTGGCCAGAAATGGTTTACGGGATGCCCAGATGAGACTCCGCCAGAAAACGCCATCCAGGCCAGCAGCATGGCCAAGGTATTCTTCCTGCCAGATACCGGCAGAAAGCCCGGTAAGTACAATCCTTCCGCGGCCCAGCACCCTCTTTAAACCGACTGGCCTGTTTTTTTCATCCTGAAGAAAACAGCTCCAGTTAGAAGGGATACTCGTCCAGGAATGACAGGAAAGTGATTTTTTCAATGTGAGTTCTTCTGCTGTACTGGTTTCGGTTAACCAATCACCCCTGACAGGAAAGACAGATGTTGTTCTGGTATCTTCAAATGCGGGAATTTCCAGTATTCTGATTGCTACTTCCGGATATCCACTCAGGAATCCATCCAGAAGTAGTAAACCTAAACCCTGGCTGACATGTCTTGTAAGTGTGAGAAACTCCTCGTCGCTCAAATTTTTTGCTACTCCTTCCTGTCCTAATATTACCAGGTGGGCCGTAGTTAGCTCCTCCTCGGATATTCTTGACCAGGCTAAATCTATTTGCTGATAAAGAATACCAAGATGCTCCAGAATATTCAGAATTCCCCTGGTTGCCCGCCTGTAAGGGATTGGTTCGGTAGAATTAAAAATAACCAGGGTTTTCATTCTTACTCCAGATTGGTGTGCTGTCTGGCCATCCGCCTGGTAGAGATACCCTGGCTGCGCCGGTAACGGTGAATGCAGGCTTCCAGAAAGAGAAAGGCTACCTGTTCAAACAAAGAATGGGCAAACTGTTGTGAAGGTCCTTTGGGAATGAAGATCACGTAACGTGCCAGACATGCCAGAGGTGATTCCACGCTGGAGGTAAGTGCCACCACTTTACTGCCGGCTCTCGCTGCGGTCTGAGCAAAACTCAATGTGGAAGCTGTTGTCCCTGAACAGCTGATAACTACCAGGGTATCACCTTTAGCCACAGGCGGACAGATGCTTTCCCCGGCGACATAACTTTCTTTCTCCAGATGCCTCAGCCGGATAGCGAAGCAGCGGGCGATCATCCCGCTGCGTCCGGCGCCAGCAACAAAAATACGGCCTGCTCTGGAAATAACCTGGCAGAGAATCCTCCAGTCTTCTTCTTTGATTTTCCCTAAGGCACGGTTGATTTCCTTAAGAATCGTTTCCATCTTTCAGCAGTAGCTGATACTTCCTTTAATTTATGATACCATGAGAAGCAGAATTCTGTCAGCCACAGGGAACCAAATCTCATTGTTTGTGTCTAAAGTATAGAAGACCAGATATGGAAGAAAACCAGAGGCGGGAAAAGCTACAAGCCATTTTTCAGAAGGAGGGAAAAAGGCTTTACCATCTGGCTTACAGGCTTTCCGGTAATGAAGCTGATGCCCAGGACATTGTTCAGGAGGTGTTCATGAAAGTTTACGACAAAATTGAACGGTTTGAGGGTCGGGCAGAGATTTTTACTTATCTTTATCGTATAGCCTTCAACCTCTGGTGTAATATGTTAAGAAAAAGAAAAAAATGGTTTTCTTTTGACCCTGACCAGCTGGAAGTCTATCTTTCTTCCAGGTCGAACTCTGATTTTCCCGGTAACCGGCTGCAGGAAAAACAGAACAAAGTGGAACTGGTAAGAAGTGCCTTAGAAAAACTTGCTCCCCAGGAAAGATTTATCGTTATCTTGCGGGACATTGAAGAGTATTCCTACCATGAAATCTCTGGAATTTTAAAGTGTCGTCCCGGGACAGTGAAATCCAGACTGGCCAGGGCCAGGGAAAAATTAAGGATAATTTTAGAACCATACCTGGGAAAAAACTATGAATAACAGGAAAGAATGCAGGGCTGTTTATCATTCAGGTTCCTGGGAGGATGTAAGACAGCAGCAGGATGAAAAATTAAGGCAGCATCTCAGGGAATGTCCGTTTTGCCAGAAAAGGTTGAACCAGTGGGAGGAAATTCATACCTGGCTTAAGGAATACGGAAAAATAGAGTTACCTGCTGGTTGGGAAGAAAAGATGATAAACAGAATACTGTCCAGGCAAAGGGTATCTTCCTTCGGCCGGCTGGTATTAGCCGGGACAGTGAGTGTGGCAGTTTTTATTCTTTTTGGACTTATCTTTAGACTGACCGGAAGCAAACCTGTTACTGTGGTGAAAAATACTTTACCAGTGCCTGGAATAGAAGAAAGTAAGACCCAGCAGGATGAGGCGAAAATTCCTGGAAAGAAAGCTGGTGCAGAATCTAAAACTCTTGCAGAAAAATCTGGAGACCGGCAAAAAGTAGAAAGTAAGCTTCACCTTGCGCAGATTGCGAAAGAGCCTTTATCAGAACCGGAAGAAAAAAAAGAGAAGACGGAAGATGCAGTAAGCCTGAGAAAAGAGATGGAAAAGTTTGAAAGGACAGATGTTTCTTCGCTCTCCAGGGAAGAAGTTTCAGCCAGATCTGTTTCTGGCTTCGGTCTGGCCGGGAATAATGCTGTCCAGGCAAAAAGGGCAGGTAAGGTCCAGGCTGCAGACCAGCTGCCTCCTTACCTTCTTATCAAAGAAAAATCCCAGCTGGAAAAAATCTGGTCCGCTGGAAATCTTTCCGCACCGCTGCCTGCGGTTGACTTTAAAAAACAGTTAGTGCTGGTTTTACCCAGTGTGAGCGGGGAGAAGAGATACCAGATTGTTGCCTTAGAGGAGAAGGATAATGTTCTGGTAATCAGTTACATTGAGTCGTCCTGGGAAAAGGATAAAAAGGAAATTCTACCACCCTACCAGATTTTCGTAGTAAACCAGCTTCCGCAGATTGAATTTCAAAAAGTGGAAAGGTCAGTTATTTCTTCTGACGCCTCACCAGCAAAAGATAAAGAGCAGGAATAACAAACAGAGTTAGCATGGTAGACGAAACAACACCCCCTAATACCGTAGCACCAATCGGGGAGCGCAAAGTAGCTGCCTTGCCTGTAGCCAGAGCTAAAGGTAAAGCTCCAGCCCCTGCCGCCAGGCTGGTCATAAGACAGGGCCGGAGTCGGGTAGATGCAGCCTGGGTAATAGCAGAAACAGGATTGCTTCCCTTCTGGATAAGATTCTTAGAAAAATCAACAATCAAAATACTGTTGTTCACACCAATACCGACAAGGATGACTGTACCCAGAAGACTGAAAATATTAATGGTTTTACCCATCAGGAAAAGGGTAGTGAGGATACCGATACCTGCCAGCGGTAGTGCGCCCATAATAACAAAAGGTTCTTTCCAGCTTTCAAACTGTGCTGCCATTACTAAATACACCAGGATAGCAGCCATTAAAATTGCTACTGCCATATCCCTGAAGGCTTCTGACATCAATTTGATGTTGGCTCCACTTTCCAGGCTAATCTCAGGCGGCAAATCAAGACCGGCTGCTTTTTTCCGGAAAGAAGAGACCACATCACCAAGTGGTTTATTGACATGGGCAGTAAGGGTAACGCTGGGCCGGCGGTTATACCTTTCTCTTACTGTCGGTCCTTTTGTTTCCTGAAAACTGGCTACCTGCCCCAGAAGATAAAGGTCCCCAAGGCTGTTTTTGATGGGAAGATTAGCCAGGATATCCAGACGGGAACGGTAATGCTCAGGAATGGTTACCCGTAAATCATACTCCTGGTCTTTTTGTCTGAATTTGGTAGCAACCAGTCCTTCCAGGGCAGCCCGACAGTTGAGTGCGACTGTTCTGGGAGAAAGGTCAAACTGGGCCAGCCTTTCCCGGTGAACCACAAAATTGAGTTCTGGTTTACCGGGATGGTAAGAAATATCAGCATCAGAAACACCCGGTGTTTCCCGGAGAGCAGTTAACAGTTTCTCCCCAGAAGGTAGAAGTGTTTCCCAGTTCTGTCCGGTAACATACATCATAAAAGGAGCAGCGCTTCCCCGTCCCACCACAGAACTGACCTCGGCAACAGAAAAAGTGGCTCCTGGAATCTCAGCCAGAAAAGGTTTAATTTCTGCGAGAATCTGGCTGGCGGAACGACGGCGGGAATCCTTCCACTTAAGAATGATACTGGCATATTCAGAACCTACAGAGCCAGCCGTGATCGCCCCGCCGGAGATACGACCGATAGTAGCAAAAATCTGCTCAGATTCAGGGATTTCTTTGATTCTATTCTCCAGCAAGTTAACCGTTTCTTCAGTTCGCCTGAGGTTTGTTCCTGGTGGCATCCGGACTGCTATGCTGGAGATACCCTGATCTGGTTCAGTGATAAATTCAGTTCCTATTAAAGGAATTAAAAGGAAACTTCCGGTGAGCAGAGATAAAGCCAGCAGCAAAACTATACCGGGTCTGTGGAGTGCTTTTTCCAGTATTTTCTTGTATTCCTCCCGGAAACGGGAAAATGTGCTTTCCCATTTTTCTGCCCAGGGACTTTGCTGTCTCTCAGTCAGCAGGCGGCTGGCCAGCATGGGAAGCAGGGTGAAGGCTGTTGCCATCGCCACGGCAGTGGCAAAAACCTGTACCAGTCCGAATTCTTTGAAAAACTGTCCAACTATTCCAGTAGTGAAAACAATGGGCAAAAACACCACAATATTGGTTAACATGGAAGCCATAACAGCAGGAGTAACTTCGGCTGTACCTTCTTCTACGGCTACCAGAAGCGGCTTTTTTAAATCCCTGAAATGTCGATAAATATTTTCCAGAACGACTATGGAACAATCAATAATAATCCCGGTACAGAGCGCCAGACCTGACAGGGAAAGTACATTCAGGGTAAATCCTGCCAGATACATAAAAAAGATGGTTCCTATGAGAGAAATGGGAATAGTTAAGGAAACAATCAAAGTACTGTTTAAACTGTGGAGGAAAAGGAAAAGGACCAGACCGGTTAATATCACGCCTAAGATAAGGTTATTTTTTACATCATCCACCGCTTCTTTAATAAACGGAGAAGTGTCCACAATAACCTGTATTTTGTAGCCTGGTGGGATTCTCCCTTCCAGACGTTTAATCTCCTCCCTGACCAGTTGAGCAACTTTAACCGTATTGGCAGCTGGCTGCTTCTGAATGATTAAAGCCACAGCATCCTGGGCGTTGATGCGTGCTTTATCCCTCGCCTCGGCAAAGGTATCTTTAACCAGAGCCAGAGATTCCAGATGTATCTGTCTTGCCCTGCCAGTGGCTCTTTCCATGTCCGGAACAATCAACTGACTGATTTCCTCTGGAGAGAGGAATTCAGAATTAAGCCTTCCTGAAAATTCCAGGTCAGAAAGATTGAAGCGGCCGGAAGGTAGATTGATATTTTCTGCTGCCAGACGGTTGACCAGGCCTGTTAAATCCATTTTGTAGTGAACCAGTTGCTGGGGAAAAACCTCCACCCTGATTTCCCTTTTCAGCCCACCCAGCAAGTCAATGTTACCTACACCCGGTACTGTTTGCAGAGCTGGTTTAATTGTCTGGTCAGCCAGCTGATAGACCTCCCTTAAATCAGGTCCAAAGACACCAACGTAAAGGATGGGTTGAGCATTGATGTCCAGCTTGAGAACCTCTGGTTCCTCCACATCATCGGGTAATCTGGAACGAATGGCAGCCAGTTTTTCCCTGACGTCTGTGGCGGCCACTTCTGAAGAAGTTTCCATGTAAAATTCCGCCATAACGAAAGATACACCCTCCATGGAGACAGAAGAAATTTCCTTAAGATTATTGGTAGTGCTGATGGCATCTTCAATTGGTTTTGTCACCAGGGTTTCTACCTGGTCAGGACCAGAGCCGGGATAGATTGTTTTTATGGTAACGATAGGAATATTGACCTGAGGTGTTAAAGATATACTTAACCTGGTCAGAGTGAAAAGTCCTAAAGCAGCCAGAGCAAAGAAACATACCCAGGTCATCACCGGACGCCTGATAGCAATCCCGGTAAGACTCATATATTTTTCTCCCTGCTTTTTACCTTTACCCTGGTACCTGAGGAAACGTTTTCCTTACCCAGGGTGATAACCTGGTCACCCTCTGATAGCCCGGACAGAATTTCAACTGTCTGGCCGGAAGTTTCTCCTACCAGTACGTTTCTCCTTTCCGCCTTACCCTCTCTGACAACATAGACAGAGTAAGTATCGCCGGCCTGTAACAAAGCCTGGACAGGTACTGTCAGAACCCCGGATTTTCTGCCAGTGGTAATTGTCCCCTGGACAAAGAGACCGGGCTTAAGAATCATAGAACGGGAAAGAACAGTCAGTTCTACAGTATAGAGTTTGGTTTTCGCATCCGGAGCAGCTGCCATGCGGGTAACAGTTGCCCGGATTACAGGTTCAGATAGATAAGGGTTAAAAAACTCTGCCTTCTGGCCGGCCTTTAGCTGCAGAACATCCTTTTCCGGTACCTGGGCCCTGATGATGAGTTTTTCTGTGTTGTAAAGAGTGTAAATTGTCTGACCCGGGGCAACCACTTCTCCCAGCTCCGTCCTGGATTCTCCAATAAGCCCGGAAAAAGGAGCAAAAAGACAGGCATCCTGAAGATTTTCTTCTATCAGTTTCAGTCCCTCCCTGACTGTTTCTAAAGATGCTCTACTGGCAGCCTCCTGTTCTACGGCTGTCTTATATTCCAGCTCATATCGTTCCAGTTGTGCACTGGCAATAACTCCTTCCTGGAAAAGTCTTCTCCTCCGCTCCCATTCGCGACGGGAATTTTCCAGACGAAGCTGTGCCTGGCTCAAATTTTTCTCAGCAATGGCTATCTGGTTGAGAGCCTGAGACCGTTGAATCTGCATCTGTGAAGTATCCAGCTGAGCCAGAAGTTCACCCCTGGTTACCTGGTCCCCTGTGTTTTTCCTCAGGCTGGTTACCCGTCCGCCAATCTTAAAGGACAGCAGGGCCTCTTGTTCACAGCGGACTTCACCGGTGACATTAATAGTATGAATGATTGTTTGCCTGGTGACAGAAGCTGTTTCTACGGGTAATCCCTGGCTGGTCTGAATCTGAGAAAGAGTGGCTGGCATCTGGCGGTGAATTTTTTCGTAAACTCGCCAGATGACCAGACCAATAAAAGCAAGAGCCAGCACTATAATTATTGTTTTTTTCATGGTTTCCCCTCAGAGCTTTCCTGAAAATCAGCTGCAGCACCTGCTGCCAGCCGTAACTGCCGGTAGCCTACCTGGTAGTCATAGCAAGCCTGGTAATAACTTTCCCGGGTTTTAGCCAGTGCTACCTGAGCATCAAGAACATCAGTGGTGGTTGCCACCCCCTCTTTATATGCGAGATTGGTCAAACGTAAGTTTTCTTCTGCCTCAGCAAGGGAACTTTTAGCAAGTTTAATTCTTTCTCTGGCAGCCTGCCAGTTAAGGTAGGCGGTCTTTACCTCCAGTTCAATGGTGGAAACAGATAAAAGGTATCTATTTTGGATCTGAGAAAGTTCACTCTTTGCCCTTTGCACCTTATCCCGGGTAGCGTGCCAGTTCCAGATGTCCAGATTAACGGCGAGGACAAGATTCCAGCTGGGTCGCCAGTGGTCAGGTGATGTCTGGGTACCTTTTTCTTCTGTGAAACCCCAGGCAAGGCCAACCTGAGGATAATAGTTACTCTTAGCCAGGCTAACACCTTTTTCTGCTATCCGGCGTAGAGAATTAAAAACTTTCAGTTCCGGCCGGTTATCCCGGGCAAGGTTCTGCCAGTGGGAAAGGGGTAACTCCGGATAGTCAGCTTCCAGGATATCCTGTATTTCCAATTCCTGAGAAAGAGTCTGGTTGAGAAGCTGAGCCAGAGAAGACCTGGCGATGCGGATGGCATTATCACTTTCCACCATGGCGCTATTGACCTGTGCGAGAAAGACATCTGTCTTCAGAATATCCAGTTTTGTGACCATCCCTTGCTGGAAAAGAGAATTTGCCACCCGACGATGTTCTTCAGCCTGTTTCTTTAATTCTCTGGTGACCTCTGCTGCCTTCTGCGCCTTAAGGACACCGAAATACGTCTTTTCCACTTCCAGAAGAATCCTTTCCTTCTCTGTCTGATACTGATGGCTGGCAAGTTTCACATTTTCCACAGCCTGCTGGTAGGAGGCAGTTAACAATCCACCGGTGAAAACAGGTTGTTTCAGCATCAAAGAAAAGGAATAAAGGTTTGGTCTGGTTAACTGAATAGATTGAGGAAATCCTTCCAGGGAAAGTTCCACAGGTTTACCCAGGTAAGTATATGTTGCACTGGATGATAAACGGGGAAAAAAATTGGTGAACATTTCCCGGCGGCTGAATTCTGCCTTCTGGATATCCAGGGCAACTGATTTTAGATGCAGGTTATTTTCTTCAGCCAGACGCAAGCACTCTTTCAGGGTCAAGATACTTTGGCCTTCAGTCTGGACAACAACCAAAAATGCCAGAAAAATGGTTATTTTCGTCTTCATGGTTAGTTTTCCACGAGTCCGTGAAAGAAGACAGTTTTTACCGTGCTGGCTCTGGAAACCAGCTGGTAGCGGCGACTGCAAAGTAGCCACTGGTAGATGACACTCTGGAGTAACCCCACCAGCATGAAGATGGCGTCCTTAAAGGGTACATCTCTGACCTGGCCAGAAATTACAGCCTGCTCATATCGGTTCTCCAGTGGTTTAAGACTGCTCAGGAATTTCTGCCAGAAGTGAGTGGCCAGTCTGGTGTGTAAGCCAGGTGTTTCCAGGAAAAGAATAGTAAAATAGGCAGAGTGCTCCTGGAAAAAATCAAGATACAGGGTCATCAATTTTTCTAAGGTGGGCAGAACTGACAGCTTTTGCTCCAGCAGGTCTCTTATTCTTACAAGAAACTTATTCAGAATTGATTCTATCAGGCACGTAAAGAGCTCTTCTTTGCTGTTGAAATAAAGATAGACTGTTCCTTTCGCCAGACGTGCCTGACGGCAGATACTCTCCATATCTGTTTCCCAGTAGCTTTTTCTAGCGAAGATTCTGGCTGCAGCCTGCAGAATCTGCTCCTTCCTTTTCTGTTTTCTGACAGCCGTGCTCTGGCGGTATCTTCTTTCCATTTGCTTACCTGAAGTTGTTGACTGACCGGTCAGTCACCAGAACAATTTATTCTACCAGAGTTAGTCCCTGGCTGTCAAAAAGTAAAGAATAATTTTTGTTTTACCCCTGACCCGGGTATAATTTAGCAAATGAACTTGCGGATGGGAATTGATCTGGTTTCCCTGCCAAGAATTAAGACAGCTGCCAGGCGAAAACGTTTTCTAGA
>Ga0136652_1000004_pt1 | contig 153679 bp, 145 predicted proteins | sample ConPoolayeEmetaG_FD_94864 | JGI IMG/M metagenome (GOLD analysis project Ga0136652, IMG submission 94864) | Hot spring microbial mat communities from California, USA to study Microbial Dark Matter (Phase II) - Cone Pool mat layer E metaG... ...
AAGGAGAAGGAGAAGGAGAAGGAACAGAAAACCGAAACCAGGGCCAGTGAGGGCCAGACTAAGTAAGCACAACTTATTTTGAAGAGAAAAGGGGCTGCTTCAAGCAGCCCCTTTCTTATTTTCAGAAACAAATCCGTTTCTCTTTAGTTAGTTACTCGTTTAATGCTGGCAGAAACACATGGCATTATGCAGTCCATGCTGTACATCGTCAGGGTAGGACCTATCTGTTTCAAATTATTCAAGCAGCTAGAGGCTCGGGCTTTTTCTCTAACTTTACTTAAAACAGGAAGTAACATCGCAGCCAGAATCGCCACAATGGCTATTACCACTAAAAGCTCTATCAACGTAAAACCTTTCCTCCTGCTATACCCTAACTTTCTCATGACCCACCTCCAGGTCTGTTCTCTAACAAACTGTAATACCTCCCACTTAAGTCTCACCATCTTCTCTGTCCTAAGACACCTTTAAAAACTGATGGACGACCTACTGAACCGCGCTCTATCAGTCTATACGGAATAAATACAGTTTCCTGCTGCATTCTTCCTTGAAGTAAATCAATAACTACTCTGGCTGCTGCTTCTCCCATTTCCCTATCAGACAAATGCATCGCTGTTATCCGCACCAGTGAACGGTCAAGACCTACCCAGTCAGTTAAACTCAGAAGAGAAAAGTCACGGGGAACCTCTCTTCGCATGCTCATGGCTTCTTTCAAAAAGTCCACTGCGGCAAAACTATTCTCCACCAGCAAGGCTGTAACATCAGGATTGTGTTCCCAGTATCCTCTGGCTACCTGTTGACCGGGATAATGCTGCCATTGTTCTTCCGTTCCAGTAAATTCCAGACTCATCAACCAGCGGGGTTGAAAATCCGGTCTGTCTTGATAAAAATTAAGATAAACCTGTTCGCTTTCGTTGCCGCGGAAAGAACTTACCAATCCAATCCTCCTATGGCCAGAATTCCAGAGATAATCTATGGCCTCTTTTGTCCTTCTGATATCATCACCACGTACCAGTGGTGCCTTCAGTTTTCCCTGAAAGAAGCTTCTCCCGAACCGTACATACGGGAAATGATTTTCTTCTAACTCCAGAAGGTTCCTTAAACAGTTTTCTGTGGGTACCGGTACGATTACTGCTGCCTTTAACTGTTTAGTCCTGACTTCTTCCCAGAGACTTATTTTTTCAAAATATTCCGGGGTATCATAACCATGTACTTTTAAATCAAAGGAATGGCGGGAAAGGACTTTTTGAAGATACTCAGCCCTGATTAGCATGTTCGTTGCTTCTCTTAAATAGAAAAAGCCTATACTTGGGCTGGTATAGTTATGATTTGTTACAATCGTTCCCTGATAACGAATTTTTTCAATTAGACCTTGTTGCTTCAAAATCTGTAAGGCTTTTTGAAGCGTGCGGTAGTTAACACCGAAAAGTTTAGCCAGGTATAAATCACCCGGAAGTCTTTCCCCGGATTTCAGTTTTCCTGAAAGTATTAAACAGGCTAATTTTTGACTTAACTGGTAGTAAACTGGCACTGGACTGCTACGGTCCAGGTTTTCCTTGATAAATATTAGTTCTTCATCTTTCATTGTACTATTATTTTACTTTTATACAATTTTACAGCAAATATTAACCTATGTCAAGAGATGTCTTTAACTTACGATTTTGAAAGCTCAGGCAGAACATTATCCTTAATTCCTGAACTTGCGATTGCTTACGGAAAGCGAAATGGAGTTTACTCTACGAGGAGATTAATGATTTTATCCGGGACAAAAACCTGTCTTTTTAATTTCCTGCCAGACAAATGCCGCTTAATGGATTCCAGAGACAAAACCTCAGAAAGAACAGAAGATTCATCCTGGCCCCGTGGCAGTTTCAAAGTCGCCCGCACCTTGCCGTTAATCTGTACCACTATTTCTACATTCTCTGCCTGGATAAGGTCAGAATCATATTCCGGCCAGGTGTGAGAAAAAATACTTGTCTGATGTCCGGTCCTTTCCCAGAGCTCTTCGCAAAGATGCGGGGCAAAAGGGGAAAGAAGGATAAGAAACCTTTCTACGGTCTTCAAACTCACCCTGGAGTCAACATTGCCTGATAAAACAAAGTTGAGAAATTCCATAAAAGCACTGATGGCAGTATTAAATTTGAAATCTTCCAGCCGCTGGCTGATTTTGAAAGTTAAGATATGTAACTGTCTTCTTATTTCCTGGGATTCTTTTTCTTCCGGTACAAAATGCTGCCTGGTTTCCATCACCCACTTCCAGACACGGTTAAGAAAACGGTAAACTCCCTCAATTCCCTGGTCACTCCATTCCGAATCAAGTTCTGGTGGTCCGATGAAAAGTTCATAAACTCTCACAGTGTCAGTCCCGTAACGGCTTACCAGCGGATCAGGATTGACCACATTACCCTTGGATTTGGACATTTTCTCCAGTTTTCCCGTTTTCTCGCTGTATTTACAAACCATACCCTGGTTGAAAAGTCTGGCAAAAGGTTCATCAAAACCAAGATAACCAAGGTCATAAAGAACCTTGGTAAAAAAACGAGCATAAAGCAGATGTAAAATGGCATGCTCCACTCCGCCAATGTAACAGTCCACTGGCAGCCAGCGGTCCACAATCTTTCTGTCAAAAGCCGCGTCTACCAGGTGCGGATTAGGGTAACGCAGAAAATACCAGGAGGACCCGGCCCACTGGGGCATGGTATCTGTTTCCCGTCTGGCTGAAGCACCGCAACGCGGACAGACAGTATTAACAAATTCCGGGATGGTAGCTAAAGGCGATTGTCCTGTACCGCTGGGCTGGTATCTTTCCACCCGTGGAAGAAGAACTGGTAAATCCTTTTCTGGAACAGGTACTTCTCCACAGGATAGACAATAGACAATGGGAATAGGTTCTCCCCAGTAACGTTGTCTGGAGAAAATCCAGTCCCGTAATTTATAGGTAACGGTAAAATCACCCAGGGATTTTTCTTTAAGGTAGTCCACAACCAGTTTTTTCCCCTGGGTAGAAGACTTTCCATTAAAGGGACCGGAATTAATCATTACCCCTTCGCCCTCATAAGCCTGAAGCAGCCGACCATCACTGTCGTGCAAGGATTGAGAACTGGAAATAACTTCTATCACCGGTAAATGATATTTCTGGGCAAACTCAAAATCCCGCTGGTCATGGGCAGGTACTGCCATAATCGCACCAGCACCATAATGAGCCAGAACATAGTCAGCCACCCAGACAGGAATTTTAGCACCATTAACCGGGTTAACAGCCATAGCACCTGTAAAAACACCTGTTTTCTCTCTGGTGACCTGAGTTCTTTCTATCTCTGATTTCTCCATGCTTTCAGCCAGATACCTTTCCACTTCCCTTCTCTGGCTGGACCCGGTAATACTTTTAACCAGAGGATGTTCCGGGGCAAGCACCACATACGTGGCACCGAAAAGGGTATCAGGTCTGGTGGTAAACACAGGCAGGTCAAACTCTTTACCGGAAACTGTTATTACTTTAAAAATGATAGAGGCACCCTCACTTTTGCCAATCCAGTTACGTTGCATCTGTTTAACTTTTTCTGGCCAATCCAGTTTATCTAAATCAGCCAGCAGTCTTTCCGCGTAGGCGGTAATCTTCAGCATCCATTGCGGCAACTGGCGCTTTGTTACTTTCGTCTGACATCTTTCACACCGACCATCAATAACTTCCTCGTTGGCTAAAACTGTTTTATCCTTCGGGCACCAGTTGACTGGCATCTCCTTACGGTAAGCTAAGCCTTTGTGGTACATCTGCAGAAAAATCCACTGAGTCCAGCGGTAGTAGTCAGGGCTGCTGGTGTTAATCTCTCTATTCCAGTCATACATGGCTCCGATTTCTTTCAGTTGCCGTTTCATATTTTCTATATTGCGGCGGACGCAAATCTCCGGATGTATCTGTTTTTTGATGGCATCGTTTTCTGCTGGCAGACCAAATGAATCCCAGCCCATAGGATGAAGTACATTAAAACCCTGAAGTTTCTTGTATCTTGCCCAGACATCAGAAAGCACATAACCGCGCCAGTGTCCCACGTGAAGACCGGAACCAGAAGGGTAGGGGAACATATCCAGGCAGTAGTACTTCGGCTGATTACTTTCTGCAGGTGTTACATGAGCACCTGTCTCTTCCCATTTTTGTCGCCATTTTACTTCTATCCCCCGGGGATGATAGGCATCATCAGAAACGTTCATATTTTCCCCCTATTGTTCTTAAAATCCTCAGGTTTCTTTTGTCTTCAGCCAGCGAGCGTCTGGGTGTCTCAATAATAAAAGGAAGTCTTCCCAGCTTTTTCTCTGCTGCCAGCCAGTGAAAAACTTCCAGTCCCAACCGCCCCCGGTACAGTGATTCATGGCGGTCAAGATGGGAACCACAGCCTGCTGCCGACCCATTAGCGTGAATAAGATTAATATACTGCAAACCGATAGTTTTTTCAATCTCTGCCATCATAGATTCAAAACCTTCTTTACAACTCAACTGATAACCCGCTGCCCAGGCGTGAGCCGTATCCAGGCAAAATCCGACATTACTTATTTTATCCTTGATACTTTCAAAATGTGTCCAGCAGCTACCCAGAGTCCGTTTCTGGCCGCTGGTATTTTCCAGCAGTATCTTTACTGGAGTTTGAGAAAAATACTTCAGATTGGATACCAGCCTTTTCCAGCCAGGAGAAAATCCGCTTTCTCCATAGCTTCCTGGATGGATAACATAACCGCTGGCACCTATAGTTTCTGCCTCCTTTATTTCCAGAGCCATCCGTCGCAGGGAAAGTTTTCTTACTACAGCTTCAGAAGAGCAGAGATTTATCAGATACGGCATATGAATTATTAAAGGGAAAAGTTTTCTTTCTGCCAGTTCTTTTTTAAAACTCAGCAGTTGCTGGTCACTGCGTTTTTTCACCTGCCAGCAGCGGGGATTATGAAGGAAAATCTGTAAACACTGGCAGTGCAACTGGCAGGCTAATCTTATTGCCTGCTGCAATCCTTCACCAATCCAGACATGTGCTCCGACAATCATAGCATTAATTATAAAACTGATTCTGTCCTGCAGGAAAAAATTTGACGTTAGAGAGAGAAAAAGTTATCCTCTGGTAAGTCCTGAAGCTAAGAATTAACCACACAACAGGGGGAAAAATGGCTAAGATAAAGGTCGGGGTAATTGGAGCTGGTGGTATTGCCCAGATGGCTCATATTCCCTGCTATCAAAAGGCTGGAGACGTGGAGGTCACGATTATCGCTGACATTAATAAGGAAAAACTCCGTTATGTAGCAGATAAATTCAAGATTCCCAAAGCAGTGACAGACTGGCAGGATGTTCTGAACGAACCGGTGGACGCGGTAAGCATCTGTTCACCAAATGCCTTTCATGCCAGTCAGTCCATGGCAGCACTGAAGGCTGGAAAGCATGTGCTGTGCGAAAAACCGGTCTGTCTCAAGGATAGCGAGGCGCAAGCTATTTTCAAAGCTGTAACCAGTAGCGGCTGCAAATTCATGGCAGCTTTTCCCAGACGGTTTTCCGGCGAAGCTAAGGTCTTGCGCAGCCTCATCAGAGCAGGTGAGTTCGGGGAAATGTACTATGCCAGGACAGGTTATTTAAGAAGACAGGGTATCCCTGGTTTAGGAACCTGGTTTACAGACAAAAAACTGGCTGGTGGCGGTCCAATGATGGATATAGGAGTTCATGTTCTGGACTTTGTTATCCACCTTCTGGGTGCACCACAACCAGAAAAAATACTGGCTGCTACCTTCCATCATTTCCGCGACCAGGCAGTAGATGGTGGCTGGCCACCGTCAGAAACCCGCATTGGAGATAAATCAAGTGGGATACTGGATGTAGAGGATATGGCAAGTGCTTTTGTCAAATTATCTGGCGGTATCTGCCTGTTTGTAGAAGCTTCCTGGGCCGGTCACCTGGCTCCTCAATCCTACACGATTATTCTTGGAAAGAAAGCCGGTGCCCAGATGCCTGACCCGGCAAAACCTGACAATCCCCTTAAGATTTTCTCCCGGTTAAAAGGACATCTTACTGATAGCACACCTGTAGTGCCTGAAGCTGATGTCTTCCAGGAGGAAATTAACCATTTCCTGGACTGCATCCGTAAGGATAAGGAGCCTATTACTACTAAAGAGGAAATTGTCTCTGTAGTGAGAATTATTGAGGGAATATACAAATCAGCCAGGATAAACCGTCCCGTGAGTTTTAAAGCTGGAAGATGGGTATAAAACCCGGTCTTGTCCAGGTTTATACAGGTGATGGCAAAGGAAAAACCACTGCGGCCTGCGGTCTGGCACTCAGGGCAGCAGCCCATGGTCTGAGGGTAGGATTTTTCCGCTTTTTTAAACCAGCCAGAACCGGTGAGGTAACTGTTCTTAAAAAAATTAGAAACATTAAGGTTTATCATCCCTTCCCCGGACATCCTGCTTTTGGAAAGTATAGCAAAATACAGTCAGATGCCCTTTACCGCAGTTTTCCGAAAGCCTGGGAGAAAGTCCAGCAAATAATCAAGAAAGAGAAATTTGACCTTGTTGTCCTGGACGAAATTCTAATTGCTCTCCGGGATGGTTTCCTCCCTGAGGAGAAACTTATACTTTTTCTGGAGAATAAGGATGAAAATTGCGAACTGGTTCTCACCGGAAGACCACTGCCACCTGAAATAGCAGAGAAGGCACAGCTGATTAGTGAAATAAAAGCCTTGAAGCATCCTTTTCCCGGAATCAAAGCAAGAAAGGGAATTGAATTTTAAAAATGAGCATAAGGAGGTTTTATGGGCGTTCGCAAAAGCTTTCCTAACAGACAGAACCGCTACTTTACAGGAAAAAAGGAGGCAGGATATGGACGCTTTAAAAGCCCTGAAACAGCGTCGAAGTATCAGGTTATTTCAAAGCAGACCCGTACCAAAAGAGATTCTCGCCGACATCATTGACTGTGGAAGATTAGCAGCCACAGCCAGAAATTTACAGCCCTGGGAATTCATAGTGGTAACTGAAGGCGAAACCAGAAAAAACATTGCTCAACTGACTGATTATGGCAAGTTCATCGCTCAGGCACCTGTCTGTATCGCTGTATTCTGCCAGGAAACGAAGTATTACCTGGAGGATGGAAGCGCGGCAACAGAAAATATACTGATAGCAGCCCAGGCCTGCGGACTGGGAAGCTGCTGGGTGGCTGGAGACAAAAAGCCCTATGCAGAACAAATACGCCGTCTCTTAGGGGTGCCTGAGAACTACCGTCTGGTAAGTCTGGTAGCTTTAGGGTATCCTGCGGAGAAACCTCTTCCTTCCAAAAGGCCACTGGAAGAAGTTCTCCACTGGGAAAAATGGTAAGAAAACTGAAAAGGAGAAGGAGCCATGAAATCAGGATTACTCAGTCTTCTTATTCTTTTCTGTTCTGTTCATTACACCTGCGGAGGAAATAATGTAGCACCCAAAAATTTTTCCGCTGCCCGGGATAAATCTCTGCTGGTACAGTTAAATTCTCCTGACCCTTTCGTTATGGCTGAAGCTGCTGATAAAATCAGCAGACTTTCTGTGGTGCCCGCAGAGGCTATCCCTCTTTTAATCAAGTGCCTTTCCTGTGAAACGCCTGTACGGCTGACCACCGGTGTTGTAAGTTCCCCGTCAAGAATAGCCAGTCGCATCCTGGAAAAAATGGGTTCCCGGGCGGTAGAACCGTTGCAATCGGCTCTGGAAAACGCCGGGGAGAAGGAAAGAGTAACCTTAGGACATCTTTTGCTCAAGCTTAAAGATAGCCGTTGTACAGAAACTTTTATCAAATTACTTCAGGATTCCAGTACCCGGTTAAGAGCTAACGCCGCCGCAACTTTAGGTAGCATGAGATGTGACCAGGCGCTGGAAGCACTGATGAAGGCTACTGCTGATAAAGAAGCCTCTGTAAGAGAACAGGCTGCAGCAGCTCTGGGAAAACTTGGTTATCCAAAAGCCATAGAATTTTTGTTGCCACTTTTGGGAGATAAATCTACTGCTGTCAGGGTAGCAGCAATCAGGTCTTTAGGACAGATTGGAGAAGACGTGGTTGTTCCCTTTCTGTTAGAATATCTGAAAGATAAACAGGAGGCAGTCAGGTGGCAGGTAGCGCTGGCTCTGGGCCGGCTGGGTGATACCCAGGCTGTACCCTGCCTTATTGATTCCCTCAATGACAGCCACTTTCTGGTCAGAGCTTCTGCTGCCTGGGCTCTTGGAAGGCTGGGCGACCAGAGAGCTACCGAACCACTTGTTTGTCTTCTCCGGGACAAGGATGCAGAGGTTAAACTGCAGGCTATCAGGGCATTAGGCAGGTTGAAGGATACCCGGGCAGCAGGTTCCCTTATCCCTTTAGTTCAGGAAAGAAATTTACTGGTGCGAAAAGCCGCCTCTAAAGTGCTGATAAATCTTACCGGTGTCGATTTGGGGAAAGATATCAGTTCCTGGTATCTGTGGTGGGAAAGAAATGCTGCGCGTTACTCCTTCTGGCCCTGAAATCCAGACTTTTAACGGAAAGACCTGGCAAGAGCAGATTTCTGTAGAATTTCATAACTTTGGAACTTCAGAACTTATTAACAAAGAGAGCCAGAATCCTTCTTTTTTGCACTGTCCTGCAAAAACTCCCCGGGAGGAAAGAAAAGGCATCCCAGGGGGCAGTATGCGGTAAAGCTGTGGAATAATCCTAAGATTCCGAAAAAGTGAGAGCCTGCCTTCTTTGACTGGAAAAACTGTATGCCCTATAATAAAGGGAATATAAAAACGGAGAAAAAAATGGAAAGGCAAAGTACCTGGCTTAAATGGAACCAGGAAGGTAAAAACAAAGCTCTGGAATTTTGCGACCGGTATAAAAGTTTTCTGAGTGAAAATAAAACCGTAAGAAAATTCCTCCAGGCCTGTGTGAAAGCCGCTGAGGAATCTGGCTACAGGCGACTGGAGGATTACCAGCAGTTAAGATGCGGTGATAAAGTCTACCAGGTGAACAGGAACAAACAGCTTTTTCTGTGTCAGGTGGGCAGCCACCCTTTGATTTCTGGCAGCCGCATCATTGCTGCTCATATTGATTCCCCCCGGCTGGATTTGAAAACAATTCCCCTTTATGAGGAGGAAAACCTTGCCTTTTTTAAGACCTGTTATTACGGAGGCATAAAAAAGTACCAGTGGTTAAGTATACCGTTATCTGTTTATGGGACCATTGTCCTGAAAAACGGAGAGAAAAAAGAGGTCTGTCTTGGCGAAAAACCAGGTGACCCTGTATTCACAATCACTGACCTTCTGCCGCACCTGGCTAAAGACCAGATGAAAAAAACCATTGAGGAGGGTTTCCCCGGAGAGAATCTGAACCTTTTGGTTGGTAGTATACCAGATTCCAGAGAAGAGAAGGAACCGGTTAAAAATTTCCTTTTGCGCTGGCTAAAGGAACACTGGGGTATTCAGGAAGAAGACTTTATCAGCAGCGAATTTGAGGTTGTACCATCCGGACCAGCAAGAGACGTGGGGTTTGACAGAAGTATGCTTGCTGGTTATGGCCAGGATGACAGGGTATGTGCTTACACGGCATTTTTTGCTTTACTCGGTCTGAGTCAAATCCCAAGGAGTGCTTTCTGCATTCTTACAGACCAGGAAGAAATTGGTAGCTATGGAGCCACTTCCGCTCAGTCTTCTTTCTTTCAGTTTTTTCTGGAAGAACTTCTGGAAAAAGAAGGAGGAAGCAGCAGGGAGAAAAGACTTTTCTTCCAGAATTCCAGAGCAATTTCTGCTGATGTGGCAACCGCCCTGGACCCAAACTACCGTGATGCTTACGACCCCCGTAATGCTGCGCGCCTGGGATGTGGGGTGGTACTGGAAAGGACAATAGGAGGTAGAGGTAAAGCCGGCAGTGTAGAACCCACAGCTGAGTATCTGGCTTATCTCCGGCATATCTTTGACAAAAATCAGATTTCCTGGCAGCCAGGAGAAATGGGCAAAGTAGAGCAGGGCGGCGGGGGAACTATCAGCACCTATTTTGCCCGCCTTAACATAGATACCGCGGACTGCGGGGTACCGGTCCTTTCTATGCATGCACCATTTGAGGTGACCAGTAAGGCAGATATTTATAGCGCTTTCCAGGCATACACTGCCTTTTATCAAGAAGGATGAAATATGGAAAAATTCACCGTAATAACCACCAGACGCCGGGAGATGGTAGACATCACCCCCCTGATAGGGAAAAGCATAGAAAATAGTGGTTTTAAAGATGGCTGTTGCCTGGTGTTCGTCCCTCACACTACCTGCGGGCTTACCATCAATGAAAACGCTGACCCTTCTGTCAGTGATGATATTTTGACTGCTTTAGGGAAATTAGCCCCGGAAAACGCCAGATACAGCCACAGTGAGGGTAACTCGGATGCCCATATAGCCTCTTCCCTGGTAGGACATTCTGTCCTGGTTCCGGTTACAGGTGGTAACCTGACACTGGGTAGCTGGCAGGGAATTTTTCTCTGTGAATTTGATGGTCCCAGAGTACGTCAGGTCTGGGTGAAATTCCTCGCTGGTTTTTAAACTCTGAATAGTTAACCTTTTTGACTGAAAAATGAAATTGCGCTTATAATGAAATCTATGAACCGGGCAATCTTTTACATAGGCAGCAGCAGATGGGAGATTAAACAGGGGGATATAAGTACTGAGCCAGCAGAAGCCATTGTCAATGCAGCTAACGGCAAAATGGTAATGGGTGGCGGAGTTGCAGCTGCTATTAAAAAGAAAGGGGGAAGCATTATAGAAAGGGAAGCAAGAAAAAAGGCACCTGTACCCCTGGGAGATGTAGCGGTAACAGGAGGCGGTAGCCTTGCCTGCCGCTATGTTATCCATGCAGTTACCGTGGACAGCTCCGGAACTTCCAGCCAGGAAATCATTCGCCTGGCAACACAGAATACCCTAAAAAGTGCCGAAAAACTGAAAATATCCAGTCTGGCTTTTCCAGCCCTTGGCTGCGGGGCAGGAGGTGTATCTGTGGGACAGGTAGCTACCGTCATGGTAGAGGAAGTACTCAGACACACCGCCTGTTTTAGCTACCCCAGTAAACTATTTTTCGTCCTCTGGAGTGAGCAGGATTTCAACACTTTTCTGGAAGCAGCAGAACCTTTACTGGCTCAGCTGTCCCGCAAAGCCTTTCGTAATCCGCTGCCCACGGTGGATATCATTATTGAGGTGGCAGGAGGGATTGTCCTGGTGGAAAGGAAAAACTATCCAGCCGGCTGGGCTCTACCCGGTGGTTTTGTGGACTATGGAGAAAGCCTGGAAGAGGCGGCAGTTAGAGAAGCCAGAGAAGAAACAGGACTGCAACTTACCAATCTGAAGCAGTTCCATACCTATTCCCGACCAGGCCGCGACCCCAGATTTCACACCATCGCCACAGTTTTTACTGCGTCTTCCACTGGCACCCCGAAAGCCGGTGATGATGCTGCAGCCATCGGTATCTTTTCCCGGCAGAATCTGCCCGGCACACTGGCTTTTGACCACGGAAGCATTCTGAACGACTACTTTGCCTGGCGGAAGAAAGATACGAATTCTGATGCTGAATAATGAAGTTATTAACTTCAGAACTAAATAACTTATGAATTCAGAAAAGAGAGTACTCAGTGGTATGAGACCAACAGGACCGCTCCATATCGGGCACTACTTTGGAGCGCTCACCAACTGGAAACGTTTACCCCGGGAAGGTTACCGCTGCTTCTATATGATTGCTGACTGGCACGCACTCAGTACTGAATACGCCAGTCCTCAATCCATTGCCAGCAATGTGAAAGAAATCGCACTGGATTTTCTTGCCGCCGGATTAGACCCCGAAGTCTGTACTATTTTTGTTCAGTCACATGTCCCCGAACATACCGAGCTACACCTGCTTTTTTCCATGGTCACACCTGTAGCCTGGCTGGAAAGAAACCCGGTTTACAAGGAACAGATAGAAACACTCAGGGAGAAAGATTTACAAACCTATGGATTCCTGGGATATCCTGTGCTTCAGGCTGCCGACATCCTTATCTACCGTGCCAGTTGCGTACCCATCGGGGTAGACCAGTTGCCCCATCTGGAGCTTACCCGGGAAATAGCACGGCGTTTTAACTACCTTTACGGCTCAGTTTTTCCTGAGCCGGAGGCACTTTTAACTGAAACACCAAAGATCCCAGGAACTGACAACCGAAAGATGAGCAAGTCCTATGACAACTGCATCTACCTCAAGGATGAACCTGAAAATATAAGACGGAAAATTCTTAATATGTTTACTGACCCTAAAAGGGTCTACAGGAAAGACCCGGGTCATCCGGAGACATGCCCGGCTTTCGCTTACCATCAGTTGTTCAATAACCTGGAAACAGAAAAAATAGCAGCTGACTGTCGCTCGGCACTGATTGGCTGCACCGACTGCAAGAGAAACCTTGCAGAAAAAACAATCTCTTTTCTTTCTCCGCTTAGAGAACGCAGAAACCAGTTGGAAAAAAACATGGATGTTTTGCACAAAATTTTAAAAGAGGGAGCGGAAAAAGCCCGGACTGTAGCGGGAGAAACTCTGAAGCAGGCTAAACAGGCCTGTGGTTTACTAAATCCTTAAAAAGGGGGAAAATGGGTTCTCTGGAAAAACTGGCAAAACCTTCCTTAAAAAACATCAGACCTTATGTTCCCGGTAGACCTGTTGAAGAAGTCTTTCGACAGTACGGTTTGCGTTCTATCATAAAACTGGCATCCAATGAAAATCCGCTGGGTCCATCTCCCAGGGCAGTAGCGGCTATCCGGCAGAATCTGAAGGAAATCCACCGTTATCCGGAGGCTTCTGCCTATTATTTGAAACAGGAACTTGCAAATATCTTTAAAGTTAAAGCGGAAGAACTTATTGTCACCAGCGGCTCCAGTGAAGCCATCTCCCTTTGCCTGCAGGCTTTTGTCAATCCTGGTGATGAGGTTATTTTCCCCAGGCCATCATTTCTTATTTATCCTATTTTGTGCCATATGATAGGCGCTAACCCGGTGGAAATACCCTTGAACGCTGACTTTTCCTACGATGTGGAGAAAATTGTTGCTGGTATCACAAGAAAAACAAAAGTTCTCATCCTGTGCAATCCCAATAATCCCACCGGCACTATTGTTACACGTTCCCAGCTTAACTTCATCTGGAAAAACATCCCCCGAGACGTTGTAGTTATTTCTGATGAGGCCTACGCTGAGTATGTGGAAGAAAAGAATTATGGCAGTGCTTTGCCCTGGTTCCGAAAACATCCGGTCCTTGTGGTAAGAACATTTTCCAAGATATATGGACTTGCCGGGCTGCGGATTGGTTATGGTATCGGACCTCAGGAAATGATTAGCCTTATGGAGAAAATCAGACCACCCTTCAATACTACAGGACTGGCACAGGAAGCAGCCAGAGCTGCCCTGAAGGATAAAGCCTATGTGAGACAAAGTTTAAAAAACAATGCCAGCGGGAAAAGGTATCTTTATAAGGAGTTGAGCCTGCTGAAAATTCCCTTTACTCCCACCCAGGCTAATTTCATTCTGTGTAATCTCTCAAAACCGGCAGGCAGTTTAGTGCAAGAACTGGAAAGAAAGGGAATTATTGTCAGGCATATGCCAGCACCAGGTCTTAATGAAAACTATCTCAGAATTACCATTGGTACCAGAGAACAAAACGAAAAATTGATAAGCCAGCTGAAGCAAATTTTATGAAACCGGGATTAATGCTTTATATTACCACAGTTGGGGACATCTGCATTGTCTCTGTTCTTATCTACTATCTGATAATCTTTATCCGCGAGACCAAAGCAGTTCAGCTCTTAAAGGGAATATTGCTCCTTTTTTTGATTACTTTTGTTGCCCAGGCAGTACACCTGAGAACACTGAACTGGTTGCTGGAGAAAATTTTTGCTATCGGTATGGTAGCCCTGGTAGTAATCTTTCAACCAGAATTAAGGAATGTTTTACGAAAGTTAGGTACAGGTCGTCTTTTTCCTTTTTCCACTCTCCATCCTCCGGAAGTGGCGGAACTGATAGAAGCAGTAAAGGTGATGGCGCAACAGCGTACCGGCAGTTTGATAGTTTTAGAGCGGACAACCCGTCTGGGTACATATGCAGAGACGGGGTGTTTACTTGATAGCTGCATTGACCGCAGAACTCTGATTACCATTTTCCATCCCGGAAGTCCCCTGCATGATGGAGCTGTTATCATCCATGAAAATCGCATAGCGGCAGCTGGTTGCATTCTGCCCATGGATTCTCGTCCGAAACAAAATCACTGGGGAACCAGGCACCTTTCTGCCCTGAAACTGAGTGAAGAAACCGATGCTCTGGCGATTATAACATCAGAAGAAACCGGGCGTATCTCCCTGGCTGTGCAAGGGAAAATATATGAAAACCTATCAGTGCCTGAATTGAAACAGAAGATTGAGCAAGCTTTTCAGTATCAGAAGCCATGAACAAGAGAAAAATTTTATCTGTTTTGCTCCATAACTGGCAGCTAAAAATCTATGCTGTCTTGATGGGAATTGCTCTCTGGTTTTATGTCTTCAATGTGCGGGGGGAAAGAAATCATTTAGCGCAATCTTTACCTGTGCTAAGGGCATGTCAACCGGTAAAAGTGCAGGCGTTTAACCCTTCCGAATGGCAGGTTATACCTTCTGCAGTTGATGTTTACTTCATACCTAAAAAGGGGTACTTTTTCTCCCGTGAGATGTTATTCCAGGTTTTTGTTACACCTGAAAAATACACAGAAGAAAATTCTACCTTACTGCCTGTTCATATCAGTAGCAGTAAGGATTTAGTTATCTTAAAAGTTGACCCGGACAGAGTAGCTGTTTACAGGAGGGTAAAATGATAAGATTGGGAGTTAATATTGACCATGTGGCCACCTTACGGCAGGCGAGAAAAAGCCGCACGCCTGACCCTATTCAAGCAGCATTGATCTGTGAACAGGCAGGTTGTGATTCTATTGTGTGTCATCTGCGGGAAGACCGCCGGCATATTCAGGACAGGGACCTTTTCCTGCTGAAAGAAGTCGTAAAAACAAAGCTGAATTTAGAAATGGCTACCTCAGAAGAAATCATCAAAATTGCTCTGCAGGTAAAACCTCATCAGGTTACCCTGGTCCCGGAAAAACGAGAAGAACTTACCACAGAAGGAGGACTTGACGTTGCCGGGCAGCAAACCAGACTTGCTGAGGTAGTCAAACGTTTTCGGAGAGAAAACATTGCTGTCAGTCTTTTCATTGAACCAGACCAGCGCCAGGTAGAAGCAGCAAAAAAAATAGAAGCAGATTCTGTGGAGTTCCATACCGGCCGGTACGCAGAAACAGAGAAGGAAGAAGAAATGATGCAGGAGTTTAACCGGCTTGCCCGGGCAGCGGAGCTGGCTCTTTCTACAGGGCTGAAAGTTTTTGCCGGCCACGGACTGGATTACCGCAATGTGATACCTATCTGCCGTCTCCCCGGAGTGGAAGAATTGAACATTGGTTACAGTATTATCGGCAAGGCTGTTTTTTGTGGCCTGGAAAAAGCTGTGCGAGAAATGTTAGAAATCATCCGCACGTATGAAAAGAAAGATTATTGAGGCTTTCCGGACAACAGTCAAAAGTCGCCGCAATGCTCAGGACATCCTGATAGGGGGGCTACTTCTTTTTTTTCCCGTGGTCCAGCTAATTTCCATCGGTTTCCTGATGAAAAAGCTGGAAAAGATTCTCCGCCTGGAAAAATCTAACGTGGAATGGGATGAAAATCTCAAGGAATTTCTTCTCTGGGGGCTGATGGGTGCAGGAGTAATCATTATTTACCTGGCTATCCCTTTTTTATTGATGCTTTTAAGTGGCTTCTTTGTGTCAACCCTTTCCGGAGGAAAAATCCTGTCTTTATTTTTTATCCGCGGCCAGGTTATTAACCTGATAATGATTCTGTTCTTTCTTCTGGCTACCTTCATTATGCCTTTTGCCCTTTGTTCTATGGTAGAAGCCAGGAACCTGCGCAGGGCTTTTAATCTTCCGGTTCTCCTTGACCGTATCTTCCTGGTGGCAAGGGACTACCTTATAATTTATACAGTTATCCTTTCCCTTTACGTCCTCTCCTTTGCCCTTATTTTCCTTCTCCTCAACATCGTTTCCGGCCTAATTCTGGCAGGATTCCTTCTTTTTTACGACGGCTACCTTACCGTCCATCTTCTCGGCAAAGTTTTTCCCCGCCGGTCAATCACCGTCGCCCCCAGAACACAAACTCCAGACCTTTTTCACACACCGCCAGCCAGCTGAACCTTCCCTAAAAAACATCCCAAAATTTTCTGCTTCCGGTAGCCAACTACCTTTCTCCCACACTTCTTGTTTACTTCTGTGGATTACTATTCTAAGCTCTTATATATCAAGGGGATAGAAATGTAACGTCGTATAAGAGATATTATGTTACCTTGCGGCAGTCACCCCGGAATGTTCTAACCATGAGGCTCGCTTCCTGGTGCAGAAAAGTCTATCTTAAAACAATTTCTGACATGGAGCCAGCTAAGAAATTTATTATCAATTACTTGGGTGACGAAAAACGCTGGCAAAAATAATCCCTATTTCATAAAGAACTACCAGCGCTGTACCCAGTAACAACTGTGTTACTATATCGGTGGTCGGAGTAATAACTGCTGCTACCACCAGAGCCAGTACCACAGCCAGACGACGGTTCCCCCTGAGAGCCGCCGGCTCAACGAGACCACAGGCTGCCAGGGCTCCGAGAACTACAGGCAGGTTGAATACTGCTCCCAGCCCCAGAGTAAGCATGGCGACAAAACCAAGATAGGAACCAGCTGAAATCAAAGGAGTCATTGTTTGCCTGGCAAAACCCAGAAGAACCTTAAGACCAACAGGAACCAGGAAAAAGAATCCGAACGCCATCCCGCTGAAGGAGAAAACCACCAGCCCAAGTAAAACCCACCGGGATAATTGTCTCTCCCTGGTGGTAAGGCCTGGAGCTACAAACAACCATATCTGGGCTATCAAAACAGGTAAACTAATTAAAGCTGCTACCAGGGCACAAACTCCAAAAGTAACCAGAAAAGGTTCTGTGGGTCTTGTGAAAACAGGCTTCGGCTGAAAAGGAGTAAGAGGTCTAAAAAAAAAGCTAAGTATTTTATCTACAAATACATAACATATGCCAAAAGCTATCAACCAGAAGGTCAGAACTGCTATTATGCGGCGCCGGAGCTCTTCCAGATGTTCCAGAAAGGTCAGAGAATCAACTTTTTCCTTGCTCCTCATCATCTTTTTCTTTTTCTGTCTGTTCCACTTCCTTCCTGGCTTCCTGCAAACCTTTTTTGAACTCTCCAAGAGCCCGACCCAGCGACCGGCCAATTTCTGGCAGCCGCCGAGCGCCAAAAAGCAGAAGAATAATTACCAGAATAAGTATCAACTCTGGCATCCCGATATTACCCATCTTTTCCTCCAGGTTAATTGTCTTTACGCCTGATTTTCAGATTAGCGGTATTTTTTCTCTTTTAAGTAATAACGTTTCTCACCGAGTGCAGTTACACGAATTGCTGCCTTCTTACCAGGAACCGGACAGTTCTGCTCACAAAGACCACAGCCGACGCAAACTCCAGGGTCAACCTCGGGCCTGCCTTTTTCATCAAGAATAACTGCTCCCACCGGGCAGTACTCCAGACAGACCAGGCATTCCTTCTGTCTGGTCCAGACCAGGCACCTTTCTTTCTCAATCCTGGCAGTACCCATTTTGACAATTTCTGGCGGGACAGACTGGAGGGCACCAGAAGGACAGACCCGGCTGCAACTACCACACCTTAAACATCCAGCCTCTCTGGGGATGATGTGGGGACTACCCCAGCTTTTGACGGAATCAGTGAAGCTGACAGGCTTCAAACATTTAGCCGGACAAATCTTGAAACAAAGTCCACACCTGTAGCAAAGATTGTTAAAAACCGGTTCTTCTACGGAACCAGGTGGTCTGATAAATCCTTCCCTCTTGCTCCCTGACAGGTCTACCGGTAAAACTGCAGCCAGACCAAAATAGGAACAAAACTTAAGAAATTCTCTCCGACTGATGCGCCGCATTTTGTTTTCCTTGCCTCAGCCAGGGTTTCGGATAGATTCTTCCTATTAACGTGTAGAAAGCACCTAAAGGACAAAAGTTAAAGCACCACCCCCTGGGAAAAGTGATGCTGAAAACAAATAGAACCAGCAAAAAAACGAGCCATCCACCACCGAAAACCAAAGCCCGGACAGTGATGACAAACGGATCAAACAACCAGGCAAGGTAAGGCAGTTTTCCTACAAGGGAAAAAGGACTTATCAAAATCATCAGGCCCAAAAGCAAAAACCGGAAGTAGCGAAACCAGAAAGGTAATTTCCACCCTACCCGCCAGCGTCTGCGGCAAAAAATAAAGCCGGCAAATTCGAGCGAACTGCCAACCGGACAGATCCAGAAACAAAAGAAGTTACCAAAAACAACAACGGCTATGACTAAAAACAGCAGAGGCCAGAAAGGACCAGTCCTGTAACCAGAAGAGAAGAAACTGGTCACAGCCAGAAATAAGTCCAGACGAAAAAAAACAGGGGAAATTAACTTACCGGGTCCAGGAAATTTTGTCCTGACCAGGAAAAGAATAAAAAGGATAAGAACAACAAGCTGAGTTAACCTTCGCCAGGGCAACTTCCTTTTCGCACGACTGAACACACTGCCGGACATCAGTTTGTCCTCACCTTAATCCTGGAAAGGTCATTCTGGCCCAGGCCCATCTCTGCAGCCATTTGAATATGCGGGACTATTTCTGGTTTCACACCAAGAAGAGTGCTACCGTAAGTATCCAGAGCGACAAAATCCTTTCCCGCAAGCACTGTTTCCAGAACCTTGACCTCACCAGGACCCTGCGGTCCCCTGGTCAACAAAATTCTTGTAGCATCCAGTACCGTAAGATGAGGTTTTATGTAGCCAGCAATTTCCGCAATGCATCTGTTCAGGTCAGTACGGTGAAAATAGCCACGGTCTTTTACAACACCCATAAGATTTTTCATGGAAAGCGTCACCTTAGCCTGAGAACCATGGACCTTCACCACAGGAACGTTGATAACTACATCAGCATTGAGAACTTCTTCCAGAACCTCAGCTTCTTTCAGAATAGTTGCCTGTGGCAGGGTAACTTTCTTGAATGACTGCGGACCTTTTAACAGACCACCGGCTTCCTTTACCGCTGATTCCATGCCGCTGGTTACATATGTCAAGTTCCAGGGATTGCATGTATTATCAATCACCACCACCTGTGATGCCCCTACCTGCAAACACATCTTTATCAGTGCTTTCACCACACAGGGATGAGTGTTGGCTGCCTGTTCCACTGTTCTGTTCCACGCAATATTGGGCTTAACCACTACCCGCTGACCTTTTTTCACAAACTGCTTCATCCCTCCCAGCATTTCTAATGCGCGAAAGGTAATCTTCTCACTGTCCGTACCTTTTACCATGACAATTTCAGCACCGCTTTCCCCTGCGTTAGCCACCTTCCTGAATCCCAAGCCGACATACCGCGAAAGGCCAGCTCCAGCCAGAATCCAAATACTTTTCTTAAGAAATTCTCTCCTTTCCATTTTTCCTCCAAGTTCTTATTTTTCAAAAACTTAGATAGTTCCATTTCAACCTTTTTCTCAACCGCCCTACCCTGCTATGTTTACGCACCTGCCAGAGATTGCACTTTGTGCTCATTATACCTGAAATATTTGACGACCCCAAATCCTGACCGGGTGGTCTTACTCCGGGACGAACATCTAAAAAGAAAGAACTACTTCCTGCCCCGTGGTGGAGACAAACTTATTGCCTCGGTCCCTGAACCTTCTTGTACCGCTTCACCGAGGTGGTAACGGCATCTCTTTTAAGGAAACGAAAAAGACTGGAGAAGGATAAATCCCTGCCTTTGAGAAAAAACATTGTCTGAAAGGCTCCTGTTTAAGGAAAGGAAACTTCGCCTTTCTCCTTTGCTCAATCTAATTTATCTTTACCTTGCTTCTCATGGCCAGCAGTGTAGGGCGAATTTTTCAATCCCCCTTGTATCCTTTTTTTGAAAGAAGGGGGGAACAAAAAACCTGGCAAAGGGGAAGATAAGAAAGACTCCGCTCCTTACTGAAGAGGAGCCGGGGAGATTTTAAAACCGCGCCTGGTCTGCCCTGCTGGGAAGCGGAAAAAAAAAGGTTACTGGCCGTCTTTGCACAGGAGGAAAATAATAAGGCTAAAAAAGAAAAAAAAACTCCACATCCTCTTTCCCACCGTGCCAGGTTCCGGAATAAAATATGAACTTCTTAACTTCTTTACTTAATAACTACTTAACTTTGGAACTTCTTTTTGCTACTTTGCCAGGCGTTTTTGCCTTCTCTTCAACTACCGCCTGGGCTGCTGCCAGCCGGGATATCGGGACACGGAAGGGAGAACAGGACACATAATTCATCTTCACACGGTGGCAAAATTTTACCGAGTCCGGGTCCCCACCATGTTCTCCACAAATGCCCACCTTCAGCTTTGGTCTGGTCGCCCTTCCCCTCTGTATTCCCAGCTGAATCAATTCACCGACAGCTTCCTGGTCAATGGTCTGAAACGGGTCTGCTGGTAGAATTTTGGCATTCAGATATTCAGGCAGAAAAGAACCAATGTCGTCCCTGGAGAACCCGTAAGCCATCTGGGTTAAATCATTCGTGCCAAAGGAGAAAAATTCCGCAACTTTAGCCATTTGCCCGGCAGTGAGGGCTGCCCGGGGAATCTCTATCATGGTGCCATACAGGAAGGGTATTTTCTTAAGACCAAACTTGCTGCAGACCTCAGCATATACCTTATCCAGGATACGCCTCTGATTTTCAAGTTCTGTCACAGAACAGGTCACCGGAACCATAATCTCCGGTAATGCTTTTCCTCCAGACTGGATAATTTCCGCGGCAGCTTCCAGTATCGCCCGAAACTGCATCTCTGTAATCTCCGGGTAGGTTACTCCCAGACGAACACCTCTATGTCCCAGCATGGGGTTACTTTCTCTTAACCCTTCCGCCCTTTTTTCTAACTCCGCGGTGTCCACTCCCAGTTCAGCTGCCAGTGCTGCCATCTTCTCTTCGCTGTGGGGAACAAATTCATGCAGAGGTGGGTCCAGAAGCCTGATGGTCACCGGCAGCCCTTCCATCACTTCCAGAGTAGCCTTAATATCGTTTTTCACATAGGGAAACAGTTCCTCCAGAGCAGCCTTCCTTTCTTCCACAGCTGTACTCATAATCATTTTTCTTAAAAGGAAAAGAGGCTTTTCGCTCCCTTCTCCGTAAAACATGTGTTCTGTCCGGAAAAGTCCGATACCTTCAGCACCAAAACTGAGGGCTTTCCTGGCATCCTGCGGGGTATCAGCATTAGCCCGCACACCCAGCTGCTTGATACTGTCAACCAGTTTCATCAAATCACGATAAGACTGGTTCTTTTCTAAATCAGGTTCCACCAGAGGAAGACTTCCCTCATAAACCAGACCCCTGGTACCGTTGAGAGAAATCCAGTCACCTTCCTTGATTACTGCACCGGTTCTGGTCCGGAAACTCTTATTATCAGCAGAAATTTCAATGTCCGAGCAGCCGACAATACAGCACTTACCCCAGCCCCTGGCCACCAGTGCGGCATGGGAGGTCATCCCACCCTTACTGGTAAGAATGGCCTGAGATTTATGCATACCATCAACATCTTCAGGACTGGTTTCTTCCCTCACCAGTACAACCTTCTCTCCCTTTTCTGCCCGGGCAACCGCATCAGCTGACGTAAAGACAACCCTTCCCCTGGCGCCACCTGGACCAGCAGGCAATCCCTTGGCAATGGGAGTGGTGGTCATCTCCACTCTGGGGTCAATCATCGGCAATAGTAGTTCCACCAGTTGCTGCGGGGCTACCCGCATGACTGCTGTCTCCTTATCAATCAGTCTTTCCCGGTACATATCAGTTGCCATACGCACGGCAGCAAGTCCATTTCTTTTCCCTACACGGCACTGAAGAATGAAAAGGCGTCCCTTTTCAATGGTAAATTCAATATCTAACATATCCCGGTAATGCTTCTCCAGTCTGCGCCGAATTTCATCCAGCTGCCGGTACACACCCGGCATAAGTACCTCCAGTGTAGGAAGATGCCGGCTCTGGTCATTTTTGGAATATTCGTTGATGGGGGCAGGAGTTCTGATTCCGGCGACAACATCTTCTCCCTGGGCATTCACCAGGTACTCCCCATAAAACTGATTTTCGCCGTTGCCGGGATTTCTCGTAAAGGCAACTCCGGTAGCGGAATCATCTCCCATGTTACCGAAAACCATGGACTGTACCGTCACAGCTGTTCCCCACTCATCAGGAATCTTTTCAATTCTTCTGTATTCCACAGCACGTTTACCATTCCAGGAGGCGAAAACTGCTCCAATTGCACCCCACAACTGTTGTTCTGGCCGATCAGGAAATTCACTCCCCAGGTTTTCTCTCACCAGGCGCTTGAAGTCAGCAATGAGGAGTTTCAGGTCATCCACCGTAAGCTGGGTATCAGAAGTATAATTCTTCTCTCTCTTTATTTCCTCCATCCGCTCATCAAGGATTTTTCTGATACCCTTACCGTTTTTGGGCTCAAGACCAGCGGCTTTCTCCATCACCACATCGGAATACATCATAATTAAACGCCGATAAGCGTCGCAGGCAAAACGTTCGTTGCCACCACTCTGCTTAATCAGACCTGGTAAGGTTGCTTCGGTTAATCCGACGTTCAGTACGGTTTCCATCATCCCGGGCATGGAGCGACGAGCACCAGAACGGACTGATACCAGAAGCGGGTCATCAGGGTCCCCGAATTTCCTTCCCATAAGTTTTTCCACCTGCTTTAAAGCCTTTTCCACCTGTTCCTTCAACCCCTCTGGATACGTTCTTTTGTGCTGGTAGTAATATGTACAAACCTCAGTGGTAATGGTAAAACCAGGAGGCACAGGAAGTCTTAATCTGGGATGGCCTGCCATTTCCGCCAGATTGGCACCTTTCCCTCCAAGAAGATTCTTCATAGATTCATTGCCATCCGCTTTTCCTCCGCCAAAGAAATAAACGAATTTGGCTTTTTTGCTTTCCCTTGCCATATTCTACCCCCTCCAATGGTTAATAAACCGCTACTGATTAAAATCAGATTAGCACACGGATAATACCGTATTTTACCCTTCCGGGACACCTGAGTCAAACTCCGGGTGGGAACCTAAAATGAGATTAACCTGGACCACATCTTTTGCTAACTGATTTTTCAATGCCTCCGGGCTGGGAAAGGTAATTTCTGGACGCAGATAACTTATCAAATATACCTGAAGTTTCTTACCGTAGAGATCCTCGTTAAAGTGTAAAAGATGAACCTCCACTGACTCTTCATTGTTTTTTCCAAAAGTCGGACAAACACCAATGTTAACTGCAGCCTGGTAAAAATGACCTTTCCATGCTACCCAGGCAGCATACACTCCATAGGGTAGAAATATTTTCTTTGACAAATAAAGATTGGCTGTGGGAAATCCGAGACCAAGCCCGCGGCTACGACCGGTAATAACACGACCTTCAAAACTGAAAGGACGGCCAAGACACTGGGTAGCCTCCTCTATTCTTCCTGCTCGCAGGGCAGACCGGATACGAGTACTATTGACAACAGCTGCTCCGACTCTTACAGGGGCGACAGGAATAACATTCAACCCGAAACAGCACCCAACTTTTTGCAGAAATCTTAATGTCCCCTTTCTGTGAGCACCAAAACAGAAATTAAAACCCACGACAATTTCTTTCACCTGCCAGTTCTGTAAACACTGAAGAAAATGTTCCGGTTCCCAGTGGCAGATTTCCTCAAAATCAGCCCACAGACACCATTGCAAGCCTGCCCTGCGCAATAGTAACAGTTTTTCTTCCCACGAAGAGAGCATAAAATCCACGGGAAAATGTCTGAAGGTGAAGACTCCTGACCGGGTATCTGCCAGCAAGGAATGCTCTTTTATCACATGGACAATACGTTGATGTCCGCGATGGAAACCATCAAACTTGCCTATACCTAACGAAAGTGTCTGGCCTGGAGACCTGCCACGCAAAAGATGAGCAATCTGCATGGTTAATAAGGAAAATTTCTGTCAAGTCGGGCATTAGCAATTTCTCTTATAATCTCACTTATTTCTGCCACAGCATATTTCACAATCTGACGCCCTTTCTCCGCACTTGCCAGACGAGGATTACCATAGCCGGAATTGGTAGTAAGGACATGCCAGGGACGGGGAGTCCAGATACTTCCTTTTCTCAAACTTTTAAGACGCGCCTTTCTGACCTGGCCTGCGTCCGCCCATTTCAGGTGCACCAGTTCAGGATGAAGATACATCATCCAGGAAGTTTCTGCTTCATTTCCATGTTCTCCACCAGGGTCACTACATACTTTCTTCACTAATTTTTCCACCAGCTGCCACCAGTTACAGAGAAAAATATGAACCCTTATCTGGCCGTATAGTTCCTTGATTAAAGCCCTGAAATTATTACCACCATGTCCGTTGAGCAAAAGTAGTTTGTAAATTTGGTGATTCTCTAAAGACCACACTATATCCCGAAGAATTGCCAGCTGGGTACAGGGAGAAAAATGGAGTACCAGGGGGAAACCGAATAAATCCGAATTAACACCCACAGGCATGGCTGGCAGTACCACTACCCTGGCCCCCTTTTTTGCCGCTAAAAGCGCTGCCTTTTCTGCCAGACCGCTCACGGTCAGAGTATCACAGCCGTACGGAAGATGAAGGTTATGAGATTCACAGGAACCCCAGGGCAAAACAACCAGCTGAATTTTACCGGCAGCCCTGACTTCCTTCAAAGTCATTTCCGAGAGATTCACTTTCATTGATTTCCCCTGTTAGAGAATGGACCTCAGAATTTGTTCGTAATCTTTTTTCTCCGGTGCCACAAACATGTTTTTTACCGCTCTCTGACATCCGATAACTGCCAGTCTTACCAGCTCCCCGATATCCTTTTCTTCAACACCAAATTCACTCAGTTTGGATGGTAGCTTCATCTCCTGTAATAATTTTTTCAAACCTGCAGGTCCACCCCAGAAAGTTTCCAGCTCAGATATTTCCTTTTCCTGCCCCTTAGTCTTCAGATACTCCAGGACTGGCGCAAGAACTACTGCGTTGGCTGTCCCGTGATGAACACCATAGCGGATGGTGAAAGCATAGCCCATTCCGTGCACCATAATAGTTCCAGTGTGGTTGATAGCCAGTCCAGCAACCAGCGAACCAAAAAAAACCTGTTCTTTAAAAGAATCCGGGTCTTTATCTCTTACTGCACCCGGTAAACCCTTACTCAATGCTTTCAGAGCCATCCTGGAGAATCCCCGGGAAAGATAATTAGCCCTCCTGGCCAGAAAAGATTCCACGGCATGCGAGAAAGCATCCATAGCAGTAGCAGCAACAAGTCTTGCTGGAAGAGTTTTCAATAAATCACTGTCCAGAATCGCTATCTTAGGAATAATCTGGAGGCTACTGATAGTTTTCTTTGTTTCTGCCTGCCGGTCTACAATTACCGCATAGCGGGTGACTTCGCTACCAGTACCACAGGTTGTGGGAATTGCTACCACTGGTAAGGGACAGGTGGGGAAATTTTCCTGGCCGAAATAATCAGCTAACCTTCCAGGATTTGTCGCCAGCACAGCGATAGCTTTTCCTGCATCCAGAGCGCTTCCTCCCCCCACTGCCACCACTAAATCACAACCAGCCCTCCGGCAGATATCTGCACCCTGCTCAACATTTTCCACATCCGGTTCCGGTTTTACCCTATCATAAAGTGTGCAGACAAGACCTGCTGATTCTAAAATCTTTTTCACTTTTTCTAAAAGACCGGTGCGGGAAGCAAAATGGCGGCCACAAACGACAAGGGCCCGCAAACCTAATGCCGAAGCTTCTTTCAATCCTTTTTCCAGGCAACCTCGTTCAAAGATAATACTGCCTGGTTGAAAGAAATAAAAAGAATTCACTTTCTGCATTTTTTCTCAGATTCTAAAATTACAAAATTCGCCCCATCACTTCTGCCAGAGGTCGGAGTTTCGCCATTAAGGTTTCAAACTCCTCTACCCTCAGTGATTGGAACCCATCGGAAAAAGCCTTTTCTGGTTGGGGATGAACTTCCACCATAATACCATCGGCTCCGGCAGCCAGAGCCGCTTGAGCCATCGGCAGAATCAAATCGCGGCGGCCTGTCCCGTGACTGGGGTCCACGATTACCGGTAGATGTGTCTCTTTTTTTAATACCGCTACCGCTGCCAGGTCAAGAGTATTCCGGGTAAACTCATCATCAAAAGTACGGATACCCCTTTCACACAGTACCACCTGTTTGTTTCCTTCCTTCAGGATATATTCTGCACTGTTAAGAAATTCCTTCAGTTTAGCCTCAAACCCTCGTTTAAGGAGCACCGGTTTCCCGGACCTTCCCACGCGTTGCAGCAACCTGTAGTTGAACATATTTCTGGCTCCTATCTGCAGCATATCAGCCACCGCTGCGACTTCATCAACTTCTTCCGGAGCCATCACTTCAGTAACTACCGGTATTCCCAGACTGGTCGTCACCTGCTGAAGAATTCTTAATCCTTCCCTGCCAAGTCCATCAAAGGAATAAGGAGAAGTCCTGGGCTTGTAAGCACCACCGCGCAAAATTTTTCCTCCGGCACGCACAATCTTTTCTGCTGTCTTTAACAAACCAGTTTCCTCTTCCACCGAACAGGGACCGGCAATGACCACAAAATTTTTTCCGCCAACCACTACTTTGCCCACACTGACTCTGGTATCTTCTGCCTGGAACTCCCGGCTGACCAGCTTATATTCCTTAAGGATGTTTATAACTTCCAGAACTCCTGGCATCATCCGGAACATTTCATCTGAGACACCCCGGGTATCACCTATCAACCCAATAAGAACCTTTTCCTGCCCCCTGCTCACATGGACCTGGAAACCAAGTTCCTTTATCAGGGAAACAACCTTTTCTACTTCTTCTTCGGTGGCTCTGGCACTCATGATTATTAAATCAGCCATAGTTTTCTCCGGGTTTTACCTGTATCAACCAGCAGGATAGGACCCCAGTACCCGCATATAAACACACTGCTGGGACAATTCTTTCAAAGCAGACTTCACTCTTTCCTCATCCACATGACCATAAAAATCCACAAAAAATACATATTCCCACGCCTTCCTCCGTGTAGGCCGGGATTCAATCCTTGTCAGATTAATCTGGTGATTCTTAAAAGGAACCAGCATATCATGAAGCGCCCCTACCCTGTCTTTAATGGAGAACAAAATAGAAGTCTTGTCATTACCGCTGCGTTGAGCTGAAGTTTTCCCGATTACCAAAAACCGGGTAATGTTTTCCCGGTAATCTTCAATACTGTCAGCCACGACCTTCATCTGATAGATGGCAGCGGCAGTCTCCGGAGCGATAGCGGCAGCCAGACGAGTTTTCTTTGCTAACTGCACTGCCTGAATGGTGCTCTCGGTCTCCACCTGATGTGCAGAAGGTAAATGTTCTTCCAGCCACTGACGACATTGACCCAGCGCCTGAGGATGCGAATATATTTTCTTAATCCCGGAAATCCTGGATTGGCTGGAAAGCAAACAATGATGAATTTCCAGCAGTATTTCTGCATTGACCACCAGATCACTTTCCAGGAACATATCCAGAGTATGGGTGACTACTCCTTCGTTGGAGTTCTCTATCGGTACAACTCCAAAATCAGCATGTTGTTTCTCTACCTCCTGGAAAACATGGCCTATTGTTTTACAGGGGACATACCTGTCTCGTTCCCCGAAGCGTTTTAACGCTGCCTGGTGCGTGAATGTACCTGCAGGACCCAGATAGGCAATAGTAAACGGTCCACTGTAAGAACGGTAAACCCGGAAAATTGTTTCCATGATTAATTCAACCTCTCTGGCATCCAGAGGACCACGATTAAGACTTTTCAGTCGTTCCACCACTATTTTCTCCCGGGAAGGGTCAAAACCTGGCTTCTTCATCATCTCCTTCCAGGCAGCAATTTTTTTCACTACTGCTGCTCGCTGGTTTAAGATTGCCAGCAGCTTTCTATCCAGAACATCAATCTTGTTACGCAGTTTTTTCAGTTGACTTGATTCCATTTTTTATACCTCCGGGAAAAATCCAACCAGGCCTTTTTTACAAAGTCAGGAGTCAGTTGTTTTCCAATTATTACCCTGCCCATCTGTCTGGGAAGAACAAAGCGCCACCTCCCCTTTCTAACTTTTTTGTCGTGCTGTAGATATCCAAGAACACGACGCCAGGGCAGAAAACTGATATTCCAGGCAAGCCCATACTTTTGTAAAAGGGCTATCAATCTCTCCGTCAGCTGTTCCTTTGCCAGTCCAGCCTTCACAGCCAGATATGTCTCTCCCACCATTCCTAAAGCTACGGCTTCGCCATGGGTATACCGGGGAAGACAGGCCATTTCAATTCCGTGCCCAAGGGTGTGTCCGAAATTCAAAATTTCTCTTGCCCCTGATATTTCCTTTTCGTCTTCTTCCACAACCTCTCCCTTAATTTTGACACTGGTCTCCACAAAAAATTGATAGTGTTTACTAAGCTCTTCCACAGGAATTCTCTCCAGAAAAGAAAAAAGTCCTGGTTCTTTAATCATTCCATATTTAATCACCTCAGCCAGTCCCTCCCGTATCTGCCGAGAGGAAAGAGTAGACAGAGTTCCTACATCTATCCAGACCAGCTGTGGCTGGTAAAAAGTACCGACCAGATTCTTGCCGCACGGTAAATCAACCCCGGTCTTTCCCCCAATGGCGGCATCTACCTGGGCTAAAAGTGTAGTGGGTACACTCACATAGTTTACTCCCCTGAGATAAATAGAAGCTACAAAACCAGCCAGGTCACAGGTAACGCCACCCCCCAATCCAATAACCACATCTGTCCTTTCCAGATGGAAACAAGCAGCCCGCAGGAGAATTCTGTACGCTGTATCAAATGTTTTAGCCTTTTCTCCTGGCATTATTTTGACCATCTTAGTCTGGAAACCTGCCTGCCGCAGACTGGTAACTGCCTTTTCTCCATACAGCGCGGCAACTTTTTTATCACTGACAACCAGGGCACGCTGGCCAATTTTTGCTTTTCTGAGTATTGCACCAAGATTCTCCATCTGCACACCTATGTAAACCTGACAATTTCTTCCCTGTAAGGAAATAGTTATTTTCTTCATTTACGTGATGAGTTTGCTCGTTAAAACTATTATAGCATCACCAGCCACCAATGTCATTTGCTTGCCAGGATTGCCTCTATCACCTGTCTGGTGGTAAAATTCAATTATGCAGGCCATCGTTCATCCTGCCAGAAAACTGGAAGGGGAATTTATCGTCCCTGGTTCCAAGTCTCATACCATCAGAGGAATCGTCATTGCTTCTCTTGCCGAGGGAAAATCTACCATTATCAGACCTCTTCAGTCAGCTGACACACAAGCAGCTGTCAATGCCTGCCGCAGCCTTGGTGCCAGAATTAGTTGCGGATACGAAAAATGGGAAATCACTGGTTTTGGACGCCTTCCCTCAACCCCGGGGAAAAAACTGAATTTAATGAATTCCGGAACTTCTCTTAACCTGGTTGCCGGGATAGCAGCACTGGCACCATTTGAAACCATTCTCGACGGAGATTTTTCTCTTCGCTCCCGGACGGTCCAGCCTCTTCTTGATGCTCTCAATCAACTGGGGGCGAAAGCTGTTTCTCTAAAAAACAATGGTTGCCCCCCTATTTCTGTAAGGGGAACGTTAAGCGGTGGCAAAGCTACTGTCAATGGTCTCAGTTCCCAGTTTGTCTCCTCCCTGCTTATCGCCACCCCACTGGCCAGCAAAGATACAGAGATAGTTGTCACCAATTTGAATGAAGTCCCGTACGTGGAAATGACTCTTGCCTGGCTGGCGGAGCAGGGTATCAGATGCGTAAGAAATCACGACTTTACACATTTTTCTATTAAGGGAAATCAGCGCTACCATCCCTTTCAAAAGGTAATCCCGGGTGACTGGAGCACAGCAACTTTTCCTCTTGTGGCTGCTACCTTAATTGATTCTGATGTCAGCATCTACGGACTTAATCCAGATGATACCCAGGGCGACAGGTTGGTTCTTAAATATTTACAACAGATGGGTGCCAGGATACAGGTAAAGAAAAATAGCATTAGAATTCAAGGTGGCTGCAAACTTCAGGGTGTTCACCTGGATCTTAACCGTACGCCTGATGCCTTACCGGCGCTGGCGGTCATTGCCTGTGCGGCTGAAGGTAAAACAGTCCTGGATAATGTTGCTCATGCCAGAATCAAGGAAACTGACCGCATCTCTGTGATGGCTAGCCAGCTGCGAAAGATGGGAGCCAGAGTAGAAGAAAAAAGGGATGGCTTGATTATCTATCACTCTCGCCTTAAAGGAACCGTGGTGGACGGTCATCATGACCACCGGGTGGTTATGGCTTTGACGCTGGCCGGGCTAATAGCGGAAGGGTTGACCGTCGTTTCTACAGCCGAAGCCGCCGGAGTAACTTTTCCAGGATTTTTTGAAATGCTCCAGCAGTTAGGTGCAAAAGTGGAACTGAAGGAGTGATAAGAACAAGTAGTAAGGGAAAAGAAAACAGGAGGAGAAATGTTAGGAAATACGTTTGGGCGGATTTTCCGGATAACAACCTGTGGGGAATCCTATGGTAAGGGTAAGGGTTCCGGACTGGCAGTAATTGTTGATGGTGTACCACCTGGCTTGAAGCTCACACGAGAAGTCATTCAGAGAGAGCTGGATAAAAGAAGACCGGGAGTGGGAAAACTCAACAGCCCGAGAAAGGAAACAGACCAGTGCGAAATTTTTGCGGGAATTGGTCAGGATGGTTTGACTACAGGGGCACCTGTCGGGATTATCGTTTATAATGTGGACACCCAGCCTGTCCATATCCAGCAATACTACTCCTACAAAGATATCTTCCGCCCGGGGCATGCTACCTATCCTTTTTTTCTGAAGTACGGTCAGGCCCAGGACTGGTGTGGAGCTGGCCGCGCCTCAGGACGGGAAACTGTAGCCCGGGTAGCCGGTGGCGCTGTAGCCAAGTTTATTTTAGCCAGAGAAGGAATAGAAATTATTGCCTACACCGTGGAGTGTCTGGGGATTAAAGCCAGGCCAGTGAGTTTTTACCAGGCAAAACGCAACTACCGGAAAAATGAAATTAATTGTCCGGATTTAGAAGCAGCGAAAAAGATGGAGGAAGCAGTATTAAAGGTTAAGGAAGAAGGTGATACAGCCGGAGGTGTTATCCAGGTGGTAGGACATAATGTTCCTCCTGCACTGGGCGAACCGGTCTTTGATAAACTCAGTGCTACCATTGCCCATGCCCTTTGTTCTATCGGTGCGGTGAAAGGAATTGAGTTTGGAGCTGGTTTTGGTGTCGCCAGAATGAAGGGGTCAGAGAATAACGACCAGCCTTACCTGGACAGAGAAGGCCGCGTGCGTTTTCGCACTAACAATGCTGGTGGCCTTTTAGGGGGAATGAGCAATGGTGAAGATATTGTCGTGCGGTTAGCTATTAAACCTACCCCCACAATTTCCAAACAGCAATGTTCTATCAACATGCGCACCATGAAAGAAGAAATACTCAGCCCGATTACCCGCCGGGACCCTACCCTTCTTGGACGAATCTATGTTGTCGCGGAAGCCATGATGGCGATTGCCATTCTGGATGCTCTTTACCTGGCGAGGGCCTATGACAGTTTAGCCCGACTGGATAAGAAATGGCTCAGGCTGAAAGGACTTCTCTGAAAGCAAAAAAAGGCTGATTCAGGTTAATTTTCCTCTAAGATAATGAAGAATCTGTTCTACCACCTGTTCCGGAGGCAAATCAGAGGTGTCCACAACATATTCTGCCTTTTGATAGCCGGTTTCCCTTTCTTTCATAATGCTACGTATCATCTGTAAAGCATCTTTTGATTTTAGCAGTACCGCTCTATCTTTCAGAGAAGAACAGGTTCTAAGAAGCACAATCGCCGGTTCAGCAGTTAACCAGATTAAACAGCCGTTCTTTTGCAGGCACAGAAAATTTTCCTCCTGCAGGAGAGACCTGGAACTGGTAGCGATAATAACATTTTCCTGGCAACTGACTTCGGCAATCAGTTCCGCTTCTTTCCTGTCAACATAACTTTGTCCTTTTGTCTGGACCAGAAAAGGAATCTTGTTTCCTTCCTGTTGTTCTATTATTTCTTTGATGTCAATAAACTTGAAGCTCAACCTGTTTGCCAGAATCCTGCCCACTGTGCTTTTACCCACGCCGCTGTAACCAACCAGGACAATATTCACCTTCTTTTCTCCACAAAAGCCGGTATCTGCCCCAGAGAGTTTTTCATCACTTCCACCGGTGCACGTTTTCCGGTCCAGATTTCAAAGGAACTGGCGCCCTGATAGATGAGCATGGAGATTCCGTTAAGATGTGGCAGGTTTAACCGCTGAGCCGTATGCAAAAGTCTTGTCCACCGGTGATAGATAAGGTCATAAACAAAAAGTCCCGGCCTCATATTTTCTGGCTTCACTAAAGTTTTTTCCCTTCCTTTTAAGCCTACCGATGTGGTGTTCACAAGCAAATCAATATTCTCCCAGATACTCTTTCTGTGTCTCCGGCAAAACTCCACCAGTTCTATCTCCTGAAAAGAAAAAGTCTTGCCCAGATACTCAGCCAGGTTCACAGCTTTCTCCCAGGTGCGGTTACAGACAAAAATTTTTTTTATGCCTGCCCGTATCAGGGTGCCGGCAACAGCATAAGCTGAACCCCCTGCCCCTATGAGAAATACCGTTTTACCCTGCGGGTCAAATTTACCTTCTTCCTTTAAGGAGCGAATAAAACCAACACCATCAGTGCTATAGCCCTTCCTGATGCTCTTCTCAAACTTAATGGTATTAACTGACCCCAGCGCTCTGGCTTCACTATCCAGTGCGTTCAGGAAAAATATTACTTCCTTCTTGTAGGGGATGGTAACGTTTACTCCCACAAATCCTAAAGCCTGCAGCCCCTCTATGGCTGTCTTCAAATTTTTAGGTTTCACCTCACAGGGTACGTAAACCCAGTCCATCTTCAAATGTTGAAAAGCGGCATTCTGAAAAACAGGGGAAAGAGAATGTCGCACGGGATAGCCCAGAACACCAACCAGCTTTGTTGTCCCTTTAATTTTCATCAGTCTGTCCTTTCACCGCTACCTGCTTTAGTATAACCATACTATCAGGAATTGACAAACAGGCAATTAGTTTTTATACTATTGCATAACTTCAGAACTTCTAACTTCAGGAGGAGGCATGAGAAAAATAGCAGTAATTAACCAGAAGGGCGGCTCTGGGAAAACCACCACTGTAGTAAATACAAGCGTGAACCTGGCGCGCTCAGGGAAAAAAGTTCTTGTGGTTGACCTGGACCCGCAGGCACACACTACTATCCACCTCGGACTGGAACCACCGTCTGTTACCAACTCCGCATATGAAGTTATGGTAGCAAACCTGCCCCTTCAGCAGGCTATTGTTTCTACCTCCCAGGAGGGGCTGTCTCTATTACCCTCAAAAATTGAATTAGCCAGCGCCGAGATTGAACTGGTAACAGCAGTTGGCCGGGAGGCGGTTCTCCGTGATGCCTTGAAAAAGATGAAAGGGAGTTTTGATTATATCATCATTGATTGTCCTCCATCTCTGGGCCTTCTCACCCTTAATGCCCTGACAGCTGTGACAGAAGTAATAATTCCCATCCAGGCTGAATTTTTTGCCCTGGAAGGACTGACAAAACTGCTGCAGACCATAGAGCTAGTTCAGAAACGCATCAATAGAGACCTGAAGATTTCGGGAGTAGTGATAACCATGTTTGACCAGCGTAAAAACATCTGCCGTGATGTAGCTTTCAGGGTTAAGGAACACTTTAAGAATAAAGTTTATCGCACCTTCATCCGGGAAAATGTCCGGTTAGCAGAGGCACCAGGTTTTGGTAAGGATATTTTTTCCTTTGCGCCGTTATCTCACGGGGCTGAGGACTATCACAGGCTCACAAAGGAAATAATAAAGCAGGAGGGAAAAATATGAAAAAAACAGGACTTGGCAGGGACCCGCTCAGCTGGATTCAGCCTACCACTACCCTGGATGTAAAGGGGAAAAAAGGTACAAGCAACCAGCCATTGCCTCTTCCTCAACCTAAGTTTCGCACCTTTGAAGTAAGATTAACAACGCTTCTCCGCTCTGACCAGTTAGAATTTCTGGAGCGACTGGTAAGAGAGATTCAAAAAAATCGCTCGGCAGCCTATCGCCGCGAACGCATTACCAAAAACACTATCCTGCGGGTTTTCATTGATGCCTTCAAAGACTGCCGCTTTGACATCACCAATATTCCTGACGAAAATGTACTTCTGGAGAGGGTGAAAAAGTGTCTTCGGTAGCGCTTCCTGTTAGCAACCAGCTGCTTCTTTCAAAGCTGCTACACATTTTTGCAGGGCAGCAACAGGATTTTCTGCATCTGCCTCATATTCAATGATAGATTCTCCAGAAAATGATGCTTTCCTGAGTGCCTGGAAAAACTTTTTCAAATCCAGATTTCCTTCCCCGGCAATCACATCCTGATGCCGCCTTGCCCGGTCAAAAACAAAATCTTTTACATGCACAGCATATAACCTGTCCGCAAATCTTTCCACCATCGCAACCGGGTCTTCACCGGCATCCATTGCCCAGGCAGTATCAAGACATAATCCGATACGCCCGGAGGTCCGGGAAAAAACATAGGAGAGTGCCTCAGTTGACCCTAACCAGTGCCGCCCGCCATGGTTATGGATGGCCAGTCTAACACCGTATTCTTCAGCCAGACGCTCTGCAGTACGAAAACAATCAGGAATCGTATGAATGTTAAAACTGATACTCATCAAACTGGCACCAGCCTGACGTAAAAAATCAAACAACTTTCGTTCTTCCTTCTCCCTATTCGCCAGACCATTCACTCCTGAGGATATTAGTTTTACTCCTGCCTGCCGGTAAATAGCCACCACCTCTGGAAAAGTCTCTTCTTTGGTAAAATCAACGTGTACGCCACAGATTTCTATCCTGTCCAGTCCGCACTCCTTTACCAGAGAAGCCACCTGACGATTGTCCTTGAAATGCCGAAAACAGTAACTTTGAACACCAAACTCTACCTTCATAAAATTCCCCCTTTTTGACATTTGTCCTGCCAGCTTTTAGAATGAGTAATAAATTTTCTCATCAAAAAGCCTGACTGTCAAAATGAAAGCGAAATTAAAAATCTTTCTTAATTTCCTTCTTTTTTTCACTGCCCAGGGATTTTTTTTCCGGCAGGCATGTTGTGGCTACCCGGCTTACCAGCTGTCAGAAGCAGCATTAGGTACTATAGTTACTATCACCGTTCCGGATACTCCAGAAGCCAGGCAGGCGGTAGAATCTTCCTTTAACCTTGTCCGGACTCTGGAAAAATGTTTCAGTGCGCATCTGCCGGATAGTGAACTGGTGCGTCTTAACCTTCATGGTGGCGGTATTGTTTCTGAACCTATGGCGGAGCTTATTACCAGGGCTCTGATTATCAGCAGGCTTTCTAAAGGCGCTTTTGACCCCAGCTGTGCCCCATTGATTAAACTTTATACAGAGGCTGAAAAACGTGGCTTGCCCCCTGCAGAAAAAGAAATTGCTGCTTGTCTGAGAAGGGTCGGCTGGCAGAAAATTCGTTTACAGAATCGGCGTCTCAGTTTACCTGAAGGGATGGCCCTGGACCTGGGAGGTATTGCCAAAGGTTTTATTGTCGATAAGGTCGCCCGGTATCTTGACAATCTAAAACTCTCAGGTTTTCTAATAAATGCTGGTGGAGACATTTTTTGCTCCGGGCTAAATCCTGAAGGTAAAAAGTGGCAGATTGGTATTCAAAGCCCCTGGAAGGAAAAAGAAATTGTTGCTATCATTCGGCTTTCTAACAGGGCTGTAGCTACCTCGGGAGATTACCGACGCTATCTGTTGATTAAAGGCAAAAAATACGGTCATATCATTGACCCGCGGACCGGTAAAACCGTGCAAGAATTCCCTGTAAGTGCCACTGTGGTAGCAACGGATTGTACTACTGCTGACGGTCTGGCTACAGCCTGTTACGTACTCGGCAGGAAGGAAGGGATAATGTTACTGACCAGAATAAAGGGTGTTGAGGGAATGCTTCTGGACAAAGATGGAAAAACATCGGCTACTTCTGGCTGGCACAAATTGCTTTCCTTTGCGGATTGATAATTTACAGACCGGTCTCTTCCAGACGCCATAAATCCTGAAAAGATTCCCTCTTCCGGATAAGGTATTTCTTTGCTCCTGCTACTAAAACTTCACAGGGTCGCCGCCGGCTGTTGTAATTAGAAGCCATACTGAAGCCATAAGCACCACAACCGGCAACTACCACCAAATCCCCGGGTTCTAACAAACCAGGAATACTTCTTTCCTTTGCCAGATAATCACCTGTTTCACAAACAGGACCAACCACATCAACCATCATCTGACCGCTGCCCTTTTTTCTCACAGGAATGATGTGGTGATAACTGCCGTAAAAAGATGGTCTGATGAGGTCATTCATAGCCGCGTCTACAATAACAAAAGTTTTCCCACCTCTTTTTTTCACATAAAGAACCCGGGTAAGAAGAAAACCACCACTTCCTACCAGAAAACGCCCTGGTTCCAGGATTAAGAAAACAGAAGGCCATTGCTTCAAAGAAGAACAGATAACTTCGCTGAAAGCAGAGAGAGGCGAAATACGCTCTGCTGGATTATAAACAATCCCGAACCCACCTCCAATATCAAGAATTTTCGGAAAGAACTTACTTCTTTCACAGAAATCCTTGACCTTTGCCAGTGCCTGGCTGTAACCAGAAGGCTCTTTAATCTGGGAACCAAGGTGAAAATGAATTCCGGTTATCTTCGCCCAGCGCCATTTTTCCCTGCGGGCGACCACACTTGCTGCCGTCTCCAGGTCCAGTCCAAACTTGGTGTTCTTCTTAGCCGTTTTAACATAATGATGCGTCTTTACATCAACGTCCAGGTTTAGTCTTAAGGCACAGTTTACTGCCCACTTTTCACCGGCTGCATACTTTTCAATATAATCAAGCTCTTCTTCATTCTCCACATTAAAACAGAAGATTTTATGCCGGACTGCCAGTTTAATTTCAGCCGGGGTTTTCCCGGCACCAGCAAAAACAATTTTACTACCGCTAAATCCTGCCTTTTTTGCCCGCCGCAATTCTCCTTCAGAAACAACATCCAGACCCAGTCCCCATCTTTTCATTAAACGCAGAATGGACAAATTGGAGTTGGCCTTTATAGAATAGCAAAGGAGCGGGGAAAAAGATTTAAAAGCGAACTGAAGAGCCTTAATCCGGGATACTATCGCCTGCTGACTGTAAACATAACACGGCGTACCGTACCTTTCACCGATTTCTTCCCAGGAGCTTTCTTCCAGAAAAAGTCGATTTTCCCGGTAGCTCAAGGTGCCGTCACTGACTGCTTTAATATCTTCTTCCATCGCTTCAGTTCTCTCCGCACATTGGCTGGAGATGTTCCGCCTATCGTCTTTCTCAATGAGACAGCAGTTTTTGCTTTCAACCGGTGATAAATATCTTTTTGAAACAAAGGGGAGAAATAACGGTATTCAGAAAGGGTAAGAGACTTCAGGTCTTTTCCCTTACTGAGGCAATACCTTACGATCCTGCCGCTTATTTGATGGGCCTGCCTGAAAGGGAGTCCCTTTCCTGTCAGGTATTCTGCTAATTCAGTAGCCAGAATAAATCCCTCTTCAGCTGCTTTTTCCATTCTCTCTTTATTAAAACCGACACAAGGCAGAAACAATGCGAGAATTTTGAGGCAGTCAACAGTTACCTCTACAGCCGGAAAAAGAAATCTTTTATCCTCCTGCAGGTCCCTGTTATAAGAAAGAGGAAGACCTTTCATTAAACTCAGTATCCCTGATACTCCGGAGATAACCACAGAGCTCCTTCCCCGTATGAGTTCCAGTATATCCGGATTTTTTTTCTGGGGCATAATACTGGAACCAGTGCAAAACTGTTCAGGTAGCTGGGTAAAGTTAAACTCTCTGGTTGCCCAGAGAATTAAGTCTTCTGCCATCCGGGAAAGGTGTACCATAACCAGCGCAGAATCAAAGAGCACTTCCGCAATAAAATCACGGTCGCTCACAGTATCAAGACTATTACGAGAAATTTTGCTGAAACCGAGTTCCCGGGCAACCTGCCTGCGGTCCAGGGGTAAAGTAGTACCTGTACCGGCTGCCACACCTAAAGGAAGTTCATCCAGCCGGGTCATGGCTTCTCTGAATCGGTTGTAATCGCGGTCCAGCATTTCCATATAAGCAAGGAAGTAATGCGAGAGCAAAACCGGCTGGGCAGGTTGAAGGTGCGTATACGCCGGCATTATGAGAGAAAAGTTTTTCTCCGCCAGGTTGAGCAAAACAATCTGGAGTTTTCTGATGAGGACCATTATTTCCGGGATGATTTTCTTCAGGAAAAGTTTTTCGTCAAGAACCACCTGGTCGTTTCTGGAACGACCGGTATGCAACTTTTCTCCAGTTTTCCCGGCAATTTCTGTCAGGCGTCTTTCTATCGCCGTATGGATATCTTCATCTTCCTTTTTCCACTGGAACCTGCCGGCAAGAATTTCTTTCTCTATCTGCCGCAGTCCGGACAGAAGAAGTTCTGCGTCCCTCCTGGAGATAATACCCTGACGTCTCAGCATTCTCACGTGGGCAAGACTGCCAGCAACATCAAAAATACCCAGCCTGGCATCCAGGTCAAGCGAGCAACTGAACTGCCGTGCAGAAGCAGAAAACTCTCTCCTAAACCTGCCACTCCATAGATAACCCATTTCTTCTCCGGGATGGTTGTTTTCCCCTTTTTGGAAATCAAACATCGCATTTGACATTCTATTTTAGCAGAAGTAATATAAAACGGCAACGAAAGGGGAAGAAAATTGACTGCAAAGAAAGACCTTGTTGTTGTAGAGTCACCGACCAAAGCACGCACCATTCAGAATATTTTGCGACCCGGGGTTAATGTCATTGCTACCATGGGACATATCCGGGACTTACCCGCCGATGAGTTCGGGGTGGACATTAACGATGCCTTCCGGCCTACTTATAAGATTTTGCCTGGAAAACATAAAATTGCCAGCCAGTTGAAACAGTTAGCAAAACAATATCCAAGAGTTTACCTGGCCACGGATGAAGACCGAGAAGGTGAAGCTATCGCCTGGCATACGGTGGCAGTTATGGGAAAGAAAGAAGAAGAAGTCAAGCGGGTAGCCTTTCATGAAATCACTCCGGAAACAGTAAAAAGAGCTTTTCTTTCTCCCCGTTCCATCTCCCTTGACCTGGTTAATGCCCAGCAAGCAAGAAGAATTCTTGATAGATTGGTTGGCTATACCTTGAGCCCGTTTGTCAGTAGTTACTTGATTAAGGGACTTTCTGCTGGCCGTGTCCAGTCCGTAGCCTTGCGCCTTATTGTGGAAAGAGAAAAAGAGATTGAAGCCTTCCAGCCGCAGAAATACTGGAAACTTAGAGCTAAAGCCCAGATAGGAGAAAAACTCTTCTATCTGGACCTGGTCCGTTTTCAGGGAGAAAAACTGGAAACTCTGGCTTTCACCTGCGAGGAGATAGTAAACAAAACAATAGCAGAGTTAGAGGCTGGCTCACTGAGTATCACCGCTATAGAAGAAACAAAGAAGCTTGTCCTTCCACCCGCACCTTTCATCACCAGCACTCTTCAGCAGGAGGCTTCAACAAATCTCGGTTTTCCTGCAACAAAAACCATGCAAATCGCCCAGCAGTTATACGAGGGTATTAACCTGGGACTTACCGGAACAATAGGTCTCATTACCTATATGAGAACAGATAGCCCCAGCGTGGCGGAAACAGCCCAGGAAGAAGTCAGGAAATATATAGAAGAAAGCTATGGAGCAGCCTATCTCCCGAAAAAAATTCCTGTCTACAAGGCAAGGCAACCGGCAGCACAGGAAGCACACGAGGCCATCCGTCCGACTTCGGTGCTGCGCACACCGGAAAAAGTGAAATTTTACCTTTCTCAGGAGCAGTATAAGCTGTATGAATTAATCTGGAGAAGGTTTCTTGCCAGCCAGATGAAAGCCGCGGAAACTAACCATCTGAAAATCATAGCCCAAAACGGCCTCTATGAATTTGAGACGGAACAGGTTCGGGTTACCTTTCCTGGTTTTACACAGGTATATCCTGCCAAGCTTGAAAAAGGGAATCAGTTACCTGATAACTTAAAGGTCAATCAGGTTCTTTCCCCGGTAAGTTATGTTGCGGAACAGACCCAGACCAAACCCCCTGCCCGTTATACCGAAGCCACCCTTATCAGGGCTCTGGAGAAATTTGGCATTGGCAGACCATCTACCTATGCTCCCACGATTGCTACTCTTCTTCTTCGTAAATATATCCGCCGGCAGAAAAGAACACTTATTCCGGAGAAGATAGGCCGGGCTGTCACAGAAGTTCTTCTCCGCTTCTTCCCACAGATAATTGACGTGGATTTCACTGCTAAAATGGAAGAAGAGTTAGACCGGGTGGCTGCCGGACAACTCAACTGGGTTACCATGCTCCAAAACTTTTACCAGTCCTATAAAAACATACTGGAAGCAGCCCATTCTCACAGCGAAGAAATACGCAGTTTTCTCAGCCAGTACCTGGCTGATGGTGAAAAATGCCCGGAATGTAATGCACCTTTAGTGATGAGAAAAAGTAAATATGGACTTTTTCTTGGTTGCAGCCGTTTCCCGGAGTGCCGTTTCGTTAAAAATAAAGAAAAAACACCACCGCATGGTGTCTGTCCTAAATGTGGCGGGCAACTGATTCCCAGAAAAGGTAAATACGGCCAGTTTTTAGCCTGCAGCAATTACCCTAACTGTCACTATACCCGGGGGATAAACAGCCATGCTCATTATACCAGCCATAGACTTAAAGGGAGACAGAACAGTAAGACTTCATAAGGGAAGATTTGAGCGCATCCTGGTATACTCTGTCCATCCAGAAGATGTTGCCAGAAAGTACCTTTCCCTGGGTATAGTTAGATTGCATCTGGTCGTCCTCTGGGGTGCCAGAGACGGTCGCATACAACCAGCAGAGGAAAAAACAATTCAAAATATTATTCGTCTCCGCGATGCTATCGCCAGAAAAACCTGTCAGCTGCAACTCGGCGGAGGAATAAGGTATCAGCACCAGATTGACTACTTTTTTAACCTGGGCATAGACTATCTCATTGTGGGCACCAGTTTCCTTATTCCGCTGCTTCTGGAAGCAGGTTACACCCGGGGGGACCTGAAACGTTTTTACCAGCTGGGCGGAAAAATATTTAACCTGGAACAGGAAGTTCCAGAATTTGATTTAATGGAAAATCTTGCCCCCGCCACCAGAGAAAAAATCATTGTAGCAGTGGATTACCGGGGTGAAGAAGTTGGTCTCAGCGGCTGGGAGGTTACAGTACCGCTCCTGCCTGAGTACTGCATTCAGAGTTTTCTGGCCAGGGGTTATAAGAACTTTCTTCTCACTAACATTGAAAGAGATGGTACCATGGACGGACTGGAGCTGGAACCCATCCAGCGCATCCTACAAAAAGTCTGCTATCTTCCCACACCCCCCAACATTCTTATCGCTGGAGGAATCAGCCGCCAGGAAGATATTGAACTTCTTTCCCAGCTACCATCTCCACCTTCCGGGGTAATTATAGGTAAGGCTCTTTACCACCAGCGGCTTGACCTCCACAAACTTCTGGCAAGATTTCCGCAGCGCTAATACAGAAGGAAGGTTCTTACCGGTCTTTCAAAAGCTTAAACTCTACACTGTCCAGAAGTGCTTTCCAGGAAGCCTCAATAATATTTTCAGAAAGACCAATAGTACCCCAGGCATCCTTTTCGTCCGTAGATTCAATCAGTACTCTTGTTACGGCAGCTGTAGCCTTTTCCGCATGCAGGATACGTACCCGGTAATCAGTCAGCTTCATCTCCGCCAGTTCCGGGTAAAACCTGATTAAAGCCTTACGCAAAGCATTGTCCAGGGCATTCACCGGTCCGTTGCCTTCGCTGGCAGTATGTTCTATCAGTTTATCCACTCTCACCTTCACTGTCGCCTCAGAAACAACCTTTTCTCCTTTCTTTTCTACAATAACCCGGAATCCTTCCACTTCAAAAAGAGGCTGGTAACGGCCCAGTGCTTTACGTACCATCAAATCAAAGGAAGCCTCAGCAGCTTCAAACTGATAACCGTCTTTTTCCAGCTCGGCAACCATTTCTACCAGGCGACGGGCAAGTTCTGGCTGTTTTTCCAGGTTATAGTTCTTCATTTTTTGCAGAATAGTACTTTTACCTGAAAGTTCGGAAATAAGAATCCGGCGCTGGTTACCTACCTGGTCCGGACTAATGTGCTCATAACTGCGCTTATTCTTTCCTATGGCATCCACATGAACACCACCTTTATGAGCAAAGGCGCTGAAACCAACAAAAGGCTGGTTTCCTGAAGGAACCATGTTAGCCACCTCATAAACAAACCGGGAAAGCGCTGTCAGTTGTTTCAGGCTGGTTTCTGGCACACACCGATAACCCATTTTTAACTGCAGGATAGGGATAATGGTGGTTAAATCAGCATTACCACAACGTTCCCCCAGACCGTTCATAGTCCCCTGTACCTGAGTGGCACCGCAGTTTACCGCTACGATACTGTTAGCCACAGCCAGTCCTGAATCGTTATGCGTATGAATTCCTATCGGCACTTTTACACTGCTGCGTGCTGCCTGAACCCCGGCTGCAATTTCTTCCGGGAGACAGCCGCCATTGGTATCACAAAGGATAATCCTTTCCGCACCTGCCCTTTCTGCTGCCTGAATTGTTTTTAGCGCATAATCAGGGTTCTGCCTGTAACCATCAAAAAAATGTTCTGCATCAAAAATAACTCTTCTGCCCTGCTCTTTTAAAAAGAAGACAGAATCTTCTATCAGGGTCAGGTTTTCTTCCAGGGTGGTACGAAGAACTTCTCTCACATGCAGGTCCCAGGACTTCCCAAAAATGGCCACCCATTTTGTTCCGCTGGCAACCAGTGCTTTCAAATTGCTGTCTTTACTGGCGGAAGTGGCTTTTCTTCTGGTACTTCCGAAGGCTACCAGCTGGCTATTTTTCCACTGATAATTCTGCATATGCTTGAAAAATTCAGTATCTTTTGGATTAGAACCAGGCCAGCCACCTTCAATGAAGCTAATACCAAATTCATCCAGTTTCCTGGCAATTTTCAATTTGTCATTCAAACTAAAGGAAACATTTTCTCCCTGGGCCCCATCACGCAACGTCGTGTCGTAGATTTCCATTGTTTTCATCACGGATATCTCCCGTCACCAGTTAACCTTATTTATTTTATATCTTTTTTCCGGGAAGTCCAAAAAGTAAGTTACCAGGATTTATGTAAAGAATGAAGGACTGATTCGTCAAACTTGAATCTAAGTTTCAGAAAGGGACCACGTCCCTGGTAACTGTCACCAACCAGGTCAGAATCAAAGTCATCAAAGGAGTACCCCAGAGATAACCACACATTCTTGACCATCCTCCAGCCAAATTCCATACTACCGCCAGCCTGAACATTTCCAACAAGATGGGACCGTAAAATGCGGCCTGCCAGGCTAAAATCAAACCTGTCTGTGAGGTCCCGGATAAATATTGCTGAGACCAAATCGGTGTAGCTGGAAAATCCACAGTCCCGCGCTAACTTTCCAGCATACTTGCCGCTGATTTGTGTCTTTGAGTTTATCTGATAATGTCCTTCCGCGGAGAAAATCAACGCACAATTGTTGTAACCGGAATCAGACATTCCATCCTTTTCTCTTTTAAACTCTGCTTTCAAAAGGCCATGAAAACGGTCGTGTTCTGTCGGCCTGTAAGCCATTCCCAGAAGAGTTCTGCCTGTGGAACGCTGTCCGGAATTAATTTCATCCAGAAAGAATCGCTGCCGAAAAAGTAAACAGTAATCACAACTGAAGCGGTAAGCCGCCCCAAATTCTGCCAGGTAAGAATTTTCTGCAGTCTGGTGATAGTACTCCAGCCGCCCTGTCCATTTGATATTCTCACCAGGCAGATATTCCAGGCCGGTAGCGATAGAAAATCCATCCGGTTGCCCCAGTCTCTCCTTCCCGCTGAGAGTACTAAGATTTTCAATCCTGATATCTCCAGAAACACCAGGCGCCAGCAGAAAGCGGTTGCGCAAACCAATTACCTGTTGACCCCTTCTACCGTCAAGAACATCACTCAGTCTGTATTCGTTAAATGCCAGTGTTTGAGGAAAAATTTCTGCTTCCATCCCGATTGCTGTCCGCGTCTCTGTACGGCCGGCATATTGACCGTACTCCTGCCGGAGATAAAACTTTCTGTTTTTTTCCAGACGGAAGTCAAGACCAGCCTGGCTGATGATACCTTCAGAAGAAAGAAAATTATGCCTGTGCTCGCAAAAGAGCGAAATATCCGGATTAATCTGTTGCTGTAACCTGAAGCGCAGACCGGTAGCATTTTCTGGAAGTTGTTCCATGTTGTCAAAGGGGAAACGACTGTTGGGGTCAGCAGCAGGTACATAATTACCCTCAGAAGTTTCATGATATAGTTCCACCAGGAAATGAGTTTTATTTTCCTTCTTTTCTATGCCCAGTCCTGCGTACTGATGCTTTGTATTGTTGAGAATATCTTCCTCTCTTAGTAACTGGGTCTTCAGTTTGGTCGAGTTTCCAAGAAGATAAGAAATATCGACACTGTAGTTTCGCATTCCTCTCAGGGCATCAATGGCAGAAGGATTTCCAAACCAGGTACCTATGTCCCGATAGTGAGCAAGAAAAGACAAGTTTTCCAGAGGGTGGCTCTCCACGTTAACCATCCAGCCCCAATCTTTTTTCAGGTTCAGGATATAGTTGTCAGGAAAGAGAGAGCTGGTTCTGGCAACTTCGGTTTTTACGGTTGTGTTCCCTGGTAGACGAAGGGTTAAATCAGCTCCTGCTAAGAGATAATCAGAAACTTCGTTTTCCTCGGTAACAGCCGTCAATCCTAACTCCAGCCACCTACCAGCTTTCAGAACAGCCCGTCCCCCATAAAGATAATGCTTCCTACCCCCGGAGGTTTCGTAGCTTACCACTATGAAAACCGGGTTAAAATCTGTGTCGTACCCTGGAATAGCCTCCTTAAAAAGAATCGTGCCTGTATCATAGTCTATAAAATAGTATACTGTTCTTACTTTAGCCTGTCTGCTTATAATTCGCTCCATCTGTCTTCTGTCTCTAATTTCAATCACCACCAGCTCGCTTCCTTCCACTACAGGGGAATGAGAAAGATAGTAAAAACCTGAAATACCCCGGCCCGGGAAGGTTTCTACCACCTGAACCTGATCGGTACGACTGGCAAAGGCTTTCACTTCTATTTTTTCTGTTTTGTGCTCCATCTTTATCCCTGTCAATGTCCGGGTAAAGGCACCCAGTGTGGTATCTCTTAAGTCAGTCTGTATATCTCCGTACATCAGATAGGAACGACCTCTGTCAAGACGGACATAAAGTTTTTCCCTGCAAGAGGTTTCAAAACTGAACCGGCTCTCATCTCCGTAAAGCGGATATAACTCTTCTGCTTCCGGGTCAACCGTGCGGTTACCAAAGTAATCAGCCGCCTCTGGCTTGTGGGAATCATAACCTGCTGTCAAAAGTATGTCTTTAAAGACGCTACCTTTCAAGTAAAATGCCCCCCTGGAGCCGGCATACCAGTTTTCGTCAAACCATTTTTCCCTTTTCAAAAATTCTGTTTTCCCTTTGCTCTTTCCGTAACCCAGCGTAATCTCACCCAGTCCGACGAGAAAAAGATTCCGCAGATGCGGGGCAAAGAAAACCTTACAGCTTTCTTCCATCCGGCCATAAGATACACGAATAACAGCCTCTCCTGGCTGATATGGTGCCTTTATTCTGAAACTGGCTACACCACCCTCAGATTCTACCTGAAACCCGCTTTGTTTCAAATCTGCATCCTGGCCTAAAATTTCTCCAAGAGAAGTCTCTACTGTAAAAAATCTCGGGTAGGTAAGACGCCATCCATTTCTGTCTACCACCCAGCATTTTACTGTTAGCACTGATTTATCATCTGCGGGAATTTCTTTACTGTCTGTCTGGATGACAATACCGGCAGGTAACCCGGCACAAACTACCGAAATTTCCTGGCTCCCGCGCTTGTTTCCAAAAGAATCGTGGATTTCAGCACGGAGAACATTCTTCTGGCCAGGTACTAAATTTAACCCGATGAATTCTGTTATACTTACCCTTCCAGCACTGTGTTCTATCCGTCTGCCTACCCTTTCCTTCTCCACCAGTTTACCGTTAAGGAAAAGGTTCAAATTTGTTTCCAGGGGAGTTTTTACCAGGACAGTCACAACATCATTAGAAAGAATATCTCCTTCTTTTGGACTGAGAAAAGCAAGTTCTGGCGTCATCGTCAGAATCTGTTTCTCCAGAGGCTCAGCTGAAGATACTCCTTTCATTGCTCCAGAAAAGGAAGTCTTTGCCACCTGTAACTGGTCTTGTTCTTTCTCCCTAACTTGCTGAGAGCCAGAGGAAGGGGCAAGAACAGGAGACTGTAAATCAATCTCTGGCTGGTTTAAACTTGCCGTAGATTTCCTCTCCGGATATACAATGCGGTCTGGTAGAAAATAGCCCTTACGGATAATCGCCGCAGGAAAAATCTTCTTAATTTGTTTCCACAAAGAAAGAAGAGAAACCGAATCCTCAGCCCTGCCAGCCCTTACACAATAATATTTTCCAATTAATTCTACACGGACATCAGGAAAGTTTTCCTTCTGGAGTTTTCTGGCAACTTCTACTGCCTCCTTGAGGTCCTTTTCTTGATAGGAGGCTACCTGAATAGTATTGATTACAGCACACTGCTTTTCTTTTCCTGTCAGCGGGAAGTTAACTTTCATCAATCCAGAAGGGGGAAGCTCTACAAACTGCGAGCTGGCATTTCCTGCAAACCTGGTTCCCTGGCCGGCTGGAAGCAAATCCTCAGGAAGAGTTTTTTCGTCCAGACGCAGGACATGAGTGCCAGGAAGAAGACCACTAACTGTATATTTCCCATTCCTGTCGGTAACCACCCTGATACCATTTTCCAGAAAAATAGCCACACCACTGATACCCTCTTCATCTTCCTGTTGTATTCCGTCACGATTGATATCATGGAAAACTTTGCCGATAATCGTGCCACGGGTAGTAAACACACCCTCGTTAATCTTTACTTTAAATGACGCTGACACAGAAGTAACAGCCTTCCCTACACTTATTCCCCTGGCGGTGGCCACATTACGACCATCACCTTTTTGACTGTCTGGCCCCACAACTACCGCATAGCTGAATCTCACAGAAACACCTGGATTAATCTCACCCAGGGTCCAGGTGAGAATCCTTTCATTACCAGAAACAGGTTCCCCCACTCCGGAAATGGACGCCGAGGTAGAGCCTGAAATGTAAGCAAACCCGTGAGGAAAAACATCTTCCACCACCACCCCGGAAACATTGCCTGCCCCTTCGTTGGTTACCTCCACAGTGTAACGAATACATGGCTTCAGAAAACTCTGAAACTCTTGAGTATCAACGGTTTTCAGATGCTGCGTTTTCAGATTTCACCTCCAGCCTGCAAACCCTTGAGCAGTGATGGTTTCAGCCTCTTAATTTTTTACATCTTCTTGTTTTTCTTGCTCTTTTCCTCTCTCATGGAGGTGAACTTTTTCCTGACAAAAGTTTTCTGAAAACCTCTTTTAAATATTTATGTATCCCGCACCCTATCTTTAATTTTGTTCACCTCCGGAACTCCGTTATCATATATTTCAAAGAACAAATTTCTTATGTTTTCAGAAAAGGAGTTCCCGATGAAAAAGTTCAATCCTTCTCAGAAAATCTTGTTTCCTGTAAAAGACATTTTCAATGTCAAAGACCCATTGGTTAAATATGAAACTCTATTCTCTTTTCTTAATTTATCTGCCTTTAAAGATCTTTATGCTTCCACAGGCAGACCCCGCATTTCTTACGAGAGCATTCTTAAGGCACTCATTTTAAAAAATCTTCGAGGCCTTTCGTCTTTTTCAGACCTGGTAAGAGAGCTGTCCGATAATCTGGAACTCACGTTCCTTTTAGAATTTAATCCTGAAAAACCTCTCTATGTTGAAATCTTTTCTTCCTTTCTGAAGAACCTGCCTCACCATTGCCTGGAAGAAATAAAAAATTGCTTGATAATTGAGCTGATAGATGTTGGAGAAATTACCGGTGAATACTTATCGTTCGATTCTACAAACATGCCAGCAAAGGTGAAAGAGAATAACCTTAAAACATCTATCGCTTCCAGATGCGATAAAACCAGATTTCCAAAAGGCGACCCTGATTGCAGGCTGGGTGTAATGGTCCATTTTCCTCAACCGTTTAAGAAAGAAATTAGATTCTTCTGGGGTTATAAAAATTCTGTCATAGCAGATGCTGTCTCCGAACTGCCTATTCTGGAAGTTACAAAACCAGCCAATATCCATGACACAAAAACAGCTTTATCCTTGCTGAAAGAGATAAAAGAACGGTTTAACTTTAAAGTCTCCGGTGTGACAGCTGATGATGCTGTTGATTCTCCTGATATACTTTCTTTTATTCTGGCTGACCTTAAGACCGCTCCGTATATACCTCGAAATCCAACAGGCACAGGGCGTTACCATTCAAACATTAGTATCTCACCCTCTGGGAAAAGAATATGCCTTGCCGGTTTTGAGAGGCGCGACTGGGGTCAATTCAGAGAGGACAAGAGAATACGCAGAAAGTTCGTCTGCCCCATAACCCATTCCAAAAAGTTCAGCCAACAGCATCCTTCCTGCCCAATGCTTGAGTCTTCCCTTTTCAACAAGAAAAACTGATGCACATCTTATACTCAGCTGGTTCCCGACGATATCAGAAAAAGAATTGCATACGGCACTGAGAAGTTTAAAAAGATGTACAATATGAGAACCGGTAGCGAGCGAATATTCTCCAGACTCCTTTCGTTATGCATGAATAATCCGGGTGTGAGAGGATTTAATACCGTCTCAAACTATGCCACCATCGCTCATATCACAGTTCTTCTTGTTGCTCTGGCTGCCATCAAATCCGGGAATAAAGATAAAACCAGATTCGTTAAGTCGCTTCTCCCTTTCCTTTAATCCCCTAATTGTCAAAGAGCATTTTCTGCTTTTTCAAAAACCCTTAGTTTTTGAAACCCTAATCTTACTGAACAACAACCTTAAAATAGACCTTCCCTTCTTCACCCGCAGATACTGCGGAAAATATAAAGAAAACCGCTCCTGCAGAAAAATGGCCGGCATCAGCATCCTGAATATCGGTCAAGGGTGTAGCTGTTTCATAGGTAGAACTGGCACTCCCCAGCCTCAGGCTTCCAGCAACATACGTAGTGTTAAGAGGGATATTATCCGTAATGACAATAGTTCTGGCATTGCCTGCGCCAACATTCTTATAGTGAATGCTGTAAATAATTTCCTCTCCCGGAGCAGCACTAATCTTGTTTACCTGTTTTACTAAACTCAAAAGGGGTGCTCCCACCGTTACCGCAGCAGTATTACCTGAGTTGGCTGCAGGGAAGTTATTGCCACTTACGGTGACACTGTTATAAAAAGTCCCGCTTGTTCCACCAGTCAATACTTTAAATACCAGATTAGCACTGCTGTGTTCGGATATAACCCAGTTTCCCTGCCAGGTAAGTATCTGTCCGTTTATAGCAGGGTCAACGGCAGTCAACCCCAAGCTACTTCCGGTTATGTAACTGAAGCCGGAAGGTAAAAGGTCCTGGATACTGGTCAGCACCGCAGCAGCCGTACCTGTATTGGTTACGGTCACTGTATAAACTACTGTTTCCCCGGCACTCACTTCAGAAAGATTAACAGTCTTGCTCACGGAAACTACGGGTCCCAGAACCAGGACAGTGTCTGTGCGGTACTGATTGAGGTTATTGCTGGCATCAATCCTGTCCAGGTAAGTTACCGTGATTGTTTCTCCGGTAGAAATCTCCAGAATATTGTTGCCTGTTACCGGTGAACCATAGGTAGTCAAAATCATTCCTGTGAAAACTCCGGTGTTAACACCTGTCTCCATCAAAGTTACTGTCACTGAATCGCCATTTGTGGTACTCAAGCTAACAGTTAAAGTTTGTCGGGTGGTAATATTGTAATTCTGGTCAGCATCATCCACTTTTATGTAAAGAGTATCACCGGCAATTACTTCAGTAACATCTCCGTTGCCAGCCAGATCCTGCACAAAATGTACAGTCCCGGTGGTGGGTCTAACACCAAGTGGGGTCATGAAATCAGAAAAACCAGCATAGAGGTCCGAAACCCCAATCAAGTCACCACCCGACTGAGTTAGGTTGTTAGCACTGGGGGAACTCCCGCCGTAAAAACGAATCGGTGAAGAATCAGTTATACCGGTGACTGAACACAGGACACTGTAAGGAAACCCCAGTCAAGAAAATAATCCTGGTCACCATTGAAGGAAGTATCAGCCAGGTTAATCTGAAAGTTTCCACTTAAAGGAATGGTGGAAGACGTTATCTCCGCAACATCTGAAGGGTCTCCCAGATTTTGCTGAATGGTATTCTGGCGCAGGGAGATATTCTCGTTCTTACTGATACCATCAAGCATTATCATCCACTCATAATTTCCAGCATTAAGATTGGTATCAATCAGAATGCCCCAACCAAATGGTTTTAGAAAACCCTGACCACCAGAACCAGCAGGGTCCTCATCCAGCCGCAAACGGAAGTAGAGGTAGGTACCATCGTTGGAGAGAAAAAAAGCAGCATGTGTAGAATCAGAAACAATATTTCTTGCCCCGCTGGCGTTGTTGTTGGGGTCAGTCACAATTAGGCCGCCACGGTAAACCGGATTCCACTCAAAAAAGGTAGGCCAGGAAAATAATGAAGTAGCAGCAAAACAAAATATTACAATTACCAGGAAGCCGAAGAATTTTCTTTGATAATTTCCGAGACATCCTGCCTTCTGGCAATAATCTGACAATCAAGTCCCTTCCGTTTATCGCTGATGTTTATTTTACCATAAAAAAATCAAAAAATAATGGGTCGTCAAAAAATACATTGCTTTTCTCTTCTTGCAGCTACCTATTGACACCACCTACCGCTTTCAAGTAAATTAGTACCGGATAGGAACCAGTTTTATTTATGGAAACGACAAATATGTGGAAAAGCTTTTTCCTTTTATGGATGGCTGTTTTTTTGACCGCTGCTGCCCAGGAGAACTCTGCCCTGGTGGTAAGAATTGAAGGACCCATTGGTCCCATCACCTACCAGCAGGTACGTCGCACATTACAGGCTGCAGAAAAACAAAAAGCAGAATTAGTTCTCATTTACCTGGACACACCTGGCGGTCTTCTTACCACAACCAGGAAGATTGTTCAGGCAATTCTGGAAGCAGATGTCCCTGTAGTAGGCTATGTGTCACCCGGTGGCGCTCAGTGTGCCTCTGCCGGTACTTTTATCGGGCTGGCCTGCCACGTTCTGGCTATGGCACCAGCAACCAACATTGGCGCAGCACATCCGGTAAGCCTTTTAGGACCGGAAGACAAAACGATGGAGAAAAAAGCGGTAAATGATACTGTGGCTTTTATCAAAAGTATTGCTCACCTGCGCGGCAGAAATGTTTCCTGGGCAGAAAAGGCAGTCCGGGAAAGTATTTCCTCCACAGAAAAGGAGGCCCTGGACAAGAAGGTCTGTGATTTAATAGCCAGGGATACCAACGACCTTTTCCGGCAAATCAATGGCCGGCAAATCCAGCTTGCTCACGGCGTCTGTGTGTTAAACACAGAAAATTTAGCCGTGAAAGAATCAAGCAGCCGGCTCTCTGAAAAAATCCTCGGTATTATCAGTGACCCCAACATTGCCTTCCTTCTTCTCATTATTGGTTTCTGGGGTATCATCCTGGAATTTTCTCACCCCGGAGCTTCCCTGCCCGGGGTAGTTGGTATTGTCTCTCTTGTTCTTGGTTTCTTTGCTCTTCAGGCTATTTCTCTTAATGCTGCCGGTGTTATCCTGATTTTCCTCAGTTTACTGTTTTTTATTATGGAAACTTTCACCCCGGGATTCGGGACTTTCCTGGTAGCTGGAATTATCACACTGCTACTTGGTTCTCTGATGCTTACCAGACCGCTAAAACAACCTGCTATCTCCAGAACCCTTATCCTGGGCAGTGTTGTTTTCACCGGGGTAGTACTGGGCAATATCATCTGGCTGGTAAAATCTGCCAGAAAAAGAAAAATTACCACTGGCCGTGAAGCCTTAATAGGAGAAAAAGGACGGGCTGTTTCCTCCCTTAACCCGGAAGGGACTGTTTTCGTTCATGGTGAATACTGGAACGCCAGGAGTATTTCCGGGCCTATTTTCAGGGATGAACGTATTGAGGTTGTTTCTGTGGATGGCATGACCCTTGTGGTGCAAAAAAACCAGCAGAATCAAACTTGAAAAAATATGGCTAAGGTAAAAACTTCCACTTCTCCTGTTCACGAAGAAGCCTGGAGAATTTTCAGGATTATGTCTGAATTCGTGGATGGTTTTGAGACTCTCTCCCGGATAGGAAAAGCCGTTACAGTCTGGGGTTCAGCCAGAGTCTTGCCAGCTGACCGCTGGTACCGGGAAGCCGTGGTTGTCGGTCGGCTCCTTGCCCGGAAAGGCTACGCCGTCATCACCGGCGGAGGACCTGGCATCATGGAAGCAGCCAACCGTGGCGCTGTAGAAGAAGGTGGGATATCAATCGGTGTTAACATTGAGCTTCCCACAGAACAGCTTCTTAATCCATACGTCAATACGCCCATTTCCTGCCGCTACTTTTTTACCCGTAAGGTCATGTTTGTTAAGTATACTAAGGGATTTATTGTCTTCCCCGGAGGTTTTGGAACCCTGGATGAATTTACCGAAGCCATCACTTTAATCCAGACCCGGAGGGTAGACCGGTTTCCTGTCATCCTGGTTGATGGAACTTACTGGAAGGGGTTGGTATCCTGGTTGCAGCATGTAGTCGTCAGGCGTGGCTATGTTTCCCGGGAAGACCTTTCCTTTTTCCGGATTGTTTCTACCGGCCAGCAGGCAGTCAGGGCGCTCTGCAACTACTATTCTAAAGCAAAAAGATGAAGCAGCACTCACGCACTTTTCAGACGGGCAATAACTTCTGGCAGCCCCATCAAGACAGAATCAATTCCTTTTTTCTCTATCTCAGGGAGTGAGCAACTTTCTTCTATCCTGAAAGGGCCAATTCTCCTGCGCAGGAGAGAAATCTGGATACCACCACAACCAGCAGCTTCTCCTATATCCCGACATAAAGAACGAATATAGGTTCCTCTGGAGCAAAGAACCCGAAACTCTACCTCGGGCAAATCAATTCTTAAAATCTCTATCTCTCTGATAAAAACAGTTCTCGCCGGAGGGACAATTACCCTACCCTGCCGGTGATGTTTATACAGTGGTAACCCTTGATATTTCAGCGCGGAAACAGAGGGCGGTACCTGTTTGATTTCTCCCTGAAAACTTAAGATAATTTCTTTCAGTTTCTCCGGGGAAACTGTCACCGGTCGTTGCGCTAAAATTTTGCCCTCTCTATCCAGGGTATCTGTCTCTACACCAAGAAGGAGACAGGCAACATACTCCTTTTCCAGAAGCATAAGAGACTGGGTTAATCTGGTAGCCTGGCCCAGACACACCAGTAAGACTCCTTCCGCTAAGGGGTCCAGTGTTCCTGCGTGACCAATCTTAACCTGTGGCCGAAAAGCACGTTTGAGAAAACGGACCACATCATAAGAGGTCAGCCCGGCCGGTTTATGAACATTTATAACTCCATCCATATGAACTATTTCATTTTTCTCTATTTTTCTGCAGCCGGTTGATAACCGTCAGTACTTTTTTCTCTGCCTGGTTGATATTTGCGCCCTGGAGGAAACATCCGGCTGCTGCCCGATGCCCCCCACCGCCAAACCGCCTGGCAATCTCCTCCACATCAAAATTACCGCGGCTGCGCAGACTCACCTTGACACCATCATCTCTTTCCTTCAGAAGAAAGACCATTCTGGCTTCTCTTATCACTCTGAGATAGTCCACAAACTTCTCGGTATCTTCTTCTTTTGTCCCCGTATTCTCATACATTTTCCTGGTGACAACAGCCCAGGCAGCACCGCTACCCGGGTCAAACTTGATACTCAGCAGAGTTTGCCCCAGAAGCAAAAGTGAACCCAGAGACCTGTCAAAATATACCTTCTGGCCTATCTCTTCCGGACAGGCTCCATAAGCCACCAGTTGTTCTGCAATGGAAAAACTCCAGGGACCCAGATGATAAAGGAAAGAACCAGTATCTGTCATCAGTCCGGTGTAAAGACAGGTTGCTTCCTCTTTCCCCAGGGGACCAAAATTCTTCAGAATCGGGAAAAGCATTTCTGCGCAGGCAGCATAGGTACTATTCACCCAGTTGATAGTACCAAAGTTGCTGTTATGAAGATGATGGTCAATATTTATCACTACAGCACTTTTTTTTACCATGCTGGCTACCGGTCCCAATCGCTGCAGATTCCCACAATCAAGAACAAAAAACACTTCTGCCCCGGTATAATGAACTTCAGAACTCCATACTTTGATGCGCTGCACCTGGGGCAGAAAGCGGTAAATCTCAGGTACCGGGTCAGCATTAACAATGGTAAAACTTTTCCCCAGCTTCTCCAGCAAAAAGGAAAGAGCCAGTTCACAGGCTAAACTGTCTCCGTCCGGTGTCGTATGGGTGCTGAGGAGAAAAACCCTGCTCTCGTTAATGTTTCTGAAAATTTGCTCCAGAATACCTCTTTCCCCTGCGGTAAAATAGTTCCTCATACTTTTTCCTGTTTGCCGGAGTAAGTGAAATTTGTCTCGGAAGTAACAGACTCCTGGATACTGGCCAAGTTCTCCCTGAGCATCTGGCGAAGAATTTCTATTCCTTCGCCTGTTTTCGCCGAGAGGAAAAGACCGGAGGGATAACTGGAAGCAAGCGCATCCCTTTCCTCAGGTTTGACGGCGTCAATCTTATTGAAAACTTCCAGGTAGGGTTTTGTCTTAAGATTAAGCAAGGAGATCACCTCAAAGGTTGTTTTTCTCTGCCTCTCGATATCCAGACTGGAAACATCGTAAAGACAGAGGAGAAGGTCGGCAAAGGCAACCTCTTCCAGAGTTGCTCTGAACGCTGCTATCAAATGGTGCGGTAAGCGATTCAGCAGCCCCACAGTATCAGTCACCAGACAGAAGCTTCCCTGCCCGAGATGAACCAGTCTGGTAGCCGGGTCCAGTGTGGAAAAAAGCTTGTCCGCCACCAGAAGCTGGCTTTTACTCAGTCTATTTAATAAGGTGCTTTTACCAACATTGGTATAGCCTAAAAGCGCAACAACCGGATACTCTTTACGCTTCCTTGCCTGTCTGAGAAGCTGCCGGTGTTTTTCAATTTCCTTAATTTTTTCGTTTAACCTGTGTATTCTCTGGGTTATATGCCTCCTCTGAACCTCTAATTTCATTTCTCCAGGACCCCTGACAGCCAATCTGCCGCCAATCCTGGAGAGAGCCAGTCCCTGACCAGTTAATCTTGGCAGAGCATAAGTCAACTGAGCCAGCTCCACCTGAATTTTTCCTTCACTGCTTCTGGCATGTTGAGCGAAAATCTCCAGAATCAGTCCTGTTCTATCCACCACCGGACAGCCCAGTTGCTGCTCAAGATTTCTCTGCTGGACAGGTGAAAGATCTGTATCAAAGAGAAAGAGAGAAATATTCTCTTTCCCGGACAGGTTTCTCAATTCTGTAACCTTCCCTTCGCCAATATAGGTAGCCGGATGAATGTGATGAAGACGGAAAGAAAAAGTTTCTCGGACTCTTATTCCCGCAGTGTGCGAGAGTCTTACCATTTCCTCTGCGGAGTAAGCGGCCTGCTCATCCTTCCGGTCTACCGGTACTACCAATACCGCACTTCTCCCAGCCAGACCACCACCTAAAATCTCATGAATCTGTTTCACTTCTTTCTATCCTGATTACTTTCAGTTTCATCAGCCTGTCTCTATGGCCAACCCCCCTTTTATAACCGGTTTTCGGTTTCTTCCGAAAAGAATAAATTTTTTCCCCTTTTGTAATTTCTAAAACCTCGCATCTCACTCTGTAGGAAGCCAATTTCTTCTCCTCCACTACCAGATTTTCCCCATCCAGAACTGCTACCACCGGCAACGTTACCTGGTTTCCCTCTACTCCCTTCAAGGGGAAAACCGAGACTGTATCTCCTTCCTGTACTTTTAACTGGGTATTACCGCAACGAACGAAAACTATCATCTTTCCTCCTGGTTACAGTTTTCACTTTGTTTCCTGTCTTAGAGCTTTTTCCAGAAAGGCAATATCTTCTTCTATCTTCTCTATCTTAATCCGTAACTCCCTTTCCTTTTCTTTTTCTGCTTCCACAACATCTGCTGGCGCCCGGGAGAGAAAATCTTCGTCTTTCAGCTTTCTCCCAACTTTTTCCAGATATTCTCTTAACTCTTCTTTTTCTTCAGAAAGCCTCTTTTTTTCCACCAGAAAATCCATCGTCCCTTTAAGAGAAATACCAAATTTGCCCAGGGAAAGATTTCTGACAAAAAGATTTTCTTGCTCCACCCTGGAATCCTGCCAGGGGAAAAGGTCCGTTAGCCCACCGAGGGCAATAATTATCATCCTGACTTCTCCGGAAAGAGCCGGACCAGAATAAAAGCAGTCCAGCTTCTTTTTTAAAGGCAGATGGAATCTGGTCTTTAAATCCCTTATCATGGTCACTGCTTCCCTCACTCCTTCCATTATCTTTTCTGCCTCCGGGTCAGAAAATTCTTCTTTCCCCGGCCAGCGACTTACTGCCAGTATGGAACTGTCCAGCTTTAGATACTCACCTAATAGCTGCCAGATTCTCTCGGTAACGAAAGGAATGAAAGGGTGAAGACACTGTAAACAAACTTTTAGAACCTGCAGCAGCACCGGTAGTTTTACAGAAACAAGAACTTCTTCAGTCTGGCTCAGTTTAGCAATCTCTATGTACCAGTCACAGAAAGTGTGCCAGAAGAAGTCATAAAGCCTGTTCAGTGCCTCATTTAATCGGAACTCCTCCAGGTTTGTCTCCACCTGGGCAACTGTTTTGTTCAGAAGGGAAAAAATCCAGCGGTCAGTTAACTGCCAGTTTTTCCTGTCATCCTGGCAGACTACCTTTCCTAGGTTGTGCTGCCTGGCCTGCAGAAGAATAAATCGCGCTGCATTCCACAGTTTGTTATTGAAGTTGCGTCCCTTCAGATAAAAAGAAGGAGAGAGAAAAACATCCTGACCGGCAGAAGCCATGGAAATAAGGCTGAAGCGCAGACTATCTGCTCCGTAGACTTCAATGATTTCCACCGGGTCAATGGCATTCCCAAGAGACTTGCTCATCTTACGACCGGTTTTGTCCCTGACAGTACCATGGATATAAATATTTTCAAAGGGAATTTTTCCTGTGAACTCCAGTCCAGCCATTACCATCCGCGCCACCCAGAAGAAGAGTATCTCCTGGGCAGTCACCAGGGTATCAGTAGGATAAAAAATAGTCAGGTCTCTTGTTTTCTCCGGCCAGCCGAAAACGGAAAAAGGCCACAACCAGGAAGAAAACCAGGTATCCAGCACATCCTCATCCTGCCGGAGATTCAAGCTGCCGCAGTTTTCACAACGTTCTACCAGCTGCTGCTGAACAATAGGAGGACAATCTTTGTTCTCACAGTACCAGACCGGAATTCTATGTCCCCACCAGATTTGCCTGCTGATACACCAGTCTTTAATGTTGTACAGCCAGTTCAAATAGACCTTTTTCCATCTTTCCGGATAGAATTTCAGTCTGCCCTGTTCTGCTGCTTCTATGGCTGGCTTAGCCAGAGGGCCCATCCTCACAAACCACTGCTCTGAAAGATATGGTTCTACCACAGTATCACAACGGTAGCAGTGCCCAATCCGGTGCAGGTATGGTTCCCCCTTTACCAGAAGGTTTTTCTCCTTGAGAGCTTCCAACAGTTCCTGCCGGCATACAAAACGGTCCTTGCCTGCCCAGGGACCGGCATGGTGATTCATCTTTCCTTCCGGCGTCATCACAGTCACAAAACCTAAACCGTGCTTTTCTCCCAGGATAAAATCGTTAGCATCATGGCTGGGTGTAACCTTAACAGCCCCTGTTCCAAAATCCATGTCTACAGAATCATCAGCGATAATCGGGATAATGCGCTGGACAAATGGTAACTGGACCTTCTGACCGATAAGTTTTCTGTAACGGGGGTCCTGGGGATGGACAGCTACTGCTGTATCCCCTAACATTGTCTCTGGCCTGGTGGTAGCAACCTGGATAAAACCACCACCAACTACAGGATAACTGATAGTGTAAAGAAATCCATTTTCTTCTCTGTATTCTACTTCTTCATCAGCTAAAGCAGTGGTACATCTCGGACACCAGTGGATAATTCTTCGACCGCGATAAATTAAATCCTTTCTATAAAGATGCACAAAGGCTTCCAGGACTGCCCGGGAAAGCATCGGGTCCATTGTAAATCGTAAGCGGCTCCAGTCACAGGAAGCACCTAATCTTTTCAACTGCGAAATTATCCGCAAACCGTAAGTTTCCCGCCACCGCCAGACTTCGGCAATAAAAGCTTCCCTGCCGAGAGCTTTCCTGCTCAGGCCCTTTCTGGCTAATTCCTTTTCCACCACATTCTGCGTGGCAATACCAGCATGGTCAGTACCTGGAACCCACAAAGCATCATAACCCTGCATACGCCGCCATCTGATAAGAATATCCTGAATAGTATTGTTCAAAGCGTGTCCCATATGCAGAAAGCCGGTGATATTTGGTGGCGGAATAACAATCACATAAGGACGGCTCGTTCCATCTTCCTTGGGCGTAAAACATCCACTACTTTCCCAGAGATGGTAAATCTCCTGTTCTATCTCACCAGGGGAATACTGCGAGGGAAAAATATTCATGTCAATTCAGTCTCTGTTTTAAAGAAATGTTTTTTCTCAGAAGTAACCAGGCAGTCAGCCTGTTCTTCAAAAATATCCCTGATTCTGTAAAATATGTCTTCAATTTCACTCATCATACTGTTCGTTGCCGATACCCCCAGAACAGCCCGCTGCCATTTGTCCTGAAAATCAATCTCTGCCACCGAAACATTGAATCTGGAGCGAATTCTATCACACAGGGACTTAACAACTTTTCTCTTATCCTTCAAAGAACCACTACCCGGTATAAAAATTTCCAGTTCCAGCGCGCCGACAATCATGGTAGAATAAATTTCTTCTTCTTCAAATCCTGCTTACACCAAGCAATGACCTCGGTATAAACTTCTTTCAAAGGCAAGCCAAACTCTCCTGCTACCTTCTTACAGGCTTCATACTCTGGGGCAAAGTTCACCACCTGACCTCTCCAGAAACTAAACTTCACCGGAATTTCTCCCCAGGCAGTACTGATTTTTTCCATCCTTCGTTCCAGCACAAGCCGGTTTTCCAGACGGAATCTCACCCCCAGCGTTGTACTTTCAGCAAAAATAATCTCACAGATTCTCTCCAGATGCTGCGGACGACTGATTACCTGTAGCTGAAAAACTGGCCTGCTTTTTTTTCCCTGACCGGGGAAAAGTGAAACATCCAGTGCTCCAGCCTTAAAAAGCCTCTCCATCAATACTTCAAAAAACACCGGATTCATATCATCAATGTTTGTCTCTAATACTGCCACCGGTGATTCCGCAACCCTGCCACCCAATAAAACCTGGACCACATTAGGGGCGGGTTCTGCTCTCTGACCTGCTCCATACCCGGTAGCCTCCAGATTCATAGTCACCGGTTTTCCAGCCAGCGGACATAGCCCGCGTAAGATAGCCGCCCCTGTCGGAGTAGTTATTTCATAAGGAACACCGTGAACAACCGTAGGCATCCCTTTCAATACCTCTGCTGTCGCCGGGGATGGCTCGGCAACTCCTATACTACTACAGCTGACTTCTTCCACCTGAAGCAAGTCTATCCCGATTACCACAGCGGACATTTCCACTAAAGCATCTACCTGTCCAATCTGATGAAAGTGTAATTCAGATACTTTTTCTCCGTGGATATCTGCTTCTGCGCGGGCTAAAATCCCCAGAATTTTTTTCAGTCGGTCCTTCTGGCTCTGAAGCAAACTACTTTTCTCTATGGTCTGCACAATCTCCCGGTAAGAAGTTTTATCCTTCCAGGAACTCTTCGGGACTACCCGGAAAACCGTAGCTTCAATGTGATGACCAAAATCAGTCGGTCTTTTCACCCGGGAAACCTTAAGATGATAACCGCTAAGTGGAATTCTTTCCAGTTCCCTTTTCAGCTCCGCAAGCGATAAACCGACGTCCAGCAAGGAAGCCACCAGCATATCCCCGGCGCATCCATTCTGAACTTGAAAATATAAACTCCTCATTTTTCCTTGCTGGCTGTTTCCTGCCTGACTACCTGAGAAATAGCATTCCTCAGAAAATCTATACTTATTCCCTCTCTCACTTTGACAGTAACTACATTTTCTTTCAATTTTTCCACCTCGCCTACAATGCCGCCTACAGTGACAACTTTATCTCCCACCTTGAGTTCATCCAGCATCTTCTTATGCTCTTTCTGCTTTTTCTGCTGTGGCAGAAGAACAAGAAAGTAGAAAACAAAGAGAATTAGTATAAACGGTAAAAGCATACCAAAAGGTGATGGTGCTGGTACTGGTGTGCTGCCGGTAACACCCTGCGCCCAGATTAAACCTTCCATATAGCCTCCTTCAGGTTAACGAGCTATCCTTCTATTTTTGACCTCAAAAAGAAAAAAAAGAATACTATCAGCTGGCATTATTATACTCCTTTCTTATCGTTTCTCTCAACTGAGCAAACTTTCCCTCTGCTATTGCCTGCCGAACCTGCTGCATAAACTTGTTCATAAAATAAAGGTTATGATAGGAGGTTAAGCGCAGACCTAAAATCTCCTTTCTGTTAAAAAGGTGGCGCAGATAAGCCCTGGAATACCTGCGGCAGACAAAACAGTTACAGCTGCTATCCAGGGGTTGAAAATTCCTTTGATACCTTCCCGCCTTTATATTAATTTTTCCCTTGCTGGTAAGAGCAGAACCATTGCGTGCAATATGCGTGGGCAGGGCACAGTCAAATAAATCTATCCCTAAAGCCACCATCTCCACAATCTGCCAGGGATAGCCTAAACCCATAAAATAACGCATTTTCTCATATGGCAACAATCCGGCTACCAGAGAAACTATTTCTCTTGTTTTCTCAAAAGGCTCCCCCAGAGACAATCCTCCGATGGCGTAACCATCAAAATCCATTGCCTTCAATGCTTCGGTACAGCTTGACCGCAAATTAGAATCTGTGCCTCCCTGGACAATCCCAAAAAGCCACTGCTCTGGATTTAACCTCGCCTGCCGACATTGCCTGGCCCAGCGAATAGTAACTTCTGTACTCAGGGATATTTCCCGGGGGTCATCCCAGCTTCTGGGACAGTAGTCAAAAGCCATTACCAGGTCAGCCCCCAGACGCCTTTGAACTTCCATCACCTTTTCAGGAGTAAAAATTTGCCTGCTTCCGTCTTCCTGACTCTGGAAAACAACCTCGTTTTCAGAAATTTTCACATTTTCCAGACTGAAAATCTGGAAACCGCCACTATCTGTAGCCAGAACCCTCTGCCAGCCTGTAAACTGATGCAGACCACCGGCTTTTTCCACAACTTCTACTCCTGGACGCTGACAGAGATGGTAGGTGTTGGCAATGACAATCTGCACTCCCATCTCTTCCAGTTCCTCCCAGGAAAGGGTTTTCACCGTAGCATTGGTTGCTACCGGCATGAATGCCGGAGTTCCCACCACACCATGGACTGTAGTCAAAAGCCCTGTTCTGGCCTGCGTTTTACTATCTCTAACCAGCAATTGAAAATTCATTATCTTCTCCCGGGTAGTTCCCCTTACAAAATCAGCATCGCATCGCCATAGGAATAAAACCGGTATCTGTTTTCTACCGCTTCCTGGTATGCCTTTTCCAGTAAATTGCTTCCCCCAAACGCACAAACTAAAGTCAGGTGAGTGGATCCGGGCAGATGAAAATTTGTAATCAGTCCATTCACTACGGAAAAGTTAAAGCCGGGTTGAATAAAAAGAAAAGTTTCCTTCTGCCCGGCAACAATCTCACCTGAAACCACTGAACTTTCCAGCGCCCTGACAGTACTGGTACCAACCGCTATAATCCTTCCGCCTTTTTTTCTCACCAGGTTAATAGTGGCAGCTGTTTCCTCAGGAATGTGAAATGTTTCTCCTGGTACTTCATTCTTTTCCTCTTTCTTCAACAGACGAAAAGAAGCCCAGCCTATATACAAGGTTAAAAAACAAATGCCTATTCCCTGTTTCTGAAGATGAACCAGGAGTTCTCCGGTAAAATGCAATCCAGCTGTTGGCGCCGCCACAGCGCCGTTTTTACTGGCGTAAACAGTCTGATAGTCATACCTGTCTTTCTCTTCTGCTGGCCTTTTGATATAAGGTGGCAAAGGTATCTCGCCCAGCTGGTAAAGACTGGATTCTTTATCAACCTCCAATTCTACCAGCCAGAAACCGCAGTCTGTTTTCTGAATAACCCTCCCTTTAAGCTTGCCAATGGAAAATTCCTGTCCTTCCCGGGCCCGTCCCCGTAAAAGCACTTCCCAGATTTTCGGTTCTCTTTTTTTCAAAAGAAAGACTTCCAGTTTTCCTCCTGTTGTTTTCCGGGCACGTAATCTTGCTGGAATGACCCTGGCATCATTCAGCACCAGCAGGTCTCCTTTCTGCAGATAGTCAGAAAGCTGGCAAAAAATAGCATGTTCTATAGACCCTTTCTTCCTGTCAACAACCATCAGCCTGGCTTTATCCCGTTCAGGAAGTGGATATTGAGCAATCAACCCTTCTGGTAAAGTGTAAGAAAAAACACCTTTCATGGTCGCACTCTCTGGAAAATAACAATGGTGGGGTTAAGATAAATCAAATCTTCAGGCAACTTTTCTGGTTGGAAGTCTAAACCAAGAAAGGAAGCCTTTACCTGGAATACCTTTAGAGGTTGGTACCAGCCTGAAGCGTTGAATTCTTCCCAGAAAATAACTTTTTCTTTATTTAGCTTCAGTGGAAAAGGTGCTACAGGTGCCTGAAAAGAGGAAAGAATAAAGTATTCCGGTTTTAATCTCTGCAACTTTTTGCTGTCATAGCCACAGAGTATTAAATGAAAGTGCTGCGGATTGAAATCTGGCATCTGGAACTGCCAGGGAACTTCTGTTACGCCTAACTCACATCCCGACGGAAGGTTTTGCTTCATCCAGACGCCTGCCCTGAAACGAACATTTTCTTTAAGAAAAAGAGAAAGATAGGCGAGACCAAAAAAAATTGTGCTTGCTGCCACCAGAGATAAAATGGCCGAAAAAATCTTTTTCCCCGGAATACCTTTTCTATTGAGTAAAAGCATTTCCCAGCCCCGGATACCAATCAAAACCAGAGAAGGGACCAGCGGAAGCAGGTACCGGGCGAAGTTTTTGGAAAAGCAGGAAAGAAACAGGAAGAAGAAAACAGTCCAGAAAAACAATAAAGTTAGATATTTTCTTTCTTTTGTTCCCTTAGAAAGCAGAATAAGAAAACTTCCGGAAAAACCTATCGTCAAAAAAGCACAGAGTGGCCAGCCCAGACCGGCAACCAGAGCCTGAAGATAAAACCTTCCTTCAAAAGAGCGGCCTGTATGCTGTCCTAAATCAATCAGCGGCTCGGGAAAGGTTAAAATAAAGTAAGGATTAGTGAGGATAAAACTGGCAGTAAAGGCTCCCAGAACCAGCAGCAAATTGGGCAAAATCTTCCTTAAAGGAAAGCGGGAACAAAAAACTCCTGCCAGGGGAATAACAAGCGTTACCAGCAGAGAAAACTTGCAGCCAGAGGATAACCCGGCGCTTACTCCTGCAAGAACTAACCATCTCAGCAAACGTGTTTCCAGAAACAAAAAGGTAAAATAAATTGTTGCTGTCACCCAGAACAAAGCAGGGATATCAACATACATGTAATGGGTGTTTAAAATCATTAAAGGAGTAAAAGTCAGCATCAAACCTGCCACTGTAGCAGACGCGGAATTTTTCAGCAGACGCCTGGCCAGGAAATAAAAAAGCAAAATGGTTGCCACTGCGTAAAAGACAGTCAGACCCCTGCCACAGAGATAAAGATTAGCAAAATCATCAGGATTGGTAAAGGCAAAATCAAGGTCCTGACTGACCCTCACCAGATTAACCCTGGAGAGAAGAAAAATTATTGCCCCAACGGAATAAAGATAAACCCCACCAACGCCGAACTGGTGCGGATGAAAATCAAATCTGGAAGGTTTCATCGTGGCTAAACTTTTCAGCACAAAGTATTCATCAGGATGGTAGCTTCTGATAGGATTGTAAAGAGAGCGAGGAAGTTTTCTTTCTGCCTCTTCAGGATGGAGAACCAGGTAAGACCCCATCCCCTTCCAGGCCTGTTCTACCTGGTAGTTCCTCAGCTGCTGCCTGAGTGTTAAAAGTTCTCCAGGACCAGAGAAATAAAGCATATTTCTCTGCTTTGAAGGTAGCCCCCACTTAAGACCTGCTCCAAAGCAAAGCAAAGCAACCACAACCAATCCTGTCACGCTCAGGAAATCAGTTTTGCTTTTGCTCATGACCTGACCAGAAACCATAGGAGTAAGAAAAATGGGTACCGATGATGCCCCAGCCGACCAGTAACCACCAGCGTTTTCCCAGGTATATGGATTCAGCCAAAACGGAAAGAAAATAGACAGAAAAAACAGGCACAAATACAGGCCTTAAGACCGGGGAAATAATCGTCATCAGCAAACAAAGCACTCCAGCCGGGATGGCAACTGGTAACAGGTAGTAGCATAGCCTGCCTGTTATTTCCCTGAGGGGAAGAGACTGAAGAAGCGCACGTTTATCTCTACCATAACAAAAAATTTGCCAGAAATACTTTCTAAATACTGGCCGGCGATGATGATAAACTACAACATCCGGAGCATATACCAATCTGTATCCCTGCCTGGTTATTTCAAATGAGAGTGAGGCATCCTCAGCAGTAAGCAGTCTTGTATTAAAACCTTCCAGTTCCTGAAAAAGTTTTTTCTTTACCAGCAGATTGCAGCTTGGTAACTCCAGGGGGTAATAAAGCTTTGCTTTACGATACCTCAGGGAAAACTTGCCCAGAGCCAACAACGAAGAAAGAATTAACCCGCAGAGTTTCTGGCTAAGATTATCATGCGGCGGTGTTAAATTAGGGCCTCCCACAGCACCATTTTCTGGAGACAAAAGGTACCTGACTCCATTTTTCAGCCAGTCCGGTGCCGGATAAGCATCTGAATCTATAAAGGCACAAATTTCTCCCCTGGCTATGGAAACACCCCTGTTCTTTTTTTCACCGGGCAGTACCGCTGCTGCCAGCCACCGTCTCCTACCTGTATCAATGGTTTCGCTGCTCAGTTCATCAGGAATAATAATAATCTCATAATCAGGATAGTCCAGCTGCTCACAACCAGCCAGACATTCTTTTGTGCGCGCATCAAAACTTTGGGTAGGAATAATAATGGAAACAGCCGGCCATCTGTTTTCCACGGTTTCTCCCTTTAAGACAGATGACCCCTGATTAAAGAAATCATACCCCGCCAGTACCACCTCAGATGAACTGGCTGCCGGACCCTGGCGACCTTCCTTAAAATGAAATCGGGTGAAAAGTACACTTTCACCCAGGCCTGCCGGCAAAGTTCCACTATTTCTTCTGGTTTCAGTTCCGGATGTTTAAGTGTCGGTAACTGCATATCATAATACTCCCAGTTCCGACCAAAAGATAACCAGCCCTTTTTTTCTGCTTCCGCAAACAACTCTGTACCAGGGTAGGCCACAGGCATGGAAAACTGGCAGGTGTCAGGTTGTAACTCTTTAATAAATCTGATGGTCTGCATCATCTGTTCCCTGGTCTCCCAGGGGAAACCAATCATAGCTGTAGCATGAATTAAGATTCCTGCCTTTTTCGTAAGTGAAAAAGCCTGTCTCACCTGTTCTACAGTATAACCTTTCTTTATTCTGTCCAGTGTGACCTGGTGGACGCTTTCCACACCATATTTTATCAAACGGCAACCGCTGGCTTTCATTTTCTCCAGCATGACAGAATCAACATTATCCACCCGCCCATTACAGGACCAGAAAATTGGCAACCTCAAACTCTTAATCTGCTCACAGAGATTCATTACCCAGGGACGGTTGCAGGTAAAGGTGTCATCATCAAAAAAGAATTCCTTTATTCCATACCGCTGAACCAGAAATTTGATTTCTGCGGCAATATTTTCTGGCGTACGAAACCTCACCCGACCGTGATAAAGCATCTGGGGCCAGGAGCAGAAGGTACAACGATAGGGACAACCACGGCTTCCAGAGAGATAGGCAAACTCATCATACAGCCTCCAGGCTTCATGATATTTCCACCAGGGAATAATCTCCCGGTCAATAAAAGGAAGTTTATCCAGGTCATCAAGGAAAACAGGTTTTTCCGGTAAAACCACGCTTCCATCCGCTTGACGATAGGCGACACCGTCTGAAACTTTTTTCCCTTTTTCCAATGCCGCACAAAGGGACCTGATTCCTTCGTCGTAGTCACCACCCACAATGATATAATCTATTCGGGAATGGGATAGTGTTTCCTCAGGGAGAACACTCACATGGTCCCCGCAGCAACCAACTAACAAACCTGGTATTTCCTCCTTTAACCGGTCTGCAATCAGCCAATCATTCTGTACACAGGGCGTTTTAGTCTCAAAAAAAATTATCTCCGGTGCAATCTCTTTTACCTTCCTTATATACTCAGGTAACGTCATTTTCTCCAGGATGCCATCAAGATAAAAAACCTGATGCCCATCAATTTTTAACAGAGTTAAAGCGGAGGCAGGAACAAGCGGATAGATAAGCTGAGGGTCTCCCCGGTATTTGGTAAAACGGTTCTGACTTAAAAGAAGATACCCTTTATCCGGTCTGTAGTGAGGGAAGTAAGTGAAAAGAACCTTCATCAGCGTTGTCTCCTGATGGAAAGAATTTCCTTTAGCATCAACCAGGGTGACTTCCACAGAACAACTTTACTTTCACTTTTATTATACCATGTTACGGGCAGCTCCTGTATCCGCAGAGCATACTTCTTAGCCAGAAGCAGTATTTCCACGTCAAAGGCAAAACCTGTAGTTTTTAAAGCGCGGAAAAGTTTCTGGCCTGGTTCTTTCTTAAACGCTTTAAATCCGCACTGGGTATCCTTAAAATCAGGAAGAACAAGTTTGCGCACAAGAAAAGGGAAAAGCCGGCCAATCTGTCGCCGCAGCCATGGCTGGGGAACTATTATCCTGGAATCAGGTAGCGCTCTGGAACCAATCACGACATCAGCACCATCCTGCAGGGCTTTCTCCAGACGATAAAATTCTGTAATGGGTGTGGACAAATCAGCATCAGTAAAAAGAAGTATACTGCCTCTGGCTGCTAACATACCTGTCCTCACTGCTGCACCTTTCCCGTAGTTGGTGTTATGAACCAGAAGTTTGATACTGCTCAGGCTCTGGTATCTCTCCAGTCGCTTTCTCGTCTGCGATACCACTTCTGGTGTGCCATCGGTACTGCCATCATCCACGACAATAATCTCAAACCTTTTCTGTAAACTGAAGAAGTAATCACAGATGGCAAATAACGTCGGACCTAACCGTCTTTCCTCATTGTAGGCTGGTATCACAATAGAGACATCAATCTTCTCTTCCTTTTCCACTTTCCTCCTTGATAAGTTGAAAAACAAATTCGTTGCAGCCGTGACCTCCTCCGCATGTCTTCAGTTTTTTCAGGATGAACCTTCTCTGACTGAAGAAATCAAAAACATCCTCTGGTTTTGCTGTTTCAAATGGATATCCACCCACCCAGTCCACCCAGTCGTGCCAGACTGACATCCCCCGAATTCTTTTTTTAGTCTTATAACGGTCAAAAGGATTGCGAAAAAGAAGTAAATCCTTCACCAGCCCCTTTGTTACCTGAAAAAAGATATACCCACTCAAAAGAAAGAACCGTCCCACCCCTGGTGAATGCACATAGAGCCTTTTAAGCTGCCGATGAAAACTACTCCAGTAAGGCTGATAGTTGTAGATAGCAAGGTAGATTACCCCTTCTGGTTTTACCAGTTCTGCTGTCAGAGCCATTGCTCTGGTAAGGTTACCGGTGTGGTGTAATACTCCCCAGGCGTAGACAATATCAAATTTTCCCAGCTTCTCCAGAAATTCTTTATCCAGAACTGAACCTTTGGTTACCACCCAGTTTTCATCCCCGGGGTAGAAACGACTTTTTAAAATTTCCGTACACTTCACCGCTTCTAAATCATAATCAAAAGAGTATACTTTAGCCCCCAACCTTCTGGCTGCCAGGCTGAAAAGTCCACTTCCGCAACCAATGTCCAGGAAGGTTTTACCTTTGAAATCACAAAAACCAAGATAGTCCTGAAGACTTTCTATTGCCGCCTGAATTCTTTCTTCATCAACATATCTGAGAAAAGAAAGCCAGTTCTGTCCGAAAGAAAAACGCTTCTGGTTATGGTTCATACCATCTTTCACAACCGCATAAATGGCGGATTCCCCAGAGTAGTGCTTTAAGATAAAGCCTGAAATAGGGCCAGGTCCGCGAAATGCGAAATTTTGACTTCCCCTTCTTTCTACCATACCAGACTGTTGGTACATCCACCACTTTATAACCACCTGTTATAAACTGCAGGGCTGCCTCCATAGAAATGGCAAAACCCTTTTCCCTGAGATTTAAACTCAGAAGAATATCTCTTCGGTACATTTTGTAAGCGTTGGAAATATCTGCTGTGGGAATCCTACAAATAAAGTGCAGGCTCCATCCCACCCACCACGAAAAAAACCCCTGAACCTTCGGACCACCAACACGAGCGCCTTTTTTTCTGTAACGACAGCCACAGATTAAATCGTATCCTTTTGCTGCCTTTTCCAGCATCAGTCTTATCGTCTGAGGCTGGTCACAACCGTCAGCCATCACAGGAAGAACATAAACCCCCTGCGCCCTGCTCCACCCTGCTTTTAAGGCATTAGCAAATCCAGGCTGTTTCTCATTGGTTACCAGTCGCACCATGGGAAATTTTAGAATCAGTTTTTTTACTACTTTTTCTGTAGCATCAGTGGAATGGTCATTGACCACAATAATTTCTGCTGGTAGTTGCTCCAGATAGGGAACAAACTGGCGAATTGTTTCCGCAATGTTTTCTTCTTCATTCCTGGCAGGGATAACCAGGCTGAGATAAGGTTTCATCAGGTCAAACCCTTCTCTTTCAATTCCCTTGCCGCTAATTCAAATCTATCTATCGCCTTTGTCCTTTTCGCCCAGCCAGCCAGTTTCTTTAGCCCGGTCTGGAGTGAAACCTGTGGTTGAAAACCGAGAAGTTTCTTGATTTTTGTAATATCAGCATAGCAATGTCTGACATCTCCCTTACGGAAAGTATAGGTAACCTCAGGTTTCACCTTTTTCTTCAACAGATGAATTATCATCTGAGCCATATCCACAATAGCCACTGGCTTGCCGGTGCCTACATTAAAAACCTGGTAATTAGCCTTTTCTTTCTCCAGGCAAAGTACACAGGCCTTCACCACATCTCCGACCCAGATGAAATCTCTCGTTTGTTTTCCATCTTCGTAAACCACAGGTGGATTATTGTTTTTGACCCGGCTCAGGAAAATGGCACTTACTCCTGTATAAGGATTGGAAAGCGACTGTCTTGGCCCATACACATTGAAAAATCTCAGAGCTACTACTGGTAAACCATAGGTTCGTCCTATCAGAAGAGCCATCTCTTCCTGCTCTTTTTTGGTCACCGCATAAATAGAGTTAGAAAGCAGTGGTGTCTCTTCTGAAGTGGGTACAGGTTTAATTTTCCCCTGACAGTGCGGACATTTTGGCTCCCAGTAATCCTGATTTTTCTCTCCCCCGGTCAGATTTTGCCGCAGAGGAGGTTTTACCTTACCGCAGCCCGGACATTCATATAACCCCTCACCATAGATGCTCATAGAGGAAGCCACCAGAAATTTTTTTACTCTGTGCTTTTCATTCACTAAAATATCTAACAGATTGGCTGTACCCTGAATGTTATTCTCCACATAGTGAGCAATCTTATACTGGGACTGCCCCACACCCACAGCTGCTGCCAGATGGATTACTGCTTCACTCTGACAGACGACCTCTTTGAAGGCTTTACGATTCCTGACATCTCCTCTGATAAATGTGCTTTGCAAATTAAAATAGTCCGGTAACCCATGAGGATGGACCTGGGGTTGAAGATTATCAAAAACAGTTACCCGGTACCTTCTTTTTACCAGTTCATCCACTAAGTGACTCCCAATAAATCCTGCTCCCCCGGTAACCAGAATTTTTCTCATCTTTCCCCTTTTTTGTTTAGCTTGTCCCTGAAATAATCCACTGTTTTTTTCAAACCTTCTTCCAGACAAACTACTGGCTTCCAGTGCAGCAATCTTGTTGCCCTGGAGATATCAGGCTTTCTTCTTTTCGGGTCATCTTCGGGTAAAGGCTTAAACTCCATTTTCAAACGCATACCCATTATTCTTTCTAACTCTTTTACCAGCTGCAAAATGCTAAATTCTTCAGGGTTACCCAGATTTACCGGACAGTGTTCCTCAGAATCAACCAGCGCTACCAGACCCCGAATGAGGTCATCAACATAACAAAAACTGCGGGTCTGGTTGCCATCTCCATACACAGTCAGAACCTGTCCTGTGAGAGCCTGCCGGATAAAGTTCGGTATAACTCTGCCATCATTTATTCTCATCCCGGGACCATAGGTATTAAAAATCCTCGCAATACAGGTATTCACTCCATAATAACGGTGATAGGTCATTACCAGAGCTTCCCCATAACGTTTGGCTTCGTCGTAGACTGCTCGCGGACCTACAGGATTTACATGTCCCCAGTACGTTTCATCCTGAACCGGAATCTCCGGATCACCATAGACTTCAGAAGTGGAAGCAAAAAGAAACCGGCACTTACAGATACCAGCCAGTTCCAGCATCTTTTCTGTTCCCAGGGAATTGGTGCGCATTGTTTCCACAGGATATTGCAGATAATCCGGAGGGGAAGCCGGACTGGCAAGATGTACCACCAGGCTAAAATCACCGGGGAGTTTGTCCACATCCAACTTACAGATATCTTCTTCCAGGAAATGAAACAAATTAAATTTAGAGTGAGAGACAATACTTTCTCGCCTGCCGGTTAAGAAATTATCCACACACCAGACTTCCTCACCCTGCCTCAGGTAAAAATCTACCAGATGGCTCCCGATAAATCCTGCACCTCCGCTAATCAGAATTTTCATTTATTCTCACTTACCTGGTTCTTACCAGCGGAGAAAACTAAAACAGAAAAAGAACTTCTGCCGATACCCCGATAAATAAAACCTAACCTGTGTAGCTTTTCTGCCTCCAGAAAATTTCTTCCGTCAATAACGCGCGGGGTCTTCATCTCTTTCTTTATCCTCACAAAATCCAAATTCCTGTACAGGTCCCATTCTGTCAGAAGTATCACCAGATGAGCTCCTTTTGCTACCTGGTATGGATCCTCACAATATTCCACCCCGGAGAGAACTTTTTTTGCGTTTTCCATAGCCCTGGGGTCATGACAGCGGATAATGGCACATTCTTTTTTAAGAAGCTGGATAATCTCCAGGGCAGGACTTTCCCGGACATCGTCAGTTTCTGGCTTGAAAGACAATCCCCAGATTCCTATTTCTTTGCCTTTAAGATTCCAGAGTAGCTCCCGGGCTTTTTTCAATACCAGCAATCTTTGTTCCCGGTTTATTCTCTGCACTTCTTTCAGCAACCCGAAAGAATAACCCACCTGCTCGGCCAGGGCCATAAAAGCTGCCACGTCTTTTGGAAAACACGAACCTCCATAACCCACTCCTGCCTTCAAAAAAGCCTGTCCAATTCTCTTATCATACCCCATCCCTTCAGCTACCTTGTCCACATCTGCTCCCACCCGCTCACAAATCTGAGCGATAGCATTTATGTAAGAAATCTTTAAAGCCAGAAAAGAGTTGGAAGCATGTTTAATAAGTTCTGCGCTTTTAATATCCGTAAAAAGTAACGGTCTTTTAATGCCCGCGTATATTTCTTCAAATAATTTTCTGGAGCGCTCATTTTCTACACCAACCACAATCCTGTCCGGCTCCAGAAAATCTTTGACCGCACTACCTTCGCGCAAAAATTCAGGATTGGCAGCTACATCAAATTCCACTCCAGTGGCTGTCAGAAGTTCCAGGGTCCGTTTAACCCATTCTCCGGTAAGTACCGGTACTGTACTTTTTTCCACAATCAGCCGGTATACTCTTCCTTCAGCAGAGTTTCTTTGCCTGTGCATCTCAGATAAAGCCGTAGCCAGTTCCACTGTTACCTGTTCCACATAGGAAAGGTCCACCCCACCCTCTGGTGTGGCTGGGGTACCCACAGCAATAAAAATTACTTCTGCCTTCTCAGCTACTTCCCGGATGGAGCTGGTAAAAGAAAGAAACCCTGCGGAGAAACATTCCTTAACAATTTCTTCCAGACCCGGTTCGTAAAAGGGCATAATTAACTTTTTCAAATTTTCAATCTTTTCCACATCATTATCAGCACAAACAACCCTATGCCCGATTTTTGCCAGACAGGCAGCTGTTACCAGACCCACATGTCCTGCTCCGATAACCCCGATGTTTCTCATTTTCCACTCCTTGAGCTGTCAGAACCAGCAGAAATATTCTAACTTTTAAGCTCCGTCTGGTCAATCTTATATGGTTGAGAAGCGAACAAGATTCTGCTACCTTTGTGCCAGTAACCTCCATTCTCACTTCAGGCGAGCAGCATCTAGTAGTTTAGCAGGCAACCCCGGGGAGAGTTTTTCTGTGTTCATTATTTAACACCAGGATTATTTTTAACCCAATGAATTAGTTTTCTTATCCCTTCCTCCTGTTTAATTCTTACCTTCCAGCCAAGGTCTTTTTTTAATCTGGTATTGTCACTGACATATATTTTCTGGTCACCCGGTCTCCAGTCTGAAAAAGTATAGTCCAACTTTTTCTTCAATTCTTTCTCCAGAAAATATATCAGTTCCAGTAGCGAGAAAGTATTCTCCACCCCGCCACCGATGTTATAAATCTGGCCAGCACATTTACTGATGTAATCCACGGCTAACCTGTAAGCATTCAAGAGGTCTGAGACTTCCAGAAGGTCCCGTACCTGTTTCCCATTTCCATAGATGACAATCTTTTCACCGCGCAGAGCCCGGATAACAAAGTGCGCTACCCAGCCCTGGTCTTCATTCCCGTACTGGTGAGGTCCGTAGATACAGGACTGTCGGAAAACCACAGTCTTTGTTCCATAAATTCTGTAATAGTCCCGGACATACTGGTCCGCTGTACCCTTAGAGCAACCATAGGGAGAATGGAAATCAAGATTTTCCTTTTCTGATATACCCTTGTTTCCCAGGCAAAAATATCTGCTCTTACCTTCTTTTAACCTCAAATGTTTAAGTTCTCCGTAAACCTTGTTAGTGGAAGCAAAGATAAAAACTGCCTCTGGACTTTTTTTCCGGCAGGCTTCCAAAAGATATAAGGTACCGGCTGCATTCACCATAAAGTCTTCCACCGGGTCGAGGACAGAGCTGGTCACGGCGACTTGAGCCGCAAGATGATAAATCTGCTGACATCCTGCTACCACCTCTTTCAGCTTTTTATAATCACGCAAATCTCCACGGATAAAGGCAAAATTTTTCTTCCTCAGAGATTTCAACCACTGAAGATTATTCTCTACCCCGGACCGGGACAGGTTATCATAGGCGACAACGTAATTATCACTATCTGCAAGAAGTTCTGCCACTAAGTTTGTCCCGATAAAACCAGCTCCACCAGTCACCAGTATTTTTCTCTTCATTTTTCTCTCCTGGTAAAAAAATAAAGTGTCAGGTAGAAATAGTACTTTTTCTCACCGGTTAATATCCTTTCCAGCCATCTCTCGTTTCTCAGGTATTCCCACTTTTCCTGCAAATCAAAATTCTGCTTTAGGTATTCCACCAGACTTTTGTTCCATTCCTCCTCACCGGCATGTATCTGCAGCAGCCACACCCGTCTGTACCCACTCAGGGCTTTTTTAAATCCTTCCAGTGGTGCATTTTCCGGCCTCACAGCCAGAACCACTGCTTTGCCCTGATAATAACGGTCAAAAATGGAGAAAGGTTTGTTGCCCACCCATTTTCTCTCTTCATTTGTGATGATTATATCATCAACAGCACTTCTTTCTGTAAGAAATTCTCCCACTTTACGAAACGGCGCCAATCTACTGACATCATGAAACTGCTCCACTGCCCCCTGGTAATAGAAACACACGGAAACAAGCATACTGCCCAGAATGCCCAGAACCAGAGGAACTTTTATTTTTTCTATCTGGATACCCATAGCCAGCAGCAGGTACCAGAAAATAGTAAAAGGAACAAGATTCTGGGGCACTGTAGACCGAAAAGGAATGACAGCCAGCGGTACAAAAAGAAATGTCAAAAGGAAAACCCTAAAGTAGTCGGGAAGTAGCCTCATCCGCCAGAAACCAAGAACCCAGGTCACAGTAACAACCACAGCAGCTGGTATTACAACCTTAAGTTGAAAAGGACTGGTTGTTTCTCCTAAAATGGTGTAGAAGAAAAAGTAGGGCCACCTCCACAGCTGGGGAATACGACGCACAATACCCCAGGTGTAGGCAATCTGATTGGGAAGGAAAACCAGCCAGGGTAGCCAGAAAATCCCTATAAAAGTAAAGAAAACAAGCCACTTTCTGTCTAATTTTTTCAGGAAAAGAAGAGTCAAAAACTGTCCTGTAAGGAACAGGAAAGCATAATTATGAAGATAAACAAGAAGAATGTCTCCCACCCCCAGAGGTAGTTTAAAGTGCCGGCTATTTTCTTTCAGAGAGTAAAGAAAAGCTAAAGAAGTCACCACTCCCACAAGTGTAAATAACGTGTAGGACTTCACCACCTGGGACCAGAGAATGTGCACCGGGCTGAAAGCAACAAATAATGTCAGCCAGAATGCTTCTTTCTTCCCGGCACATTCACGAGCGAAAAACCACACAGCAGGAAGACACAGACTCCCGGCTACTGCCGGCAGTAACCTCAACCAGACATCTGTATTACCTGCCTTTAACATGGCATTTACAAGGAGATAAAACAGCGGAGGATGGGCATCCTGCCTGATGATAAACTCCAGCATCTCTTTCACAGAAAGGCTGCCCAGAAAAACAGCCTCGGCTTCATCGCACCAGAACGAAAGCCTTCCCAGTCCCCAGAACCGCAAACCAGTTCCAGCCAGAATAACAAAAATTACATACCAGTTTTCTCTATTCTCCTGCCATCTTTTTTTTAACAACATGCTCTTTTTTCTCCGCTTTTCCAGATTTTCCACCTGATGGCTAAAACAAGCGGAAGAGTTATTTCTACCATCAGAGTAGTTATTTGATAGACCGTTTCATAGGAGTGAAAAAGATAATATATTGTCTGTGCTAACAACCCGCTTAAGGAAAAAATCAGTGCTACCTTCAGAATCCTTTCTTCCATGGACAAAACAGCAAAAGGTAGTAGCCAGGAGATGTACCAGGTAGTTTTTCCTGGCAGTACCACTGTCAGAAGAAGAAACAGGAGGAAAGCGATAGTCTCCATGGAGTTTTGCCAGTTTTTTGCCTGCTGCCACAGCCGGCTGGCAAGAACAAGAAAGCCAAGGGAAAAAACAACCTGGACGGCACGGGTAGCAAACCAGGAAAAACCTGGAAACAAAACTGATGATAATTTCTGCCAGGCAAAAAGAAGGGAATGATGAAAATGACCGCCTATCCAGAACATCCTGGCAAAAGTCTGCCAGCCAGCATAGAATGGTAACCAGATGATTACTGCCACCAGTACCGCAAGAAAAAGAGAAACAACCCTGTCCCTCCTTTCTTCAATGAGCTTTAAATGGAAAGGAAAGTATAAGACAGTAAAAATCTTTGTCAGTGCAGAGCATGCTAAGAAAAAACTACTGGCCAGACATTTTTTTCTGTGAAAAAACCAGAGACCAAGAAGAAGAAAGAAAATCATTGCCATATCATTGGTAGAACCAGGAACAGAATAGATAAGTAAAAGAGGATTCCATCCGTAGACAAGCATTCCCCTGCGAGCTTTTTCTGGCAGTGTCAGCTTTAAGATGCGAAATATCAACCAGGTATTTGCTAAATGCATGACAAGAATGAAAATGCGGAAAACACCAATCTGAGTGATGATACTTTTACCGCCCAGGTAAAACAATCCTGCCTCCAGCCAGTGCCAGAGTGGACCATAGGCGGATGTAAAATCCTTCCACCCAACATAACGATAGAAGCTATCTGCCGCAAATCTTGAAGGCGGAACAAGATAGGGATTTGCTCCATAATGTGCTACCATCCTGCCCTGGAAGATGTAAAGGAATATATCATGGTGTTTGCCGGGAGGAAAAAAGAAAAGAGAAAAACAAAAAATTGCAGTACTGCCCAGGATATACCGCACCGAAAAATTCTCTCCGTCTCTAATCGCCAGCAGATAGCCAACAACAAAAACAATAATGACCGCTGCGTAAAAACTGCCAACCCACCAACCAGAAAAAAGCCAGCCCGGTAAAGACGTCAGAAAAGAAAATTTTTCCGCAGGTAGCATCGGCAGATATTTTGTGATGAGCCCTGCCACTCCCTTTGCTCCCTTTCTGGAAAGAGCAAAGAAAACCTGGAAGATTACATACCCGAAACAGGCAAACTCCATCAAAGCAGTCGCTAATATCTTCCTGCGCACCACTGCTATCTCCACTGTTCACCCTCTCCCTTCATAGGACGCGCAATAACCACAAGCGACCAGCACAACCCGCATAGCAAGATAAGATTTCTCATTTGAGACAACATAAAAACAGGGAAAGAAATTCCAGCAGGTTTTCCATGCTGATAGTATTCTCTCACCTGAAATATTTTTACCGGTTCAAAGCCGCAGGCAAGCAGTACCCGTGGTAACGATTTCTTATCAAAATGATGAATCTGGGCAGGGATGTGAAGAATCGTTCTACTTCTTCCGGTGAAAGAAAAAAGTCTTGCCAGAGAAAAGAGTGCTGGTGAGTGTAGCGGTGTTTTAATGACAATAAAACCACCAGGATTAAGAAGATGATGACAGCACTTGAGATACTCTGCTGCCTCCGGCACGTGAGCCAGCACATCCCAGAAGGTAATTACATTAAAGGTTTCTGAGGATTCCATTTCTGTCAGCGATTTCTGGATAACAGTGAATCCCTGCTTTCTACACCAGTTAGTCGCAAAATTAGATACTTCTATACCCATTACCTTCCATCCAGCCTTCTGCGCGACACCTAAAAAAATGCCCACACCACAACCGACATCAAGAAGACTGCCACCCGGGGGAACATATTTTCCCACAAGAGAAAAAAGACGTCTGGTATACCTGCGACGTTTGTGTATAGAAGAAAGATACCAGCGGCGGAAATATTTTTCCTCATAAATAGCCACAGGGTTAAGCCTCTCTGCTGGAACAGAAACGCAGCTGCAAGTGAGGCAACGGTAGGCGGTATATTTTCCTTCCTGCCAGACCAGCCGCATTCTACCCTGGCAAAAAGAACATTTTTTCATGTTTTCTTTTCTTCTGCCATAAGGAAAAAAAGCCGTGAACAGCAAGGATAATCAGGAATGGTTCCAGAGGCATCCGGTAGCGAATAATCGCTCGCACCAGAATATAACTTCCAGAGTAATATCCGATTAAAAAGTAAAGCAAGGACAGCTTGCGCCAGTTAGAAATACCCATCAGAATTCCCAGAATAGCCAGAGCAAAAACCGGACCAGTGTAAAGCAGACTGAAAATCTGGTGCCTCCTGGTATAGGCTTTCCCCGGACCGGAAACAGTATAGGGCAACGGTCTCCAGAAATTGAGAAATCTGCGGGAAACATATAAAGCAAACAGACCAGGATTATTCTTAATAAAACTGATGGCCCGGGAAGAAAGTAACCTGGTGGCGTCCAGCTCTGAAAGGCGCCCGACTTCTTCACTGTCATAAACAAAAGCGGTTCCACTTGGTTCTACTGTGAAAGAATAAGGATTGTTATTAATGTAGAGTGCCTGCCCGGAATCCGTAGAATGAAGCAGAAAAACCTTATGCATACGCCAGTTCCTCCAGACCCAGGGCAGAATAGTTAAACACATACTCAAAGAAAAAATGAAGAAACACATTCCCGGACGTTTTCTTTCTATCTGCAGGATAAACATCCACGCCAGAACAAAAATAAAAAACAAAACCATAATCGTCCGACACAGAATACAGGCGCCCAGCCAGAATCCAGCCAGTGCCCAGTGCCAGCAGTCTATCCTGGATTGCGCTATCAACAAACTGGCACAAAAAGCCAGCAGACAGAACATAGTCAGTGTCTCCGGTGTTAGGTAGCCGGTAAAGAAAATGAAGGTAGGATAGACACCACACAGGAGAGAAGAAAACCATCCTTCCTCCTCAGAAAAAAGTTCTCTGGCGATCACATAAACATAAAAAAGTGCTAATGTACCCACCACGGCTAACCCAATTTTTGCTGCCAGATAACTGTGACCAAACAAACGATAAATGAAGGCGAGAAACAACGGAAAAAGAGGTGGCCTCCAGGAATAGTAAGGTACACCTGAGGAGAGAAAGGGATTTTCCACTACATATCCTTTCCCGGATGCCACATTCCAGCCAAGTTCATCCCACCAGTCTGTCCAGATGTTAACGGTGTTATCCTGCTGTAAAATCCATAAAATCCGTAACAAAAGGGATAACCCCAGCAGTATCAAGAAAAAAAATCTTTTATTTTTCCCTTTCATCTTTTTCCCCGCAGCAGGAGATTGGAAAGTCTTCACTCTCGGTTACCAGAGACCTTTGCCCGGCCCCTGGTGAAACAAAAATTTTCCACCACATCTTCAGAACAGTTACAAAGGTTGTGGGAATATGAATGGCACGGACAGTAGAAGCACCAAACTTCCTTGGTAGATGCGTGACAGGTTGCTGCGCTATCTTAAAGTGAGAAAGTCTGGCACGAACCATCATCTCGGTATCCACGAAAAAGTCATCACTATCTATTTTCATTCTTCTCAGAACATCCTGCCGAAAGAGCTTGAAAGAACAGTCTATATCCCGTAAGGATAAACCAAAAAGACAGCGGATTAAAAAGTTATATCCTTTAGAAAGAAATTTCCGGAGAAAAGAATCCCTGCGCTTTTTCCTGTAACCCACCACAATGTCGTAAGATTCTATTAACTGTAAAAAAGTTTTCAGCTCCTTTAAATCAAACTGATTATCAGCATCAGTATAAAAGACAAACCGGCCTAAAGCATTAAAAAGGCCTGTTCTTAATGCTGCTCCGTAACCACGATTCCTCTCGTGGTGATAAACGATAACCACACCCGGGTATAAGTTGCTCAGCTCCTCAGAAATTTCCCCTGTCCTGTCAGTACTACCATCGTCCACCACCACAACCTCATACCCCGTGCACAGATTTTTCAGTACCTCAAGTGCCTTCTCTACTGCCTCCCTGATATTTGCTTCCTCATTGTAAGCAGGCAACACCACCGAAATCTCAGGCTTTTGTCTCTGCATTTTTAACTCCAGAACCAGTACCGAAACAGTGTTATCACAGCCACAATCCCGTCCCGCCAGGAAATCTTTTTCCCCTCTTTCCTCTTTCTCGGATGATACTTTATCGGTAGCTCCACAATCTTAAATCCACGACGGCTTACCTTGGCTGTAACTTCAGGACAGAATTCAAACCGTTCACATGTCAGAGAAAGAGAACGCAAAACTTCTGTCCGGAACAGCTTGTAGCCTGTAGGCTCGTCCGTAATGCGGGTACCATAAAGCAGGTTGGTCAACCAGGAAAGAAGCCGTCCCCCAAGATAAAAGCATAAAGAAGATTTGGGATTTTTTCCCAGCACCCTGGAACCATAAACAACACTGGACTGACCGGCAACAACAGGTTTCATTAATTCTAAGATGTCTGCCGGTTCATATTCTAAATCTGCATCCTGAATAACAACAATTTCCCCGGTCATTTTTTCCAGTCCACTCCTGATAGCCGCTCCCTTGCCTCTATTTTCCTTCTGGTAGATAACAGTAACATCAGCAGACAAATTTCTTTCCAGCCCTTCAAGTAGTTGTCTGGTCCCATCGGTACTGCCATCATCCACTACAATGATTTCTTTTTCCACCGGCAGCTTTTCCAGCCTTTCTATAATTGCCTTAATGGTGTGCTTCTCATTATAAACCGGGACAATGATGGATAGTTTCATGTTTTGCCTTTAGCCTTCTTCAATTTTGCTTGCGGAAAAAGTTGCGAGAATTTATCCACAAGGTAAAACCAGCCATAAACAGCCAGAATTAAAACGAAAGGTTCAATAGCTACCCGGTAACGGATAGAAGCAAGATAAACCATATGAAAAAGCGTAAAGAAAATGATGAGTATATTTATGAATCTTGCTTTTGCGTTGACGAAACTTCTCAGAAAACCAAGTAAAAAAAATGGCAGAAGAATGCCGAAACTTAAAACACTTACCACCCGGTAGAAAGGACGGGTAAATTCACCTGCATTGGGTACAACATTCCAGAAACGTCTAAACTTGTTCTGGAGTAACCAGGCATACCTGCGGGGATTGGCTTTAATTACTTTCCATGTTTGCCTGTAAAGAAATGTATCTCTCTGGCTTTCCGGTATCTTGCTGATTTCCTCCGGGAACACCCGGCAGGGACCTCCTTCCGAGTGAGGATTATTCCCTTCCCAGAAAACCCAGCCACCCATTGTTGTTCCAGGAACGAATTTTCCCAGGAGCAAATAGTTACGTACCACCCACGGAGAAAGCACCAGAATGAACACGCCTGCTGTTATGCTTACCTGTTTCCAGCGCTTTTGATAGACCTGTCCACTTAATAAAACCAGTGTCAATCCGACAGGGACAAAAAGTTCCATTGTTGGCCGGCATAAACCTGCCAGCCCCAGAGCCACACCGGCTGTCATTGCTGTATACCAGCTAAAGTCATTCACCATTCTTACCAACTGCCAGAGACTCCAGACTGTCAGAAAAATGAAAAGTGTTTCTGTGAGAAGAAATCCTGAGTAGAAAATAAAAAAGGGGTAAACACTGGCCAGTATGCCGGCCAGCCAGCCAACCTTTCTGGAAAAAACTTCCTTACCAAGAAAATATATCCCCACAACCGTGATTGCGGAAATAAAAGCCTGAAATATTCTGATTCCTGCAAGATTAACCCCCAGCTTTACCAGACCGGAAAGCAAAAGTGGATAAAGAGGTGGCCGGAAGGCTTTCCAGCTGTCATTCACAACCAGACCACGGCCATTTAAGAAATTGTCAACCATCCGCCAGTATTCAAACTCATCGTCAAACTTTAACGAACCAGGCAGACTCAGAACAAATACCAGCCGCAGCAACAAACTCACTGCCAGAAGGAGAAAAACCTTTTTTCTTTCCATGTTCCCATCTTCACTTTTATACGGAAAACAAAATCGCTGTTGTGACTGTAAATACCTACCCGCGGCAGAGTAAAAGGAGAGACAAACATTTTACTTCCACCGGTAACCATCCCTGCCTGAAAACCTGCTTTTTCCACCAGGGAGATAACCGTGCGGTTGTAAGCACCATACGGATAACAAAAAAATTCTATTTTTTTCTTCAATCTTTCCTGCAAAAGAACATGGGAGGCAGAGATTTCCTTTTCTGCTTCCTTTACGGACAACTCCACCAGGTTCCGATGGCTCAAAGAATGAGAACCAAAGAAAGCACCTTCCTGGCTTAACAGCTGTGCTTCCTGCCAGGTGAGAAAACGGTCACGCTCCCTGTCTTTATAACGAGGCATGAGTTCCCGGGTACCAATGTAGCCTGCTGTGAGAAAAATTAAAACTGGAACGTGCAGCTGGTTTAATACAGGCCAGGCATACCACAGGTTATCAGCGTAGCCATCATCAAAAGTTACCAAAAACCACTTTTTTTCTCTTTTCCCTTTCGGCAACAAAATCTCTGTCAAAAGGTAGGTGGGACTGATAGCCTTCCATCCCTTTTCTAACAGGAAAACTATCTGCTGGCGGAATCTTTCCGGGGAAACACTCAAAGCGTCATCCGGATACCAGGGATTGACGCGATGATAGGCCAGAATCATTCCTTTCTCCTCCAGATGTGAATGACAGGATTAGGGTGACATAAATCATAAGGGATTTTTTCAGGAAAGGTCCAGGAAAACCACAAAAACTTAGCAGGTTTCCAAAAGGTGGCTACCACCCTGTAACTTTCAAGATTGCGACTCAATTGAGAAAAGCTCCCCCCACGCCCCCAGGTTTCCTGACAACTAACAAACCATTCCGGTCTGATTTTACCAGCAATGATTTCTTCATCCGCAGCGATAGCAAGATGATAGTTCAAGAAACGGAAAGGAGGTGTCCGCCAGGGTGAAGGCAGCTCTGTTAATCCGATACTGGCATGCTCCGGAATATTCTGGTTAATCCACCTGCCAGCCAGAGTACGCAGGTTTTCTCCCTGGTAGAGATTAACCAGGGCACTGGTGTATACCCAGGTCCAGCCAAGACTGAAGATAAGGACCAGGTTCACCCAGAACCGGGTTTTGATTTTTCTGACAAAAAGACCGGAAAAAATCAAAAAAACAGGGTAAAGGAAAAAACTGTAATGCATCCAGTTCCCTGTGGTGCAAGCAAAATAAAGCAATCCGGGAAGCAGATAAAGCAACCAGAACCAGTCCTCTTTCCTCCGCCGGTAAAACATTCCTGCTAAAAGGGAAAAACCAGTAATTCCATATAAAACTGTTCCCATGCCAGTGTTCAAGGTATGACAGAAAAAAAAGCAAAAATTTTCTTTCCAGCAACCTGTATGCCAGTAGTTTTTCAGAAACGAAATTTCTCCTATAAACTGCTGCCAGTGCCAGATAGCATAGGGATTAAATAAACTAAAAACAGTGAGGAAAATAACAAAGCAGGAAAAAAGAGCTTTCCATCTTCCGCAGCTTACTTCTGGGTACATAAAAATTGCCAGAACTACTGCCCAGAAAACATATCCATAAGACAGTAATGTTCCCACTGCCAGTCCGGAAAAAATTGAGCCCAGCCACAACCAGATAGTTTCCTGTTTTTTCTGGTATTGCCTGATTTGATATAAGGTGGCAACAACCCATATCATACCGAAGGAGAAAGGCTTCAGGTGGAAAGACCAGAGAACAAAAACGGGAAGCAAGGCAAAATGAAGTGCCAGCAAAAAAGCCTCCTTTCCGGCTCCCGCAAGATCAGTTAGCAGCAAGAAAAAAATACCTGCTGCCAGCACAGCACCTGTTGCCCCGAATATTCTGGAGAAAACAAAGATGCGACCCATCTCTTCAGGATGACGAAGATAGAATTCCATCTGTGATTTCAACCGGATGACATTTGTCAGGGAACATAACTTCAGAAAGCCTGCCAGAGGATAAAGATAAACACCGCCGTACTCGTAAAATCTGGGGTCAAAATTCCACTGTGCCGGGTTTATCCTGCTTAAAGCCAGCAACGCCCGATGTTCATCAGCGCCGTAGGAACGTAAGAGAAAACTCCGGACAGCATTGAGAAAATCCTTCCTGATTTTCATACTTCGGCCTGAGATTCTAACACTGAACGTTTCTTTTTCCTGATACGTCTCAGGATATCTTTGCCCGTAGTAAGGAATAATTTCCTCCAGTTCCTGATGAAGATTGGTCAGTACCGGTATCAGTTCCTCCAGTGCCTTTTCGCTGCCAACTACTAAATCTATTCTTTCCCGGTCCGGAACACCCCAGCTGCATCCCCGCAGATGATAGATAGCCGCAACCAGAACAAGAACAACTGCACCCGCTAACCTGAATGTTTTCATGAGCAAAACCTGTATTTCAAAATACACCAGAGAGCCATCAGTCCATCAGTCCAGCCAATCTTCTTCCCATGAGCTGGTCTTCTACTGGTGTAAGTAATCGGTATTTCATAAATTCTGATACCAGCCAGAAGAAATTTGCATGTCAGTTCCACTTCTATTTCAAAACGGTTACTTTTCAAGTATAAATCCTTAATTATCTGCCGGCAGAAAACTTTGTAACATGTCTCCATATCAGTAAGATGGCTTCCGTAAAACACATTTACCAAAAAGGTCAAAAACTTATTAGCCAGCCAGTTGAGTGGTGGAAAGTAATTTCTTGTCAGAAATCTGGACCCATAGACAACCCGGGCTTTTCCGCTGACAATGGGTTGAATCAACCGGAGATAATCTTCCGGGTTATACTCCAGATCTGCATCCTGGATAGCAATCACCTCACCGGTAGCCACCTTCAGACCCGACCTGATGGCTGCGCCCTTACCTTTATTTTCTTCCTGTATCAGGATTTTAAGATTCGTCCAGCAGGAATCCTTGCAGGCCAGTTTTTTAAGAATGGCTCTGGTGCCATCGGTACTGCCATCATCAACCACTATTATTTCTTTCTCCAGAGGAACAGCCTGTACCCTTGTCAGAATTTCTTCAATCGTTTGCTGCTCATTATAAACAGGGATAATGACAGAAAGTTTCATTTAAACCTGTCCTCACGTAATGACCGGTGTCTTATCCACAAAGACCTGGTGCCAGAGTTCCAGATTGAGCAGACACCAGAGCCGCGTGGTATGCACCGCCTTACCTGTAATATGTTCCTCTATCATTTGCCGCACATAATCCTGCTGAAAGTATGGACGTTTACACGCCCGGGAACTTAAAAGCACCTCGTAGAGATAACCTTTTAACTCTCGCTGAAACCAGTAGCCCACAGGTAAACCAAAACCCATTTTCTTTCTTTGCAGTATCTGTCCGGGAAGAATTTCTTTTAACTTCTTTTTCAGGATGTACTTGGAGACAAGTCCTCTCATTTTCAGATGCCGGGGAAAAGCAGCCACAGTCTCCACAAACTTATGGTCTAAAAAAGGGCTCCTGGCTTCCAGAGAATTAGCCATGGTAGCAATGTCCATCTTCACGGTGAGTACTTCCGGTAGATAGAGGTGAAAATCAGAAAACATCATTTTCTCCAGCAAATCTATTTCCCCTGATTTTTTCCAGATTTCCGCGGAAAATCTTCTGGCGGCATCAGGTAGTATTTTCTCCCTCATCCAGGGAGAGTATAATTTTAGTTTATGTTCTTCAGAAAAAGCCAGAAGTCTCCTTAAGTAAGCATAATCAAACCCATAGCGTTCTGTTTCTTCCAGCCATTTCCATGCCCTCAAAAAAGTGCTCTCAGGAAAACTCCGGTACTTTTTCAGGAAAAAATCTGCCATTCTGCTGCGCATGGTTTTCGGAAGGGAAGAATAGAAAGCGAAAAGCATTTCCAGAATTTTTGTTTGCTGGTACCTCGGATAACCAGCTAAATTCTCATCACCACCATCGCCATTCAGGGCTACCTTCACATACTTTCTGGTCTCTCTGGCGACATAAAAAGTGGGCACCATGGAGGAATCACCAAAGGGTTCGTTGTAATGCCAGACTAGTTTTGGCAAAAGCTGGATGATGTCAGGTTTCACGACAAACTGGTAGTGTTCAGTCCCAAAGTGTTTAGCTACCAGTGCTGCATACTCCAGTTCGCTATAGTCTGCCTCTTCAAATCCTACCGTAAAAGTCTTAACCGGCCGGCAGGAGAGAGAACTCATCAATCCGGTAACTGTGGAAGAATCTATTCCGCCGCTTAAAAAACACCCTAAGGGAACATCAGCAACCAGCCTGATGTTTACTGCCTCCTTCAGTTTTTCCCAGAGTAGTTCCTCATATTCTTTTTCGTTCTTCAAAATTATTTTTCTGGAAAAATCTATCTGCCAGTAACGGAAGGTTCTGACTTCTCCTGATTTCCACACCAGGCAATGCGCCGGTGGTAATTTGTGTATCTGCTGAAAAATGGAGTGCGGAGATGGTACTGCCTGGTAAGAAAGGAAAAGATCAATGGCACCTGCATTTATTTCTCTGGAAATATCTGGATGAAGTAAAAGGGCTTTAATCTCTGAAGCAAAAATAAAACTGGTGTTTGTTCGGGCGTAGACAAGAGGTTTTTTCCCTATTCTATCCCTGGCAAGGAAAAGGATCTTTTTTCTTCCATCCCAGATAGCGAAAGCAAACATCCCCCGCAGAAAAGATACACAGTCAAAACTTTTCTCTTCGTAAAGGTGAAGAATTACTTCATTGTCGGAACGCGAACGAAACCTGTGGCCTTTTTTTTCCAGTTGAGTTCTCAGTTCCTGAAAATTAAATATTTCTCCATTACAAATAAGATGTATCTGGTTGTCCTCGCTGGCCAGAGGTTGTTTTCCAGTCTCTAAATCAATAATACTCAGTCTCCTGTGTCCCAGTCCCACAGTTTCACTGAAGAAAAAACCTTCTTCATCAGGACCACGGTAAATCATACTGCAAGTCATTTTCTTAACCAGTTCCTGGTTAACAGCCCCTGTTCTGTTCACTATTCCACATATGGCGCACATAAATTAATCCGTCCCTTTTAAGAAACTTTCGTACAGCTGCTGATATCTCTGGACCATCTTTGCGACCGAGAAATTCTCCTTTACAAATTCGTATCCCCTTTTTCCTATATTTTCGCACAGAACCGGATTTCCCAACAAAAAAATAATTTTTTTTGCCAGGGCCCTGAAATCTGCCACTGGTACAAGCAAACCTGTTATTCCTTCTTTAATCAGTTCTGCAATTTCCGGAATATTGCTGCCCACAACAGCTTTCTTCAGTGCCATTGCCTCCAGAACAATATTGGGCATCCCCTCAAAAAGGGAAGGAACTATTACCATTCTGGTGGCAGCTAAAATCTCGTGGATATCCTTCCGGTATCCAGTAAAAATCACGCTTTCCCTGACGCCCAGTTGCCTGGCTCTTAATTCCAGTTTTACTCTTAAAGGTCCATCTCCAACCATAATCAGTTTTGCCTCCGGAAAAACTTTTAAAACCTCAGGCATAGCCTGGATAAGATAAACAAAACCTTTCTGTGAGGTAAAACGACCACCAGCACCTATCAAAAAGGAGCAGTTTTCCAAATTAAGTGCTTTCTTCTTTTCTCCAGAAAGAGCATAACGGTCAAAATCCTGGACATCAATCCCGTTGGGGATAACGGTTATCTTCTCCGGTGGTATATTCTCCAGTTTAATGTAGAAATCCCTGACAGCAAAGGAGTTGGCTACGGTGCAGCAGGTAAATTTTAACAACACTTTATCTATCACCTTGTGATACCAGCGTTTCCAGAGGTCCACGCATCTTTCTGAAGAAAAAATCATTCTTATCCCCGCAGCCTTAGCAGCCAGTCTTCCCCAGGTGTTAGCAGTGAACATAAACGTATGGACAATGTCAGGTTTCTCTTTTTTCAAAAATTTAACTAAGCGGAGAAAAAACGTGATGTCCAGCTTGAATTTCTTTCCCACCTGCCTGACTTTTATTCCGCTTTCTGCAAACTCCTTTTTCAGTGCTCCCCCACTTCTTAACACTATCACTACAGGGAAAAATCTGGTTCTATCTAATCCCCGGGTGAGTTTCAGAAGTTGCTTCTCCGCTCCCCCTATCTCTAACGTGGCTATCAGGTAACAAATTTTTCTCACTGACAGTGGCATCAGATTCCCCTGTCTCCTTTCTTCATCAGCGTTCCTGCGAGAGCAATTCCTCATAAAGGTTCTGGTAGCAATCAACTGTCACCTGCAAGGAATACTTTTCCACTATCTTTTCCCGATTCGCCTGACCCATTTTCTCAGCTAACTTTTCATCAACCAGAATTTTCTTTATTGCCTCAGCCAGTCCTTTTACATCTTTTGGTTCCACCAGAAAACCGTTGATACCGTCCTCAATGACATCCTGATTTCCGCTTACCCGGGTAGCCACTACCGGTAAGCCACAAGCCATGGCTTCCAGAAGAGCATTAGATAAACCTTCGGCTAAAGAAGGAAGGACAAACAAATCTGCCGCCTGCAAATACGGCAGTATCTGGTTCTGGAACCCGGTAAAGATAACTCTGTCTTTCACAGACAGTTGTTCCGCAAGTTTTTGCAGGTAACTCTGCCTTTCCCCTTCACCAACTATCACCAGTTGCATTCGGTCAAACCTGATGCTGCTGATAGCCTGAAGCAGATACTCCACCCCTTTCTGTTCAGTAAGTCTGCCGACAAAAAGAATTTTTTTGTCCTGTGAAGATTTTTTTAACCCGGCTGGCTTGAAGAAATCTGTATCTACACCATTGGGTATAAGCCTTATCTTTTCTCCCGGAAAACCATATTCCACCAGCTCTTGCTCCATGGCATGGCTCATCACTACAAAAACATCTATTTTCTTTTTTGCCATCCAGACCAGAAAGGATCCAGCAAATTTTCTTCTCAAGGCTAAAACATCACTGAACCTGCCACCACAGGAGAGACGACAAATTATTTTTTTCCTTAAAACCTTTCCCACCACAGAAGCGACCACGGCAGTATACTTCAGGAAAAAAATCTGTACCAGCTGGTATTCTTTTCTCCTCAGAAGGAGATAAACTGTTAACATCAAAAGATACCAGAATGTGCCCAGAACCCTGCATTTAAGGACAGAAATTAACTTTATTTCTACCCTGTTAGCGAAATGAGGATATAAGCCTGAAACTTTACAGTTTTTACCTGTCACCACCTTTATTTTGTAACCACCGTGCGCCAGACACAGGCTGAGTGTTCTGGCAAACTTTTCCGTGCCTCCTTTACCATAAATATCACGAATGAGAAAAAAAATGGTCTTTTTCTTACAGCACATCACCGCCCCCGATGAATCTGCGACCTAATCTCCTGAGTATCCGGTAAAGCCTTTTGCCCAGTAAAAGCCTTAAAAGAAGACTTGCTCCTTTAGTACTGATTAAAGCCAGTGGAGCCTTTAAGGTTACCTGTTTCAGATAAGCCTTCGCCTTTTTCCTGTCCTTAAAAGAAAGATAAATAGCTTTTTTCAAAAAAGCATTAATCTCACCTTTTCTGACGTACAGACTTACCAGAAATCTTTTCTCTTCAGGAAGTGAATCTCTGAAGCCACTGGCAATTATCTTTAGAGATTCACCGAGTGACAGACCAGACTTTTCTGAAAATTCTGCAGCATATTCTCCCAGATTTTTAGCCAGATATTTTCCCGGTCCAAAGTATCTGTACTGAACGGTCAAAGAATCAATAAATCGCCCTGGATGAACACCGGAACTTCTCGCCTGATTTCTCACCCGGAAATAAACCAGGGTTCTCGGCAAATAAGAAAACTTAACACCCCGGGAAAGAAGTCTTACCCAGTATTCATAATCATTGGAATAACCCAGTTTTTCGTCAAACAATCCCATTTTTTCTATTACCCTGCCCCGCAGGAAAACTTCTGGCTGCACCAGAGCATTATCACAACGAAAGTGGTTTATGCGGAGAGAAGAAATACCCTTTCTAAAACCAATAGGGCTGTCCTGCTCATCTATAAAAATTGTGTCCCCGTAAATTACATCAACCTGCTTTTTCTCCCTGAAGGCGGCTACCACCGACTGTAGAGTTCCTTCCGGGTATACATCATCAGAATTCAGAAAACTTATGAAATCACCGGTAGCCATTTTCATCCCTTTGTTAAGAGCATGGGTTGGTCCTTCATCAGGTTCGGAAAACCAGCAATATTCAACACCCAGACACTTTATTAACCATTGACCCTCTTTCAGAAGCCTATCGTACTTTTTAATTATTTCCAGACTGCCATCAGTAGAACCGCCATCTATCACCAGGTATTCCAGAAAAAAATTTCCCTCCTGACTCAGTACACTTTTGATGGTCCGCTCAATGAACAGACCATGGTTGAAGGAAATCGTAATGACTGAAAATCGTTCACTCATTTCTCAATGAATATATGCGGTAAAAGAAAGTTTCCTTTAACAGGGGCAACCCCTGGAGAAAACGGTGCTTTTTGTTCAGGTCCAGATATTTCTGCCAGTCCAGAAGAACTATCAAACCATATCCTTTCCTTTTAAGAGAATTAATTCTGGCTGCCTGCAATGCACAGCTCTCCAGGACAATACCTTTTCGTTCCGAATAATATACATACTGGGAATTCCAATCGTATTCTGGAAGACAATAAATAACTGCCTCCTCTGGATGCGTATGACTCTTTACAAATTCCGCCACCTCCAGAACTTCCGGCTGGAAAAATCTGTAGCGATAAGCTAAAGGTATGCTGCTGGCAAGGAAAAGTAAAGTGAAAAGAGTCAGGAAAAAATTTCTCTGCTTTCTATTGGGGAAAAAAGACCCCAGGGTTACTAACCCGTGTGCACACAGCACTGCTGCTATCGGGGTGATAAGTAGCTGGTAGTAGTGACAATCCTGTAAACGGAAAATGGTCACGAAATAAATGAGAGAAGAACTGAGAAGCATAATAAAAAATTCCCTGTTTTTAAGTTCCGTTAATCTGAATAAACCAACTGCTGAAGGTATCACTGTTACGGGAGTAAGAAATTCTGGATAAAGATTAATAAGACGTGGCTGCCACATCTGCCAGGAGAATCGGTCTTTCCAGAGTCCAAAGTTCCAGATGCGATATGCTGGATCACCAAGAGTATGGTCACCATGTCCCGTAGCCAGATTGATGCCGGCAGCATGAAGATACCAGAGAAAGAGCAATGCCAGTGGTAGAGAGAAGGAAAGTATCAGCAGCCACCAGTTTTTTAATCTGTGTCTTTCTGAGAAACAAAGATAGACAACGGGTAATAAGAAGAAAGGACCGTAGATACCTTTGTGGAGAAAAGAGAGACTGGCTGTTATCAACCCCATAACCCAGAGCAGCAAACTATTTGTAAGAACCGCTGCTGAGAAAAAATAAAGGAAGGCCAGGGTCAAAGTTACCACCATAGGGTCCATAATGAAGGTGCGATTAAAATGAAGATTGATGGGAATCCCGAGATAGACAAAAATAGTCAGACAGGAGAGACTTAAATCCCGTGTGTACATTCTCATCAACAAAAAAAGAAAGACGGCTCCTGAATAACCCATAAAGATGGAAACAATCCGTCCCCAGGCAGGATTGACACCAAAAATCTTGTAAATAATGGCAACAGTCGCCTGATAAAGGGGGAATTCCAGAACAAAGTATTTCTCCTCACCTGGTCCAAATATATCCAGTTCTGTTTTCCACAGGTTAATCCCGTGCCTGTAAAAATTCCTGGCAATTGTGGCAGTCTGCGTCTGACGAAAAGAATAAGTATCCAGAATCGGATCATTAGCCCTGTAAAAGTAAAGCGGTAAATACACAATAAAGATGAGCAATAATAGAAGAGAAGGTCTGTTTAAGTATTTTTCACCAACCATTAAACCTCTGTAGATACTGGGTACAAATCTTCATCTCAAGTTTTTCTCTCTTAGAAACTGGTACATCGTTTTTTTCAGATAATCTATCTGCCGGCTGCCGATATCCTGATGGATGCCTAAATGAAGTCCATGACTGCTTACAAATTCTGCTACCGGGAAGGAGCCTTTCTGATACCCTAAAAAGTTGTATCCCCGGCATTCTGTAGGGATACAGGAGAAAAGGTCGCGGCTATCTATACCGCGGCTGGCGAGATACATTACCAGCTCATCACGGGTAAAATTAGCTTCCTTTTTCACAATCAGCGGGAAGGCGTGTGGTCCTATCTTTTCCCTGGCATCCTCCTGGAGAAAAAGAAAACAGTCAGAAAATTCCTCCAGCTTCTTACTTAGCAGAGCAAAATTCTGCCGCCTTTTAGCTAAATTCCTTTTAAAACTGGTAAGATTGCCCAGTCCGACTGCTGCCTCCAGCTCGTTCATCTTGGCGGAGAAACCAACCCGTTCAAAGAGAAACCGTATGTCCCTGCCTTCCTTAAAACGAAGCGGGCAGTAACCATCTCTGGTGTTGAGAGTGCAGACAGCACACTTACAGGCACGGCCGTGGCAGCGTAAAGAACGTAATATTCCTGCTATCTCCGGGTTATTGGTGGTAACGATGCCACCTTCAATAGTACTGACAATATGGGCAACATACAAACTGAACGCCCCTAAATTACCAATGGCGCCTACATTTCTGCCGTGGTAAACAGCACCGTGCGCCTCGGCTGCGTCCTCTACCACCCAGAGGTTATATTTTTTTGCTATCTTTAAAATCGCCTCCATCTCAGCAGGTTTTCCCATAAGATGAACAGCTAAAATCGCTTTCGTCCGGGAGGTAATTCTTTCCTCAATCCTTTCATGGTCAATGGCTAAACTCTCTAGTCTGATATCAACAAAAACGGGGGTGAAACCTGCCTGCAGGACAGCATTAACCGAACCAATGAAGGTTAAGGCAGGTACAATAATCTCATCGCCCCGGCACGCCCCGAAGTCATAGAGCACAGCCAGTGCTAAAGCTACAGCATCAGTTCCGGAGCTCACCGCCACAGCCTCTTTTACACCCACCAGCTTTGCAAATGCTTCTTCAAAAGCTCTCACATATTTGCCACTGGAGGCACGTCCGCTGGCTAATATTTTGCTGATAAGTTCCCTCGCTTTATTCTCCACATGCAAACTGCCAAATGAGTAAACGCATTTTTTCATAACAATTACCTGTTAGATATTTATATTCCTCTTCCTTCGTCCCGGCTGTAAAAAATAATCCGGCTACCGGAATCCTCAAACCTCACAGGTACTTCCAGTAACTCCTTCAGTTCTTCCCTCACGCTACTCTGTTTCTCTGGAGGAACAAAAAAGAGAATGAAGCCACCACCTCCTGCACCCAGAATTTTTCCACCGCAGGCCCCTGCCTTTATTCCTCTCTCATAGATACTGTCAATTCTACTGTTAGAAATCAGACTGGTAAGAGAACGTTTCAATTTCCAGGATTCGTGTAAAAGACGTCCAAATTCTTCCAGGCAAACACCCTGTGTCAATATTTTTACCCCCTCAGCAACCATCTCCTGGATAATGGATAATTCTCTCGTTTTCTCCTGGACGGTCTTTATTTGTTCCGCGGCAATTTCAGAAGCAGTTCTGGACAGCCCTGTAAAAAAAAGCAGACACCAGGATTGGAGCTGCTCCAGCCTGGAACCACTTACTGTCACCGGTGTTACAGAAAATTTCTTTTCTCCTTGAAATTCAATAAGATTCAACCCTCCAAAGGCTGCTGAAATCTGGTCCTGACAGCCTACGTTTTCATGTAGCAGTTCCTGCTCCACGTGAATCGCTGCCATAGCCAGCTCCATCCGGGATACCATCTTGCCCTGAAAAGCATACAGACTATTCAAAAGTCCCACCGTAAAGGCGGAACTGGAACCAACACCTGCTCTTGCAGGTAAATCTCCTTCATGGTGCACGGACAACCCCTGTTTCACACCCATAAAACGTAAACACTCCCGCACGGATGGATGAAAAATTTCATCAATAGAGTTAACATATTCAATCCGCGACCAGACTACGGCATACTTATGGTCAAAAAAAGGTGGGAGTTCTCTGAGAAAAATGTAGCAGTATTTATCTATGGTTGTAGAAAGAACACGACCTCCGTGTTCCCGAAACCAGACAGGATAGTCGGTACCACCTCCGAAGAAAGAAATACGATAAGGAGTACGACTGATAACCATATTACGTCTTCTTTTTTACCATCTTTGAGTCAGTCTGACCTCATCCACATATTTTCTTTTAATCCTGTGCTGCAGCAACTTCTGGATATGTTTTTCCGCTTCTGGCCCGAACTTTTCCCTGAGCATTCTCTGATAACTTTCCCTGGAAAAGTAGTGGTAGAAAGCCCTGTCCCTGAACTCCAGGACTTCGCTTGCTGATAGGTATCTGGTGGGTAGCGGCAAAGTTTCATAAGCCAGGGGAGAATAACCCTGCCATGTCTCCGGCGTTTTAATCCCTTTTCTCAACGCTTCCTCGTAAAGTCTGGAGCCAGGCCAGGCCATGGCGGTATAAAAGTTTACATACTCAGAATTAAACTCCTCTGCCATATCCAGGGTAGCCTGCATACTTTCCCAGTTGTCATCAGGTAATCCGAAAATAAAATTGGCAATAATGTAGAGACCTACTTTTTTAGTCAATTCAACTGCTTGATAGACTCTGCTGAGCCTAAAATTTTTTTTCACCCCTTTCCTTACTTTTTCCTGACCGGATTCAATTCCATAGCAAACCCATCTGATGCCGGCGTCCTTCATGGCACGCAGCATCTGCTCATTTATTGTATCCACACGCGCATAAACCCAGATATTCACCTCCCGGCTTATCACCGCCAGCTTTTCGCAAACATCTATAACTCTTTTCGGTTGAAAGGTAAAAAGGTCATCGGTGATACGCAGGTATCTAATATGGTAGTTATTCACCAGACAAAAGAAGTCTTCCGCCACCTTTTCCGTAGACCGCAAACGAATAGCAGGACCACCGTAAACAGTATTGACCACACAGTAACTGCATCCGAAAGGACATCCCAGACTGGTATAAAGAATACTGTACGGACCGCGTGTTTGCAAGTTATCTAAACACTGCCAGTTATGGGCACGGTAGCTGGCAATCGGTAAGAGGTCCCAGGCTATCATGGGTAGAGTGTCGAGATTTCTCACCAGCGGCGCCGGTGGATTAGCGACAATTTTACCTTCTTTCCAGAACCACAATCCCTCTATCTGCTCACCGCAGAACGAATGTTTTTTTCGCAGAACATTTAGAAGTTTTTCTAAGGGTAAAAAGGCTTCGCCCTGACAGACAAAATCAACTGCTTCTTCCTTCAAAGTCTGTTCTGGCAAAGCAGAGGGATGACGTCCACCAAGAAGAGTGGGAATACTACTGCCTGAATCTTTCAAGCATCTCAGAGTTTTACTGGCATGCGTCATTCTGATAGTATGGGCAAAAATACCTACCAGGAAAGGGTCTTTCTCAAGTATACGGCTGGCAGTCTCTTCCGGAGTGAGAAATTCAGCATCAGCATCAATTACGCTGACTGTAAAACCTTTCGCCCTGAGATAGCCTGCCAAGAGTCCAATATCAAGGGGAGGAGCAAAGCCCGAAAATTCACTGAGCTGGCGAAAAGTATCCAGGCGACCACCGGGTTTCACCAGAACTAAATCCTGCTTTGGGCTCATATTTTATAAAATGTTGGTAAAGTTTGTTCTGCGCACAATCTGGTAACCCTTGATCAGTTCTCTGATGCCCTGCTGGAGGGAAATAGTTGCTTTAAAGCCGGTCCTTTCAATCTTTTCGTTGCTGACGATGTAATTTCTTTTATCAATATCCTCACCAACCTCCGCTTCTATAAAATAGAAATTCGGAACCTGTTTTTTAATTTCCTCACAGAGTTCTAATTTGCTGAGATTAGCCTGGCTCAAACCCACATTATAGACCTGGTCTTTCAGAGAGGAGAAATTTCTCAAACAATGGAGAAATGCCCTGGCGACGTCTCTGACGTGAATATAGTTTCTTTTGAAGTGGGCCTGGAAAAGAATAAGAAAACCATCTGTAACTGCCCGATACGTAAAATCATTGACCAGAAGGTCCAGTCTCATCCGTGGACTGGTACCAAAGGCAGTGGCCAAACGTAACGAAATGCTGTTTCCCGCATCAAGGACTTCCTTTTCCGCTTCCACCTTCAGACGTCCGTAAAGCGAAACTGGTCGCAAGGGAGTCTCTTCTGTACAAAAAATTCCCTCCTGACCTATTCCGTAACCGCTGTTGGTGGTCGGAAAAATTAAAATCTGCTCTTTGCTCCTTAAGCCAAGAAGATTCTTAACCGTTTCCAGATTAACCTGACGGGCCAGAACTGGATTAGCATCGCAAGCCGGGGCACCGGTAATACAGGCTAAAGGCAGAATAACATCGTGATGCGCAAGCAGCTGTCTCATCAAGGATTCGTTTCTCACATCTCCCCGGACGACGTTTAACTTCTCATGGAAACAACAATCCAGCAGTGAGGTCTGTCCATACATGAAATTGTCAATGACAGTTACACTGTACCCTTCCTTTAAAAGAACCGGGACAACAACAGACCCGATATAACCTGCACCACCTGTCACTAACACTTTCATTTCTGCAACCACTTTATAATTTCCTTCGCCATACTTTCAGGGTCAAGCCCACAAACCTTCTGAATAAAGCTTCTGCCACCATATTCATAATAATACCTGTCCCTTATGCCAAACCGCTTGACTTTCAACTCCATTCCTTCGTCAGCCAGCATCTCTATCAAGGCTGAACCAAAACCACCGGATAATAAATGTTCTTCCATCGTCACCAGCCACTTTGCCTTCTGAATGGCTTTTCTCAACCACTCTGTTTCTATCGGTTTTATCCGAAAAACATCAATCACACCGGCATCAATATTCTTTCTGGAGAGGCTCCTGGCAACCACCAGACTATGATGAACCATATTACCGGTAGCCAGCAAATAACCTTCTTTGCCTGGCTTAATTATTCTCCCACCAACAGAAAGATCATATGCGGATGTCTTGAGGTCTGGTAATACCTTTCTGTCCAGCCGTATGTAACAGGGCTGGTCCAGATGATAACTAAAATCAGCGCACCTGGCTGCCATCTGGCTGTCAGAAGGATTATAGATATGAATGTTGGGCAAGACCCGCATCACAGACAAATCTTCTGTGGAATGATGTGTTGGTCCAGAATCATCATAGCTGAACCCTGCCCCCACCCCTACTATCCGCACAGGAACATTCATCAGGGCTACGTTTACCTTGATTGCTTCAAAACAACGAAGTGTCGCAAACGGCATAATGGCGTAGGTGTAGACCTTTTTCCCGGCCAGGGCAAGGCCCACGGCTATTGTTACCATTGCTTCTTCTGCAATTCCTACGTTTAAAAACTGAGAAGGCAGTTCTACTCTGAATCTATCCAGTGCTGGAGCTCCCATGTCAGCGGCAATTACCATAACACTTCTATCAACCCTGCCTAATTCATAAAGTCTGGTAAAAAAAGCATCACGCATGGTAAGAGATTTTATGGTTTTTCCCATTTCAATCCTTCCCTTCCTTTTCAAGACAACGGAGAGCACGTTTAGCCTGGTCCTTTTGTGGTGCTATCCCATGCCAGAGAGGGTAGTTTTCCATAAAGTCAATACCTTTGCCCTTAACTGTGTTGGCAATAATAACCAGGGGACGATTCCCCTGTCTGGATTGTAAACCACGAAAAGCCTGTATAATTTCCGGAAAGGAATGTCCATCAATAACAGTAACATCCCATCCAAAAGAATGCCATTTTTTTGCCAGCGGGTTCAGCCGCACACAGTTTTCTGTAAAATCAGTTGCACATAGCCAGTTCCTGTCAACGATAGCTACCAGATTATTAAGTTGATGGTGCCCGGCAAACATCGCTGCTTCCCAGATTGAACCTTCATGACATTCTCCATCTCCCAGTAAAACATAGGTAAGATATAGTTTCCTGTCAAGTCGCGCTGCCAGAGCCAATCCCGCTGCAATACCCAGACCATATCCCAGAGAGCCCGTGGTCACCTCTACCCCCGGGACATCACACTGAAGATGAACACCAAACTTACCTGATGCCTGGCAAAAAGTCTTCAACCATGACCGCGGGAAGAACCCGCAATCAGAAAGTACAGCATAAAGAATGGGACTGGCCTGTCCCTTGCTAAGAATAAAGCGGTCACGTTCGTCCCAATGAGGACGTTTGGGGTCATAACGCAGAATTCCTCCGTAATATAAAGCCACCAGCAATTCCACGCAGGAGAAAGAAGAAGTGACATGACCTGTTCCTGCTTTAATACAGGTGCGCAATACCAGACTCCTGAGCATCCGAGCCTTAGCAACCAGTTTTTTCACCAGGCTTTCCATTTTTCTCCACCCTTTTGCTATCTATCACTGCTAAAACAGTTCTCCAGAAAACTTCGGCGTTATATTTTGAGACCACCTTCCTGTGACCATTTCTGGCTATGGCCTCTCTTTCTTCCTCATGGGAGAGATAATAACAAACTTTCTCTATCAAATCCCTTTCTTCTTTAAAGCTAATATAGTCTACCATAGGTTTCAGGTATTTACACGTTTCCAGATTCTCACTTTCCACCAGAAGACAACCACATAAAGTGGCTTCAAAAACCCGTCCTTTTAACTGACAGCACGGCTCGGGATTACTAAAATTTAAGGTCATCTTTGACCTCATTAGAATTCTGGCATAATCCTCAATTGCCAGCGGACGCTCTCTTTGACCCCCTGCCTGAAAAACCGTTATTCCAGCTGCGTTCAAGGCTCTTAAAGCTTGCAGCCTCTCTGGCCGCCCGGATAAAGAACCAAGGAAACTGACCGGAATATCTCTCGGTAACCGCGGGTCAAAGAAAACCCGTGGGTCCTGCGGTGTCCACATGGGAAGCACACTTTTCTCTGACAGGCCAGCTTTCTGCCAGGCGCTACTGGAATCAATGGGAATGTTCAAATCAACCAGTCGACCAATTTTTTTCATTACCTGCTGACACCAGGGGTGGACTGAGTCAAACCAGATTGCCACCACAAAAATTCCTGCTTCTTTTATTTTTTTAATCACTGCAGAACAGATGTTATAAGGACTTCCTATGGTCCAGGTTAAAACCACCACATCAATTCCGCCCTTTAAACAACGAGCCATTAAAGCTGCTTCACCCCGACGATGGAAAAGATAATAATATTCATCGTAGTGAAAATGCTCCTGGGTAGCCAGGCCGGTGGCTTCCAGAGAACCAAAGAAATTATGCACACTGTTGGTCAAACCAAAAGAGGGATTGGTATCACACCATTTTTCTGTTATAAAAAGAACGTGCGGACGGCCTTTCCCTTTAACAGAATAAGATGCAGAAAGATGAACACCCGGACAGGGTTTTTTTCTAAACTGAAACAACTCGTACTGGCTAAAGAAAGATTTCTGACAATAAGAGAAACGGCAGACGAAAGTCAACAGTGTAACCTTCATATTACTCCAGCAAGATTCCAGACGATAAAAAGTAGATAAAAGTTTACTAACTCCTTTTCTCCCGACAAGAAATTTAATTCCTTTCTTCAGGCAACGGAAAAAACCTATCCCGGGCAAGTGCTCACTTCTCAAGTTGTCCCCCTTCTTTTACACCCGGTTGCTATCTCCGGAAAAACTTTCTTCAACAATTCTTTATCTTCCTCGCTAAACATTCTTCCAGCCAGCCAGACAAACAAAACCAGGCTGATTAAAATGTAAAGACAGACAAGTCGGGGAGAGTAACGAAATCTTTGCAAAATAACCAGTACACCGGCACTGGTTACTGACACCAGCACCACATTTTTTACCGCACCCCAGTCAAAACGGAACTGCAAAAATCTCTTTCCTATGAACCAGGCAATGAGAATGGTGGAGATCCTGGTAAGACTTTTGGCGGTGGCTGCGCCTGCAACACCGTAATACCCTGTCAGAAAAATTAGCAACCCTAAACTCACCAGAGACTGAGAAACTTCCATTTGGGTCGTCTCCACAGGTCTTCCTGCAACGAAAACAGCCCCACCAAGAAGTACCTGATAGCCAAAAAAGAGCATCCCCCCGACAAGAATGAAGAAAAGTGGCAGTCCCTCCAGATACCTTCCTTTCCCATAAATATCAAGCAAAAAATAAGACAGCGCTAACATAAATACTACCGGGGGCAGTGTCACAAGACAAACATAATGACTTGCTCTAAAAAACATTTTACTCATAGTTTCCTTACCGGAGTGGAATAGTTCAATCATTTTGGGAAAAAGCGGTTTCAGCAGTGAATTAATATAACTTTCCAGATAGTCACTGAAACGTCTTACTACATAGTAAGTGGCAAGCACTTCAGGTTTTAGCAAAAGACCCACCAGTAAAGAATCAGCCTGGTTTCCTCCGTAACGGACAAACTCATTTAGATAAAAGGGCCAGGAAAACCGTAAGATTTTTCCCATCTGCCTTATGTTCGGCTCTCCCCGGAGATAGTTGCGGGTCATGGCTATCATCCACAAACCCAGCAGCGCCTGGCCGGTGATTAAACCAAGGAGGTAACCCCTTATACCACCATAGAGATAAAGACCAAGAGCATATAACCTGACCAGAGTATAGCTTAGAATTTGAATCAGGCTCATTTCCTTAAACAATTGCAAAGCACAGAGGTTATGCTGAGCAGTTTCATAGAGTTTATTGGTTAGGACACCCCAGACTATAAGACCCATAAGCTGAAAATAATCTTCTTGCTTAAAGAAGACTCTTGCCAGAGGTTTTGCCACTAAAAACATAAACACAGAGCAAAGGAAAGATGCGGTTATGATGAGAAACCAGGTATTCTGAAGAAAAGAAGTTGCTGCTTTTTTTTCTCCGGAAGCTAAGTATCCTGGCAGTAACTTACGACTGGCCTCATGAAACCCAAAACTCAGCAAAACACTGGAAAAGTTACAGACCACTGTCATTACAGCTATCGCTGCCATTTCCATTTTACTCAGAAGCCGGGTTAACACTAAAAAGAAAAATACCCCAAAAACAATATTAACGGTCTCGGCAACAGCCAGTCTCAGACTGGCACGAGCAACCTTAACAGATTCACCGGAAATTTCATTGCTCACCATAACACTTTCTCCAGAAGAAAGTTTATTTTCTTCAAGAGTTCCTTTAATTCTCTGATTCTTTTTCTTATCATTTCCACATCAGTCTGCGAACGCTTTCGGGGTAACTGCCGGGCAATTAAACCCACGGTTGCCTGCAGTAAGGTTAACCTTTTCCTTAAACCGGATTTTAACTTATCTACCACTATTGTCTCCACATCCCCATTTGCCAGATAAAGACTCCGTGCGTATCCCTTTCGCCAGACCCGGACAACAGCATTCCAGTCCTCCAGTTTCCTTAAACTTACACTGACATTTGCCTTGCTTATCTTCAGATGTCGTGCTATCTCAGCCGGAGACAGCGGCTCAGGAGAGAAATAAAGAAGTGCATATATCTGACATACTGTCCGGTTCAAACCAAAACTTTCGCCTATAGAACCAGCAACGCTTATTAGCCCCTCTTTCCAGGACTGGACACGCTTGTTCACTTTGTTCATAATTTTGCGAACATTTTACCACACAAGACCCTGGCTGTCAAAAATTAACAAAATAGCAGCTTTTACTCAGAAGAGAAAATGTTGCTGAGGTAGTTTCACAGACTCTCACCTAAATCCATCAAAAATTTTCTCGCTGCTTCAAAACCCGGGTCCAGTTGCAAAGTCTTTCTTAAAGCCTGTACTGCTTCTTTCTGCCGGCCTGCCTGCTGCAAAACACAGGCAAGAAGAAAGTGAGCGTCCGGACTCCGGGGTTGAAGCCTGACATAAGTCAAGGCTTCCTGATAGGCTTTCTTCAAATCGTTTCGGGCCAGGTCGTAAAGAACATTTTTCTTTGTCAGGGAAGCAAAAATTTTAAGGTAAACATCAGGTATCCTGGGCCCCGGAGTTGTATTGAAAAAATAAGCAAAAAGCAGGATACCCATCCATAGAACGGTGGCTATTTTCCACTTACTTTTAAAGTGACTGAAACTCCATACCAGACAGTAGGCGGCAGAAACCATTAAACAGGCTACAGCCGGCAGGCGGTACCGGTCCGTTACAAAAAACATAATCACCCAGGCAATATTGCTAAAGGTGAAACTTAAGAAAAGGAAGTTTTTCCTCCAGGCAGGAAGCATCAGTACAAACCCTCCCAACCCCATCGGAACAACCAGCCCAAAGCGTACAAATCCTAACTTAAGAGCAGGCACAACTTCTTCCATAAGATAAACATTAAGATTTTGTGGCCACTCGTAACTGGTGAAAAAAAGTACGGTCTTGACCGCTTGCAGTTTCCAGAAAGCCGGGGACCAGGGCATCAGTAGCCTTCCTCGCGGATAACAAAAAAGTCCCAGGGAATCTGAACTATTCCCGATAGCCCAGTTTACCGGCCCGTTACTACAAATGGGTACAAATTCGCCTGCCACAACCAGGTTGCGAATAGTTACCGGTAAGACTACCAGCCCGGAAATGACAACCACAAGCAAGAAAACCAGAAGATTTTTACCCCTGATCTTACCAGGAAGAAGCTCATCGGGCTTGTAAAACAGAAGTCCTAAAAGAAGGAAAGGAAGGTAAACACCTATTGTGGGTTTGGCTAAAGCAGAAAGCCCAAGAGCAAAACCCGAAAGTATCCATCTGGCAAGATTGGGTTTTCTCAGGGCAAAATAAAGCGAGAGAATAAAACCTGTGTAAAGAAAAAGAATGAGGCTATCACTTAATATTGTAGAAGCATATACAATGAAGGTGCGATAAAAGCAGCCAAACAAAGCAGCCAGAATGCCTACTTTTCTACCCCCGATGATTGTTCCCAGAAGATAGAGAAAAAGACATAAAAGGATATCCAGAATTAACTGAAGACACAAAACAAAAAAAATATTCTCCCCGGAAAACGTGTATAAAAGTGCCAGAAAGTAAGGGTAAAGCGGTGCCATGTAAAAAACTTTTCCGTCGACATACCAGGGATGAGCTTGAATCTGTTTAGCCCACAGATGGAAAGTCTTCTGATCGTGCCTGTCCATTAGAACTGGATTGAAAAAAACTGTATGCCGAAACTGGTAGGCATAAGTAAAACGCAACAATGTCCCCAAAAGAAGTAAAAAAATCAAAATAAAGGGGAAGTACTTTTCTGCTCTCGCTTTCATTATTGTTCTTAAAATCAGAAATAACTACCTTACATCCGTACTGCGGAAATAGGCTATGGTATCAGCTACTATCTGGCGGATGCCAAACCTGGGTCTGAATCCTGTAAGGGAAGTTAACCTGGTGATGTCTGGTACCCGGCGCTGCATATCTTCAAAACCATGAGGATACACCGTTTCTGGCTTAACAAAAACAATTTCTGAACTGCTACCAGCCATTTCCCTGACTAGATGCGCTAAGTCAGAGATGGTGATTTCCTCCTGACTGCCAACGTTAAAGACATCACCAAAAGCCTTTTTCTCTCCTGCCAGTTTCAGCATGGCTGTTAAAGCATCATCCACATGCAGGAAACAACGCGTCTGCTGACCACTCCCAAAAACTGTCAGAGGTTGATTGTTTAAAGCCTGCTTTATAAACCTCGGCAGAACCATTCCATAATGATGAGTTTGTCTGGGACCGACAGTGTTAAACAGTCTTACGATTATCACCTGAAGGTTCCTTTCTGCAGCATAAGCTAAGGCTAAAAACTCATCCAGTGCTTTTGTGCAGGCATAACTCCAGCGACGTTTGGTGGTCGTCCCTATGATGATGTCTGAGGTTTCCCGAAAAGGAACTTCGTTATTTTTGCCGTAAATTTCAGAGGTCGAGGTAAGCAGCAAAGGCTTGCGCCAGCGATTACAACTCTTCAAAATGTTGCTGGACCCCTGAACATTGACGAGAATAGATTCAATAGGGTTGTCCAGCACCTTTTTCACACCAACCACAGCAGCCAGATGATAGACAAACTCACTGCGTCGGATGAGCTCATCAACCAGAGCAGCATTAAGAATGGTATCTATCACCAGCTGCAGCTTTTTCTCCTTCAGAAAATCTGAGATGTTCTCGAGACTGCCTGTAGAAAGGTCATCTAAAACTATCACAGAATGGCCCTCTCGCAGGAGACGTTCTACCAGATGTGAACCAATGAACCCACACCCACCGGTCACCAGAATGTTCATCTTAGCCTTTCTCTTTATCTTATCTTACATAATTCTGTTGCTCGTGTCTATAGAGGGAGTGGTGAAAAGTATTATTATGCTGTTTACCAGGCTAATTTGACAGGAAAACGGGAATGGTTTAAACTTGCTCTTAACAACAAAAAAGAAGGGAGGTGATAACATGCCCGCTAAGAAAAAAGTAGCCAAGAAAAAAGCGGCCAAAAAGAAACCAGCGAAGAAAAAATCTTGCAAAAGGAAAAAGTAAGGCCAGAGATTATTAAAGAGAAATTAGTAAACGATTGGCTGAAGAAGAGTGGTTGATGACAGACAGTTACCTTCTGATGAGGGAAATTTAGCTATGAGGCGGAAAAAAAGAAAACTGCGCTGGCGCTCTAAGAAAGCCAACCACAGGAAAAAACCGACTATGGGTTAGGCTACAGGAAAAGTGAACTAACTGAAGTTTCCAGATGGATACACTTGATGGCTTCGCCAAGGAGTTCTGCCACAGACAGAACCGTTACGCATGGTGGCAACTCAGTGTGGGGAATGGTATCCGTAACAACAAGTTCCTTTAGAGGACTACTGGCAATCAGCTGTTTAGCCTGTCCAGAAAACACAGCATGAGTGCAGCTTCCGTAAACTTCTTCCGCGCCGTTTTTTACCAGTATTCTGGCTGCTTCCGTAATGGTACCACCTGTGGAGATTAAATCATCAACGATTATTGCCTGAGCCCCTTTTACTTCACCGATCACATGCATTACTTCAATCTTATCAGGAGCATCTCTTCTCTTATCAACAATTGCCAGGGATGCGCCGAGATGTTTAGCAAAAGCCCTGGCCATTTTCACACTACCGACATCCGGTGCCACCACCACAGGACGTTTGAGACCCTTTTTCTTAAAATAGCCCACAATCACCGGGGCAGCAAAAAGATGGTCCACCGGAATATCAAAAAACCCCTGAATCTGCGGGGCGTGTAAATCCATGGTAAGAATACGGTCAGCACCTGCAGCCACCAAAAGATTGGCTACCAATTTGGCTGTGATAGGTACCCGAGGTCTATCCTTCCGGTCCTGCCGTGCATAGGCATAGTAAGGCAAAACAGCAGTTACCCTTCTGGGAGAAGCCCGCCGGAAAGCATCCATCATAACCAGAAGTTCCATCAAATTTTCGTTTACAGGATGACAGGTAGATTGAACAACAAAAACATCTTTGCCCCGTACATTTTCAGAGATTTGGACGGAGATTTCACCGTCACTAAAACGGGAGATTTCAATTTTCCCCAGTTGTTTACCCAGATACGCGGCCATTTTTTCTGATAAGACATAACTGGCAGTACCGCTAAAAATCAAACATTTGTCCATCTTACCCCCTTCTGGATACAAAATCTTTATCTCCTGTTTTATTCTTCTGTCTGAGCCACTCCTCTGCCCTTTTTAAATCTTCTTCTGTGTTTATACCCATAACTTCTTCCCGGCAGGGCGTTTGATGTGCTCCCACCTGATAACCCTTTCTGGCTAAGATACCAATCACATCGGTGAGATAATATTCCCCCTTAACGGGGTCTGGAACAAGCTCCGGCAAGGTCTGAAAAAGTTCCAAACTTTTGAAGACATAAATACCGGCGTTAATTTCCTTGATTGCCTTCTGTTGTCCTGAAGCGTTCAATTCCTCCACAATTCCTATCACACTATTGCCGTCGCGAACAATCCGACCATATCCGGTGGGATTATCTGTGATAGCAGTTAAAACAGTAACTGCATTATTTTCCCGCTGGTGTTTCTCTATTACTTCCAGAAGAGTTTCCCCTGTTAAAAAAGGCACGTCTCCACACAGGATAAGAACGTCTCCCCGGTAGTCACGCAGTTTTTCTTCTGCAGTGGCTACTGCATGTCCGGTTCCCTTAGGTTCCTTTTGCTCCACAAATTCAATTTTATCATCCCTTACCCAGGAGAATACCTGCTCCTTCTGAAATCCAACAACAATAATAATTCGCTGCGGATTTAAGCTTTTAACTGTGGAAAGCAGATAGCTCAGCAAAGGTTTGCCCATCAGCTGGTGAACAACCTTCTGATTTTTACCACCCAGCCTCTTACCTCTGCCTGCAGCCAGAATAATAACTACCAGTTCTTTTTTCACTATCTCTGTAGAGTAGTAGCCAATCCTCGCCTTTTAAGATATAACTGCCCGGCGAGGATTCGAACCTCGAACCTCGGCTCCAAAGGCCGGTGTGTTACCATTACACCACCGGGCACTTATAACCCTGCTGTGATTTTCTGAAAACAATTAACTGTGCCGAGGTCCCTATTGACCACGACCTTCTATCGACATCAGGCGGTAGACCCACCGAAAAAGTTTATTGACCAGAAGAGCTCTGTTCAGTTTGCGTTTTAACCTGCTGATAAGTCTCAATAATTTTTTTCTGCATGTACTCCCTGAACTCAGGACTGATGGGATGGGCCAGGTCCCTGTGCCGTTCTGTAGCTTCACTTTTCTGGTTGTTCACCGGCGGTAAAACAGAACCACAGGACCCACAGAAGCGGTTTGTGGTGGGGTTCTTAAAACCGCACCTGGCACAAGGCTTCTGCGTTTTCTTACTGGGCATAGCCACAAACAAACCTTTTTTACCTTCAATAATCCTTATGTCCCTCACCACAAAGACACCATCGAGCGTAATGGAAGCATACGCCCGGAGACGGCTGTTAGGACTGTTCACCACCGACACTCTTGTCTCCGTAATCTCCATATGTCCTCCTGTGTGCAAGATAATCCACGCTGGATACAACTATAACCCGCCAGTCTTTTCTTCCGGGAAAAGAAAAAGCGCACTCTCTTGCAGAATCATAGTCTGCAAACACTGAGAAAAGTGTCCCTCCGCTGCCGGAGAGAACAAATCTTCTCTTATATTTTTTTTCCAGATAAATCCGCATCTTTTTTATATCAGAATAATGTAGCTCGCAACTCTCCTGCAGTCTGTTGAAAAGTAATTTCTCCGTACCTGGCACGTTTTCCTCCGCCAGATTTTTGCTAAGAATTTTAACCTGTTGCTTAGCCCATGTCAAGTTACCCGACTGGTTTAATTCATCGTACCAGGCATAAACCTTGCCCGTAGGAACAACCTGGCCAGGGAGAAAAAGGACATACCATAAAGTACAGGTCTCAGATAAGATTTTCACGTTTTCACCCTTCCCTGTTATCAAACAGCGTCTGTCTGCAATAAACAAAGGCACATCCGCTCCAACCTTTTCAGCCATATGAAAAAGCTGCTGTCGGGAAAGACAGCATTTAAAAATTTCATTTAATGTCTTCAGGACACATGCCCCATCGCTACTGCCACCGGCTAACCCTGCACCGGCAGGAATGCCCTTTCTCACTTTCAGGTGCAGAGGAGAAATCTCTGGAAACTGTTGCCTGAAAATATTGATAGCGCTGGTTACAGTGTTGTTATGAGGGTCAATACCTGTTGGTGGGTGAAACTCCACTGCCCAATCCCTTGCAAAAGAAAATTCAATTTCGTCGTAGAGACAGATCAAATCCACGAGGGAAAAAATTTCGTGGTATCCATCCTTTCTGACCCCACCGACTTCTAAAAAAAGGTTAACCTTTGCTGGAGTTTTTCTCAGTATCATCAGATGGTTGACTGCAAGCAGGCCGTACCGCTACTTTTACCACAGCTGGTCTTATCACCTGCTCTTTCAGACGATATCCAGCCCGCTCCTCTTCCACAATGTATCGTTCCGGCACCTTATCTGTTTCCACCGTACCAGCAGCCTCATGCAGGAAAGGATTGAAGGGTTTTCCCACTGTCTCAATGCGGGTAACCCCCAGCTTCGCGAGAATATTACTCATCTCTTTTTGCAGCATCTGTAACCCCTGCCGAACCGATTGGGCGTGCTGGGTATCTTCTTCTATCTGGCGCAGAACCTTCTCAAAAATTTCATCAAAGGGAAGAAGGCAGCGCACTAATTTTTCTGTGGCTATTTGAAAAATTTCCTGCTTTTCTTTTTCTACCCTCTTCCGGTAGTTATCAAACTCTGCCGCCACCCGAAAACACCTTTCCTCCCATTCTTTCTTTTCCCTCTCCAGTTCAGCCAGCCTTTTTTCTACCACCAGCTGGTCGTTTGCTGCTCTCTCCTGCGTCTTTTCCAACTTCTGCTCTCTGGCTGAATCAGTGCTGGCCTGAGTAGAATTGAATCTATTTTTTTCTTCCTCACCCTTAGAATTTTTACCAACCATCTTTTCTCCTTCAGCAACTTTATCTGATAAAACCCATCCTCCAGGGAGGCCAGTAAATGAAAACCGCTTTCCCCACTATATACCTGGCTGGTACAAAACCCCAGTATCTGCTATCTTTACTATTGATACTATTATCCCCGAGTACATAATAAGCATCAGGAGGGACCTCCACTTCTGAATCAACACCAATCTCTCCATCGCTGTAATAATAACGGCAGACAATGGTTTCATCTTCCACCACCCTGCCGTTGATATAAATTTGTCCTCCTTTAATTAAAACCTTTTCCCCTGGCCCGGCAATCATCCTCTTCACAAAATCTCTGGTGGGGTCCTCAGGATACTTAAAAATAACCACTTCCCCTCTCACAGGCTTTCGGTACCGGTAAACCACCTTATTTGCCAGTAAACGGTCTCCTACCTTTAACGTGGGTACCATGGAAGTACTGGGAATGCGGAAATTGCCCACCAGAAAAGCCCTGATTAGAAGGGCTATCACCACAGCCCAGAAAAGAGACTTAAACCACTCCAGCACTCCTTCTTTTCTGCCTTTCTGACTGGTGACACTGTCCATTGGTTCTTCCTCCTGCCTAATTTATTATTTTACCTTGTGGTTCTGCTTCCTGTAAACCCAGGCAGGAGCAGTAAAACTTTACATAGCTGTCAACCATCTTCTCCAGAGAATAAAACTCCTTTATTTTTCTGTAAGCCTGTTTACCAAGGTTCTGCCTCATCTTTTCATCATCAAGAAGCTCTAAAAGAGCCCTGGCTAATTCCCCGGGTTTGCCCGGTTCCACCAGCAAACCATCCACACCGGATTTGATAATCATCGGAACATCCCCTACACTGGTAGCAACACAGGGCTTACCCAGAGCCATTGCTTCCAGCAGGGCAACCGGACATCCTTCCCACAAAGAAGGAAGCACAAAGATGTCACAGCAAGCCACGATAGCTAACGGTTCTTCTTGAAACCCCATAAACTGTACCCGTGTGGCAATATTCAAATCCACTGCTTTCTTCTTCAGTTCTTTCTCCAGAGGTCCTTCACCCACGATTATAAATTTAACCTCCGGTTTTTGCTTTGAAACTTCCGCAGCAGCCAGAAGCAAAAGGGAATGCCCCTTCGCTGGCCTCAAATTTCCTACTGTGACAACAGCCCTTTCCTCTGGTTTTAAACCAAGAATCTCTCTGCTCCATGGTTTCACCTGCCTGACTTCCAGCCCGTTGGGAATAACGTAAATTCTTTCCTGACGTAAAATTCCTTTCTTTTCCAGTACTTTCTTGCCGGCATAAGAATTAGACACGATAGCGTGACAGTAGTTAGCAGTCCACCTCTCCAGTAACCAGTGATACCACCTTCTCCAGGGGTCAGTACTGCGCTGGCTGCAGATTATTACAGGTAATTTCAGAATCTTTCCCGTAACCCGACCAATGATATTCCCCCAGAAAAGCACCGTATGCAGAATATCAGGCTTATAAGCAGCCATCCCCTTGAAAAAACGGTAGATTTCTCTTATCCCCTTTCTGAAATCTGTAACCTCTGTGTCCAGCCCTGCTTGTCTTAACTCCTTGCTGAATTTACCTTTGCCGCGGATAAGAAAAAACCTGACAGCAAAACCCTTTCTCTGTAAACCCTGTCCCAAAAGAAGAAACATTTTCTCCGCCCCACCAATTTCAGCAGAGGAGATAAGATATGCCAGTCTTATTTTATTTACCCCTTTATCTACCATAGAAGGGCTCCAGAGGAGGGAAAGAAAGGCCTTTGTGTATTTTTAACCACGCCAGAGATGCTCCAGCACCAGCCGAAGGATACCAGAGAGAATGCTCACCCACTTCTAAATTTTTGTAGCTATCCAGGATTTCTGCCGGAATATCTGAAAGACCTGGGCCAACCAGAAGTGTCCGGGGGGCTAAACTGGATAGAATTTCTCTGATGGGGGCACATCTGATTTCTGAATGGTGGATAAAACCTGCCGGATTTTTTGAAGAATAGTAATAAAAGTTACCCCGGTAAGCATTTACCAGACAACAAACCGGTCTTTTTTCTTTCCGACAGGCAAAGAGAATAGTTTCTATACTCAGAAGACCGTATATCCTTTCCCTGCAGCCACAGGCCAACCCTTTGGCAAAACTCAGCCCTACACGAACCCCGGTCCAGGACCCAGGACCAAGAGAAACTACAAAAAAATCTATTGCGGATATGCTCCGTTGAACCACACAGAGAATAGAAAGAAGATGTTTTGTGTGGTCCAGGAGATGCGCAGCCACATCTTCATCTGCCCAGTAATATTCAGCTATTACTTCCTGCTGATAAAAAAGAGCTAAACTTGGATATCTGGTACTTGTTTCTATACACAACAAAATCATGGTTTTACCTTCCAGGCAATAGCCTTTACCAGAAGGAAAGAAAAGAAAGCAATGAAAAGACCACCCAGAACATCCAGTGGAAAATGGGCCCCTACATAGACCCGTGAAATTCCACTAAAAATGCCTGTTAACCACCAGAGGTACCAGTATTCCGGTCTCAACCAGCTCAAAAATAAAGACCCGGTAAAAACTGTTTGTGCATGTCCTGATGGCCAGGACCCACCTTTTAACACAGGTCCAATAATAGAGACAGGCTGCTGGCTACCAAAGTAAACAAAAGGCCGTGGTGTGTGTAACATCTCTTTTAGAAAATGTACACTTATACCACCCACAATAAGGGTAGCAACAAAAATACTCCAGTAAACCCAGAACTTTCTCCTTTTTTTAAACCAGATAAGAAAACTTACCAGAGGCACCAGAACATAGCCAGAACCAAACCATCCTGAAAAAATAAAGAAGGTATCCAGACGATAACTTTGACCTGCCAGCCCATTAATCATAAGGAATCCTTTATCATTCCAGTGTCTTGTCCTTTCCCGTATAGAGCGCGGCGGCTGTAACGAATCCAGGAATATTCCTTCAGTCTTATCCGTCTCAAAACCATGGCAGCGCACAATAAAAAACTGCTTAACCACTTTGCCTTTTCTGATTACTGGTAAACTTTCTTTTTCTCCAAAAAACTTGAATTTATAAAGATTTGCCGGATGAGTAAAAAAGTGTTCATCAGCAAAAAAAAGACCGTTGCGTCCGCGCAATCTTTCCTTGAGACAGAGATTCTTCTGCCAGAAATCATACTGATCCAGGGAGGGGCTGAGACAATAAAGTTCTGCGCTGGCAGGAAGATGAAAAGCCAGCTGTCCTGCTAAATAAAACTTGTGCGTGAAGACAAAGTAGTCTTTCTCTGGCTGGCTTTTCTGTATCTCCTGAATATGTCTGGCAAGTTGTTCCCACCCAACCAAATCATTGGTTGGGTCTACCCTGGCTGGAAGAGGCAAAATTTTAAAGATGGCCTGGGCAGGGATTGTTACCGTCATCACTCCCCCAAGGACAAGTGCCAGGAGCAAATACATCCGGACAAAGAAATTTTTCTTCCTGTGGCTGGTCAAAATTCTGCTGGTGTACTCTCCCAGAGGAATGAGAAGTACCAGATAAGCCACTGCTGGCCAGTGGGGAAGTACTTCATTGGAAAGACAGGCCCAACCAAATAAAAGAAAAACCGGAAAAACACAGGAGAAAAGTAATTTATACCGGTCATCCCTTCTCCAGCAATTGAAAACAACTATGACGAAAACAATAAGAAGAAGAATAAAAATTAATGGTGAGTAAGAACCAGTCTGGGCGCCCAGATTTCTGAGAAAAACCTTTCCCTGGAAAAAAGCCTTTTCCCCGAGACCGTGGGCTGCCTGAAAGCGAAAGGAAACCCACCAGTTTTCCCAGTTCCAGACAATAACCGGGCTAAAACAGACAATACTGAGCAACACAGCCAGATAAGGTTCTTTCCTTCGCCACCAGAAGTGCATGGAACCAGCAAGGCACAGAAAACAAAGAAGGGTAAGGTAAAGTAAGATTGCGGTGTACTTGGTAAGAAGAGCCAGCCCCATTGTTAAACCGAGAGCATACCACCACCTATAAACATTTTGCGTCTTCTGGCTTTCCTGATAAATCTTCCATAGCAGAAAAAGGAAAAGTAACCAGAAGAAACCTAACAATGTTTCCGGAACAATCATCAGCCCGCCGATAGCAGAAAAAATGGGAACAAGATTGAACACTACCACGCTCCAGAACCCAGACTTTTCACCAAAAAGGTAGCAGCCGGAAAGGAAAAGAAGCCCCATGGTCAGCATCCCGCAGATAATAGCAGGAAGTCTGACACTTAAATATGAATGGCCCGCCAGTTTTAAACTCAACCAGATGAGCCAGCCCACAAGAGGAGGATGGTCATAATAGGAAAGAGCAGGGAACATTGCATACTGGTAATAATGGGCTTCGTCCACACCCAGCCCGAGATACCAGGCGAGAAAAGTTCGTATTCCCGTGGTAAGAAGGATGAGAAGAAAAACTTTGAAAAAGTAATTGCTTCTGCCCGTTTTGTTTTCCCTCATTATACCCGTCTGAGCCTTAAACACAGAACTCTCCAGAGATAACGCAACAGTGTTACCAGTTTCAGTTTTGACTTACCTGCCTTTCTTTCATAAAAATAAATGGGCACTTCCACCATTCTGGCTCTTTTCTTTTGCAAATAAAAGACGACCTCAGTGACAATAAATGGGTCATCAGCCTTAAGCAGCGGTACAATAGATTCCAGAGTTTGCCTCTGGAAAAAACGAAATCCAGAAGTAGGGTCTGTCAACCTGATACCCAGAACTAACCTGAGATATAATCGGGCTCCTCTGGTGACCAGCTCCCTTAACTGTCCCCGCCTGGTATGTCCGCCACCAGCAAGATAGCGCGAACCTATAGCCACATCAGCATTTTTCAATGCTTCCAGAAGACCCGGGATGAAACGAGGATGGTGAGAAAAATCAGCATCCATTTCACCTATTATCTCACTGCCCGCTTTCAGAGCTTTTATGAATCCTTCCCTTCCGGCCTGACCGCGGCCACGGTTACCTTGCCTGATAATAACTTGTACTTTCTCTTCACCACAAAAAGCCCTCAATACGCTCTCAGCCGTATCATCCGGTGAGTTATCGTCAATTACCCAGATGTTGGCATCCGGACAATAACGGAAAATTTCTTTGATTAGAGGTACAGCTGTCTGTCGTTCATTATAAGTGGGAAGAATGATACTGATTTTAGATTCGTTCATGGAGCAATCTCTGCACTAAACAGGATACTTCTTCAGGCTGAATGGCTTCCATACAGGCAGGATAATCAGGACATTGCCGGCGGTAACAGCAGGCGCAACTGGCTGGTGTCACCAGTTTACATACCAGGCCATAGTCTTCAATCTCGGAGGCTGAGGTTGGTCCAAAAACAGCTACCACCTTTTTACCCAGCCCGGCAGCAACATGAAGAGCCAGGGTATCTCCTGTTACTACTACCTGGCACAGATTTAACAGAGCAAAAAAATCTAACAGGCTGTTGCTGGTTCCAGTAGGGATAACATTATTAGAACATCTCTTCTTCAGACGACTCATCAATCCTCTCTCCTGTTGCCCCCCAAATAAAAGCACTGTTGCTTTATCCTTTAAAGAGACAATAAGTTTTAGCCAGTTTTCTTCAGGCCAGCGCTTTGTTATCCACCTGGTTCCGGAACCGAGATTCAGCCCCACCACCGGTGCCGTGAGTTTGTTTTTTTCTGCAAATATGCGGGCGCGTTTTTCTGATTCTGGTACCAGAGGCACCACTATCTCACCAATCTCCTGCAATCCGAGAATTTTTGCCATCCACCTCTGATAACTTAAAATGTTAGCCCTTTTTGCACCATCATCATGGCTGAGGACAAACCATTCTTCCGCTGCTGGATTCGAACAAAAAACCCTTCCGGACCTGTCATACCAGAATCCCAATTTTTTTCTTGCTGTTGTTCTTCCTGCCAGAAGAAGGCTTTCTGCGTCCAGGTCAAGATTAATTACGACATCAAAGCACAAAAAATTTAGGCTGCTCCAGCTTAGCAGAGAATCATCTGTCCAGACTTCATCCAGAAACGGATTATTCCTTAAAATATCCTTACTGTTTGCTGCTGTTAACCAGATAATTTTATATGCGGGAAATTCCTTGCGCAGCGGTCTTAAAACAGAGGTGGTACGTAAAACATCTCCCAGGGCTTCCCTTTTAATTAAAAGAATTCTTCCCTTGCACGGCTGATAGTACACACAATCCGGGCACAAAACACCTTGTTCCTTATGAAAATTACATGGCCTGTCAGGAAGAAAAAAATAACAATCCTGTCGCATTTTCATATCACTGCTGAATTGAAGACAGAAGAGAAGAAAGTGTTTGCTGGTTTAGCACCATACCTTCTTCCAGCCTTCTGGTGGATATAAGTTCCAGGTTAGCACTTCCTAAAACAATATTTCCATGGAAGTAAACAGGTAAGCGGTTTTCATCAGCAGTTAACCACAGGAAAACTTTTCCTTTAGTAAAAAGACCTTCATCAGATGAAGCCTCAGGCTCCAGTACCAGAAGGTTCTTCACACCAAAAGCAGGTAAATTTTTTGTTATTTTGGTCTTATACCGAACAGTCAATGTCCAGATTTTGGTAATCGCTACAAGATATTTTGTTTCCTTACCGGATTTAAAATCATCCATCCTCAGTTTGTAAAATACTCCGATACTATCATATACCGGACAGGAAAAGGCTGTCTTTCCAGACCTGGTTTCTGTTAATTTGCCTTGCTTGTATTTCTTACCTACCCAGGTAAAGAGCTTCTCCTTGTTGTTGAATTCAACTTCCGTAGTTCTTTCTGTTTTACCTGTCCGGGTGTAGGTGTAGAAGTAATAAGGTTGAAAAGTCTCCGGGTTAACGTAGGCATCCACCCGGTTATACCCGTAACCCATTCTGGCAAAAAGTCCACCGGGAACAGTAATACCCACCAGATGATATACCCTTCCATACTTGCTCTGTTCTTCCTGACAGGCCATCATAGCTTTTCCAATGGAAACCAGATTCCATTTAGCGTGAAAGAAAAGACATTCTCCTTTGAGGTTTTTGAAAGGGTAACCAGGTTCAGCGCTTTCCACCTTTGGTTCTAAAGACTTCAGGTATTCTTCCACGCCTGGTTCCTCTTTTTTTGCCAGAAGTGTGCCTTCCTGAGTTTTTGTCTCTTCATCCGCAGTAATCCTGTCTTCCAATGCTTTTTCTATCTGCTGCTCCTGTGTGATCACAAAATCTGAAGTTTTTTCCGGAGAAGAATCAGGTAAAGAGATAATCGGAGGGGGAACCTCTTTTTTTTCCTGGAGAACAATCCCTTCAGTCTGCTGTTCGCGGATACCTACCGACTCTATCTCCACCGGAGGAGCAGGAGTATACGTAGCAGCAACAGTAGCAGCCTTTTCACTCCGCTTACATACTAAACAGCCGGAAAACAATACCACGGCAGTCAGGAAACACCACATCCTCATCTTTTAATCTCCCGTTTTGGACATCAAAAGAAACTGAGCCTATAATGGTTCTAAATAATTTTATCATAAAATGCAAAATTGTTCTTCCGGGAAGAAAATTATTGCGGATTTTTCCTGCTACCTCTGCGGGCATAAGCCCGGTAACTTTTTTCTAAATTCAACAGATTTAACAGGAACTGTCCCCGGAAAATTTTACCTTGTTCAGTGTCCCACATGCAAAATGGTCTACCTGCATCCTTTACCACAGCCAGAGCAGATTTCTTCTTTCTATCCAAAGTCATATTACGAAAACACTCCTTACCGGAGAAGGAAAATCCTTCGCCGGGCAGCCCGTTCTTCACAGCTACTGCAGCGGTATATAAACTATAAAACCACTGCCTTTTTTCAGAAAAGTTTACTCTCCCGCATTTTTCTGGTTATCTGCCGCTGGTTTATCCTTCCTGGTGATGAAATCTTTCTGACAGAATGTGCCCCGGGTGCAAGAATACTGGATATCGGCTGCGGACAGGGCGATTTTTGCTGCTGGCTAATCGTCTGGGCTGGGATACGTATGGGGTGGAACCAAATACTGTGGCTGTAACAACTGCCCGAATGATGGGATTAAAGGTCTATCCTGGAGAACTATCCAGGACACACTTTTCTGATAACTTTTTCCACGTAATACGGCTCCACCATGTTTTGGAACACATCTCTGACCCCATTGCTGTAATGAAGGAAATCCGCAGAATTATCAGAGAGGACGGCTGTTTAATCATTACTGTTCCCAATATTCAAAGTCTTGGCTTCAAAGTATTCAATAAGTTCTGGTGGAATCTGGACCTGCCCCGCCATATTTTTCACTACTGCCCCCAGACATTAAGCCTTCTGGCGAAAAAAACTGGTTTTCAGCTCCTGCGGTTAGGACACCGGAAGGCACAAAGTGGCTTAGTCCGGAGTGTCAGTCTTACAATCAGTAAAAAAAATAAATTTTTGCAGAAACTAATTAGAAGATTGCCTCCGTTTCAAATTTTTTGTCTGCTCCTTAATTTTTTAGGACAGGCAATTCACCGGGGTGAATACATTACTGCTTTCCTGGTACCTCTACCTTCCTCCCGTTTCAGGAAGGGAAAAAGCTTCAGGGAGAAAGAAGAAGTTTCCTGTTCTGCTCAATCTTTCCACAGGGATAAGAGTTTCACTTAAAACATAGGCTCGGTAACCAAGGGCAGTGAAGAAATTCTCTACCTGTTTGAGAGAACAATTAAATCTACCCAGAAAATCCTCACATAGTTCGCAAAGAATCACAGGTTTACTTTTTTCTATCATCCTTCTGGCTCCCTGAAAAACGCACAATTCAGCACCTTCCACATCACACTTCATAAAATCTATTTTCTCAATCCCTGCTTCAGCACAAAAATCATCAAGGGCAACTACTTTTACATCCTGGCAAAACATCTGTTTGTTATGTGCTAAAGAACTCAGATAAGCCAGACTATAGCCCACCCTTTTGTTTTTCTTCAAAGGAATAGTCAGGTACCCGCTTCCAGATTTTTCACCACATGCCGCTTTTATCAAACTGACGTTTTTGAGACGATAGAAAGCACGGATAGCCAAAAGTACGTGATAGAAATAATCTCCTGGTTCAAAACTGTAAACATGGCCAGAACCGGCGAGTCTTGCCATGGCAAGAGTATAGCGTCCCTGTGCGGCACCCACATCAAAACAGATGCTTCCTTCACTGATAAAATATTTCAAGACAGAGCATTCTGGTTCCAGTCTCTTGCCCAGATAATTTCTTCTTATAGTGCGCAGAACAGTACACCAGCACAGGAGATGTTCTTTCCAGTTCATATTCTAAGTAGAGATTTTCCTTAAGTAATACTCTATTGTTTGTCGAAGACCTTTCCGGAGTGACCAGCGAGGTTTCCAGCTCAGTAATGAGACTAACTTTTCAGTACAGGCCACTATCCTTTGAGGCTCTCCTTTTTCTCCTGTACCCCATCGCACCTGACTCTGGCATTTCATCAGACTGGCTACCTGCTGAACCAGGCTGCCTACCCTGGTCCCCTGACCGGAACCGATATTAACTGACCCGCATATGTTACTGTGAAGAAGTTGTACCATGGCGTCTGCAGCATCTTTTACATAAAGATAGTCGCGAACCAGCTCCGGATTCAGGCAGGTGAAAATCCTACCCTGAGAAAGAGTCTTGATGACAGAGGGTACCAGTGCTGCTTCTGACTGCCCGGGACCGTAAAGATAAAAAAGCCGTGCCCAGGCAAAAGTAAAATCTGAAGTCAATGCCATCGTTTGCAGTTGTTGAAAAGTGCTCTTTTTACAAAGACCGTAGAGAGTATCAGGATTTAAGGGTGTAGCTTCCTCAGAACAATCTGGCTGGGAGAATTCATACTCCAAACATGTTCCTGCCAGCACTGCTCTTTTGCCACCGTATCTAACAAACTTTTTGACCAGTTCCACAGTAGCATAATACCAATCAATGTTTTCTGGACATTGTCGATAAAACGGTGGTCGGGCACACCAGGCTAAATGTAACAGAAAAGTAGGCCGAATTCTTTTCATCACATAATCCCTTTGCTTGCTTTTAAGAATATCCACCTGGTACCAGGTTACACCAAAAGGTATTTCCGCAGGCTGGCTGCGGGAAACAGCGTAGACCGAGTATCCCTTATTCAGCAGGACTGGCAGAACATGGCGACCAACAAAGCCAGAAGCACCTGTCAGCAGAATTTTTCTCATTATTATTCTCACCCGGCGTTTATCAATTTGTGGTTACGGTCTCGTGGAGAAATAACTGCTGGCGGCAAGGGCCATGGGATATTCAAAACGGGGTCATCCCATCTTAATCCTCTGGCAGCCTCAGGGCGATAGTATTCTGAAATCTGATAAAGTACGACGGTGTTATCTTTCAGGGTCTCATAGCCGTGGGCAAACCCTTCGGGTATGTAGAGCAAACGACGGTTATCTTCACTCAGGCAGGTGGCAAACCATTTCCACCTGGTTGGTGATTTATCGCGCATGTCAACCACCACATCATAAATACAACCTTTCACACAGCATACCAACTTTTTCTCTGAAAAGGGTCCAACCTGAAAATGTAACCCCCGCAGTGTTGCTTTCTCTTTGTTGAAAGCATAACTTGTCTGAACAACATTAAGTTCTATGCCGTGCTTTTTAAATTCTTCTTTACAGTAGACACGGGCAAAGAACCCTCTTTCGTCAAAGACAGGCAAAAACTCAATTATCCATACTTCCGGGAAATCTGTCGGGATAAACTTCATATAATTTCCACCCGGGGAATAGGTACAATAAATTTTCCACCCCAATCTCTGATGAAGCTTAGCTGATTAATAATCTCTTCCTTGATGTTCCACGGAAGAATAAAGATGTAGTCTGGCTGGCTGGCTTTAATTCTTTCTGGCTCATAGATGGGTATGTGACTGCCTGGCAAAAAACGACCTTGCTTTAAAGGATTCTGGTCCACGGTATAATCCAGAAAATCCTGCCTGATGCCACAGTAGTTCAGAAGAGTATTACCCTTGGCCGGCGCCCCATACCCTGCTATCGTCTTATGTTGCTGCTTCAAATTAATCAGAACGGAAAGAATTTCCCTTTTTAGGAACTTAACACGCTCCTGAAATTGATAAAAGGTTTCCAACTGGTTATAGCCTGATTTTTTCTCCTCCTGTTCCAGATTTTCTACTGCGGGCTCTATTTTGCCGGCCCATACCCGGGTCCGACCAGCATAAATTCTTAACGAACCGCCGTGTGTAGGAATCTTTTCCACATCAAAAATACACAGCCCGTTAGCCTCAAATATACGCCTGGCCACAAAAAACAGAAAATAAGAAAGGTGCTCATGGTAAATTGTATCAAACTGATTTCCTTCCATCAGACATACCAGGTGTGGAAATTCTACAGTTACAACACCCTGCGGCTTCAACAGAATTTCCAGCCCCCGGACAAAATCATTAAGAGCAGGCACATGTGCCAGAACATTGTTAGCCACCACCAGGTCAGCAGAAAAACCCTTCTCCACAAGCGATTGAGCCACGCTGGAAGAAAAAAACGCTATCTCTGTAGGAATGCCGTTACCCAGAGCTATGGCGGCGATATTTCTTGCCGGTTCTATACCGAGCACATTTATACCTGAGGACTGAAACAACTGAAGCAGGCAACCATCGTTACTGGCTATTTCTATTACCAGACTTTTTCTTCGCAATCCCAGCTGCGAGCAAATCTTTCTTACGTAGTCACGACAGTGCTGTAACCATGTTTGCGAATAAGAAGAACAGTATGGATACTGGCTGAAGGTTTCCTCCGGTGTAACATACTGCGCCAGCTGGACCAGAAAACACGATGGACATAAAAAAATATCAAGGGGATAAAATATTTCTTTCTCTCTCAGCTGGCTTGCCGTAAGATAGTTATTAGCCAGAGGCTGTGCACCAAGAGAAAGAAAAGGTGCGACTACCTCCCGGCCGCAGAATCTACAGACCATGGTTTCCCCATTGCCATTTTTTTGTTCTTCGTTCAAATTCTCCAATCTGTCTGGTACTGAACCTGTACATATCCGCGCCTGCGTAATATTCTTTATACCAGTGCACTGTCTGTTTTATTGCCTCTCTCAGCGGCCAGCACGGCCTCCATTTTAGCCTTTCCCTTGCCCTGCGACTGTCCAGTTTCAAAACCAGGGACTCCGGTGGTTGGGTACTGTCTGCTACCTTCCAGAGACATCTTTTTCCCCACTGACTGCATAGTTCCTTAACTACCCAGGAAACAGTCTTGACGCCACAGGCTGAAGGACCAAAATTCCAGGCAGTAGCTACCTGCCCCTTCCCTTGATAAAGATCGCTGCCTACAAGTAAATATCCGGCCAGGGCATCAAGAACATGTTGCCAGGGCCGCCTGGCAGAAGGATAACGTAGAACAAGATGCCTGCCTGTCACCAGGGCCCGGATACAGTCCGGCACCAGCCGGTCCCTTCCCCAATCTCCACCGCCAATAACATTACCGGCTCTTACTGTGCTTACCAGAAGATTATTTCTCCCGCTGTGGAGAAAACAGTTACGATAGCTCTCCACTACAATTTCAGCACAGGCTTTACTACCGCTGTAAGGTTCATTTCCACCCAGGGGGTCAGTCTCTCTATAACCAGTTTTCTCTTTTCCCAGACGGTAACATTTATCACTGGTAGCAATAATAACACCACGTGTATTTTTGCTTTCCCGTGCTGCTTCCATTACGTTTACTGTCCCCATAACATTTGTTGCATAGGTACCCACCGGGTCAATAAAAGATTGCCGGACAAGAGACTGTGCCGCCAGATGAAAAATAAGCGCTGGCTGATAATGGTTAACCACTTTTTTCAGACTTTCTAAATCACGGATGTCGTTTCGGATATCTGTCAGCTGTCTGTTTAATCTGCAGGCTTCAAAAAAACTCGGTTGACTTGGAGGCTCAAGAGCATACCCCACCACCTTTGCGCCAAGGTGGTTTAACCAGAGGGATAACCACCCCCCTTTAAAGCCAGTATGACCGGTCACAAGAACAGTTAAACCTCGATAGATATTATCAAACAATCTACCATATCCTCCATGGCGGATTATCAGATTGCCAGAGACTCTCTACCAGTTTGAGGTCCCTCTGTGTATCTATGCACTGCCAGAATCCTGTGTGTCTGTAAGCATAAAGCTGTCCTTTTTCTGCCAGCCTTTCCAGAACTCCGCGCTCAAAACTTGTTTCATCCCCGGAAATTAATTCCAACACAGCAGGTTCAAAAACCCCAAAACCTCCATTAATCCAGCCTTCACCTGTCTGAGGCTTTTCGGAAAAAATTTTCACACGCTCCTCTTCCATAACAATATCTCCAAATCTTGCTGGCGGACGGACAGCTGTAATGGTTCCTAATCCTTTATGCTTAAGGTGAAATTTAAGCACAGCAGCAAGGTCAACATCAGCCAGACCATCACCATAGGTGAGCATAAAAGTCCCCTTTTTTAATAGCGGCCATAACTTTTTCACCCGCCCACCGGTTTGTGTTTTAAGTCCTGTATCTACCAGGTGGACAATCCAGTTATCTTCTGCGGATTGACGCAGCCTTACGGAACCGTCTTTCAGGTGCACTGTAAAATCAGAATTGAGTGCTCTATAATGAAGAAAATACTCCTTTATCATCTCTCCCCGATAACCCAGAGCTATAATAAACTCCTGGAATCCGTAATGTGCGTAAATCTTCATGATATGCCAGAGGATAGGGCGACCTCCAATTTCTACCAGGGGTTTAGGTTTAACTACCGTTTCTTCACTCAGACGTGTCCCCTGCCCGCCTGCAAGAATAACCACCGGTATTTGTTGCGCTCTACTCTGTTTACCTGATGACCTCATTTTTTACCCACCTTGTTAAAAACTGCTTTAATACGAACCCGCCAGGGCAGTTTCCAGAAATCCCCATAGTAATGGAAACCAGCTTTTTCGGCTAACTTCACTAAAGTCCCTGGAGAAAAGAAAAAAAGGTGTTCCGGAGGTTTCAGCTCTACCCAGTCAGCAAAATTTCTGCCTTTTTTTACTGCTGATACATCTGGTGTACCAACAATTAAGAAGCCTCCAGGTTCCAAAAGATTCCAGCATTTCGTCAGCCCTGCAGCAGGATTTACCCAATGTTCAATTACAACAAACAGGGTGATTACTTTAAATTTTACTTCCGGCTGGTAGTCTTGGTCTAAAAAATTCGCCCATTCGGCTTTCACACCAAAATGCTGACAGGCGTATTCCACTTCTGATTTGCTTAAATCAACACCCCGGGCATCCATTCCCGCACTGCTTGCCTCGCTAAGAAGGAAACCGCAGCCACAACCGACGTCCAGTATTCTTGCCTGGTTTTCCTTAACCAGTCGGAGAATACGTTTAACTTCCCTTCTGGCTGCACGCAGTTTTGACTCCTCTTTTTTACTGTAATCTGTCAGATAAGAATCCTGTCTTCTCTCATAAAAAAGTTTTAGCTCGCCATCATCTGGTTGCGGATTAACAAAGTATAAATAACATCGTTTGCACCTAACAACCTGATACCCGTTTTTCACAACAACCGGCTCATAATCCTCAACCTCACAAATCGGACAGCTGATTACCTTCATTTTTTTTTGCTGTTAACCGTTTTCCCAACATTTTCCTCACTTCCCGGTCAGAGTATTTCCAGAAGGGTCTATCAGAGTTTCTTTTTTTTAATATTTTAGCACGGTTCCGATAGACCCAGAAGAGTGCCAAAAGCAGATAAGGACGGAAACAGAGAACAACGTGCACAACAGACCAGACCAGTGGCAGAAATGCTTCCCAGAAACTGTCATAACAGGAGAGAAAAAAAATTATCCTGTTCCTGAATTTTAACAATTGAACCTGCCGCCGGCTATCTCGTTTGATGGTCTTTTCTCCTTCGTGATAAACAACGCTCAACGGTTCACACAGACTCTTCCAGCCACGTTTCCAGGCACGGTAGCCCAGGTCCCTGTCCTCATAGTAGTATTTCCCATAGATTGGATGAAACCCGCCAAGCATCAGAAACTTGTCCCGGTCATATGCCGTTTGTCCTCCACCATAGGCAATATAATAGGGTAATTCTTCAGCCTTTTTTCTCTTACCTGGACTTAAGGATAAACTACTCACCGAAAAAACATCCTGGCACTGAAAATGTTTTACTAGTGGCTGGATAAAATCAGAAGTGACCTGAACATCATTATTGAGAAGAATAACAATCCGCTGGGAACAAGCGAAAACACCTGCATTGTACGCAGCCCCCACAGACTGGTTGGTATCTAGTCGGAGTACTTTGGCCGCTGGAAATTCTTTTCTGAGAAAAAGTTCTGTGCCGTCACTACTGCCGTTGTCTACCACTATGAGTTCATCTCCTGCTCCTCTTCTGAAAATCGCCCGCATTATGGATGGAAGGTTTTTCTCTAAAAGATCCTTCCCGTTGTAAGTAAGAACAACAATGGAAACAACCTCATTCACGGACTAAATTCCTCTTTTCTACTATTTGGAACAATTTAGTCGGTTGCTACAAAGTCTTTAGTTAGACTGTTCCGAAAATAATATCCTTTCCATTCTTTCGCTAACCTTCTCCCAGGAGTAATTTCTTGCCGCAGTAGCTGCTTTTTTTGCCATTTCTTGGCGCTTTTCTGGATGTTTCAAAAGATATTCCAAATTCCTGGCCAGCTCCTCAGGTTTACCAGGAACCGAGATAAGGGCAGTTTCCTTTCTAACTGCATAATCTTTGACTCCACCGACCTCTGTTGTGACCACAGCACACCCACAAGCCATCGCTTCTAAGGGAGGCAGTCCAAAGGCGTCCTCTCTACTGGGATAAAGAAAAATGTCACAGCTCCGGTAAATTTCCGCTATTTTAGCCCTTGAGGGTGATGTATGAAATTCAGCATAATCAGGCACATCTTTGCCACGGCAGGTGCCGAACAAGACCAGTTCTAAATTCGGAAAGTGCTTTTTTGCCATTTCAAACGCCCTGACACCGTCCATGAACCCTTTAAGTTCATTCGGTGCTTTATAGTAGTAAACCATTCCCACTCGTACTGGCCTTCGATTCTGATAACACCTGCCCTCTGAACTGAAAATGTCCAAATCTACTCCGTTGGTTACCACAGCTATGGGACCAATTTCTTCCTGGCTCATAGTTTCGTAAATTTGCTCTTTCAGACTTGTGGAGACCACTATTTTCCTGATGGAGTAACGATACCGTTCACGATTTCGCGGCTTCTGAAGTTCAAAACCCTGCACGAGATAAAACTTCTTCCCTTTTCTATTTTTGTATTCTACGAGAGCATCCAGCATCCAGACATAACCAGCAATAATCACGTCCGCATCAGGTATGTAACACTCTGACGCATCAGGTACTTCTATAATTGGCATTTGCGGTCGACAGTCATACCACGGCGCTTTCAACCGTATGCCTCCTCCACGCAATAAACAATAAAACTTCCTCGCATTGTAAGAAAAGGCTGTACTTCCGGAGCATTCATCCTTTCTCAGTGTATATCCTCGGTCTCCAAGGACCACAACATTCACTGTGTGTCCTCTCTTACGCAGTTGCTCGCCATGAGCAAGTAATACCATTGTGATGGAACTAAATTTCTTAGTGATAGACTTCAACAAAATTGTTAATTTCATATAAACTCTCACCGCCTTTTGGTATCAGATAAGCACAGACTCTTTGCTACAGCCGGGGTGAAACATCCGACATTTAGAAAAAATTTTTTGGTTCTTTGCTACCCTTCAAGGATTTCACGCCTCTTTTAATAGAACTATAAAAGTCCTTCGTTGTAACCAGTCTACAAAAAAAGATTAAACCGTCCTCCGAAAGGAAAGCTGATGGCTGGTGGACGAGAACATGAAAAGCAGTTTTCAGTGCTTCGCTTCTATTTTTATACACATTATATATCGCATCCCTCAAAAGAATCCTTTCCCAGCATCTTCTCATATAGTTGTCCATTTGTTTACTGGCACATAAACCACTCTTTCTCATAAAATCACTGTAGATTATCTGAAATGAATTACTCAGACTGACACCTGATAATTGCGAATATAATGCTACAGAGTGGGCAAAACTTTCTGCAAAGTGTCGCCCGACGCTATAATATTTCCATTGAATTACCAGACATTCGCTGAATAACTCCGGTTTCATACCAGAACTTCTCGCAGTAGGCAACACCCGAAAATTTGCCAGCACGGCTGGAACATGCTTAAAAACTATTCCATTTTTTGCTGCCCTGACCCAGTACTCGTAGTCGTTTGCATAACGGAAATTCTCATCAAAGAAACCAATTTTCTCCAGTACCTGCTTTTTCATAAATACGGCGGGTTCCATTAGCTTATTACCATCTTTGAGAGCTGCAAAGTTTATATGACTTTTAGTTCTTTTAATACTCACAGTAGCATTTCCTTCATCCACGCAGTTTACATCACCGTAAACAATTTCGCACCGGCTGTCTTTGCGAAAACATTCTGCAACCTGTTTGAGCGCATCCTGGGAATAGAAATCGTCGGAATTAATTATACCTATTATATCACCTCTTGCCATTCTTAAACCTTTGTTCCAGCCAGCGGTCGGAGAGTCATCAGGTTCAGATATCCACCTGAAAGTCAACCCCGCACATTTAGGCTGGTACTCCTTTGTATGCACAAAGTGGCTTTATTTTTTGATAATAACAAGTGTTCCGTCTGTTGAGCCAGCGTCCACAATAATGTAGTCTAAAAAAAAGTTTCCCTCTTGCTCCAGAACACTCTGAATCGTTTTTTCAATAAATTTTGCATGGTTAAGAGTAGTCGTAATGATAGAAAAAGTCATTTTCTTACTTCCCTTTTTCCCTGCGAGTATGCTGGTCAACCTTTCTAAAAACCGATTTGATACGTCTTCGCCAGGGTACTCGCCAGTAGTCACCTATATAGAAAAAACCACATTTCTCAGCTAACTTAACAAGTGTTTTGTGTGAAAAATAATATAGATGCTCAGGTGGTCTCCAGTGTTCCCATTCAAGTAGTCTGTTTCCCTGACCCGCCCCTTCAACGTCTGGAGTGGAAATTACCAGGTATCCTTCTTTCTTCAGCAACGAGTGACACTTTGTCAGACCTGCCTTAGGGTCACGCCAATGTTCAATCACTTCAAAAAGTGTTATTACATCAAAACTAAGCCGGGGACAAAATTTTCCACTCAAGAAATTTCCATATTCTGCATGAACACCAAACCGCTGCCGTGCGTAGCTCACTGATTCTTCGCTTAAATCAATTCCTCTTGCTACCATACCAGCATCCTGGGCAGCCTTCAGTAAAAAGCCACCACCGCAGCCCACATCCAGAATAGTTACCTCCTTCTTTTCTAAAAGACGTCTGAGCCTCCATATTTCTCGTACCGCACCTCTCATCTTTTTTCGCTCCTTTCTCCTGTAATAACCCAGATAAAACTCATTCCGAGAGCTGTAATACAAGGATATTTCTTCTTCACTGGGCAATGGATTAACAAACACCAGACTACAATTTTCGCACTTTACAATATTAAAACCATTTTTGACCAGTAATAACCGGTGTCGTGAGTGACCACATAAGTTGCAGGCCACAAATTCAGCTCTCTGTCCGGATTTCATTGACAATTCCATGTGATCCATACTAAATTTTAGCATATTCTCATTCAATTTACCCATCAATTATTCTATGTGCCTCCTCCAAAACGTTCTCAGGGCTAATAGACCTGAGACACCAGAGCCTTGTACAGATTTTCCTGTAACAGGGGCGACAAGTTTGATTAGAAAACAGAAAATTTACACCCTGAGGACAGTGCTTCCTGGGATCAGTAGGTCCAAAGAGAGCCAGTGTTTTTGTTCCCGTTGCAGCCGCAATGTGCATAGGTGCACTATCAGTCGTGATAAGAAGACGGGCTTTTTGTATTACCTGAACCAGCTCAGGAAAATTTGTTTTCCCCAGAAGATTGATTAGTTGGCCTGACATCATACCTTCAATCTTTTTGCCAACTTCCACCCCTTCTTTGCCACCTACCAGGACAACAAGATAACCTTCCTCTATCAGCGATTGACCCACCCTGGCAAAATACTCTGCCGGCCAGCATTTGCTAACCCATTCCGGTGATGCCACCGGATGAAATACAACCCAGGACTTTTCTGGAACCAGTCTGTGTTGTGCCATAAACTCCGGGAAATTAGAGACATCCTCCTTATCCAGCCATACTTTGAAGCTGGAAATAATTTTCTCCGCACCTAAGCTCTGTAAAAGTTTTATCTGCGGCTCCCGTAAATCTTTATCAAACCCGCGCGCCAGATAGACATCATAAATCAGATTGGCTATCAGATGCTCACCAAAACCTGCCTTTTTCTTTGCCCTTAAGGCAGAAACCAGTAAATCTGTCCTCAGATTCCCCTGCAGGTTAACCACCAGGTCAAAATCCTCCTGATTTAGTTCCGCTATTGTTTTTCTCATGTTTACTTTCCCAAACCAGTGGAGACGATGAAAAACAGGACAGGGTTTAACAATTTCTTTATACTCTTCTTTTGTAAGGAGATGTATTTCACTGCCCGGAAAACTTGCAGATATGGACTGAAAAAACGGTGAGGTAAGAATTATGTCACCGGCTGCACCTGTTTTAATAAGAAGGATTTTCCGGTAGAAAGGTTTCTTCACACCAGCTCCCGGTAAATATCCAGAGTTTCTTTCACCATCCGTTCCTCAGAAAACTCCTTTCGCACCCAATCGGCTCCTGCCTGTCCCATCCTTTCTCGGACAGCCGGATTCTCAATGAGGAACTTCAGTTTCTCCACAAATGATTCTACCCGGGGCTGAACCAGAAAACCGGTCTTGCCCTGCCAGATAACTTCCCTCGTTGCGCCCAGGCAGGAGGCAACCGGCACTACCTGACACCACTGAGATTCAACCAGAACCCGTCCAAAACCTTCTGGTCTGGTAAAACAACCAGCATAGATGTCAATCCTGCTGAAAAAATCTTCCCGCCGGGGATTTATCAGTAATTCAATCCGTGCACCTAAACTATGTTCTGTTATCTCCTTCTTCAATTCCCGGATGGCTAAGTTGCCTCTTTCACCCGGACCAACACCAAGCACTCCTTTCACTTTTTGCCCGTCTTCTACCAGTTGCTTTATTATCCTGAGAAAAAGCGAGAAACCCTTTCCCTTAGACCATCTGGCCAGTGTGCCAATGCGCACCAGCTCTGGTTCTAAAATCTTCTTTATCTCTTCCATTTTGATGCCATTCCGCACCACCCTCAACCGTTTCTCTGGAACCCGGAAGACATCCCTGGCATATTCTGCCACATTTCTACTCACCGCAATCACCCTTTCTCCTTTTCCCATTATCTGACTGGGCCAGTGCCGGTTGTAGAAACTGTGGAAAGATGTCACCAGATGAATATCCGGATAGCAACGTACAGCCAGGTAACCAACCCAGGCCGGAACACGGCTCATACAATGGATGATATCAGGCTGGAACTCCTGACAGAGATGCTTCAAAATGGACAACGACCGGAGAAAAGAAAACAAATCTTTCCTGTGAACAGGTGCCTTCCTTGTCTGTACTCCATAATTCTTCAACTCCTCTAAAAGATGACCACCGTAACTGACCAGCCAAACTTTGTTTCCCAGAGAGACCATTCCTCTGGCTAAGTCATAAGTACATTCCTCCACCCCACCCTGCTGCATCTCCGGTACCACATAAATTATTTTCATTCTCTAAAAAACTGGATAGCTACCAGCTGGTATTTCAGTCAAGGTCAAAAAGGTATAATTGCTTTCCCTGGTCCAGAATAAAGCGACAGGCATGGATAACCTTTTCTGTCTCAATTGTTTTCATGCAGGCAAAGTTTTGTCTGCACCGGGTGGGATACCTGCACGGGAAACAGCTGATGTCGCTGTGAATAACCTGGTTTTTCTCCCCCAGCGGTCCGTAACGGTAGGGATTTCCCGGGCCACAAAGAGCCACCACCGGGCAGCCGACAGCCACAGCCAGATGCATTGGTCCGGTATCGTTGGTGAGCATCAAGTCACACCTTTCCAGGATAGCAGCTAATTCCCGAATACTGGTCCGCCCAGCAAGGTTTAAAATACCCTTTTCGCCAATTTTTCCACATAAATCAGCAGCCAGTGGTTTTTCAAAGGCACCACCTACAACCAGAATTTTTGCCTCGTACTCAGCAATTAGTTTTTGTCCAATCTGAGCAAAATTTTCCACCGGCCAGCGTTTCCCCGGGAAGTTAGCCCCTGGATTGATACAAACAAGAACATCCGAACGTTTTATCTCCAGAGCCCTCAAGAACTTTTCTGCTTTTTCCTTTTCGGAAGGTTGAAGCGGGAAATATAGCTTGATTTTATCAGGAATTTTGAAGTAGGGTTTTAACAGTTCCATTACCCTTTCACTTTCATGAGTGAAAAACTTATCTGATTGCAGTTCTGCCCAGAAAAAAGTCATCCTGTAGGTTGCTCGCAGGAGAAACGGCAACAATGAGTTTCGGAAATCAACCACCAGGTCATAACGGATGGTTCTTAGCTGGCTTAAAGATTTTAACCACTCCCGGAATGAATTCTTCTGCAGAATGTAGTAATGCGAAAACCAGGGATGGCTTTCCGCAAATTCCCTGCTGCCAGATCCTACCACAAGGTCTATTTCTGCCTTTTTGAAAGTATCACGAATCAACTTCATCGCTGGACTGAGCAGTAAATTATCCCCCAGGCAGCTTGTTCCTATCAGCAAAATCCTTTTAACTGGCAGATTTGCAATATTTTTTGGGCACATTTTTCCGCCTCGGAGAGCCTTTTGAAAAAAATGTTCCGGGCTTTTTCCAGAAAAGAGCCGAGATTTTCCAGTTCCGATTCACAAACATAAAGAGCGTAACCCTCCTCGCATATCTTTTTAATAGTTCTGTCAAAAATCAGTTTCTTCTTTTTCCTTGCTACACCAGCAATGATTACTTTATGGCCAGAACTAATACTTTCGGAAATCATGTTCACACTATCTTCACTGACAATCAGAGTCTGAGAACAGGAAAGAATCCCGCGATACAGACTCCTTCCTGCTCCAAACCCGGGATATTCCGCATAAGCAACATTATCAAAAGTTTCCAGTTGTTGCTTCAGATATTTTACCACTTCCAGCGGTGTTCTCCGGGAGGTAGTAAAGAGAAAACAGCTTTTGCGGTTGCTCGCATATCTCTTTAAGGCAGACAGAAGCCTTTTTATCCAACCTGTAGTAACCTGGTAATTCTGGTCATTGCCTCCGATAAGAATGCCAATTACTTCCGCCTCCGCAGGCAGTTTGACAATCTGTCGAAAAACATTTTCTGCTTCTTTTAAAGATTCCGGGTTTACCTCATTGGGAGAGGCCAGAGTGACCAGAATATTATCACCACGCCGTTTGATACGCAGCCAGTCGTGATACGGAATAATAGCCAGGTCAAATAGAGAAAGAGGAAGCAAAGATGGTGTCATAACTACCACTGAACACCCCTGACAGTTTCTGGCGAGGGCCAGATTTACAGGTGCCAGCAAGGAGCCAGCGGAGATAAAGCATGTGTTTTTCTTCTCCTGGGATAGCACCAGTTGCGTATGCAAAAATTTTGAAAGCAGCTTCCTCGCCTGCTTCCATAAACGAAAAAGGCAGAATAAGGCGACTAACTTTGGTGCCAGACTATATTCTCCCTTTCTCCCCGGCAGACGATACCTGAGACCACTAAATCTCACTTCGTAGATTTCCATTTCTACTCCGGGGACAGCTTTTGCTATTCCGCAAGCCTGTACAAAATTACCCCTGTTTCCATCATCCAAGACTACGATTTTCATAATCTTACCTGCACGTTTCGCTGCCAGAGAAAATCCTTTATTTCTTTTATTTTTAACTGCCGGAAATGAACCAGGGATGCCAGAAGCACAGCACTTGCTTCACCCTCATTAAGAACCTGGTAGAAATGCTCCAGGCAACCAGCACCACCTGAAGCAATGACAGGGATACTAACACTTTCAGCGACCGTTCTGGTCAAATCACAATCATAACCGGAACCGGTACCGTCCCGGTCAATACTGGTCAGCAATATTTCTCCTGCGCCTAAACTCTCTACCTGCCGGCTCCAGTCTCTTACCAGAAGCCCTGTTGGTTTCCGACCTGCTTCTACATAAACTTCCCATTTTTTTCTTCCTATCTTTTTGGCATCTATCGCTACCACAACGCACTGACTACCAAACTTTTTTGCTGCCTGTCTGATTAACTCCGGGTTCTTTACCGCTGCTGTGTTGATGGAGATTTTGTCAGCCCCGGATTGAAGAAGTCTTTCCATATCGCCTAAGGAACCTATACCCCCGCCCACAGTTAGCGGAATAAATACCACCTTAGCGACTTCTTTAACCACCTCTGCCATCGTTACCCTGGCTTCCACTGTGGCACTGATATCCAGGAAAACAAGTTCATCTGCGCCCTGCTCACTGTAAAAGGAAGCCTGCCGTACCGGGTCTCCTGCTGGCTTTAACTGCTTAAAGCAAACACCTTTGACTACCCTGCCGGCATGCACATCCAGGCAGGGAATAATTCTCTTAGCGAGGCTATTCACCTTGCTCCTTATTCTGTTCTTTCTGTTTCAGAAAAACGGAGAGAAAAGAAAGACCCGATTTTCCGCTTTTTTCCGGATGAAACTGGACCCCGGTGACATTTTTCCAGCAAATAGCAGAAACAAATTTCCCGCCGTAGTGAGTAACACCGGCAACCACCTTCCTGTCCCGGGGAATCACATAGTAGGAATGGGCAAAGTAAAAGTAACAATCCTGACCGCACATTTGCAGATACTTTTTGCCAGGCGATTGCCAGTGTACCTGGTTCCATCCCATATGGGGAACCAGAAGGCTATCTTTCCGGAACCGGACAACCCTGCCAGGAAGAATTCCCAGACCCGGACAATTCCCTTCCTCACTCCATTCAAAGAGTAACTGTAAACCCAGACAGATTCCCAAAAACGGTTTCCCGGAGCATATCTGTTCCCGCAGAAAATTGTCCAGCCCAAGGCGCTTGAGATTCCTCATTCCTTCAGAGAAGGCACCCACTCCAGGCAATATAATACAATCAGCTTTCTCCAGAAGCTGCCGCCTATGAGAGAGAAAAACCTTCTCTCCACATCTGGCTGTTGCTGCTAAAACACTGTAAATGTTGCCCAGAGCGTAGTTAACTACTGCTGTCATAGGATTTAGTTGTGACCTTTTTCCCTTAATCTCTTATGCGGCACTTTTCACTTCAAAGGTATTTCCCTGTCCAGCAGGAAAGACATAGTTTTTCTGGCGGTAATCCAATTGCTTCCACAAAATCTTCCATGGTGTTGTACTTCAGGGAATCCGCACCAATAAGACGGCAAATACCTTCCACCGAATACTTCAGAGCCACCAGTTCCTCATAAGAACGTGTGGAAATGGAGTAGCGACAGGGAGCAATCAAAGGAGGGCAAGCAATCCGGACATGAACAGCTCTGGCTCCAGCTCGTTTCAGTTCCAGAACCTTGTTACGAATCTGTGTCCCCCGGACAATAGAATCATCACACAGCACAATCCGCTGGCGTCTGACATTATCCTTGATAACAGAAAGTTTAATTCTGGCTTCCTTTTCTCTTTCTTCCTGAACCAGTGGGGTGTAACTGCGACTGGCAAACCGGTCTATAAGAAAACTTTCCTGATAGGGCACTTCTGAGTAATGGTGATAACCCAGGGCACAGCCGATTCCGGAAAAAGGCACCGGGGAAACTATGTCCACCTTGAGGTTTTCCGCTTCATCCCTTCTGGCTAATTTTATCCCAAAGTTATGCCGGGCCCGGATAACAGGAACTCCATCAATCACCGAATCCACAGAGGCAATATATCCCCACTCAAAAGCACAGAACGCCGGTCTTACTTCTGCTGCCTGCCAGATGCTCTTGATGCCGTCACCGTTCAGCAGAACTATCTCTCCTGGTCTGACATCACGAACAATTTTTAAGCCTAACAGGTCAAACGGTCTGGACTCAGATGATACTGCCAGTTTTCTCCCGGAACGGCCAAGAATCAATGGTTTAAAACCGTGTATGTCTCTGGCAGCATAAACTCCTCTGGGTGTCAGCACCACCAGACTGAAAGAACCCTTCACCAGGCGATAAATCTGCTGGAAACCATCCAGGATAGTTTTCCCCTGCGACAGAATCCTGCCTAAAATTTCCGTGTCTGTCTCGGTGGAAAACGCATGCCCTGCCTGAAATAATTTGTGCCTTAGCAGTTCCCTGTTAATAATATTCCCGCTGAACGCTAAGGCATAGGAACCTAAACGGGAGTGAAAGACCATAGGCTGTAATTCCTTCAGGCTTACATGGGCAATACCAAGATTTCCCGTGAGGTAATGAAAGTCCTGCAGACTGAAGCTGTGGCGTACAAAACCAGCATGTGTTATCAAACGGATACTACCATCCCAGGTGGCTATCCCGCAGTAGCGCTGACCACGATGCTGAAGTTTAAAAATACCATAATAGATTTGTTCCACCACTGGTCCTTTACCGGACCACAAACCAAAGACCCCGCAGTTTTCAAGTTCTTCTAACAAAATTTTTCTCCTTTAAATATACTCAATGGTGCTGGGCGGTTTTGGTGTAATATCATAGACCACCTTGATTACTCCTGGTACACTCTTCAGCAACCGGTCTCTTACCTTTTCCAGCTTAGACCAGGGTAGTTTACAGGGAGAAGCTTTCAAAGCATCTTTAGATTCCACGGCTCTGAGCGCGATAATCTCACCCAGCACCCTTTTTCCTTCCACTATCCCTGTGGCACGGTCACTCAAAAGAACAGGGAAAACCTGGAAGATTGATTCTCCGGTAATTTCTTCTTCCACAATGGAGGTAGCCATCCTTATCTTCTCTACTCTCTCCGGAGTCACCTCGCCAACAATCCGCGTGGCTAAGCCTGGTCCGGGGAAGGGCTTGCGAGTATAAACTTTCTGCGGCAATCCCAGAGCTTTAGCCACTTTACGGACATCATCCTTAAAAAGTGTCTTCAGTGGTTCCAGAATTGTCAGACCATACAACGCTGGGTTCAGTCCTATCTGTGCCAGAACGTTATGCTGGGTTTTTATCCCTTTTTGCGTCTCTACAATATCAGCAGCAATAGTCCCCTGGATAAGAAAGTCCGCTGAGTAACTGCGCACTGCCTGGCCCAGTGTTTTATAAAAAACTTCCCGGAAAGCCTTTCTTTTCTCCTCCGGGTCAATCAGTCCTTTCAGCGCTTCCAGGAAATTACTCGCGACCTCCCAGACCTGCAATTCAATATTTTGTTTCTTCAGAAACTCAGCTACCTGGCTGGCTTCATTGGCCCTCATAAGACCGTCGTCAAGAAATAGCACTATTGCGTTTTCCCCCACCGCCCGCTGGGCAAGACACGCGGAAACCATACTATCCACGCCGCCGGAAACAGCACAAAGAGCTCTTTTATCTTTAATTGCTTGTTTCAATTCCTGAACCTTTTCTTTGATAAACTGAGTCGCATTCACCGCCATATATCCCCCTTTTAAAATCCCCCCTGATACAGATTATCTCAGTCCGATTAGTCTATTACAGAAGTCAGCACTCTGTCAACACCTATTTTATTTCCCCGCTGGTCTTCAAAACTAACAGAAACTCTGCCGGCTAAAAAGTTCTTTTCTTCTTTTAACCGCCAAACCTTCACTGCGTCTTTTTCCGTCATCAAGTACCACTCAACACCTAATTTTTTACCAAGGTAGCCTATTTCCTCAACATCCTGGAAGCGATAACGAAAATGATCTGGAAAAACAACCGGGAAAAGACAACCAGGTGAAAAATTTTCTATTAACGAGAAGAAGCAGAGAGGTTGTCCGATACCAGCAAAGGCAAGAACCCTTTTCCCGGTAATATCTCTTCCGGTATAAATGTTTCCAGAATAATCCACGAAATCAATAATCCGGTAGTTCATAAAGAAAACTGGTTTCCCATAACGAAGCAATCTCTCCAGAAGTCTGCATCTTTTCTCGCTGGAAATCTCAAAAGCATTAGTAATCACAATGGCGTCAACCCTTCTTAGCCTTCTGCAGGGTTCCCGCAAAAGTCCTGCGGGAAGTAAGAAACCGTTATCAAAAGGATTCCTGGCAACGACAAGAGCAACTTCCAGATCTTTTCTTATTCCGTAACACTGCATTCCATCATCTAACAAAACCACATCAGGATGTATTTCAGCCGCTACCAACTTCAAAAGGTTTTTCTTTCCCTTCCCCTTGATGAAAACTACCCGGGGCAGTTTTCTTGCCAGCATTACCATTTCATCGCCAAAGGATTCCGGGTCCACTATCTTTTGACCTTCCGCCCAGAGAATGGAACCAGAAGAGCCAAAGCCACTACCCGCGACCACTACTTTCCTGCCACTATCTGTCAGTACTTTTGCCATGAGATGTACCAGCGTTGTCTTCCCTGTGCCCCCGGCGGTAAGGTTACCGACACTGACTACTTTGAATTTGTACTTTTCAGGACGAGAGAAAAGCCGCCTGCCTTCCACAAGCAGCAGGTAGAAAAGAGACCAGGGTAACATGAGCGCCGTTAAAAAAGACCAGACCAGCCCGCTTCGCTGAAAAAGAAAACTGCGATAGACCGCGCTAAAAAAGGGCCTGCTGCTCTTCACTTTCAGAAGATTCAAGGAGTATCTGCACTTTCCCGAACTCACCGTCGTAGCCTGGCTGAACGTGGACCCTGCCCTGGCGCATAAGAAGAATACCTTCAGCTATCCGGAAATCTAACAAATGGCGGAGACTTTCTTCGCTGGCTTCAAACAGAACAGCAAATTCTGAACCAAACTTACCAACTATTTCCTGGTAAATACTCTGGACTGCAACCGACTCAGAAGGTTTGTTAACAACAGAGGCAATAATCTGGTCAAGAGGGACAATTTTTTTGAAGGGTATTACCCGGGCAGGATAAACGCCACCTGTTCTATCAGCAAGCTGTGTCACACGGTGAAGCACCCCTACAGTCACAGGACGGCCACATACAGGACAGAGATAATTCAGCTTTCTTGTCTCTTCCGGACTCAGTCTTACCTTACATTGCCGATGCCCATCATAATGATATTTACCTTCTTCCGGAAAGTACTCCACCGTAAAGAGGAAAAGTTCTTTATCTTTTTCCTGAAGAATTTTTTTCAATTCTGGTAAATCAAAAGCTTTCTTAAAAACATTCATCTCCCGGCCTAATTTTTGCGGAGAATGAGCATCCGAATCAGAAATCAGGGAAAACCTGTCCAGTCTGGACCACAGCCAGTTCATCTCCGGGTCACTGCTCAGCCCTGTCTCTAAAGCCACTATATCCTCACTGGCTCTGCCAAAACACTCCTCAATGCTGTCAAATCCAGAGTTAGAACCAAACAGGGAAAAATGCGGTGTCCAGATGTGCGCTGGAATCACCAGACCATACTCATCCACTGACTGGACCAGCCGGACCAGTTCTTCTGCTTCCAGATGAAGAACAGGACGACCATCCACATTCAAATCTCCATAACGTTCCAGAAAAGAGTTCATTTTCTCCGCATTCTGTAAACCGGAGGAGATGATAATGTTGTGAATTTTTTTAGCCCTTCCCTTTCGTTCAAAAATCAGGCAAACTTCAGCTGTAAGAACAAAATCTGTCTGCCCATACCTGTAAATACCTGTTCTTTCCGTTGGCTGCAGTTTCTCCCGTAAGTGATGAAGCCAGAGAAAATGAGTGAAATCCCCTGTTCCCAGAAGATGAATACCCTTCAGTTTAGCCCACTTATCCAGCTCCGGTATATTCATACTCCGGCTGGTCGCCCGGCTAAACTGAGAATGAATGTGGAAGTCAGCCAGATACATTTTTTATATTCTTTTTCTCTGGAAAACCTCTTTCAATCTATCCCTCAGTTCCAGTAAGGATTGCGGAATAACCTTTGTTTCAGCTACCACCGGCATAAAGTTGGTATCTCCTTCCCACCGGGGAACAACGTGGATATGAAGATGATCCACCAGTCCTGCTCCTGCCACCCGACCGAGATTGACTCCCAGATTAAAACCATGTGGTTTTATTACTGTACGCAGAACACTTAACGATAATTTTACCAGCGAAAATATTTCTGCCACCTCTTCCTTTCTCAGTTCTTCCAGTTCTCCTACGTGCCTGGCAGGTACCACCATAAGATGACCATTATTGTAGGGGAAAGTATTCAGAATGACAAAAGCATGTTTTTTTCTATACACAACATAGTTTTCTGTATCTTCTTTGTTTTTCAAAGATTGACACAGAAAACAACTGGTATTCCTGACCTGGAGAATATAGCCCATCCTCCACGGTGCCCAGATAACATCCATTTTTTTATCCCTCTTTTGGGAGAAAAATTTTCTTGACCTCATTATAAGTCCCCCTGTAACTGCTGTAAAATCTCCTGCCCTTTTTCTGCTAACTCTTTTTTTAACTCCCGCCTGGTATTCCTTAACGAGCCCTCCAGCACTTTTTGTTCCAGATAGTCCTTGATTTTTCCTACCAGACGTCCAGGACCGATACCAAGAATCTCCATAATCATATGCCCGTCCACAGCCAGTCGGAAGGAGGAAAGTCTATCTTTCCTGTTAATTTCTTTAATCCGTTTCTCCAGTTCATTAATTCTTGCCAGTGCCTGCCTGACTTTATTCACATTCTGACTGGTAAGATCAGCCCGGGCAAGGATGAACAAATCTTTCCTTTCCTTCCCCACTTCTCTGATGAAACGTCGCAACCCCTTGTCCGTAGGATTTTCCTTAGCCAGAAGATGTGGCCAGAGGTGATAGCGAATAAGTTTACCAATGTAATTACTCTCAGCTGCTCCAATCTTTAGCCTCTGGCAGACATACCGCGACATCTTCTCCCCGACCAGTTCATGGCGATGAAAACTTACCTTACCCTCTTCCACTTTAAAGGTTTTCGGCTTGCCAATATCATGCAAAAGCATAGCCAGACGCAGATAAACATTACGTGTATGTTTGCTGATGTTATCCAGAGTTTTGAGGGTATGCTCAAAAAGATCCTTACAATTGTTGTCAGTTACCTTTTCCTTGAACATCGCCACCTCAGGAAGCAAAAGCTTCAGAGCACCCATCTCCTCCAGAAGCCGCAAACCTGCTGCTGGCTGACTCGCCTGTAATGTCTTCAGCAGTTCCTCCGCAATTCTTTCCTGACTGACAATACTCAGACGAAAAACATGACGTTTCATTGCTTCCCACGTGCCTTCCTCAATGTCAAAATGAAACCTGGTAGCAAAACGTACTCCCCGTAAGATACGAAGAGGGTCATCGTAAAAAGTCTTATCGGGATTGACTGGAGTACGAATCAATCTGGCTTTCAAATCAGCACGTCCGCCGAAAGGGTCCAGTATTTCTCCAGTTAGCAGGTTACGAGCAATCGCATTAATCGTAAAATCTCTACGGGCAAGGTCTTCGGCAATACCTGCCCGGAATACTTCCGGCTTGCGTGAATCCTCCGGATAACTTTCTGTCCGGCAGGTTGCCAGTTCCAGTTTCACCTTCCCATATTCAATCATCGCTGTCCCAAAACGACCGTAAAAAACTGGTTCCGGATAGCCATAGGTTTTTGCTAATTCCCTGGCAAACTCCAGCGCATCCTCTTCCATAACCACATCAACATCCGTGCTTTTTCTCCGCAAAAACTTATCCCGCAGGTACCCGCCCACCAGGTACACCGTTATCTTTTTCTTCCTGGCTAATTCCCTCACTGTCTCAATTATCTTTTCAATTTCCATCAGGTCTCTTCCCAGGCTAAAAGAACGCCATCTACCTCTTCCGTTTTCAGCCGCACATTCCGGGTAAGTCTTTTCCGGACTTTTTTGCTAACCGCATCAAGATTGACGAAGATACTGTTTTGCACCAGAAAACTTTTCCCTGCCTTGACATAACCCATATTCCTGCCTGTAACGAAAACACCGATTCTTCCATCTTTCATCTTCACCAGCCGTCCAATAGCAGCAGTTCTGGTAAATTTACCGGCTGCTGGCTGCCACACCGTGCAGACACGTAAACGTCGCCAGTATCCAAGTTCATCCTTTATCCTTAAACTTCTAATCTCGCATTGATTTTGTCCCAGAAACAACTCGCCGCTCTTTCTCCAGGTCATACCACTTCTTTCTTCCTTTTTTCTTCTTTTTTTCTGAGCAGAAGAAAACCTGCCAGAGCTGTTGCTGCCACTTCTATGGAAAGTAGCGCCGGTCTCAAAAAATAATCCGCATGAGCATAAAGAAAACCTGCCAGAAGTCCAGCAACTAAAGCACCAGTTCCACTGACAGTGTTAAGCAACCCATAAGCCAGTCCCCGAAAGGACGAACCACTTAAAGCCACCACCGAAGAACGCATCACTGTTTCCTGCATACCCACCACAACACCCCAGATAATCAGAGACAGAATTATTAAAGCCGCAGATCTGGTAAAACACAAAAATGGTACCAGCATACTCAGTAGCGGCACTCCTATCAAAACTTTAAGCCCCAGAAAATCATAGGCAGGGCCAACAATCAAAGCAGCCAGCCCATCCACAGCCATCGCCAGGACATAAAGAAGCGGTATCTGACCTGGTAGAAAAATCCGGTGGCTGCCTGCATGATAGGCAATCAGAGGAAAATTTACAAAACCACAGAAACAAAGAAACACAAACCCCAGATAAATTCCGAATATACCTTTCAGTTCCATTTTTTCCGGTTTATCAGTCTCCCGGGGCAGTGCTGGTAGAGCGTTTCTCAAAACCAGAAGTGTTGCCAGCAACAAAAGACCTGGTATCCAGAGGAGATGAAAAGTGAACTGGTAACTGTGACCGCGCAGGAGAAAAAAGGAGAAAACAAACGGCCCGGCAATGGCTCCTACCTGGTCCAGAGCTTCATGGATACCAAAACCAAACCCTGTCCCCACCATTTTTGCAGACTGAGAAAGAAGAGTATCCCTGGAAGGAGAACGGATAGCCTTACCCAGACGTTCCAGAAAAATAAGCAGGGCTGCTGTCTGCCAGCAACGGCTGAAAGCCAAAAGTGGCACTACCAGAATTAAGCTGTATCCCAGTGCTGTCATAGGCCAGTAAGCTTTTGTCCGGTCCGCCCAGTGCCCAAAAACCACTCTTAACCCGTACCCGATAAACTCTCCCGTTCCACTTACCAGCCCCACAGAAAAAGCGCTTGCTCCCAGCAAAGCCAGATACGGTCCCATAACACTGCGACCACTTTCGTAAATTATGTCTCCGCATAAGCTTAGTAGTCCAAAAAGAAAAATTGTACCGACCGGGCTTATCATGAAAATCCTTTCTTACATGTATTTTATCACAGTTTCACTGCCTGCACTGAAGAAAAACTAAAAGTCTCAGACTGACTATCCCCCGGGATAAAAACCAGAGACCGAGACCAACAAGAAAAAGACCGCAAAAAACCATTACTAACCGGAAAGCCTTACCTGAAAGAAGTTGTGATGGCCGGCTCAAAGAAAAAGAAACTAAACTGTACCAGAAAAAATCTGCCGAAAAGTGACCAAGAAAAAAAACCGCCACTCCCCGGAAACCGTGAGCAAGTGCCATCCCTAAATAAACCAGTCCTATACTTGCCCACCACAGTGTCCAGTAGGGATTGGCTAAGCTTACCAGCGCACCAGCCAGAACAGTCGGCAACCCGGACAATCCCTTTCTCAAAACCACCTGCCGGGGCACAAAGGTCTTTGCGGTCTGGACCATTCCTGTACCCAGAATCATTAAAACTATCCCCCCGGCTATACCAAGAACAGTCACAACCTGAGTAGCTTTTAAGAATTCGCCCAGTCCCGCAATCAGAACTACCACCAGCAAAAACTCCAGCAAACCATGGCCCAGAACTAACTCTGGACCAGCCCGAAAACCCTCACGCAGAGAACGCTCAACTGTGATTGCCAGAAGTGGACCAGGTACCAGGGCACCGAACAAGGCAACAGCAAAAGATGTTAATCCTATCCCCGGAAGGTTCATTTCAGTTCGGGTTAACTGCTAAAAGATAAAAAGCAAAACCAGAGACGAAAAAAGTATTTTTTCTCAGCGAGGGACTTTTTCTAAGGTTAAAAGTTTTCTCTGCCAGTAATCTATTCTTTTAATTTCCTTCTTCAGACACTCCCGGCGGTAATAAAGGTCCTTTAGAGTAAAAAGATGGGTGTGGGCTTCTGCATGATAACCCAGTCGGTCATCTTCAGCCACCAGTTTAATTTCTTCCTCTGTTGTTTTAAGTTCTTCCTGCAACAGTTTCCGGATACGCACTAAAAGGGCCGCTTTCCGGGAAAGTTCCTTTTCCTGGCGCCAGTCACGCAGAAGATGATAAAAGAGAACAATGTTAGCCACACTATGCACGGAAAGCTCAATATGTCTGGCTAACCCGCTTTCCAGTTGTAACGCTCTGTTTTCCGGTTCAGCAAGGGAAGCTTTTTCTAAAAGGGCACAGCCCTTACGCCATTCCTTCAGCAGAAGCCGTAATGCTTCTGTCACCTCATTGGCAGTAAAAGGTTTCAACCATGATTCCAGATTATCATAAACCTGAAGGTGACCATCTTTGTCTCTTTCCAGTGGCAGCCAGGAAGAGATAGGCGGCCCTGATTTATTTTTTAAGGATAAAGGATAGGCCGTGGCATAATTAATCGGACCGTAGTATAAAAAAGGTATGCTGAAAGGATATTGCCGCCATGCCCTGGAAAAATGCAGCCAGGCTCTCCTGACAGTAGAACTTGCTTTTTGGCCAAAATAGAATTGGGCAACCTTACTGATTGCTTTTTTCATTTCAGGCTGTGGTTTCCGGGACATCAGACCAGCCAGCCGGCTCATAGGGGAAACATCTCCTCCGAAAATCCAGCAGCCTAAATAACCGCTTACACCTATCTCTTTCATCCTTTTAAGTTTCTCTGCTAACAAAAAGGGCAAGGGTAGATAAGGTACAGAAACCAGCTCATGAGTATTGCCTATCTGGATTTTCGCCATGGTTTTCAGACCGCGTCTTTTTGCCAGGCGGTGTTGCTGCCGGAAACGAGGTGAGGGCCCGATACTGGAAAAACTGTACTCATCAACTGGAAAAACTTTACCAGCCACCTTTTTCCAGCCTCCTCTTTCCCAGTCAGACATCAGGATAACATCATCAGGTAAAGCCGCAATCAACCTGGGCTGCGGGTCAGGCTCAATAATACTCCATGACCAGGTCCAGACAATAATTTTTGCTGCTGGAGAACTGCTCTTGATACCACGGTGCAGACAGTTGATGACCTCAGCAGTAACTTCCACCGGGTCCCGGGTCACGCAACGGGAACAATGGAAAACAGTTTTTTCCCAGCCATCTTCCAGACCAGTAGTAAGTGGTTGACGGTATTTACAGAAGTGGGAATAACAGTGGGTATGTCCTTCGCTGGCGTTAATAAGGAAAGCGCCAGCCAGACCAGGAACCTGTCGGAAAAGAGAAGCAGAACCTTCCACCAGATATTCTTTTACTGCCCGGGTACTGGTACAGAGAGCATAATAGGTGCCATCAAACCTGGAATGAACCCCGCGCAGGACAAAAGGTTGTCCTTTCACCTCGGGATATTTCTTCCACACCGGGTCATCTGCCAGCGGTGCTCTGGGCTCCAGAAGATAAACATAAACTTTCACTCCATAACCTGCTGCTTTCTCTACAATCCTGTTCAGCAGTTCTATCTTTTCCGGTCCGGGAGAAGGAAAAAGGTTGGTAGCAACTGTTTCTCTTAAGTGAATATGAAGCCAGATACCGTTAAAACCTTCAGAGGCTATCTCCTGAAGATAGTCAGAAGAGTAAGCTTTAAGAGAAGTACCCAGTTCATCACCCCAGCAATCTGCCAGAGGTGAACGAATAATCCTGGGGTCAAAATAGAAAGCCGTTCCCATAGATTAGTTTCCTCCTTCCAGTATCCTTTTCATCTCTTTCAAAATTCTTTCTCTGGCTGCCTGACCGTATTTGAGACTTGCTTCCTCTGCCTGCCGGCAATACCATTTATCTTTCTTAAGCCTTGCCAGGTCTACTCCTTCCGGGCAGAAAACCAGCATCAAAGATGTTTCCTGCCTGCCAGCGTGGTCTATAGGAAAAAGCTTCTGTGTCTCCTCGTCCATAAAAGGGTGAAACTGAATCCAGTTGAAAGGATTGCTACCGGCCTGGTGTCGCTGGTAGTAGTCAGCCATTCCTTCTTTACCCCACCACCCTTCTCCTAACTCCTTTTCTATCATTTGAAAAATTGCTTCCCGGGCAGCCAGCTTCATAGCCAGGTCTGTGGGCATACCCGCAGTGAAGTTCTCGCTCTGGTGATGAATAAAAACATGTATATTCCGGAAGCCTACCCTGAGGAAACCAATAAAAATTTCCCTGGCAAGAGCATGAATTGCAGTAGTACTTACATTCACTGTTCCGTTTCTTTCCGGTGGCTCTACAGCATAACTGGCTGCTCCGTAAACAAAAGGGGGTAACAACACAAGGTTTATTTCCTTTTCCAGGATTTCTACTGCCCGGATGACCAGAAGGGCATCAACACCAACCACACAGTGCTCGGCGTGATACTCCAGAACTCCTACCGGAAGCACCGCTGGCCAGTTCTCGTCTATAGCTGTTCTTATCTGTTCCGGAAACATCAATTCATATCTCATATTTGACCCCGCTTTGTGGAAAAATTACGCTGGACTACAGTTCCAGAATCTTCATCAACCTGTCAGAAAACGGTTCCACACCATCTTTTTTCACCACTACCCCATTCTCCCAGCGGAGACCAAACCTCTGTCCGTAAAGAAAGGTATCCACCTGAAAAGTCATGTTTTCTTCCAGAGGATAGTTTGAGTGAAGTTCCATCCAGGGCCTTTCCACCTCAATCATGCCCAGTCCATGGCAGGGTCCGTAAAGAGCATTCTTTGCCACTCCTAACTCTTCCGCACAGGCAAAAAACTTTCTGGTTACTTCACTGGCAATCACGCCTGGCTTCATCCACTCCATGGTCTTTCTATGTAAATCCAGCCCGGCCTGGACAAGCCTTCTCATACTTTTGTCCATCTTGCCAAAACAGACTGGACGGCCCACGCTGGCAGAATAACCTGCCACCCGGGCACCGATATTAAGCTGGATGAGATTTCCTTTCCCTAATACCCTGTATCCAGGTCTGCCTATCGCATGGGTAGAATTTCTTCCGGAGAGAACATACTGGGGATGCGCCTCATATTCCGCACCATGGGCATAAAGTTCCTTTTCAATAATCCCTACAACTTCCAGCTCTGTCATCTCTGGTTTCATCTGGCGAACAGTAGCTACCAGCGCTTTTTCTGAAATAGCAAAGGCTTCTTTTAGAACCTTCAGTTCCAGCGGGCTTTTTATCATGCGCAGACTGACGATGCAATCATCAGCCTTTACTATTTCTGCTGCTGGTACCGCCTTTCTCAAACTCTCCCAGATAGGTAAGGGGAAAATGGGATAACCAGCCAGACCAACCCTTTTTATCGTTTTCAACCCCAGTTCGGCAAAAACACTTTCAAAGGTATCCACCTTGATGGTGGGATACTCCGGTTCCGCACTTTCTCTATATTCCACCAGCTTGTAAATTCTTTTAATGCGACTTCTATCTCTGGCAAAGGTTTCACTTTCCGGACCAATCAAAAGCGCCAGTTCCCCTTCAGGCGGCACCACTACCCCCGCAGATTCAAATATAGGCCAGTAATCAGACAGATACCGGACATTAGCAAAATCTGCTTCGTTGGAATGAACAATTAACACATCAAGATTTTCACCCCTGACTTTCTCCTGCACCTTCTGCCATCTTCTTTGAAATTCAGTGTCTGGCAACCTTTTAATACCCATAGTTCCCCCCTGTCTAAAATTTTATGTGCTATATTGTACTCTCATATAGCCGTTTGTCAAAAGAGACAGGAGTGGAAAGACCGCAGATAAAAATTATTTTTTCCCGCTGGCCACTCTGATTCCTTTCCTGGTGAAAGTATGCTATTTTAATATGTCAGTCACCTTGCAGGTCAGAGTAAAAAGCAACAGCAACAAGGGAGAAAAATTGGCTGGAATAATGCACCAGGTCATGGGTAGACTCTCCTGGGAATCTTTAAGCGAAAAAGATAAAAAAATATGGGACTTAAAGCCAGAAATTCCTGATGATTCCCCGGAATTTCTAAAATCTTATCAGCCAGTTACTGTAGAAGAAAAAATAGGCTGGTATTCTCTTTTCCTGGATTTAATGGGCTGGCGTACAAAAGAAATCGTAAGGCGCGGAAAATTTTTACTGGATAGCTCCCACCCTGTCCCTCACGGTCTGCCTTCCGCCACTCTGGATGCTGTTGGCACAGATGAGAAACTCTTTGACACTTTTGCCTGGAGAACACTTTTTCGCCAGTTCATCCCGGATTTAGTACAGAACTTAAAGCAGGGAAAGAATGAACAGGCAGGTTTACTGGCTGGCCTTCTGGCTCATGTCATCCAGGATGCAGCCAGTCCAGGCCACCTTTTCCCCAATCGTCTTTTCTATGACCTTTTTCCAGAAGAAGACTTGCTCCACCGGGATTACCATACTTTGTTTGACCAGGTGACACCAGAAATAAAACCTGTTTCTCCAGCTCTGCTGGGTACCAGCGTTCCGGAATTTATCTTCCGCCTGGCAATGCTCGGTGAGCAGAATTACCAGAAAGCACTCTCTTTAATAGTTCCAGCCATCCATGCCTGCCAGTCAGGGAACAGGAAACTTCTGGAGAGTCTATGCCGGGAGCCATTGCAAAACGCTGTCTTTCAGGTGGCTTCTCTTTTCCATACAGCAGCTGCTCTCTCCTCCAAAATTGACCCAGAAGAAAAAGACAAGTTGCAGACTTTTGACTTGACCACCGCAGTGGAACACTACCTTCATCCTGCACCGAAATACGGCTCAATTCTGCCCAGAAAGTACAACATTGTCCATAACCGCTTTGTCCCTCTGGTACTTGATTGTGGCAAAGGCCCGCAGCCTATTTCTTCTGGATTAGGACTCAGTTCCTTTCACAGTTTTCGGTATCTTCTGGAACCGGGCGCCTTTAGTTTTTTCCAGGGGACAGTTGGTCTTTCAGCTCGCTACACCGAAGACCAGCAAAAGGATATGAAAGTAGAATTTTTTATTTGTCTGGCTAATGACTGGAACAGAACTATCACATCGGACCTGCAGTACGGACCTGAATTGAGGAAAGTTTTTTCCTGTTTTCTCCAGCCCGGGCAGTCAGGTATACCTTTCTCCATAGAACTGGGAAAAGCTCAGACACTCCTGGTAGCAGTACTGCCCCACCCTGAAAAGAAAAAGGGAAAAGAAATTTGCTGGTATCCTCATGTGGTGCTGGCTTATCCCAGACTGGTTAAAAAGGAAAAGGAGAAACATTGAATACGGAAATAAAACTTCTGGTCATTGATTTTGACGGCACCGCTTTAGGAGGCTATCAACCTTACGAACGTTTCCCGGATAATTTTTGCTTCTTTCTTGAAGAAATTACCAGGTATGGTTACCAGTGGGCTACCTGTACTACCTGGCATCCTTTCAGCCAGGAACAAGTTTTCGCAGCAAGCCACCTTCAGACAAGACCTATCCGCTGTATCGGGCGAACTTCTCTGAGTTGTGGACTTTATATCAGGGGAAAACTTTACCTTGATGCTGCCTGGGATGCAGAAATGATTGAGTGTAAGAGTCAGTTCATGCAGGAATCCGCTACAGCTATCCGTCAATTACTCCAGAGTTTACCTGACAGTAATAGTTTCATAGAGTACTTTGACTTTGTTTTTGCCGTCAACTACCGGAAACGAGAAGAAATAGAAAAACTTTTGAGAAACCCAACTATTCAGGAGAAAACCTATTGCCTGTTTTCTTCTACGGAAAACACTCTTTTTCTTTTCCCCTGGTACCTTTCCAAAGGTCTGGCAGTAAAGAAACTTCAGAAGTTACTTCACCTTGCCCCGAAAAATATCTTAGTGGCTGGAGATGGCATTAATGATTTGCCCATGATGGCGCCAGATGTCTGCCGGTGGCTTATCTGTCCGGAGAATGCTGATATCCAGGTAAAAGAAATCGTATCCCGAAGGGGTGGCATTGTCAGTAACTTCCCTTACTCAGATGGTGTGGTCCAGGCAGCCAGAAAAATACTTCGCCTTATGTGAATCTAAAACTGGAAATAAACTTTTTTGCGGTTTATAATATCTTTTAGCCGGGATGGCGAAATGGCAGACGCTACGGACTTAAAATCCGTTGGGAAGTAATTCCCATGAGGGTTCGAATCCCTCTCCCGGCACCTGTCTGTCAAGCGATTCCAAGATTTCAAGCACGACATAACCTACCCTCTCTTTCCTTCACTGGGACAATAGCGGGACATTTTTTTCTGCGATTTGTCTAAAGTGTTTATATAGCTTTAACAGGGTGCTGATTGTAAACCCGGCTGGACAATCTAAGTTATCGGCTTCAGGTTAAAGTCCGCTTCAGAAATCCTGAAAAAAAGAAGTTTTTTCTGCTACGTACAGCCTTATCTTAAAAACTTTTCAAGGTAATTTTCTATTTTTTCATCCGACCACGCAGTCGTTTCTTTCAGTCCTCTTTTTATAACATCGAAGTATTTTCTTGAAGGTGGATTTAGTTCCTTCATCCAGCTTCCCGTTATTGTCTTTACTTTTAATCCATCTTTTTCCCCAAGAGATAAGACTTTATGATACCAACTTTTACCTTCTTGTTTATGTATATCTTCAAACTGACTTTTTGAAATTTTCCATAATCTAACTACCGCTTGATATTTGGGATCTAATTCTTCTTCATATCCCAGGAAAGCAACCCCTTTGTTTTCCCATTTTGGTGAATTTTTTGCAAAGTATAGTCTATAAGGCACATATATCCAGCCGAGGTCTTCAGGTTCCGTTTTATCCTTGCATCCTTCATACTTATAACCTTCAAATTCTCCTCCCTTTATATAAACCGTAAATCTTTCTTTAAGAAGATTGGACCCGTAGGCTGCGTAGATAATTTTTCCCATTTTCACTCCTTCTTCAATTGTTTTCTCTTCTTCCTCAGTTAAATCATGTCATGTTGCTTTAAATTATAAACCAACCGGTCAATCTGCCGAAGCACCTCATTAATTATACGAAAAAAGCGAGTCATTGCCTCATTTAAAAATCTATTTGAAGATATGCACCTTTAAGAAAGAAGAATGTCCGCAAAACCAGGGGCAGAGCATTTGTCTATGACATATTTTAGGGTATACCCCAGGAATAAAATTTCTAACTGAAAAATTGGATGATGAAATTTTAACTACCTTTACTGCCGGTGCAAGATGTTAAAAAGTTGCAAAATTTGTGTTAAAATAAACCACAGGCTACTGAATATTTATACGGTTAAAAGGGTTGCACTGTCATTGTCACACTCGTACTCAACTTGACAGTACAGAAAAAGGTGTTTGAATGAGGCAAATGCAGCAAGGCAGTATTCTGAAGGGTTCCTTCTGGCCAGAAAAGGTGAGGGTAATTTCTGCTAAAAGGATCGGTAAAGACCAGTTAAGAATTGAAGCTGTAGGGCTTGAAACCCATCGTTTTTACAATCCAGTTCTTTCAGAGCAAGATCTAAATGGTATTGAAATCATTGAAGAAAAACCTTTTCTTTTCTCAGCAGAGGGGAAACATATATTTCTCTATCTGGAATCCCATCGTATAAGAAACGCTTTCCAGTTCGACCCATTATATGCTGTAAATATCTCTCAAATTGACCCCCTCCCGCACCAGATTGATGCTGTCTACTATCGTATAATAAAAAGCCCTCGTATTAGATTTCTACTGGCAGATGACCCTGGTGCTGGTAAAACCATAATGGCGGGACTTCTTTTGAAGGAGCTCAAATACAGAGGACTTGTGGAGAGAATCCTCATTGTTGTTCCTGGGCACCTCAAAGACCAGTGGATAAGGGAAATGAAGGAAAAATTTCAAGAGAATTTTTCAGTTATAGACAGAAATGTTATTAATGCAGAATGGGGTAAAAATGTCTTTAACGACAGAAAGCAGGCGATAATTTCAATGGACTTTGCTAAACAGGATGATGTAATGTTTGCTCTGCAGGACTCCAGGTGGGATTTGTGTATTGTTGACGAAGCACATAAGATGTCTGCTTACAAATATGGCAATAAAATCAGCAAAACACATAGATACACCGTTGGAGAACTCCTTTCACCCCGCACAGACTATCTACTTTTTCTCACCGCTACACCGCACAGAGGAGACCCGGAAAACTTCCGTCTCCTTCTTGACCTTTTAGAACCTGGTTTCTTTGCCGACACTGTCATGCTTTCTGAATCCATTAGAAACCAAGATAATCCATTATTTTTGAGAAGATTGAAGGAAGATATTGAAAACTTTGATAAAACTCCACTTTTCCCACCACGAAAAGTTGAAACAATTAAGTATTACCTTTCTGATGATGAAAAAAGACTGTACAATGCGGTTACTGAATATGTCCAGAAACATTTTAATAAAGCCCTGGAAAAGGAAAAACGTAATGTGGCTTTCGCCCTTACTATTTTACAACGCCGTCTTGCCTCAAGTGTCCGTGCCGTCAGAAAATCTCTGGAAAGAAGGCATAGCCGTTTGAAGGAATTATGTGAAAAAGGACAATTTCTCCAGGAGCTTGGATACGATGAAGACTATCTTGAGGATTTAGAAGAAAAGGAACGATGGGAACAGGAAGAGGAATTACTGGAAAAACTGACCTCCGCTGAGACACTGGGGGAACTAAAAGATGAAATAGAGAAACTTGAAGAGCTTATAACTATTGCAAGAGAAGTCGAAAAAAAGGAGATAGAAACAAAACTTAATGAACTCAGGAAGGTAATTGAAGAAGAACAACTCCTGCAGACTAAGACAAAGTTATTGTTGTTTACAGAATCAAAAGACACACTGGAGTATCTTTTTGAAAAACTCACAAAATGGGGCTATTCTGTTACCTACATCCATGGTGGAATGAGCCTTGACGCACGAATTAAAGCTGAATCGGATTTCAAAAACAAAACCCAAATTATGGTTTCCACAGAAGCCGGTGGAGAGGGTATAAACCTTCAATTTTGCTGGATTATGGTCAATTATGACATCCCATGGAACCCAAATCGTCTGGAGCAAAGAATGGGGAGGGTTCACAGATATGGTCAGCAACACGAAGTTCATATTTATAACTTGATAACCACCGATACTATTGAAGGTAAAATTTACAACACGCTTTTTCAAAAACTTTCTCAAATAAAAGACCACCTTGGTTCAGATAGAGTTTTTGATGTCCTTGGTGAAGTTTTAGTTGGAAAAAGTTTGAAAGACCTGATTATGAATGCTATTGCCAATCCCAAAACAATGGATGATATGTTAAAAAACTTTGAAAGAACACTTGACAAAGATGCAATCAATAGAGTAAAAGAAGCAAGCCTTGAAGCTCTTGCTACAAGACACATTGATTTACCTCGTATCTTGGGCGACCAGCGCAGAGGAAGAGAAAACCGACTTGTTCCAGAGTATGTTGAAGAATTTTTCAAAAAAGCTGCCGAAATCCTGGACATAAAAATGGAAAAAAGAGAAGCTGGCCTCTGGCGTATCAACTCTGTACCTTTTGAAATTCGCAATCAGCCTTATGAGTTTAAAACAAAGTACGGAGAAGTCCAGAAGGAATATTTAAAAATATCCTTTGATAAGGAAAAAGCGTTTAAGACACAGGCAGAATTTGTAGCCATGGGACACCCGCTTTTAGAGGCAGTTTTAAATACCATTTTAACCCGGTATGCCCAAAGTGCAAGTGAAGGGGCAACATTTGTTGATCCTGAAGGGAAAATGGATGGAATCATCTGGTTTTTAGAGACAGAAATAAGAGACGGGAAAAACGAAATTGCAGGCAAAAGATTGTTTGCGGTTTGTCAGAGCGCTAAAATTCAGAGTCAGAAATCAGGAGCCAGTCAAGAACCTTTATCTTTTGTTAACCCGGCTATTCTCTGGGATTTGAAACCAATGGAAGGAAAGAAGGAATTATTGCCCGCGAACTCCCACAGCTTTAGTCTTCAGAAAGATGCTGTTGTCTCTTTTGTTATAAGTGAAGGACTTGAGAATTACAGGAGGGAACTTTCAGAAAGACGCCAGAGAGATGCAGAAATAAAGAAAAAATATGGAATCAGGTCCCTTGAATCTATGATTCTGGAATCAGATGGAAAAATTTCAGATTATGAAACAAGGAAGATGAAAGGTGAAAACATTCCTGAGGCAACAATCCAAAATGAAAGGCGAAAAAAAGAAGACCTGGAACGAAAAAAACAGCGATTACAGAAAGAAATTGAATCAGAGATACATCTGTATCCCACAGAGCCAACAATTCTCACCGCAATAAGAGTTGTTCCAGGAAAACCGAATGATGATATGGTTAGCGACAAGGTAATAGAACAGACTGGAATGAATATTGTTATGGAATATGAGAGAAATCATGGAAGAATCCCGGAAGATATATCCTTACAAAATCTCGGCTATGATATTCGCTCTTATGATGACAAGGGAAACTATCGTTATATTGAGATAAAAACAAGGGCAAGGGAAGGTGCTGTTGCTTTTACACCAAATGAATGGCTTATGGCGCAAAGGCTTAAAAATGAATACTGGCTCTATATCGTTGTCAATGCTGCAATTAGTCCGGAACTTTATCTGATTCAAAATCCTGCTGCAAAACTTGAACCTGACAAAGAGATAGAGATTGTGAGATATGTCGTAAGAAACTGGAAAGAAAAGGCAGAGTATACAAAAAATGACCAGAAAGATAGCGCTCAAATGGCTTAAACAAGCACTGCACGATCTGGAAATGGCTGAAAAAAATATTGGCATTGGCGGCTATGACGTAGCTGCTTTTCTCGCTCATCAATCTGTGGAGAAACTTCTTAAGGCTGTTTTTGCCCTCAGGGGAAGAATAATTCCGAAGTCTCATTATATTGATGAACTGGCGAGGGAATTAAAACTAAAAAATAAAATTGTAGATTCTATCTCTGAGCTCACTGTAGACTATACCTTTTCCCGTTATCCAGATGTATCTGAGCGTGTACCCTATGAAGAGTACAATCCGAAAATCGCTGAAGAAAAAGTGAAGATAGCTAAAGAAGTTTTCAAGGCACTGAAAAAACAATATAGAAGCTTGCTGGAGGAGAAGGATGACTGACCCCTGGTTAGAGAAATTTCAAAAACAGGCATTGCCAAAAATTGTAAAAGAGTTCAAGCCATTGAAAGTCATCATATTTGGTTCTCGGGTGCGGTCTGCAGCGAAGAAAAATTCAGATATTGATGTTATCATTATATCCTCGTTTTTTGCGCATATCCCATTTTTAAAGAGAATGCCTCTTGTTCTCAGGAAAGTGCCATTTCAGAAACATGTGGATTATATCTGCTATACGGTAGAAGAATATGAAAAAATAAAAACAGAATCCTCTGTAATAATGGAAGCTCTCCAGGATTCAATAGAGGTGACAGTATGAAAAAATCCTTCATTGAATCCGACTTTCCAATAAAAGAAGTAAGCGCGGAATCTCTAAGGGAGAAAAATATCCGTCATGGGCATATTTCCACGCTTCATATCTGGTGGGCAAGAAGACCTCTTGCTTCTTCGAGAGCATCTATTTATGCTGCCCTTACGCCAGAACCAAAGGATGAAGAGGAAAGATTGAAGCGAGCGCAGTTTATATCCAACCTTTCAAAATGGGAGAATTCATTAAATAAAAATCTGATTGAAAGGGCAAGGAAAGAGATTTTAGAAGCAAATAATGGCAAACCCCCAAAAGTTCTTGACCCGTTCGCTGGTGGAGGTGCAATTCCACTTGAGGCTCTGCGGCTGGGATGTGAAACTTATGCCAGTGATCTGAATCCTGTCGCTGTTCTTATTCTGAAATGCACCCTTGAGTATCCCCAGAAATATGGTAAGAAAAAGGTAAAGGGTGCTCTCATCGGAGAAAAAGAAATAAATCCTCTGCTTGAAGATGTAAGTAAGTGGGGACAATGGGTTTTAGAAGAAGCAAAGAAAGAGATTGGCAGGTTCTATCCATCTGACCCCGACGGGTCTATACCAGTTGGATATATCTGGGCAAGGACTGTAAAATGTGGAAATCCTTCCTGCGGCGCTGAAATTCCTTTAGTGAGGCAGACATGGCTTGCCAAAAAAGATAAAAAGAAAATTGCCTATAGAATAATTCCAAAGGGCAATAGAATTGAATTTGAAATCAAAGAAGGTAACGAAATAGATTTTGATCCTGAGACAGGAACAATTTCAAGAGCAAAAGTTATCTGTCCCTGCTGTGGTTCGGGCTTGAGTGATAAAGAAGTGAGAAAGCAGTTTCAGCAAGCAAAAGCAGGGCAGAGGATGGTGGCAGTTGTTCTTCACCATGCAAAAAGGCAGGGTAAGATCTATAGATTGGCAACTGAAAAAGATTTAGAGATTTTCAAAGAAGCAGAAAAATACCTTGAGAAGAAAAGACAGAAACTTTTGAAAGAATGGGAAATTGCCCCTGTGCC